>Ga0114976_10003017_pt1 | contig 10544 bp, 21 predicted proteins | sample S_130805_EF_Meta_FD_87319 | JGI IMG/M metagenome (GOLD analysis project Ga0114976, IMG submission 87319) | Freshwater microbial communities from Lake Simoncouche, Canada to study carbon cycling - S_130805_EF_MetaG | ecosystem: Environmental > Aquatic > Freshwater > Lake | place: Lake...
CTTGAACCGCAAACCTACTGATTACAAATCAGTTGCTCTACCAATTGAGCTATTAGGGCATTTAGTAAAAAAGAGATTTTAGTACATAACTTCAAATATAAAAACAAACATTATTTAATTTTTGTTAATTCTGGAAGTTTATTAGATATTAACAGTATATTTAATAACTACAAAATTTCTGTATTTTCCAGCATCTAAGAAGCTTTTATCATAAACTACAACATACCTATTTAAAGAAGTCTCAAATATTTGATTGCTCTCATCAGAAGAATAATTTTTAACTAATCCTTCTTTTGTAGTTTCAGCAATTGTTTGTCTTTCATTCTTTAAAACCGTTGATGAAATTTTATCAGCAATATTAATTTTAGCATTTAAAATAGCCTTCGATTTTGCAAGTTCTAAATCTGAACTAAAACCAGAACCACAAGAATAGAATTCTTTGTCAGTTGATTTAAACTGATTACAAATATCAGAGTTGACTTTTAGTAATTCAGTATTACCATTGAGTGTCTGTTTATCCTCTAAATATGCCAGATTATTAGAGGTACAAGCTCCTAATAAAACTAGCACAAGTATATATATTTTTCTCATTTTTTTCCTTTCAAAGTAAATGTTCCATTATAAATGCAAACGTTAGTATTAATGTTGTTTCGAATTGTGGAGTTTTTATAAATTCACTCCAAAAACTCTTTTCATCAAGAGATATATTTTCAACACAATGTTTTACCTCCTGAGTAGTTTTAATTTCACCATTAATTGTTTCTGTTTTAGTCTCATATCTACAATTATTTTCTTGAGCAAAAACTGAAGCTGACAATAATAGTAAAAATATTATAACCCTTTTTCCCACGGTCTATCTTTCTGAACTTGAGTTAATTGAAATTGTAATTCTTTAATAATAGCTAATATTAATTCATGAACAGATTTTTGAATCTCAGCTTCAAATAAATTTTTTTTGCATGCATCTTTACACTCTTCACTAAGTGCTTGAACAACAACTGCTTGATAATATTCATTACTTCTAGCAAGTCCGTGCGTAGTAAAAACTAGACAATATAAGATAATTAGGGTTTTTAAAAAGCTCATAATCATTATTAATTTTTAATATAAGCTTTAAATTTAATTAAAAAATTATGAAAATTAGTACTAATAATTAGATATATTTTTTAATTATTAAAAAATATTATTAGATCTTAATAATTATAAATTGAGTTTTTTCTAAATTATATATTTACTTTTATCTTATCAAAAAAATTTTGTGCAACGATTTTTAGATTTTTAATATCTTCTTCTTCACTCTCATCCGTAAATTCTAATGGCAGGGTTGCAAATTCTGAAGACCTAATACGTTCTATTTTTCCTTTTTTGGTTAAATATCTTAACGTGGTAAACTGATCTTGAGTCCCTCCATCACCTGTCATGCTCCATTGGCAACTTTTTTTTTTCTGCATAATATTAATCAAAAATTTAGCATCATCATATGTTTGATACTCTATTTCCAAAGGTGATTTTTCATCAATATACTCAAGTGTATAGTGTGCATCTTCTAAAGTATGCTCATGAAGAATTTGGAAGGGGAATTCTTTAGTGGGATTGGGTATTAATAATCCTTTATCAATATGTTTTTCTTTAAAATTTTTTCCATCCTTATTCAAGACACTAATATTAAACATAGGGTACGTTTCTCTATCGCTTGAAGTATAATTCCATAAAAATTGTTTTAATATTTTAAATAAGTCGTCTTTATTTTTTATTTCACTAGCTTTATGACGAGCATAGCTCACTTCAAAATTACAATCTGGTGTAAGTTCGCCTCCTTCAATCATTTTAGACATATATAATAATCACTTAAAAAAACTTATAATACAATACAAATTAATTATAAAAATAAGTAGATATAGCTTTATCAAATAAAAATGAAAATTTCTGGTAATAAAAAAGTAGAATTATCAAAAGAAAAAATTGATTTTCATCTTAAAAGAACTCGTTATCTCTTTAATGAATTCTATATTACCTCCACAAAATATAAAACTATTTCCTATTTGAGAAGAAATGCAGCAGGTTGGTTAATAATGAATATTATGATGGAATATTATTTTGCAAATAAGGAATTACGAGTTGAAAAATTAGCTAGCAAGATATCAAGTAAAGTCTGTTCGAGAGCAACATTAATGTCAATGCTTAAATCAGCAGAAATTAGAAAAGTAATTAAAAAAACCCAAAGTTCAAAAGATATGAGAGCAAGAATTATAACTCCTACTGAAGAATTTATTTCTGAATTCAATAAATGGACAGATGAATTTTATGATAGTGAAGGATTTAAAATGAAAAAAGATTATAAAATTTAGAACTTATTATGAATGAAAAATTACCAGTTAATAATATCAATAAAGTCAAAAGAGAATATCCAAAAAAAAACAATATTGAAGGATCCAATAAACAGCCTGATAATATGCTTTCTACGCTTCAAATTTTTTTTTCTGGACAAAAAATTTTAACTGATAATAGTAAAAAAGAGTCTTTGATGACAGTTTATTTAGGCCTGATTATTATATAGAAAATATAAATGTAGTAGTTGAATTTGATGGACCCCATCATTATCAAAACCCTTTTAAATATGAGACAGATTTAAGAAAAAGTGAATTTTATAATAATCGAAAAATATTTAGGATTAAATGGCCATATTTTTTTACTTTAACCAAAGATGTTGCCAAATTTATTTTCGGGGATCTTTGTCAAAAAGAATTAAATAAAAATTATTATTCAGATGAAAAATATTTTGAAAGTATAAATAAAATTTATTTAGATTATGATAATAATAAGCCGGCTACCGAAGAAAAACATGTTCTTGCTCCAGGATTTCATTCAACAAAAGATACCCCTGCATCATTTTGTGATAATGGAATAAAAAGATTTTTAGATGAATTGGAAAGAAGCCCTCCTAGCCTTAAACATCAAGTCAAACATTCAATTGATTTATATTTGAGGGATGTAAAATATAATAATGATGAAAGAAAATGGCTGGTAATACCTGAAAATAATCAAAATTTTATGGAATTTATGAAACTAACTCCTGAAAAGAAATACTTAAATTTTTTTTATAAAAGAGAAGCTAATTATTAAATTATTTAATATACGCTCTAGATAATTCAAAACTAGTCAAGCCAGTATCTTCAAATTCAAATTCTAAAATCTTTTTTGTTTTAACGTCAATAAATCCAAAAAAAGGGAGAACAAAAATTAGATGCATTGGCAGATGGACTAATTAACCTATCAAAAGCAATGGTTGAAGTTTCTAAAAGCATCGCTCCTATTGCTACAATGAATATGTGGAGCGCTTTATTGAGTGAGAATATTGGAGAAATAATGGAAGAAAATAGAAGTGCATTATTAAAAGAGCTTAAAAAAAAATAAATTTTTATAAATAACCTTTTTTTTGATCAGTTTTCTTCAATCTTTTTAGTAGTATTGATTTAAACTCAGCCTCATTTGATAAGTATTTGTCGTAATCTTTAGCAGAAAAAAAACAAGATTTAACATCCTTACCATTAACAAGTTTTAATTTACATTTGTGCATATAAATTAATTTATAATATAAATATATTTATTTTTTTAAATATACTAATGAAGCTGACAAATCATCTAAACTTCCGTTTAAATTTTCTAGGCTCATCTCTTTTTTTTTAAAAATTACTTTATTATTATTATATTCAAAATCATCAATGGTAACTTGCTTAATACAAAAATAACCAACATTTTCTAAATCATTAGTAGGACTATCAAATATCACTTCTCCTCCATTGTCCTGCATATAATCATATAATCCATCTTCATCTTCTGAATCAGCGCACAGTATTAATCCTTTGATTAAATCATATGAAGCTTTAAATTTATTTTCTGCAATAATAAATTTAGCGGCAAGATCACAATAATCTTGTTCTAAATAACTCAATCTTTCAGCTTCAACTGTATTATTATTTTTATATTTGACTAAAATACATTCATCTGTCTGACCATGTAAAACACACACACCTCTTTTAATAACATCAAAATAATCTTGTCCTTTTTGACTAGAATCACCAATGTTAAAAAAAGAAATTTTATTAATTTTGAGAGATTGTTTAGACTTTTTAGTAGTTGTCATAATTTAAAGGTACAAAAGTTTGTTTTTTTTGTCTTAAGTATTTTAAAATTATTTTCGAATACAAAGTGTCTCGTATGTTAATTAATTCTAAGTAATTCAAGTTTACTTTTTTATTCATACAAACACTCTAGATAATATAATAATACTAAATAAAATCAAATATAAAAATTATACTTAATCTCTTTCAAATTCACCATCTTAAAATGTTATATTGTTATACTTTTAGATAAGCTTAACTATTTATATTTTGCAATAAACAATTCTAACTCTGATAAATTTTTAAAAATTAATTCCGGTAATTCTTCTCTAAAAGCCTTGAAGTCTATGACTTTATCGATGCCCTTCTTTTTTTGTCTTTTATCAGGTTCGATTAATTTAATCTTTTTCCCAAGATCTTTATGATTAATAAAATATATATTAGAAATTTTTTCATTCTGATTGTCATTATATGCAAGCTGAACAAAAACTGTCGCTGGATATTTATTAATCATTCTTTGCGATCCTGGAAGATTGTCTGGCTTAGCGGACCATCGTGTAAGACTAACTGATCCTCTGCAAACGACTCTAATATTAATATTTTTTTTCTTAAATAAATTCAAAATCTCCTTTTTTATTTCATTTCTGTATTTTTGATAATTATTTACAGGTTTCTTTATTCTTTTTTTATTCCTCCATTTTTCAACCAACTCATTAATATTGTGCAATATTAGATCTTCTTTCTTAAAGTCTTTAAATGGGGAATTATTATCAGGATTAATTTTAACATAATTATCCATGATAACTATTTGCTCATATATAATATCTTTTTTGGAACGCGCTCCTCTATATCCGCCCGTGTCTGTTTCTGTAGCTTTAACATCAACTTCATACTTTTTTCCATTAAAATGTAACTCCACATCTGTTTCTCCAATATTCGTCTGGATTACTTTAAAGTTTTTAGACTTAGCGAACTCTCTATAAATATGCTCGCCCAAAGATCCCTTTAATTGGCGATTTATTTTATATTTCTCAAATAACATTTTTATATTCTTTAGATTAGTGTCTTTCCTGCTGTTAAATACATACATTTTTCACAACTCTTATTAAGGACAGGAACATTATCTGAATCTAAAACAGTCTTCATTTCCTTAATTACACTTTTTATATTTGAAGTATTTGTAATGTATGGAACTAATTTAGTTGTGAAGTTTAATTTTTTATCAAATTTATCATAAGATTTTTCACCATTACAAACTAGAAAGAAAACTCTATCAGAAGTTTTAAAACCCATTTCTCTTAAAATATAAACATATATATCCATTTGAAGTTTATATCCTTGGTGAAAGGGACTAGTTAAATAGCTCTCCTCTTCGACAGGAATATTCGATGATTGTGCTTTGTAATCAACTACAACTAATTCTTCTTTGTCTTTATCAAACCAAATATCATCCACTCCTCCAAAGATTTCTAAATTCGCATCTTTATCAATATATGAAATTCCACCTTTTAATGAGTCTCTCCACTTATCTATTTGTTCATGATCAAAGGGTATAAAATTTAATTTATTTTCAACCATTATAGGATGGGGTTTTTTTAATTTTCTATATTCATCAAATTCTTTCTTTAATAATTCATCTACAGCAGAATTAAGTGACCAGCCTGGCATCGAGGGTTCTTTTAAACCTTTAACTCGATCTAAATAAAAACATCTTTGACAATCAATAAAAGTACTTAATTTTGACCTGCTTATTCTAAAAATATTATTTGTACCTTTTTGGTAGATAGAATCTTTTCGAGTTCTTAGGGGGTTAACTTCTGCAAGGTTACCTTTGGAGTCTTTTTTTAGCATTTATATAATAATTTAAAAAAGTCTTTCTTTTGAATACATTTAATGTCTTTCAAATTCACCATATTCTTTAAAAGTATCTGATAGTTTTTTTTTAATAACTTCCATTTTATTAAAAAACTTTTCGTCATTAAGTTGTAAATAACTTTCTAAATCTTCAATATTAAATCCTGTCAGCTTGCTAAATTTAGCAAATAAACAACTTTTACATAACATTTTACCTAATGCTAAGTTGGTGCAGCAATCAACATCCTCTTTATCCAAAAGAACAGAACAGTAACTACATACATAATGATTTTTTTCCATATTTTATTAACTCTTTAATTGCACAATCAATTACGAATAATCTTTAATTAATGTCATGGTTCTCGTGGTCTTGAATTTTTTCAACTAAAATTGGTAATAAAATAACTTCGTTCAAGCATGTTTTAACAACTGATTTTTCAAGACTTAATGCTCTAAATAAAAAATCTATAGTATTAATATCGTTTGGAAACCTCACTCTTGCTAAATCCAAAGTGTCTATTAACTTATTAGATAGAGGTTCTTTTTTTATTAAATTAAATTCTTTGTCTAAAAACTTTTTAACAAAGGGTTTGTTGTGCATAATTAAATTACAATCTTTTATAAAATCTAAGAAATTGTCTATCTTTTCTATAATCAAAGGGCACCCTTGTAAGAAATTATTAGTTAGATTTATAGTGCCCGAAACTTCAGGGGAGATTTTTTTTTCAGGATTAAAATACTGATGAAATAAAGATCTTATTTTTGTTTTATTATCAATTTTTAAGGCTGCAATCTCAACAATTCTCTCTTCATTAACTTCTAGCCCCGTAGTCTCTATAGAAAGGTAAACATAATTTTCCATTAATATTAATATAACACAATATTTAACTAAAAATATGATTAAAAATTATATATAATTTTTAATACATAACGATGATTATTTTTTATTTTAAAATACAAATTTAATAGTAAAATAACACAATAAAAATTAATTTATTTGTAAGAGACAATAAATTTTTTAATTAACATATCGATCTCAGAGTCCTCACTATAATCATTCACTACTAAGTGATGAACTCGACCTTCGGATAAAAGCTTTCTGGAGATACTTTCGGATTTTTCATTATCTTTTTCATAAACACAAATTGATCTACCATTATTCTTATTACAAACACTAAAAGTTGGTACATCCGTTTCTCCATCACCAAAAAAGAATATATTTTCAAATGGAATATTAACTTCATTATTAGAATTTATTTTTGCATTAACACCTTCTTGATCAAAAACATCAAAGGTTCCTTTATGAATGCGAAACAAAAATTGAACTTTATTAGAGTAATTAACTGACAATTTTGGCCATATGCCTTTATGTTTGTCATCGTAAATATAGGAGGAAGCATAGATTTTATTAATATCTTTGGCGAAAGAACAACCTTTAATCATATCTTCTAAACCCGAAGAAATTATATAGTGTTCAATATTAATGTCATGTGATTTACCAAAATTTTTAATTCTTAAAAACCAATCTTCCGCACCCTCAAATAATTTTAATTTTTTTCCATACATTTTAAACGTTTCTTCATTTACTTTAATATTTGCGATACGCATTTGCTGCTCTAATAAATATAAATATCCTAAGGTTGGATCGCAATTTTTTTCCCTCGCATAATTAATAACTCTAGTCCAAAATGTTTTAGGCTCTATCTTACAATCAGGTAACAAGTGCTGATCCTGCATGTAGCCAGGACACAATGTCCCGTCAAAGTCGTAGCATAGTGCAATTTTTTTCATATATTCTTAAGTGTAATTTTATATTATAATTAAATTGAATGGCACAATGTAGTTATTGCACGTCCACAAGTTATGGTTACTGTACGGCCAGTCCAAATAAAAGACATTGTATCATAATACCAGGTAAATGTGCGTGGTGTGGATCTGTAAGTTATGGAGTTTGCATTAACTCTCCAAACAAGAGACATGCAATTGTAAATACTGGAAAATGCACTTATTGTGGTTCAGTCAGCAAAGGGCCATGCTCGAATAGTCCAGTCAAACAACATATAATGGGTATTCTTTAAGATTTAATTTAATTATAGTTACTGAAAAAACTAAAGGAAGCTTTATGACAGTAAAATCGTTATTTACAAAAGGCATTGCCCTATCTCAGTCTAATCAGTGCAAAACGCATTCGAACAGCGGGGTAAGCAACGCTCAAATAGCTATAAGCTCATTTCAATCTGTTAAATCAAAAAAGGGTGAACAAAAAATAGATGCATTAGCAGATGGACTAATTAGTCTATCAAAAGCAATGGTGGAAGTTTCTAAAAGCATTACTCCTATTGCTACTATGAATATGTGGAGCGCTTTATTGAGTGAAAATATTAATGAAGTTTTAGAAGAAAATAGAAGTGCATTATTAAAAGAACTTAAAAAAAAATAAGTTTTTATGATAAAAAAAAGAAAATATGGAATTAGATATTGATTTTAAAAAATTTAAAATCAATAGTTGGATCTACATCTTTTAATCCCTTTTGAACTATGCTTCTAAACTCAGTTTTTTTTGAGAAAAAATTTTGATAGTCATCATAACTAAAAGCAAAATATTTAATGTCTTTGCCCTTAATTATTTTATCCATTAATTTTGGCATTTTTATATTTTTTTAAAACTTTTGTAATATACAAGTTTTATTTTCATATTCCTCAAAACAATCTTTTAAAATTTTATTGTCTTTCTTAAATCCCAAAACTACTTCGACTTCATTACCAGAACGTTTTAAAGCTTTTAAAAATTTAGGATATTTTTTTAAATCAATTTCAAAATCTGCTGTATAACAAAGAAAAAATCTTTCTTTTTTTTCACTCGGAACAAATGCAAATTGATTAATCTTCAATACTTTAAAATCATTGTTAGAAGAGTTTAAAAATTGAAAATCTTCTCCATCATCACATCTTAAAAAATCTACAAAAGGTACTGCTGATTTAATCTGATTTAAATCTAAGGCCCAGGTTATTTCGCTTGCAACGGAAGGCTTGTTATAATCTACAAAAAACTTGGCCATTATTTTTTAGGCTATTTAAATATTAATAAATTATCATAACATATAATACTGGGTTTTAAACGTATAAAAATTATACTTAATTTTTAATAATATATGAGTAAGGAAAATGCTAAAAGATTTAAGGAAAAAATAAACTAAAGACATAAATTATTTAAAGTTTGTGTTAAATATTGTTATTGTATGTGTATAGTTTAATTGTAATTATGAAAAAAATTTTAAAATTACCTGAAGGAGACAAGTATGTTGGAGAACATATAGATGGTAAGCCTCACGGACAAGGAACTTACACATTTGCCAATGGAGATAAATATGTTGGTAAATTTAAAAATGATAATCTGCACGGACAAGGAACTTATGCATTTGCCAATGGAGACAAATATGTTGGAGAATATAAAGAAGGTAATTATTATGGACAAGGAACTTATACAAGTGCCAATGGAGATAAGTACTTTGGAGAATGGAAAGATGACAAACGAAACGGGCAAGGAACTTATACTTTTGCCAATGGAGACAAATATGTTGGAGAATTTAAAGATGATAAACGACACGGGCAAGGAACTTATACATTTGTCAATGGAGAAAAATACTCAGGAAAATTTAAAGATGGTTTTCTAAATCTATATAAACTTTCACCACTATACAAGATTTCACAAATAGATACTTGGTTTAATAAAAAAAATAAGAAAAAGTTTAATATGATTCAAGATTTTTCCTCTGGAACAATAACTATAGATACTAAAGACTATAAAAATTTTAATCTAAAAAACCCCCCTAAAATATTTGACTCAATTATTAACGTAAATCTGAAAGATAACGATGGTGTTAATTTTGAAAGCAAAGATTTAAACAAGAAAGATTTAGAAAAAATTTATCAACTATTTGAAGATGGTTATGAAGAAGGTTTGGAAAAAATCGGTTTTAAAATAGATCCAGATCTAGTTAAATATGAATTTACAGGAGGTTTTAATGCAGAAAAAATATGAATAAAGAAAAAGCTATAAAGATTATATAAAATTCTTCGTAAATTTAATAATAAGTTTTGGGTTTTCCAGGCAGATCATTCACCCAGCTCCCTGTATCATCGTCTCTTCTAATAGGTTCACCAATGGCTTTATATTTAGGCGTTGCTGCTTTTGCGTTATAAATACCAGATCCATAGTTTCTAACCGGTTTAACACTTTCATAAAATCGTCGTTGTTTATCCTGGTATAACTTTTCTTGAGCCAGTTTTATTGTTTCAGGAACAATCTCATTAATAACTTCTTCTGACACCTTACCTTTTAATCTGGCTAACATCTTAATTTCATTATGTTGCTGGAACGCATAATTTGGATATTTAGTAGCCTTTCCCAATGAAAATTTATCCTATAAATTCTTATGCAATTAATTAAATAAGCATTGATAACATTAATTATTTTACATTCTTGACAATCATTGGTTGTATAAAGTAATATTAATCATTACAGAATTTATTTTGTAATAGCTCCATAGTTGCTTCTAACTATGCCCC
>Ga0114976_10003019_pt1 | contig 10536 bp, 14 predicted proteins | sample S_130805_EF_Meta_FD_87319 | JGI IMG/M metagenome (GOLD analysis project Ga0114976, IMG submission 87319) | Freshwater microbial communities from Lake Simoncouche, Canada to study carbon cycling - S_130805_EF_MetaG | ecosystem: Environmental > Aquatic > Freshwater > Lake | place: Lake...
TGCTGGTCCACCACATCGCGCCGCAAGCGCTCCATCGCCTGCTCGAAGAGTTCGCGTGCCTCGGGTGATCGCCAGTCGTAGTTCTCTAACTGCTGCATGGCGCGGCCGACGTCTTCGGGAACGTTGTCGATCAGTGCTTCGCGAAAGCGGGCATCGTCGGACGGATCAGGAAACAGTTCGCGGCGCTCGGCCTCTTTGGCACGCTCGAGCAGGTCGCGAAGGTCTTGCAGCAGGCCGTCCATGGCGCCGGACTTCTCCAGGCGCCTGCGCCTATCGCGCACCTGCCGGGCCATGTCGCGCATCCCACGACGTCCTTGCGTCCCTTCGCGCATCAGGTCGCGAAGTGCATCTTCAACAGACTGGCCTTCCATGATGCGGCGCGCGAGGTCGTCCACCCCCGCGCCAGCATCGGCGGGCGCAGCCAAGGGATCGGGTCCGTCGTGGAAGGGGCCGTACCGAAAGCCGCTCACGCGCTTGCGTACCTGCTCACGCCACCGATGACGTCCTTGTCGATGCGTCGGGTGAGCCACAGTCCTTCGACGGCGAACTCGACACACGACGCCAGGAAGGCCGGAGAAGTATCGAAATCGGGCTCGAGATGGCTCAGGAGTGCACCGAGGCCATCCATGGGACCGAGCTCGTCGAGAAGTACGGCGGAAGGCACAAGCTCGCCGGCCACCAGAGAGTTTCCTGCGTCGAACCACTCGACCAAAGCGGTGAGGAGGGGACGGACCTCCGATCCACCAAGCATCGCGCGCCACGCATCGGCTGTCGCACGTCGGGCGAGGAACTCCAGCACCTCGTTCTCACGGCCCTCTTCGCTGACGTCGAACTCGACCTTGCCGCGCAGCGTGGGGACGATGCTGGCCAGATCGCCGATGCGAGCTACCGGTTCAGCGTCACCATTGATCGCGGCCCGTCGAAGTGCTGCTCCTGATAAGCCTTCGACGCAAGCGATGGCAAAGCGAGCCGACACACCACTGCGTTGATCCACCGACGACGATTCGCGTACACCGCGCGTGAAACGTGCGACGACGTCGAGCAGGTGACTTGGGACAACCGCCGCGATCTGCGCTTCTTGGCGAAGGAGGTTGATCTCGATCTCTAGCGAGGCGGGGTAGTGCGTGCGGATCTCGGCACCGAAGCGGTCTTTCAGCGGAGTAATGATGCGGCCGCGATTGGTGTAGTCCTCGGGGTTGGCGCTTGCCACGACGAGCAGATCCAGCGGAAGACGCAGCTGATAGCCGCGCACCTGGATGTCGCGCTCCTCAAGCACGTTGAGCAAAGAGACTTGGATTCGCTCAGCGAGGTCGGGGAGTTCGTTGATGGCCAGAATGCCGCGGTTGGTTCGGGGCACGAGTCCGTAGTGGATCGTCTCAGCGTCGCCGAGGCTGCGCCCTTCTGCGACTTTGACGGGATCGACATCGCCGATGAGATCGCCCACCGAAGTGTCCGGCGTGGCCAACTTCTCGCCGAATCGCTCGCTGCGATGTCGCCACGCAATGGGAAGTGCATCGCCAAGCTCGAGTGTGAGGCGCTGGCAACGCGCGCAGATGGGAGCTGTCGGCTCATCGTTGACTTCACAGCCTGCGATGACCGGGATCCACTCGTCGAGCAGCGTGATGAGGGACCGAATGAGTCGCGTCTTGCCCTGGCCGCGCTCGCCCAGCAGGACGAAGTCATGGCCGGCCAGCAGCGCCCGCTCGACATCGGGACCCACCGACTCCTCGAACCCGACGATGCCGGGCAGTGACGGTTGACCCGAGCGCAGTCTGGCCGTGAGGTTGGCTTGCAACTCAGCCTTGATGCTTCGGGGTTGGTAGCCGCTGGCCAGCAGGTCACCCACAGTGGTGGGCTCGGGAGGGGCAGTGCGGGTGGCGGTCGATGCCGAGGAAGGGGTCACGGTACGACGGTATGCCGTGGCGCTCTTTCACGCGAGGTCAGACCTCTGCGCCGACCCCCCTGGATAAGGGTCCCAACCGTCCCGGTTGGGACCCTTATCCAGGGGGGTCGGCGGAAGCGGGCAGGGGCGTCCACGGCTGGCTCGGTGGCACAACGCCCGGCGGGAACTGCGGAGGAATCGCGTTAGGGGTGCCCCCGGGCAGGCTGCACCCCAGCACCTCGACCACGTAGGCGGGTGCCAACGTGCGCAGGCGGTAGTCGACCCGGCCGTTGATGCCGGTGATCGTCGCGTATCCCACGTCGACGTGGCTCTGGTCCTGCGCCCGCACCACGCAGGTGGCATCGGGGACGTTGACGTCGAACGTGAGATCGGCGCGATCAGAGGACACGGTTGACCACGTGATGAGCCGGCCCTCGGCCCGGGGGCGGGTGATGGCCCAGCCCACGTAGGCGAGCGCGGCGACAAACGCCACGATCACCAGGGACGCGAGTAACCGGGTTCCGGCCCGGCTGCGGTTGAAGCCGTAGCGCTCCTGCATGGCGGGGCTGAGCTGGTCCCGCGAGAAGGGCGACGGCACATGAGGGACACTAGCCCGGTGCAGCAGCAACCGCGTCGCCTGATGGCCATCCATGCGCATCCCGACGATGAGTCGAGCAAGGGTGCCGGCACCACCGCCAAGTACGTGTCCGAGGGCGTTGAGGTCATGGTGGTGACATGCACCGGTGGTGAGCTCGGCGACGTGCTCAACCCCGCAGCCCAGGCGGAGGTGGACGAGCGAGGTCTCGCCGCAGTGCGCCGCGACGAGATGGCGCGCGCAGCGGCGGTGCTCGGTGTCCGGCACGCGTGGCTGGGCTTTCCTGACTCGGGCTACCCCGACGGGGACCCGAAGCCGCCTGTGCCGGCCGGGTGCTTCGCCGACCTACCGCTCACGGTCACGGCCCCACCACTTGCGCAACTGATCCGGGAGTTCCGTCCGCAGGTGGTCACGACCTATGACGAGAACGGCGGGTATCCGCACCCCGATCACATCCGCACCCATGAGGTCACTGTTGCCGCTCTGGAACTGGCTGCAGATCCGAAAGCTGATATTCCAGGTGAGCCATGGCAGGTGCTCAAGCTTTACTACAACCTGCAGTTCACCAAGGGCCGTGTGTTCGCACTGCACGATGCAATGCTTCAGGCAGAGTTGGACTCGCCCTATCACGACTGGATCAAAGGATGGGACGATCGTGAGGACGCCTTCGCGATCACATCACGCGTGCACTGCGCACCATGGTTCGAGGTGCGTGATGCGGCGCTCATGGAACATCGCACCCAGGTGGACCCGGACGGGCTGTGGTTCAAGGTGCCCATGAGCATTCATCACGAAGTGTGGCCAACCGAGGACTTCCACCTTGCCTGGTCACGGGTTTCCACTGCACTGCCTGAAGATGATTTGTTCGCCGGCGTGAACGCCGGAGTTGAGGAGAGCCACGCATGAACGACATCCCACCGGACCAGCAGAATCTTCAGTCAGTCATTGACGGGGCAGGCCCCATCGCTGGGCTGTTCATCCTCATCCTGCTGGTCGCCGTCGTGCTCTTGTGGTGGTCGATGACCCGTCAACTGAAGAAGATCGATCCGGCGCTCAAGGCTGGGCCGGATGATCAGTTGCAAAAGCGTGATCGTGAGTACACCGCGGAGGCCGTGGCGCGTGGCGAAGACGAGTCGTAGCACTCTGCGGCTTGCGACCTCCCCGCGAGGAATCGCGGCCCTTGTGCTTCTCGCGGTGTTCGTCATCGCCACTGTGCTGTTGGGTCGCTGGCAGTGGGACCGCACGCAGGGCATTCTCGAAGCCGAGCGCGCGGCTAAGGCTCAACGGGCACCGATCGAACAGGTACTGCCGTCGTCGTCGACCGACGTTCCCGCTGACGCTGTGGGCCACCGCGTCACGCTTTCGGGCCGATGGCTGCCCGATGCTCAGGTCGCTGTACTCAATCGCGAAGGTGGCGGAAAGTCCGGCGTGTGGATCGTCACCGCACTGCAGTTGGACTCAGGTCCCGCGGTGGCGGTGGTGCGCGGCTGGCTTCCGACGGCAACGTCACCCGGATTCTCGGCAGCACGCGGCCCGGTCGAGGTCGACGGAGTCGTGCAGCTCGAGGAGAAGTTCTACACAAGTGCCGTCACATCTCCAGGAACGATTGCCTCGCTGGCTGACCTCTCGACGGCGCTTGGACTCCCCGTCCTGCCGGGCTATGTGGTGCTCACAGACGAGCAGCCCACCGTCACCCCGGCCCCCGTTCCCGTGCCGGTCACGGTGTCGACCGACGTGCCGTTCCCGCTCCGAAACTTTGTCTATGCCCTGCAGTGGTGGGTCTTCGGACTTTTCGCTGTCGCGGTATTCGTGCGGTGGATGTGGCGTGACAACACTGTCCACTAGCGTGACGCTGTGATCTCGGTCATCGGTGAAGCACTCGTCGACATCATCGTCGACCCGCGGGGTGAGGTGACGTCGGTCGTCGGCGGAGCCCCGCTCAACACGGCTCGCACGTGTGCACGGTTGGGAATTCCCACAGAGTTCCTCGGTGGCGTGTCCACGGACGCGTTCGGCGGGCGGATCATGCGACTGCTGAATGCCGACGGCGTGCGCCTGGGGCTGGGACACCAGGTGCCGGAGCCGACGACCCTGGCCATCGCGCAGATCGATGACTCAGGTGCTGCGACCTACCGCTTCATGATGGAGGGCACGTCGGCGGCCGCGGTCAGTGTGGTGGCCGCTCGCGCTGCCATCGGGGATGACTGCCGCGTCATCCACGCGGGAACTCTGGGCCTGGTCCTGCAGCCGTTGGCCGATGCGACGGTGGCAGTCGTGCAAGCGGCTTCCGATGAGGTCATCGTCATGATCGATCCCAACTGTCGACCATCGGTGATGACAGGGTCTTCAGTGTTCACGGCGGCACTCGATGCGGTTCTGGGTCGCGCTGACGTGGTCAAGATCAGCGGCGACGACGCTGCATTCCTCGCACCCGATGTGACGCCCCTCGACTTCGCGCGCTCCCTTCGCGAGCGCACCGGTGCCGCTGTGCTGCTGACCGACGGCTCGAAGGCCGTGCATGTTCTTGTTGGTGGTGGTGAAGCGGTGCTTGAGGTGCCCACGGTGCCGGTCGTCGACACGGTGGGCGCGGGTGATTCGTTCAGTGGCGGCTTCCTCGCCTACTGGCTGACGGCCGGACATGGGCGCGCCGAACTCGCCCGCCTCGATGCGGTTGTGGACGCTGCGAGATACGGGATCGCGGTGGCCGGCATCACCTGTCAGCGCCCGGGCGCGGATCCGCCGCGACCCGATGAAGTTCCAGGCGAGTGGAGTGTGCGGCTATGAAGGGTTCCTTTCTGCGATACCGAGTGATGGCGTATCTCACCGGCGTTGTTCTGGCCACCGCATTCGTCTGGCTCATCATCGGGCGGCTGTTCCTTGATTACAGCAACCCCGAGGCGCGACCCGCGGTGTACGGATTCTTGTGGCTTGCGCACGGTTGGCTGTACTTCCTGTATCTCATCACCGGCGTCGACCTCGCGTTCCGAGTTCGGTACGGAGTCCTGAAGACGGTGGGCATCCTGATTGCCGGCACTATCCCGTTCATGTCATTCGTGTCCGAGGGTCTGGTGCACAAAGATCTGCGTGCCAAGGGGGTCGTGAAGTAGCGGCTGGCCCAGCCGTTAGGGCAGTGCCCACTCAACAGGCTCGCCACCGAGTTCGTCGAGTAGTTCATTCGCTTGGCTGAAGGGTCGAGAGCCGAAGAAGCCTCGATCTGCCGACATGGGGCTGGGGTGGGCGCTTGCGATCACCGGAACGTCGGGCAGATCAACCTCAAGGGCTTGGGCATCTTTGCCCCACAGGATCGCCACGAGCGGTGCGTCATCGCGATCGACAAGTGCGCGTATGGCCGCAGCAGTGATTGACTCCCATCCAATTCCGCGATGGCTTCCGGGTTCGCCGCACTGCACGGTGAGTACCCGATTGAGCAGGAGCACGCCTTGCTGGGTCCACGGCGTGAGGTCGCCGGTGGTGGGTTTGGCGCAGTCAAGATCGCTGACAAGTTCGGTGAAGATGTTCGTGAGACTTCGCGGCAGTGGACGAACGTCCGGCGCCACCGAAAACGAGAGCCCCACCGCATGTCCGGGTGTGGGGTAGGGGTCCTGCCCCACGATCAATACGCGCACGTCGTCGAGCGGCTGCTCGAACGCGCGCAGGATGCGCCCGCCTCCGGGAGCCCACGCGCGGCCTTCGGCGCTTTCTGCGCGCAGGAACTGACCGATGTCGGCGAGGACGTCGTCGTATCGCGCCAGAGCGGGAAGCCAGGATTCGTGCACGAGATCCGCGAAGCCGGCCATCCGCCGAGGGTAGTGCGAGGGGCAGTAGAGGTGAAGGACTCAGGCGGTGGCGCGCATGAGTGCTTCAACGTAGGACGTTGCTGGCGATGCGGCGAGGGCTTGCGGTGACGCATCCTGAGTCACCCGCCCATCCTCGATCACGACTACACGTGACGCGAGTGACGCTGCATCCTGTGGTTCGTGCGACACCATGACGCAGACGCCGGCAAAGCCCTGCAGTACCTCGCGAAGCTGCTCGCGCACCGACACCCGAGCTTCGGCATCGAGCGCCGCCATCGGCTCATCGAGCAAGAGGACGGTCGGGTCGGTTGCCAACGCGCGGGCGAGCGCGACGCGTTGCGCCTGACCACCGGAGATGGCGGACGGCCGCCGGGCCGCAAGATCGGCGATCCCGAGACGATCCAGCAGATCCAGTGCAGCCGAACGCGCTGTGGCCTTAGCAACGCCCCTGCTACGTGGACCGAATGCCACGTTCTCCAGAACGGTCAGGTGACCGAAAAGTGCATAGTCCTGAAACACCAGGCCCACCTGTCGATCGGCCGGCGAGGCGAGCACGCGATGCCCGTCATCGACGACTGTGCCATTGATCGAAATCTCTCCTGTGTCGACCGGCTGCAAGCCGGCTATCGCACGCAGCAGTGTCGACTTACCTGCTCCGTTGGGACCCATGACCGCGGTGACCTGACCTGCGACGAACTCAAGGTGCACGTCGAGCGTGAAGCTTTCGCGCATAACCGATGCATTAACGCGGACGCTCATGACGAGTTCCCTGATCTGAGATAGCGACCACGCAACGCGACGAGCACGGTGATGCTCACCGCGAGCAACACGATGCTCAACGCAATGGCTACGCCGCGATCACTCTCGAGTGCGGTGTACACCGCAAGCGGCATCGTTTGGGTAACGCCGGGAAAGTTGCCGGCGAAGGTGATCGTCGCTCCGAACTCCCCGAGTGCGCGGGCCCAGCACAGCACAGTGCCCGCCACGACTGCCGGCCAGACCATGGGCAAGGTGATGCGGCGAAAAATCGTCCACGCGGATCCGCCCAGAGTGCTAGCAGCTTCTTCGTACTGACGATTCACTCCGCGAAATCCGCCTTCGAGAGTGATGATCAAGAAGGGCATGGCGACAAACGCTTCGGCGACGATGACACCCACCGTGGTGAACGGCAACTGGACACCGAGCCCGTCGTAGAGCCACTGACCCACGAGTCCACGTCGCCCGAAGGCAGCCAGCAGTGTCACACCGGCAACCACCGGCGGCAGGAGCAGCGGTACCAACACCAGGGCACGCCAGAACCGCGTGCCGGGCAGCACCTCGCGGGCGAGCAGCCACGCGAGTGGAACCCCGAACACGAGTGCCACCAGTGTGGCTATCAGGGAAGTCTCAAGCGAAAGGCGAAGGGCGTCTAGCGCGGCCGGATTGCTGAGGATGTCGAGAAAAGAACCCCACGGTGCTTGAGACAGGAGCGCGATGAGAGGCACGACGAGAAACGCCAACGCCACTGCACCCGGGACCAGAAGAAACCACGGTCGGGCCGTCCGGGTGTGCCGCTTACGTGTGGTGTTCATGGTTGAGACGTCACCACGGTTTCGCGAAGCCATAGGCCCGAAGCAGGCCCTGCGCCGAGAGCGAGAAGCGCACGTAGCGCACGAACGCCCACGCCGCCGTGCTGTTTGGCGAGTTCAGCACCATGGCAATCGGATACGTGGTGGTGACGTTGAGGTTGGTGGGGATCACCACACTGGTGACCTTGTTTCCGACGGACTTCACGTCTGTCGCGTACACGATTCCTGCGTCCAGGTCACCCGACACGACTTTGCCCAGGAGCGATCGCACATCGAGCTCGCGGGTGACGGGGGTGACGGTGACGTTGTTGAGCTTGAGTAGATCGCGCGCCGCAGTCCCGCACGGCACGGAGGTGTCGCACACTCCGACGAGGACCCCCGGCTTGGCGAGGTCGCGCAGGCTGGTGATGCGCGCAGGATTTCCCGTGGGCATGGCAATCGCCATGGTGTTCTTGGCAATGAGCAGCGGGATGGAGGTGAGCCCTGCGTTGTAGGCACTCCACATCGTGGGCTCGGACGCCGTCGCGAGGACGTCGACGGGTGCGCCCGCCTTGAGCTGTGTGACGAGGGTTGAGCTTCCGCCAAAGTTGAACTTGACGGTGACCTGTGGGTACTTCTTGTGAAAAGCATCGGCGATAGCGGGAAACACGTCGGTGAGCGATGCCGCCGCCGAAACGGTGATGGTTGCCGTCGGTACTGCGGCCGGCGAAAACAGCTGGGTGTCAGGTGGTTGGGCACGTGCTGCGGGCGGGGCGGTAACGGCAACCGCGAGTACTGCCGCTACGCAGGCAATACGCACACGGTTCACGCTTCTTCTTCCCGCTCGATGACCACGTTGGTCGACTTCACCGTCGCTGCGGCTCGTACCCCCGGCTCGAGTCCGAGGTCATCGGCGGCTTCCCTGCTCATCAGGGAGATCACACGGTGTGGCCCGGCCTGAATTTCGACCAGGGCCATCACGCCGTCGCGTTCGACGCGCGTGACGATGCCGGGGAATCGGTTGCGCGCCGACTGACGCACCTGGGGCTCGGTGGCGGGTCGCTGCTCGGCCATGAGGGCGGCAGCGCTCTCCGCGTCGACGGTGCGTCGGCCGGACTCGTCGGGGCCCGCGGTCAAGCGCCCGGTGTCCAGCCAGCGGCGAATGGTGTCGTCACTGACCTGCAGCATCGCTGCTGCCTCCGAGATCCGTAAACGCGCCATGAAAGAGAACTCTATGCCGTAAATACGGCATCCGCGAGGGGTTCCCAGCGGCGGGTGCGCCTCTACCCCAGTAGCGGGCGAAGTTCCACCTTGCGGTGGCAACTACGCGAGGCCTGAAACGCCAGCGCGCGAGCCGCGTCGACATCGGGTGCCTGGATCAGCCAGAAGCCGGAGATGTATTCGGCAGTGGAGACAAGGGGCCCATCAGACGTCACGCCCGCATCACCGCGGTTGTCGATGACGCTGGCCACAGCCGGAGCCGTGATTCCTCCCGCAGTAATCCAGTGCCCCTCGGCGACGAGGAGGTTGTTGAACTCGTCAATCGCGGCCATCTCATCGGCGGACGCCGAGCCGGTGGCGGTATCGATGACATTAATGAGGAACCTCATGACACTCCATCACTCCCACGGGCCAAAGTGCGCTCCCGCATTGCCAGAAACAAGGGAAAGGTAAAGCCCACGGCGGTCACGAATGAGATCGCGATGTAGAGCCACCACAGGCGCATGCGCAGCCGCCTACCTTCGATAACGATGAAGATGGATGCCCCGGTCGCAGCAGCCATGAGGTCGATGGTCAGCGAACTGGTCGACGGATTGGCGAACCAAGAGTCGATGAGGCCGGGGCCGGGCTGACCGAACCCGGTGACGTTGAACCATGCCGTGCCGAGCAGGCCCAGCAGGGCCACGGCGAGGTACACCCAGAAGGCGCCGGGAAGCGCCCGCTTCATTGTTGAGTTCATGTGTGCTCCCTGTGCCCGGGCACTGCCGATGCCTCATCCGTGAATCTATCGGGCGATGACGTTCTTCCCCGGCCGTCTAGGGTTCATCACATGACAGATGCAGCAGTGGTCGCGTCAGGACTTGTGAAGACCTTCGGTGAGGTTCGGGCGCTCGATGGCGTCGACCTGGTGGTGCCCCGCGGCCAGGTGGTGGGCCTGCTGGGCCCCAACGGTGCGGGCAAGACCACGACCGTCCGAATCTTGTCGACTCTGCTCAAGCCCACGTCCGGCACCGCGACTGTTGCGGGTTTTGATGTGGTCAAGCAGGCCGACGAAGTGCGACGCGCGATCGGCTTGACCGGCCAGTACGCGGCGGTCGACGAGTACCTCACCGGTCGCGAGAACCTGCGAATGTTCGGCGAGCTTTATCACTTGAAGCCCTCCTATGTTCGCGAGCGGTCGGTGGAGCTACTTGAATGGTTCGATCTCACGGCGGCAGCTGATCGACCTGTGCGCACCTACTCCGGAGGCATGCGTCGTCGCCTTGACCTCGCCGCAAGCCTCGTCGCGCAGCCGTCGATCCTCTTCCTTGATGAACCGACGACCGGGCTCGATCCGCGTTCGCGTCTTGGGCTGTGGGGCGTCATCCAGGGACTCGTGGCACAGGGCACCACCGTGTTGCTCACCACGCAGTACCTCGAAGAAGCCGACCAGCTCGCCAACGACATCGTGGTGATTGATAAAGGTCGGGTCATCGCCCACGGCACCTCAGAACA
>Ga0114976_10003020_pt1 | contig 10535 bp, 8 predicted proteins | sample S_130805_EF_Meta_FD_87319 | JGI IMG/M metagenome (GOLD analysis project Ga0114976, IMG submission 87319) | Freshwater microbial communities from Lake Simoncouche, Canada to study carbon cycling - S_130805_EF_MetaG | ecosystem: Environmental > Aquatic > Freshwater > Lake | place: Lake...
CTTCATAAGGGAACACATCGTGCACATGCCCCTGATGGATTTTTTCTTTATGACCTTGCCAAAATCCGGCATCCAATAAGTCCGCATGGTGCTTCATGAACACTTCACGCACTGCCGGATTGCCGAGCAAGAAGGGGCCGAAAGTTTCAGGGAACACATCGTGCGGTCCGACGTGATACCAGATTTCACCTGACATTTCATCTTCTTCATTGCGCGGTTGAGGTACCTTGCGAAAGTTGCAATCTGTAATGTATTCAATTTCGTCATAGTCATAAAACACCACTTTGCCATGGCGTGTGATGCCAAAGTTTTTCCACAACATATCGCCAGGAAATATATTGGCAGCCACCAGATCTTTGATTGCATTGCCGTATTCGATCACTGCACGCTCCATCTGCGCCTTTGCGCGCGGATCTTGTAAGCCCACGTCAAATGACTCTTGCAGGTAAATATTCAATGGAATCATGCGTCGCTCAATATATGCATGCTTGATCACCACTTCTTGTCTGCCGTTATCTGGCCGGGTATTGATTTCGATTTGACTTGGTGCAAATTTTTGTATTTCTTCAATCAATTCATCTTCAAACCGTTCACGCGGAAAAGCCACATTGCTGTACTCCAGTGTGTCTGCCATGCGACCGACGCGGTCGTGTTGTTTCACGAGCAAGTATTTGCCCTGTATTTGTTCACGAGTGGTGTCTTTTTGCGGCGGATAAAAATCTTTGATGACTTTGAAGACAAAAGGAAATGAGGGCTGATCAAACACCAGCATGACCATGCCTTTGATACCGGGAGCAATCCGGAATTTATCGGTGCTGTGACGCTGGTGATAAAGCAAGTCACGGTAAAACAACGTTTTGCCTTGCTTGGCCAATCCCAGTGCATTGTAAATCTCGGCACGCGGTTTGCGTGGCATCAGGCTGCGCAAAAACTGCACATAAGCCGAAGGAATATCCATGTCAACCAGAAAATACGCACGCGCAAAACTAAACAGCATCAAGAAATCATCTTCACCGAACAAGGCTGCATCGATCACCAATTCGCCTTTGCTGTTGTGCAAGATAGGCAAGGCAAACGGAATCTCATTAAAGCCATTGATCACCTTTCCTACGATGTATGCCGCTTTGTTACGGTAAAACAAGCTGTTTAAAACTTGAATTTGAAAATTAGCACGCAACTTCGAATGGGCCAGACGCTTGCGTACATTGCGCAAAATATCGCCTGCATCTCTTTGCATATCTGCAAACGGACACGTCAGATTAAAGTGTTTAATCACCAGCACAATGGTGTCAGCTAGGTTATCTGCATTCGGATACCAAGCTTGGTAGGTGGGCAAAGCATCAAGCTCATCGCTTTCGATGTACTCTGTACTGACGGCTGGGCGCACAAAAATAAATTCATTTTGAAAATAGCTGCGATCCAGTATTTTCGTGGTCACGGAATTGAAGAAAGTTTCAGCAAGCTCGGGCTGGAAATGGTCGACCAGTAAACCTATGTAATGCAACTTGACTTGCTGCCAAATGTCTGGTGGTTGTTGAGCGGCTTCAAATTCGGACTCGAGTCTGGCTGAGCATTCTTTCACCCGCAGGTCATAAAACTCAATACGCTCTCTTTGCGCACGCTGTTGCCCGTGCCAATCCTGATTTTCAAAACGCTGTTTGGCTTTGGCAGATTCTTGTCGGAACAACTGGTAATGACGGTTAAAACCGTCCATCATGGCCTGCGCTATGCCGTAGGCTGCCGTTGAGTCAAGTCGTTGTGGAAACATACCGAACCCACATTAAGCGCTTGCGCGCGGATAACGCTTAAAGCCATTGCGAAACACTTCGACCACTTCTTGCGAATTACTCATGGTCACTTGTAAGTCTTTGACAAGCCCGTCTTTCAGCCCATAAACCCAACCATGAACACTGAGCTTTTGGCCCTGTGCCCAGGCATCTTGTAAGACATTGGATAGCGCGACATTTCCTACTTGCTCGATCACATTCATCTCACACAATACGTCTTCCATTTCTTTGGGCGGCAAATGGTTCAAACGCTGGCGATGTCGCAAATGCACATCCTGCACATGACGCAGCCAGTTGTCAGCCAATCCGATTCGCAAACCACGTGCTGCGGCCACTACACCGCCACAACCATAGTGCCCCACCACCATGATGTGTTCTACCTTCAGGTGCTCTACGGCAAATTGAATCACTGACAAGGCATTTAAATCTGAATGCACCACCAAATTGGCTACGTTGCGGTGGACAAAAACTTCACCTGGATCCAAGCCGATGATTTCATTGGCAGGCACCCGACTGTCAGAACAACCAATCCATAAATACTTGGGGGATTGTTGCTTTGCAAGCTTTTCAAAAAACCCGGGTCGCTCACGGCTCATGCGATCGGCCCAAGCGCGGTTATTTTGAAACAATTCATCAAGAATGATTGGCATTGCTCAGACCTTGGCTTTCTTGCTGTGTTTAGACATCAATTGTTTGGCTTCTTTTTCATGTTGCTTGACTTCATCCAGGTTGGCCTGAATTTCGCGCATCTGATTTTCAAGTTGCTTTTTATGCTCAGACAGCACATTGATGAATTTTTCCAACTGCGGCACGGTATCCCTGGGACTGTCGTACATGTCGATAATGTCTTTGGCTTCCATCAATGACAAACCCAGACGCTTGGCACGCAAAGTCAAACGCAAACGGGCTCGCTCTCTGGCACTGTAGACGCGGCTTCTTCCGCCCGGACCCAATCTCTCTGGGCGCAATAGCCCCATGTCTTCGTAAAAACGAATGGCGCGGGTGGTCAAATCAAATTCCTTGGCCAGATCACGGATGCTGAATTGGGTCGCCATGTGGACAGTTTGTTTTAGTTAACGTTTACGTAAACGTCAATTATCAAGCAAAATGACCGCCTATGAATCCTCAAGAAAAAGAATTGCTTTACCCGCTTGGCGACGCCTTGCCAGACCCAGGTTTTCATTTGTCTGTCGCACCAGGCATACGTTGGGTGAGGATGACATTGCCTTTTGCACTCAACCATATCAATTTATGGCTTATTCGTGACAAAGTCGATGGTCTAGACGGTTGGTGCATTGTGGATTGTTGCTTAGACAACCCGACGGCCAGGGCGCAATGGGAACAAGTTTTCACTACATCACTGATGGGCTTGCCTGTGTTGCGCGTCATTGCCACGCATTTACATCCTGACCATTTGGGTTTGGCGCATTGGTTGTGTGAACTTTGGAGAGTGCCTCTGTATATCAGCGCGACGGACTATCACACAGCGCTTACCTTGATCCATACAGCTGCAAAGCATGAAAATCAACAACCGCATCATTTTTTTCGAGCCCACGGCCTTGAGGATGAACTGGTATTGAATGCATTGACTGAACGCACTTTGCAATTCAATCATATGGTGCCTGCTTTGCCTTCTCAATTTGTACGCTTGATTGACCGCCAAGTTTTATTTATTGGCGATCACCAATGGCATTGCATGAGCGGTTACGGTCATGCCCCCGAACATATTGCATTGCATTGCCCCGAGCTAAATGTGATGATCAGCGGAGACATGGTGTTACCTCGCATCTCCAGCAATATCAGCGTGTTTGATACAGAGCCTTTGGCCAACCCTTTGGGTTTATTCATGCAGTCTTTGCATAAATACAGTCACTTACAGGATGATTGCTTGATACTTCCCTCCCACGGTAAACCATTCATTGGCGTTCACCAGCGCATTAAGCAATTGCTACAACACCACGAAGACAGGCTGAATGATTTGCGCGAACGTTACACAGATGAAGGTATGAATGCCTTTGAAGCTATGGGTATTTTATTTAAACGAGAACTTGATCCTCATCAAACCACATTTGCGCTTGGAGAAGCATTGGCGCATTTGCACTACCTTTGGTACAAGGGCGAGCTACAAAAAACGCGAGATGCAAACGGATGGATTTCTTTCAAACCCATTTTGGTATAGCTTCATCCTTGAGTTCGGCTCTTCTGTGGGCATAGTCAGGCACCACATTGCGCACAGTTTCCCAAAACATGGGGCTGTGATCCATCACTCGCAAATGACTGAGTTCATGAACCACCACATAATCAATGGTTTCCATTTTGAAATGGACCAAGCGCCAGTTCAGACGAATACTTCCGTCCGATGCTGCACTCCCCCATCTGGTGCTTGCGTTACTGAGTGAAAGCTTGCGCCACTGCACACCCAATACAGGTGCAAAATGGTCTAGTCTCTCTATGAACAACTGCTTGGCTTGTTGCATTAACCAAGCTTGAACTGCATCGCGAATTTGCGATGTGTTTGCGTTTTGTGCAACAGCAATTTTCAATACATGCGCTCGTTCTCCATTTTCCAAAATGTCGTTTTTTTCCAGCCTTGCACCGACATCCTTGAACAAATGGCTTGCATCCAGTTTCAACACCACCGACTCACCCAAAAAAGGTAAGCGAGATCCATCACGCCATTCAATGATGGTCGACTGCATATCCTTGTGTCGCTCTTGCATTTCCTGTAATTTACGCAATATCCAGTCGGCTTTTTCTAGTAATGCAGTGTCAATCGCAGCAATACTGACCCAACGCGGCGCACGCACATCCAGTCCATCAGGTCCTACAGACATTCCTATGGTTTGACGTCTGCTGCGTGTCAATCTGTAACCAATGCTGCCTATGGCTAAACGAATGTGGCGGTTAGCGCGAGGGTGTTGAAATTGCGTCGTCGTGTCCATCACGTTGGACTTTGACACAGGCGCATGCATTGAATCAGCAGTTAACGTACTTTCTTGCGGTTGTTCAAACCAGTTGAGCGCCAGTTGTACGAATGACCTCATGGCTGTTGAGAGACTTTGTCATAAGCGGCGGGGTCAAGTTGGTGCATCTCATCTTCAATCCATTGCTCAACTTCTGCCATTAATTCATCTGCTTGTCTGCCGTGGCTTGAGATGGCAGGTCCTATGGATACAGTCACCAACCCAGATTTTTTGACAAATGCTTTTCGTGGCCAGCATGTAGCGGAGTTCACTGCAATTGGTATGACTGGTACGCCTGTTTCAATGGCCAAGCGTGCCCCACCTGATTTGTAATTTCCCTTTTGGCCACGTGGGATACGCGTACCTTCTGGAAACATAATGACCCAGATGCCTTTGTTTAATAAATCCTTACCTTGTTGTACGACTTTTTGAAAAGCTTGAGATTTCATTTTCCGATCGATATGGATCATGTCAAGCTGACCAATCGCCCATCCAAAAAAAGGCACAAATAACAACTCTCGCTTGAATACATACGCCAAGTCTTTGGGCATGATGACGGGCATGAGAAATGTCTCGTAGGTTGATTGGTGCTTGACCAACAAAATGCATGGCTGATCCAGTGTAGGCAAGTGTTCGCGGCCTAGCACTACATACCGAATTCCCAGGATGTGGCGCGCACCTAGGATCGCCAAAGACAACCAAAACACAGCTATTTTGTACAAGACTCGGCCATTGAATTGGAAAGCAGCTGCACTCAATAACACCACAGCAACTGGCACCACAGTGACCAGCATCCAAAGCATATGAAGTATTGATTTGATCGCAGACATTAATTGCTTTTAGAACCTAACGTATGTTCATGCGTATTTTGAGTAAGCAACCAATCTGCGAAGGCTGACAAGTTGACATGCACTTTGGTGGCTGGCGGGTATGACTCAGGCGGATAACTTTCTATCCAATGTTCACTTTTACCAGTGCACACCAAGTGTGTCATACAACCGACAGCGGCAGCGGCTTGAGCATCCCGTAATGAATCTCCAACTGCATGCACCTGTTCTAACTGAACAGCAAATCGCTCCCCGATTTGTTCAAACAAGCCAGCGTGAGGCTTTCTGCAATGACACATGTCTTGCGGAATATGCGGGCAATAAAAAATGGCATCTACCCGCCCACCTGCTGTTGCAAGCAGTTTGTTCATTTTGTCGTGCATTAAATTTAAAGTGGCCAAATCGAACAATCCCCGTCCCAGACCAGATTGGTTGCTGGCGATCACAATATGCCAACCGGCTTGGTACATTCTTGCCATGGCCTCAATGGCGCCTGGAAGCGGCAACCATTCGTCTGGCGACTTGATGTATTCATCACTGTCTCTGTTGATGGTGCCATCTCTGTCAAGAATAATTAATTTTGAGTTCATCAAACGCCTAAGAAGCAAGCCTTGACAAATCCGCAACCTGATTCATCTGTGCGTGCAGCTTATTCAACAAGCTCAATCGGTTTTGTCTGATGGCTTGATCTTCTGCATTCACCATGACTTCATTAAAGAATGCATCTACCGAATCTCGCAATCCAGCCAGCACAGTCAAGTTGGCTTTGTAATCGCCTGCGTTAAAACATGTATCTGCCTTTTCAGCTATGTTGATTAATTGGGTATACAAATCTTGTTCTGCTTTTTCAATCAACAAAGATTGATTGACTTCAGCATTTATAAAGTCTGAACTCTTTTTCAAAATATTGGATATGCGTTTATTGGCAGCAGCCAAGGCTTCGCTGGCAGGCAAAAGAGAGAATTGTGCAACAGCTTCTAAACGTTCTCTGACATGACTCCAGGTATTCAACTTCACTGATTCCAAGACTGCCGAGACATGGCTAGGGATCACGTCTTCAGACTCTAGTAAATTCGCCACACGCTCAAGAAAAAATTGTTCTAACTTACTTTTGTCAAACTCCGCAATCGTTTGCTTTTCAAAACTGCTTGCGCAAATATCTATCAGTTGTTGAATACTGATGGGTATTTTTTTATCTATCAGCATTCTGATCACGCCTAATGCATGTCTGCGCAATGCAAACGGGTCTTTGTCGCCTGTAGGCAAATTTCCAATGCCGAACATTCCCACGAGGGTTTCCATTTTGTCAGCCATTGCCACGACAAGACCCACCATGCTCATAGGCAGTTGGTCACCAGCAAACCTCGGTTTGTAATGGTCTTCAATGGCTTGCGCGACGTCGGGTGCAACGCCATCATTTCTAGCATAGTAAGCACCCATGATGCCTTGCAATTCCGGGAACTCACCCACCATGTCTGTCAACAAATCTGCTTTTGACAATCGTGCTGCAGTCGATGCTTTCAAAGCCAATTGCGCATCACCCACTATAGATGCCAGTTGATGTGCTACCGTGGTTACACGCTGCATTCTTTGTAACTGGTTACCTAATTTGTGATGGTAGACCACTTTTTCTAATCCATTGATGCGAGATTCAAGCGTTTTCTTGCAGTCTTGCTCATAAAAGAATTTCGCATCCGCCAGTCGCGGTCGAACCACACGTTCATTACCTGTTTTGACTGCAGACATGTCTTTGGCGGAAATATTACTCACCACCATAAAGTGGTTGGTCAATGTGCCATTGCTGTTCAGTACAGGAAAGTATTTTTGATTGGTTTTCATTGTCAAAATCAAGCATTCCTGAGGTACCTTCAAGAACTGCTCTTCAAAATGGCAAGAAATGACATTGGGACGTTCTACCAAGGCGGTGACTTCATCCAACAAACTAGGATCTATCTCGCAATGAAAATCATGGCCTAAGCTTGCCGTGACGGACTTCAACTGAAGGGCTATATTGGCTCTTCTTTTTTCAAAAGAAGCGACCACAGCACCATTTTTTAAGAGGTCTTCTTCATAGCTGTCGGCAGTATGTATGTGAACCGGTGTGGTTAGTGCTTCAAATCGATGGCCTAAGGTAGTAGCAGTTGCGTTCAATCCTAGCGCTGTGATGTGAATAATCTGGTCACCATGCATAGCCACCAGACCATGCGCTGGTCGTACAAAACTGACTGTGCTCCAACCTGGCATTTCACAATGTTCATGAAGCTGGTACTGCATGAGTTTAGGTATGGGTAATTTAGCCAAAGCTTGTTCAACTGCTTTTTGCAAACCGTGTTGCAAACTCACCCCTTTGGCTGTGTATTCGTATTGCAATATTCCATCAGACGTACGCTTGAGACCAGCCACCAATTTTGAGGAATCAGATGTGTCTACGCCCAATGCCTGCAATTTTTTTATCAAAGCAGGTGTTGCATTTGCATTCGCATCCAATCCCACACTGGCTGGCATCAATTTTTGTTGCAGTACTTTGTCATTTGCGTTTGCACGAACATCTTTAATCCAGACCGCCATTCTTCGAGGAGTCGCGTATGTTTGAACACATTCCTCTATTTTTAATTGCCCATCAACCAGGTCTTGTTCCGTCAAACTCAACCATAGTTTTGCCGCAAAATTGTGACTCAGCAAATCTAAGGATTTAGGCGGTAATTCTTCGACCAACAGTTCCACCAATAAATTTTGTGTGCTCATGATGCAGTTTTCTCTTTCAGTGCATCTTGAACCCATGCGTTGGGCGCCATTGGAAAACCAAGTCGTTCTCTGCTTTCAAAGTAACTTTGCGCTACGCTGCGGGCTAAATTTCTAATACGCCCTATATAGGCAGCCCGTTCAGTCACACTGATAGCGCCACGGGCATCTAATAAATTAAATGAATGTGCCGCTTTGAGAATCTGTTCATAGGCGGGCAATGCAAGCGCTTGTGTCATTAAATATTGTGCTTGCTTTTCATGCGAGGCAAATGCGGTGAAAAGAAATTCAGCGTCGCTGTGTTCAAAGTTATAAGCGGATTGTTCTTTTTCATTTTGCAAATACACATCGCCGTAACTGAGATCTTGTGTCCACTTCAAATCATATACATTGTCAACACCTTGTAAATACATTGCCAGACGTTCTAAACCATATGTGATTTCGCCTGTGATGGGTTTGCAATTGATACCCCCTACTTGCTGGAAATAGGTGAATTGCGTGACCTCCATGCCGTTGAGCCATACTTCCCAGCCTAATCCCCAAGCGCCCAATGTTGGATTTTCCCAATCATCCTCGACAAACCTGATGTCATTTTTATTTAAATCAAAACCAAGCGCTTTCAATGATCCTAAATATAAATCCAGAATATTTGCTGGTGCTGGTTTGAGCACTACTTGATATTGGTAATAGTGTTGCAATCGGTTAGGATTTTCTCCATATCTGCCATCCTTGGGTCTTCTAGAAGGTTGAACATATGCTGCTTTCCAAGGTTCTGGACCAATTGCTCTTAAGAATGTCGCCGTATGAGATGTACCAGCACCAACCTCCATGTCATAGGGCTGTAACAAGGCGCATCCTTGAGCATCCCAGTAGCTTTGCAATTGGAGAATCATTTGTTGAAATGTCAGCATATTTTCATTTTACCGATTCACTGAATAAATTAAATCTCTTGATCAATAGGGCCGACAACATCACACAGGATGTAAGTATCCATAAAGGCATCAACCCCCACTTACCTGCCCAGCGTGCAAAAAAGGTAATTTCTTTTTGAGTTGCTGGAATATGCCCTGTTAATTTACCTCGAACATAGGGCGAGAGTTGACTGACTATTTCTCCATTGGCCGCAATGATGGCGGTGCCACCTGAATTGGTGGCACGTAGGGTGGGTCGTTTAAATTCTAAACTTCTCATGCGTGCAATATCTACATGTTGCCCCACCACACTTGTATCCCCAAACCATCCAATATTGCTTATATTGACAAAAAGTGTCGGTGCGTTTTCTTCTTCTTTAAACCTGACAGCTAAATCTTCACCAAACAAATCTTCGTAACAAATAGTCATGGCCATTCTCTGTCCATTCCAATGAAACAAGGCTTGGTTGATATCCCCTTTGTTGAAATCGCCAAAGTCTACGTTCATTAATCTTGTAAACCATCTCAATATGTTTGGCGTGAATTCTCCAAACGGTACCAAATGGTACTTGTCATACTGTAATTCTTGGTTAAATCCAATGCCTATGGCTGAGTTTCCATAGCCTTTGAGTTCATCTTTGGTGGGTATTCCTATGATGGCTACTTTGTTTTCTAATTCAGTTGATTCTCTCAAGACAGTCCAAAATTCTTTAGGCAATTCTTCTTTTATATAGGGAATAGCTGTTTCTGGCATGACAACAAGATTTGATTCATTGGCTTTTAATTCAGTCAAATACCACTTTACTGCGTCCTGTCTAGCAATATTGAATTTTTCGTCTTGCTTGATATTTCCCTGTAAAAGCGTAACGGAGATGTCTGTGTCTTTGACTTCTGCTGTCAATGTCGAATTGATAATGGGGTAAAGCGCCATTGCCAAGGAAAAAATCAATATTATTTTGATTTTTCCTTGATACTCCCATAACAAGGCACTGATTACCGCCGACAAAAATCCCACACCATAAACACCCAACCAAGGTGCAGCTAAAGAGAGCGAGGTATCTACTTGCGCATAGCCAATGGCAGCCCAAGGAAAACCTGTCCACCACTGCGCTCTGGCCAATTCTGCGAAGGTCCAGCAAGCTGCAAAAACCCAAGCTCTCCCGATTTTTGGAATATACCTGTAGGTGCTAATCAATACATATACCGTCGCTGTGTAGTAACTTGCCAGTCCGCCACATAAAAGAAGCAATGCCACAACAGTTAACACAGGATGCAGTCCGCCGAATTGATGCATAGCTATGTATA
>Ga0114976_10003022_pt1 | contig 10530 bp, 14 predicted proteins | sample S_130805_EF_Meta_FD_87319 | JGI IMG/M metagenome (GOLD analysis project Ga0114976, IMG submission 87319) | Freshwater microbial communities from Lake Simoncouche, Canada to study carbon cycling - S_130805_EF_MetaG | ecosystem: Environmental > Aquatic > Freshwater > Lake | place: Lake...
AAGTTAAAAGAAGGATATCCAGTATTCCTTTGGAAAAAGTTATTTCAAGATATAGTAGATAAGAAAAATTCATCCGATCCTTACCAGTTAATGTATAGAATAAGTAAAGTAAAAGACTTAAATAAGTTAGCCGAATTAGTACCAATGCCTTATAGTAAATTAGGTCTAAAAGAGTTCTTTAGTAAAGATGTTTTAGATTTAAGATGGATACCAAAGAAAGAAAAGAAGAAGTATCAAAAATGGAAGACCAAATCAATTTAAGATTTGGTCTATTTTTTTATCTCTATAAATTTGTTTTAGTTCGAGAAAGTTACCACCAATTTCGTGCATATCACAAGTGAATTCTAATTCAATTTTATCCTCGTGTAAAGTCCAATTCTTTGGATAAGAACTTACAAATTTCATATCTACTTTGTTGACAAAGGCGCTAGTTATAAAAATATCTCTTTTATAATCAAGAGCATTTCTCATCTGACCGGTACTAGAAGACCAAACATCACTTACCCAATCTCTAATCCAGTCAATATATTCAATGTTTAGAAATATTGTTACATTTGATTCAACATTACCCTGATAAAATGGCCCATGTCTGAGTTTATGATTTCTTGATAATCCATTTTGATCTATCAGACTATTTACTCGCACATCCAATAAATTTATAATTTGGTCATATTTTACATCAAGTAGTATCATAATAAGATATCTAAATTTTTTTCTCGGTTTTCAATTTTTTGAAGTTTGTTTACAAACCCCTCAGTCTCTATTAAACCATTTATTAGGAGGTTTTTCAATTGATCATCTATATTAACAGTTCCCGTATTTTGATATTGTATATTGGTTGAAAATGTAACTGAGTATTTAGTATCAATACATTCTATTCCTACAATAAATCTATCTCCTTCTTTCTCAAAAGAAAAAGTTGAACGGCTTTTAATTCTTTCCTTTAGGTTCATGAATTCCATTATACAAACGGGTACTTTACATTTTGATACTTAGGATTCTTCATTTTAAGATATCGGTTAAATTCCATATTGCCTCGTTCATTATTACAACCCTTACAACAAACCATTAAGTTAACTTGACAATTATTACCACCTTCTGAAATTGGAATTATGTGATCTGATGTTGCATTTTCAATTGTGAGTTGATTCTCACAGTATATACATTTTGGATTTTTACTCGATTGTAGGAATTCTTTAGCGAATCCACTTGTTCGTCTTTTGACATTTTTTCCTCCCCATTTTAAACCAACAACTACAAATCTTCTGTGGAATTTGTATTTTTTTCTAAATACTTCACATTGAATGTATTCTTTATTAAAGAATACAATCAGTTTTATTATCCATTTCCATTTCTGATAGAATTCAAAGTCAACTGATAGAAAGTGTTCGTGTTTTGATTTATATAGGTCTTTTAATATTTTCAAATCTTTCATTTGAATTTATATATCCTTTTTTACTATTTCCATACTTAATATATAATAAAAAATAACTTTTGTTTATGCTATCAAACATTTCAAAATTTTCATGGCCTGAATTGTTTTCTAATGATAATGGAAAAACGTCAGGTACAGCATTTGTAGGTATTATTATTTGTTTAGTTGGGTCTCTTTGTTTCTTATTAGGTTGTATTGATAAAATGTGGGTATCTAAAGATATAGATATCATCACACAATCAATTGTCTTTGTAGGTATCGGAGCAGCTTTAATGGGTGTTAGAAAAGTTGTTGGTCAAAAATCAAATGATTCAACATCTACAACAACCGAACAACCAGTTGAACAAATCAACTCTTAATAAAAAAACCACTCAATGAGTGGTTTTTTTATTTATTTTCTTTTACTTCTTTTAAATCTTCTTGATTCTAAAGCTGGTTCTAATTCATGTTTATGTGAATGTGTATGTTCTTCACCTTCACCTTGTAGATAAGCCACCACTTCTTCAATATTATCAAACTTCTTTCTATCAACATGGAAAGCTTCGGTTTCAGAATAATAATGAATTTTATGACCATTATAGTCAATTTCATTATTTGTAACTTCAGTACCCAACATTTCTGCTAATTCATTCATAAGTTTAGTACCTTCATATTCACCGGATTCTTCTTCTTCCCAGTTTGCTTCTGGTTCATCAATCAAGTTAGATTGATCTTCTGCTTCGACATCTAAAGTAGCATCAATACCAGCTTCTAACTCAGGATTTTTTTCTGTTGGATTTTCAATTGGTTCAATGTTCTCATTGATTCTATTTTTAACGAAATCGTTAAATTTTCTTACAAGTTTCATATATAATGGTGTTTTTTTCTATTCTATATATTAAAATTATTACACGGTTTTTTCATCTTCTATAGTAGAAACCACATAATCTAAAAAATTATCTAACTCATACTCCAACCCATTGCAAAATTCCAAAACATCATACTCGCCTTTATCAAAAACTGGAATAACTTGCTTATTATCTACTATCCAAATATATCCTTCCATTTCACCATCGATTGTTTTTCCATTCTCCCAAACTAAATCCGGAACAGTCAAAGTACCATAATAGTAAATTCCATCCGGTGACTCCTCGGAATATGATAATCTGAATGTAAAGTATTTATCACTTGAAATAAATGTTCTTTGATTTTCTATTCTTTCTATCTCCGACATTATTTTATCATCACCATCTTTATAAGCATCTAAGAATTTTTTATCATTGTCACTCAATGATGAAATTCCGGATTTAGATATCTTATCTAAAATACCATCCAGATGACTATCATGATAACCCTCAAATGTTTTTAAATGTTTCATATAGTATATATTATATTAAAAATCAAAAAAGTCATCATCTAAGTCAACTGAATTCTTAGAGGTACCAATGTTTAAGTCATCTAAGAAGATTTCAAAGTCATCTTTTTCTTCTAATATTTCTTCAATAGTAATGTCTCTTTTTATAGCCTTATAAAGATTGTCTTGTTTCTCCTTAAATTCTATATTAGTTTCATATCTATGAACAAAGTCATTGAACATAGATTCCGATATCTGTGCCAATTTGAAAGCTCCAGATTTCATCTTTTTATTTTCTAAATATGAAATGTAAATTGGGTATAATTCATCATCTTTAATAGACATAGTTGTAATATATAATTTTAGAGATAGACCATAGTCTTATCTTCTAAATTATATATTGTAATAGGCTTAGCCTCTGCCACCCAATCAACCTTATAGTATAAAAGCTTACTCCAGTCATCAATTTTAGTCTTAACCTGAACAGATTTATATCCATAATCATCTCTAAATACAATCATATCACAACCAAATATCATATCAATAAAGTCACCATTTCCTCCAGAATAAACAATTGTAAATTCGTTGTGCTTTAAAAATCCATTAACTTTATTTTCAGAATCTTCACCAGCTTTAGACATTTTTTTAGAATACTCAGTAAATGATTTGAAATCATCAATTCCTTTACCATTGTCAATGAAATAAAAAATAATCAACTTTTTCAAATAAGCTTTTATCGATAATAATCCATCTTTTGGATTCTTTACAATTGAATCATAAATAGCTTTTCCTTTTTCATAGTTTCTACTAATACCTCTCATTACCAATTCTGTTAATAAATCAGCAAGATCTAAGTAGTTAGTGTTCAATTTGTTAACATGATGCCAATTATTATTATCATCTAATACCAACTTAGCATTTTGAATTCCACCCGGTAACTTATATGATAATTGTGAATTAATATAAGAAATAGACATTGATGTCTTTTTCAATGCCTCAAGTCCTTTATTGAAATTGTTAATTTGTTCTTGTGTTAATGGTGATTCATATTTATATTCAGTAAATATATCATCTATAATTTTCATCATACCAAGACCATCGGATTTGTATAACCAAACACCTAAAGGTTTTATTCTTTCAAATAAAACCTCTCTATCTGGCGTATCAGGTGAATTGAATATTGATAACTGATTCTCATTAGTAAAATTAGTAAATGTTTTCATAATACTATATATTAGAATCCAGTCCCAAAAATATCCATGACCACGCTCAACCTTTTGGTTATGTTAGGTAATCCTAAAGGTTCAACAATTGAATTAATTGGTGATAAGATACATTTCTCAAATTGTGTATCTAAGTCAATATCCGGTGCCATCTCAATTGGATATGAACCCCTGATATAAGCAAAAATGTCATTTGTAGATTTATCCTTACAATAGTAGTATTTAATCTTTGTTCCAGACTTAATAAACTCATACTTAGCTTGTAAGTCTTTATTACGGTGTAATAAGTAGTTATAGTAAGCAGATGATTTAACAGCAAAGTGTGTACCAGACACAAACTCTAACTTGTCTTTATCATTCAAACATTTTTCTTCATAGTTAGAACAAGAAGACTGCATACAGATTTCATCAATTCTATCCGGAACACAAAGGTCAAATTCTTTCTTTAAGTTCTTAACTAATTTTAGTAATTCTCTAATATTGAATGTATCTGGATTCTCAAATAAATATTTAACAATTCCAACAATCTTATCACGAGCAAATAATGGTGTAGATGACCTAACCAATTCAACTCCTTTCGGATACATATAAGTCAAACGGTCATATGGAATACCATCTTCAAATACAATGTGTTGAATGTACTTCTTCTTAGCAATGTTAATAATTGATTCAGATATACGCTCTAACTCAAAGTCTTGTTTGTTTTCTACTCCATATTCAGCGGCGTGTTCTTCTAAACACTTCTTAAAGTATCCAGCATATCTGTGTTTATCTAGTGCATGTATGAATTCTAATTCGGAATCATAAGCATGTCTCCATTCACAATGATCCATTGCTGGTTTAAATGATACAAATAAAGAATCCGTATCAGCATAGATACTTACTTCTTCATTTCTTCCAATTGGAGTTATATTTTTTAGATTCATTTTCTCATGCAATTCGGTATCTAAGTGCCATTGGTTATACCAATAGTCTTCATTTACTTTGTGCATGGTTTGTGTCAAGGTTCTTCCTTGAGCTGTTATTGTGCCGGCCACATGATTGTTAAACAATATGAAATATGGCGTGGCAAATGCTCCGTAACTCCCATTTAATACTAATTTTAGTTCACTTCCCCCATCGAATAAACGATGGGGGTTAAAAAAGAGCGAGTTGTAAAGCATTGTAGTAATCTACATCCTTTTTCAACTCGCTCGCTTTATTTTTTAGTGACCCAATCTTGTCTAATCTTTCTTGTCTAGTCATTTTATTTTTATTTTTATTTTTGTCAAAAAGTCCTAAATGGGACTTATGATATTTAATATATAACTTAAATACTAATTTTATATGATAAAAGAGAAAATTGTTTTAATAAAAATTAATTTGAGAAATATATCACATTATACGAAGAAGGGATATGAAGTTAAAAATTTTGATATAAAAAAAGAATATCTACTTGAGGTTAAAGTAGAAGATATTCCAGTATGTTCGAAAACGCCAATTACTGCAATTTGCAACAATTGTAAATCAGAGAATGTAATACCTATATCAAAATATTATGTTAATTTCAATAGAAATAATAAGGGTTATTACTCATGTTTTAATTGTAAGGGGATTATTAAAGATCAAACTTGTTTAGAAAAGTATGGAGTAAAATCATATTCACAAACAACAGAATTTAAAAATATTGATAAAAGTAATTGGAATTATGAACAAGGTGTAGAAAAGGGTAGGAAAACCAAATTAGAAAGATATGGAGTTGATTCGTGGTTTAAATTAGATATTATGAGACAACAAAATAAGAAATGGATGTCATCTAATGAGTTCAGAGAAAAGTCAAAAATTACACTGATAGAAAAATATGGAGTGGATAGTTTTTCTAAAACTGATGAATTCAAAAAAATAATTACTAATAATAAAACTTTAATTGTTGAGAAAATTAAAAAAACTTTTTTGGAAAAATATGGCGTTGATTGGATGTCTAAAACAGATGAGTATAAAATTAATTATAAAAATAATTTGGATAAAATTCGTGAAAAAATTAAAAATACTTGTATGGAAAAATATGGAGTTGAAAATGTTTCACAAGTGAAAGAAATATATGAAAAGATTTTATCTACGAAAAAATCAAATGGTATAATACCAATGGACGATTTATTATCCGATTGGGAAATATATAAAAAAAAATCAAGAACACTAACAAATAAAATTAAAAAAAAATTATACGAAAGATGGGATGGGTTTGATTATTACGATAGTGAATTTATTAAAGGTAATTTTTCATATATACATACTCATAGATTTTATCCTACAATAGATCATAAAATATCTGTATTTTATGGGTTTTCAAATAATATTCCTGTCGAGGAGATATGTGATATATCAAATTTATGCGTCACTAAAAGATGGATAAATTCTTCAAAGAACTCGTTAATAGAGGAAAATTTTAGTCTACCAAAATGATTAATCTATTTCATTCTCAAAATTTTGTTCAAATGAAAGCATCAAATTTGAGTTTTCATCTTTAACTAAGATGAATGTGTCAAATATGCTAAAGTTAATATAATCATTATCAGCATTAACATTTGATAAATACTTTTTGCCAAAAATTAAGTTTGTATTCCGTGGTTCAATAGTATCAATTTCTAATTCCCATTTAGCGGTTTCATTCATAGTGACTTTTCCTTCGGTAACAGAGATATTTAATATCCTATCTTCGTTATTGATGGAACAAAGTTTTTTAACATCAGCAAAGTCTTCTTTACTGATTTTGAATCCCCATCGAGAGTTCTTTGGATTAAGTCTTGATTCTAATGTAGTGGAATTAATATCTCTAATTTTGTGTTCTTCACCACCAATACAAGAGATTTTTAATTTACCGTTACTGAATTGTGCTGCTCTAACGTGCATGATATTATCATCTTCGGGTAGTGGTTTAGACATAATATCAACTTTGATTGGACTATCGGAATTAAAAAATGCTAGATTTTTAACAAACTTGGCGGCAGCTGTGATAATAAAATCATAGGTTTCTTCTTTATCAAAATTATCAATATAATCAGAAGTATAGACAAGATAGCTTTTAAGTGCGAGTACGGATACGTCATTACTTAACATAGAGTACATTAAGATTTTGTCTTGTTCAATTTTTAACTTTACTGTATCTTCAATGTTGGTTAAGTCTTTAATCTTACTAACAAAGTCGGAAAAGTTAGCTTTGTTAAATTTAAGTGATAATTTTGTCGCCATTTAATAATTTTGATTTTATATTTAATATATACCGAATAAAGTATTTTGTTTTATCACATGAGAATTATAAAGTTTAACGAATCATCATCAGAAGGTCAAAAGCCTCACGAATTAGCACTATCGGAACTTAATCTTTCGGTTAAGGATATGGAGGCTATGTTATATAAATTAAGTAAGTATAAAGATTATTTAGGATCCGATGGTAAGGAATTAATATCTGATTTAGAAAGTGCAAAAACATCTAGTTGGACTAAATTGAGAAAGTGGAAAATTGAAAATCTATTGTCTCGATATGAAGTACAAAAAGTTAAAATCAATGAAGTAGATGACATTGAAGATTATTTATTAGAAGTTGAAGATGAAGGATGGGAAGTTAAAATACAACCAAATTCACATATAATTGATTTTAGCACAGAAGGACATCCAATAAAAAAATTGGCATCATTGTTTCATTTCTTAGACTCTAATCATAGATTAGGATTCATTCTACAAGGTGTTGATAGTAATCGTGGTAAATGGGAAGTTAGAGTTAAGTATAAGATTAGAACTGGTGAAAGTGATAATAAGAAAGAAGAGGATATGGAGGAAGAAGAGAATAGAATATCACATTCTCAACTTCTTAGAGTTCTTGGAATAACGACTAATGATGAAGAAGAATATGATGATGAATGCTCAGATTGTAGAGGTTCTGGTGAAATTGATGGTGAAGAGTGTGATAATTGTGGTGGCACTGGTGTCAACCCTGAGTTAGAAGATAATTAATAAAATAAAAAAGAGACCCAATTGGGTCTCTTTTTTTAGAAAGTAACTTGAGCTCTTTCTCGAATTTCCTCGAAAGTCCATTCTTTTAAGAGAACACCGTTTTCAAAAACAGTAACCATTAAGTCACCGATTTCATCTTGAGAATGTTCTTGTGTAAACATTTGTTCAAATACGGCATTTTGATCATCTTTACTCATAAGTTTCAAATATCCGGCTTTTGATTTCTTGAAACTTTGTACTCTTTCACCATTCTCATTGATTTCAATTGGATTCTTACGAACATCAACTGATTCACCATTGATAACAATGTGAGAACATTTGAAAGCAAATTTTTGAGTATCTCTATCTACTTTCTGTAAAAGTGCACCACCCATACCAAACGCGATATTCTCAATAGAGAATCCTTCTTCAATCATCATATCACAGATTTCTGAAATTGATTCAAAGTTCACACCGTCACCTTGAATAACGCGAATGTTAGGATGTAAAACTTTGAAACCTTTTTCATTGATTTCTCCACCAAATTTATCCCATAAAATATGGAAAACTTGTTTCAAAGTCTGCATTGGATCACCACTATCCGGTCTAACAACTAGTCGGCCATTTCTTTGTAAGATTTTGTCTTTTAGTTCACCACCCCAATAGTCTTTACAAGCTCTAATAATATCAAATGAGTCTGATACACAAGCTACTATTCCAGTTGGATAAGAATCCAACATATTTTCCATAGCCTTTACTTCATTAGCCTCACCCCAAGAAGTGATTGTAGAGTGTTCTGATGCTGGAATTGAGAAAGCTAAGATATTATCAGTATTGTAATATTCTTGAGCCGTTTCAATAGCAGCAATAGTATCAGTACCAAGAAAGTTAATAATGTGTGCTGAACCACCGATACCAGCAGATTCAACAGAGCTCGTGCCACGATATCCAAAATCGTGTAACATAAAACTAACTTGGTTTTTGAGTTCTTCTGAGTCTAAAGAAGTGGTTTTCTTTAAGTAATCAACAAGAACTTTTTTAATCTCACGACTTAAAGTTGATACTGTAATTGGATACCAAACTTGTAGGAGTAGGGTTTCGATGTAGTTAGTTAACCACGGGACTTCTGGGTCAGTATTGACTACCGTAACGAGTACGTTAGAAGTTGGAACTACTGTTCCTTCTGGAACAGCCTTGATTTTAATTGGTAAGTGCCCGTTGTGTTTTTCAAGAATGTGTCTCCAACCGGCTTCGTTGAAAGCACCGGGACCAATGTGTGCGTCCCAAAGTTTTTTAGCTGATTGAATTTTTTGTTCAGTTACTACTTGACCCATCAAATGTTTTTTGATAATGATTTGAAGGCCGTAAAAAAGTGTGTTGTTGAATTTACCGCCTCTTGATTCTAAGTAGGAGTAAACTTCGGTAGTGCCTTTTGGGTATTGAGGCCAATGTGTTCCTTTATAGGAATCAGACATTGTACAAATGTTATTGCTCATAATATTTATATTTTTTGATTGTTTAATATTTCATCTATCAAAGATACTGATAAATTTTTAATTAGAATCGATTTCCTAAAATCTTTTTCAGTTTCTTGTCTCTTTCTATTAGTATTGAATCGTTATTAAATAGTTTAATATATTCTAATCGTTTTCTTTTACGATATTGTGAACTTATTGATATAAAAAGAAATGCTGCAAAAATAAAAATTAGTGATCCAAAACTTATTGACATCTTCACAATGGTTCCATTGGTTGTCAATCCAAGTATAGAAATACCAAGTTGAGCTAAAGAAGCACCATGAATAAACGAGTAAATATAGGTTGGCCACTCTTTTCCGTCTTCTGCTTTATAATTAATAAGAAGTCCCAGTATTGGGGTTAGTATCAATAGAACAAATATATTTTTAATACTTAGTTCGCCAAATATTAAACAAGGTGCTAAGTATGATATCAAAGAAAGATAAAGTAAGTGTTTTGTTTTCATTATTTGATGTATCTTAAAAGTTCTTTCATTAATGGTTTATGTTCATCACAGATATTTGATTCTATCCATTTATTAGTAATGGTAGATATATCTATCCAACTCAACTCTTTAATATCGTCACTTGGTACAATTGGACCATATCCATAACTACAAGCTAAAAAGGTAGTCATAATTTTATCTTCTTCTCCTCTAAATCTCCAATCATCAATTTGAATTGAGTTTATAAATTCAAATCCTTCAATTACACAATTGATACCACATTCTTTACCAACAATTCTTCTAGCCGAATGTCTTATATGTTCATCTGTTGGTTTAACAAAACCACCGATGAATCTGTATTGTTCTTCATCATATTTTTTAGCTAAAAGAACTTTTGTTTTATCGGAATTTAGTGGTGCCAAATCAACTGTCGGAATAGTTCTTGGGTAAAGATTATAAGCGTGGTAGATAACACCAGACCTAAAATCAATTGAATTTTTTACTTCTTCGGATATTAGTTTTCTAACATCTGTTCCGGTAAAAGTTCCAAGTGGTTCTAATTCTTTAGTTTGGAATTTACCACCGTTATTTACATAGTAAGGAATAAA
>Ga0114976_10003023_pt1 | contig 10528 bp, 11 predicted proteins | sample S_130805_EF_Meta_FD_87319 | JGI IMG/M metagenome (GOLD analysis project Ga0114976, IMG submission 87319) | Freshwater microbial communities from Lake Simoncouche, Canada to study carbon cycling - S_130805_EF_MetaG | ecosystem: Environmental > Aquatic > Freshwater > Lake | place: Lake...
ACGATGAAGGCAATCCCGCCTGGACCACTGTCCACCACCCGTTCACGTCACCGAACAAGGAATGGCGGGATCGCTTCGAGGAGGCTCCTGACCAGGCTCTCGCGTGGGCCTACGACATTGTCTGCAACGGAAATGAGATTGGTGGCGGCTCCATCCGTATCCACCAGCGCGATGTGCAAGAGCGCGTATTTGCCCTGTTAGGCATGACGTCCGAAGAGGCACAGAGCAAGTTCGGGTTCTTGCTTGAGGCGTTCAAGTACGGGCCCCCGCCGCATGGCGGCATCGCCTTTGGTCTGGATCGTCTGTGCATGCTCCTGGCTGGAGCCAGCAGCATCCGTGATGTCATCGCCTTCCCCAAGACCGGTGGTGGGCAGGACCCGCTCACGGGTGCGCCCACGACCATCACGCCCAAGCAGCGCAAGGAAGCCGGCATCGACGCCAAGGCATGACGTCGCGATGACAACTCTGGCGGACCTGCAGGCCGCGCGTCCGAGTGATCCGCTGCTCCGGTGGCGCGTGGACAGCCATGCCATCACGGACCTCATGGTTGATGGGGATCATGCGGCGTGGATCGAACCAGGTCTCACGACTCCCGAGGCGTGGGGCGCGGTCATGGGTGAGGATCCGACCCGCGTGGTGGCGCTGCTGCGGGCGCTTGATGCGCGACGAAGCCTCGACGGCGTCACTGTTCTGGAAGGGATGCGTTCGGTGCTCCCTCACGACTACGCCAGCCACGACGCAGGCGAGTGGTCGCTGTGGACGTTGGGGGAACGGGGCATCCAACTCCGTCCCGGCCAGGCCGTGCCGATTGAGCCCGGTGACCCGCGCATCGACGAAGTGCTGCAACATTCGTCGTCCTCGTATCTGGGTGCCTCAAGTGACCGGGTGGTCATGTGGTCGGGTGTGGAGGATGGCGGGCGTCTGGTCGCGGTGGCCGGGCTCACGCGAGAAAGCAGCGGCGCAGTCCAGCTCGTCAGCGTGTGCGCGGTCCCTGAGGCCCGTGGTCGTGGCTTGGCAGGTCAGGTGTGCGCCGACCTTGTCCAGAGGGCTGGTGACGTGCCGAAAGTTGTCCTGGAGATGTACACGGCCAATGCCGCTGCGGCGTCCCTGTATCGCCGATTGGGGTTTGTTGAGGCCCAAAGACACTCCTCGGGGCTCATCGATGCCCGACGGGCTCAGAAGCCCGTCGAATGAGCGCCTACTTTGGTCATTGTGTATCGTCGATTCGTCACAATCACGTAACTGTGCCTGTTGCCGCATCGCCGGTACCGCAGGATCACGAGCACGATCTCATCCACGAAATGGAGTACGCATGAAGAAGCACGTGGCGCTGGGGGTCAGTGGCCTCGCCGCCTTGGCTCTCCTGGCAACCGGCTGCGCCGGTAGTTCGACATCGTCCGAGTCATCAACCGCGGCTGCCAGTGAATCTGCCGCAGCATCGACCGAGGCCAGCGGCGGCGCTGCGCCCGAGTGCTCCGGCACCATCGCGGTTATGGCCCCGCTCACCGGTGGCGCCGCCTCGATCGGCCAGGAGCAGCTCAACTTCGCCAAGCTCGCGGTCGACGACTTCAACACTGCCAATGGCAGCATGTACAAGGTCTTCGAGTCGGATACGCAGCTCGATGCAGGTCAGGCCAGCACTCAGTCAACCGCGATCGCATCCGACACCGCCATCATCGGCGTCGTCGGACCGGCCGGCTCGCAGGAAGTCTCGGCCGTCGGCCCGACCTTCAAGGATGCGGGAATTGGCTACGTGTCGGCATCGGCCACGAATCCGGACCTGACCAATGGCAGCAACCCCGGCTTCTTCCGCGTTGTGCCCACGGACGCGGTCCAGGGCCCGACGGATGCTGACTACATTGCCACGACCCTGGGCGCGAAGAACGTGGTTGTCATCGAAGAAAAGACCGACTACGGCAAGGGCATCGCGTCTTCGGTGTCCGAGGCGCTCACGGCTGCCGGAGTTAACGTCACCAGCATCCCCGTCGCCGAGAGCAAGAAGTCATACGACGACATCATCGCCAAGGTCGCTGACGACACCGACGTGGTGTTCGTGACCTTCCAGGTGGCTGCGAAGTCCCAGCAGGTCGCCCAGAGTCTGGTGAAGGCCGGCAAGAAGGCTGTCGTCTTTGGTTCAGACGGTTCCTTCTCGGCTGACTTCAAGACGCCTGGCGCGTACGTGTCTGCGTTTGCTCCTGACATCAACGGCATCCCCGCCGCGGCTGCAGTTGCCGAGGCATTCACCGCCAAGTACGGCAAGTTCGGCACCTTCGGGCCGCCGACCTACGTCGCTGCTCAGACCATCCTGCAGGCCGCACAGCGCGCATGCACGACGTCGGGCGCTTCGGCCGACCGCGCGGGCGTTCTGGCGGAGCTTCCCAACACCAACATCGCAGGTTCGATCCTTGGTGGCGACATCAAGTTCGATGCCAAGGGCGATGTTGACGGTGCGAAGTTCTACATCTTCAAGATCGACGAGGCCGGAACTGCGGTTACGGTTCAGTAGTTATCTGGGAAACGGGGGTCGGCTACTGAAGCCGGCCCCCGTTTCACAATCCGCACAGTGAGGATCTCGTGGAGTACTTCCTAGAGCAGCTGGTCAACGGTGTCATCTTCGGTGGCGTCTATGCGTTGATCGCCCTCGGCTACACGCTGATCTACGGTGTGCTGCAATTTCTTAACCTTGCCCATGGCGAGGTCTACATGATGGGGGCCTTCTTCGGCTTCTTCACCATGACCGCGCTCGGTGGTCCGTCAATGTCGATACTTCCGGTGCCCTTGATGATCCTCCTCATGTTCGTCGTGGCGATGGGTGGCAGCGCCCTATTGGGCATTGGTATCGAACGGTTCGCCTATCGACCGCTGAGACGTTCGTCTCGCTTGGCCCCGCTGATCTCAGCGCTGGGAGTCTCGCTCTTCCTCCAAAGCGCTGCGCTTTTGCTGTTTAGTTCCAAGGTCAGGCTCTACGACAGCAATCTTTTCCTGAATATGCAGTCGGGGATTTCTTTTTTCGGTGTGATGATCGACATCGCAGAGATCATGGTCGTGGTCGGGGCCATCGGGCTGATGGTTGTGTTGTGGTTTTTGGTCAATCGCACGAATCTTGGTCGGGCCATGCGAGCCGTCGCGGTCGATCAGGATGCCGCCGTGATGAACGGCATCGACGTCGATCGCACAGTTGTCTGGACCTTTGGCATAGCGAGCGCACTTGCAGGTGCTGCGGGGGTCATGTCGGGGCTGCTGCTCTATCCGGTAGATCAATACATTGGCGTCTTCGCTGGGCTGAAGGGCTTCACGGCCGCCGTCCTTGGTGGCATTGGATCCATTCCCGGTGCAATGCTCGGTGGCTTCCTACTCGGCATTACCGAAGCCATGGTCACTGCGTACCTCAACCCGACTTACTCCGACTTCCTTGCGTTCTTCATCCTTGTAATCGTGCTGCTTGTCCGCCCTCGAGGCCTGCTGGGCCGTCCCGCCTTGGTCAAGGTGTGAGGCCATGAGCGAGATGGAGCAGAGCGAGGTGGGACAGAACGAGACCGGTCGCGGCATCGGCACCGACGAGTGGGTGGCCCAGCACGAGGACCGGGTTGGAGCACCCCAGACGGGTATGGCGCGTGTCGCACAGCAGTGGACTCGCTTGCCCGGGCTCGTGCGATGGGGCATTCCGTTAGTGATTTTCCTATCAGTGCCGTTCATTGGCAGCAGCGACTACATCCTGCGCATCGGGGTCAACCTAGGTTTGTTCGTTCTGCTGGCTCTGGGCCTCAACCTTGTCGTGGGATACAGCGGTCTTCTCGATCTGGGCTTCGTGGCTTTCTACGGATTCGGGGCTTACGCCTACGCGATGCTGTCGAGTGAGCAATTCGGCATCCACCTCAATTCACTGCTCGCACTCGGTCTTGTCGTCGCCACGACGGCAGCGTTTGGCTTCATCCTGGGGTTGCCTTCACGGCGACTGACGGGCGACTACTTAGCCATCGCCACCTTGTTCTTCGGTCAAATGTTTGCGGTTTTTGTGGTGTCATCCGACGAATTCCAGCTGCCAGGCATGTCGGATCCGGTCGACATCACAGGTGGAGCCAACGGCATCACACAGGTCGATCAGATCTCGGTGCTGGGCTTCACCTTCGAGACGAACCTGTCCTACTACCTGCTCGTCGTGGCATTAGTCGTGTTCTTCACCGTGGCCACCAAGCGGATCCACTTCTCTCGGCACGGTCTCGCGTGGCGCAGTCTGGGCGAGGACTCGGTAGCGGCGCAGCACATGACGATCCCCACCGTGCGACTCAAGCTCTTGGCATTCACGATCGGCGCCGGGGTGGCCGGACTGGCCGGAGCGATATTTGCATCGGTGCAGCAGGGCGTGTACCCGAGCGAGTTCATGTTGCCCTTGCTGATCACTATCTACGCCGCGCTGATCCTCGGTGGCCTCGGGAGCATTCCCGGCATCCTCCTCGGCGCATTCATCATGGTGGTGCTGCCTGAGGTCCTCCGGTTCCCTGACTACAGCAATGGGATTTTCCTTGCCGTCCTTGTCATCGCGGTGATCGTGATGGTCAAGTCGTGGAAGGTTCTTGTGTGGGCGTTCGGCGGCATGGTGGTGATCGGGTTCCTTGTCAATGGAATCCTGTTGGCGCTGAAGGTCCCCTACCTTGCCGCGCAGGAGTGGATCACCGGACCATTGGCTCCCGTGCTGGGTGTCTGGGTTTTCATGCCGGAGAATCGGGTGTTGTTCGGCAACATCGCTTTTGTTGCACTGGTGGGGCTTGCCGCGTGGATGTCCATCATGTCTCGCCGCACGCGCCTCATCGTGCTGCCATTCGCGTTGTGGCTGGCCATCTGGACGTGGGAGGTGCGCCTGCTGCTGGAGCCGAGCGTGACGCGCCAACTCCTCATCGGCGCGCTGCTCATTGTCCTCATGGCCGCCCGCCCTCAGGGGCTGCTCGGCAAGCCGCGGGTGGAGGTCCTATGACCGCCACCGCGCTGGAGTTGAGGGCAGTCACGAAGACGTTCGGCGGGCTCGTCAGCCTCGATGCACTCAGCCTTGCGGTCCAGGAACGTGAAGTTCTCAGCGTGATCGGGCCCAACGGAGCCGGCAAGACCACTTTTTTCAACATCATCACCGGCGTCTACCAGCCCGATAGCGGCGACGTACTGCTCTACGGCGAGTCGATCACCGGACAGAGCCCCGATCGCGTGGCGCGCATGGGAGTGGCCCGCACATTCCAGAACGTACGACTGTTTTTGAATCTCACGGTGCGCGAGAACATCACAGCCGCCATGTACGGCAGGACCAAATCGAATTTGCTCGACACCTTGTTCGGAACTCCGCGTGCTCGCCGGGAGCGACGAGAGAACGAGGAGCGCGTGCTGGACGCCTTGTCCTTCTTCGGCACACGTCTACAGGGCTATCGACTCGATCAGCCCGCTTACTCATTGTCATATGCGAATAGGCGCAGGCTCGAGATCGCTCGAGCTATGGCCACCGGTGCCCGCGTGTTGCTCCTGGACGAGCCAGCGGCAGGCATGAATCCCGCAGAAACCCATGAGATCACTGAGATCATCGGAAGGCTTCGTGCCGAACGCGATTACACGATCGTGGTCATCGAGCACGACATGCACGTCGTTGAGGGTGTGAGTGATCGCGTCATCGCGCTCGATCATGGTGTGAAGATCGCTGAAGGATCCTTCGACAGCGTGGCCACGGACCCCAGCGTTGTTGAGGCCTATCTCGGACGTGGATCGGCGGCAAAGAAGTGACCGTGCCTTTGCTCGAACTCCGCGATGTTAATACCTACTACGGCCCCATCCACATCCTGCAGGGAGTGAGTCTCACCGTGGGTCACGGTGAATTTGTGGCCCTGCTGGGTGGCAATGCGTGCGGCAAATCGACCACCCTCAAGACGGCCCTGGGCCTGGTCACGCCACGATCCGGCCAAGTACTGATCGATGGCGTCGATGTGACGCAGGAGAAGCCGGCGGCTCGCATTCGTCGCGGGTTGGCCGTGGTGCCGGAGAACCGTCGGTTGTTCGGACCCATGACGGTGATGGAGAACCTTCAGCTCGGGGCGTTCACTCGATCGAATGTTCCCAAGGAGGACTACGACCGGGTGTTCGAGTTGTTCCCGCGCGTGGCCGAGCGACGCAATCAGCTAGCCGGAACCCTGTCGGGCGGTGAGCAGCAGATGGTCGCCGTGGCACGCGCATTGATGGCCAACCCCCGCCTCCTGCTCATGGATGAGCCTTCGATGGGACTCTCGCCAGCGTTGGTGGAGCAGTCCTTCGACATGATCGCGAACCTCCACAGTCAAGGAGTTTCCATGCTGGTGGTGGAGCAGAACGCCAACATGGCCCTCTCGGTCGCGGACCGAGGCTATGTGCTTCAAACAGGACGGGTTGTCCTGAGCGGCGTCGCTGAAGAGCTTGCCCACGATGATGAGTTGAGGAGGGCCTACCTTGGCCGCTGACCTGAGTTCCTACCGCGATCGCTTCCCGGTGTTCGAGAACGTCACCTATCTCAACTCGTGCTCGCAGGGAGCGCTGGCCGACACGGTTCGCGCCGCCATGATCGAGTACCTCGACGGCATGGATGACGTGGGCTCGCTGTGGGGAACGTGGGTCGGCAAGCAGGAGGAAGTTCGCGGCTTGCTCGCTGAAGTCTTGGGTGCGGACGTGTCCGAGGTCGCGGTCACGTCGTCAGCGTCCGCAGCGGTCAGCGCTATCGCGAGTTCCCTTTTCGAGGGTCCTCGCCGCAAGGTGGTCACTACGTCTTTGGAGTTCCCGACCATTGGTCAGATCTGGCATGCGCAAGAGCGTCGTGGTGTCGAGGTTGTCCACGTGCCTGCGCGGGCGGACAACACTTTGGATCTTCAGGCGCTTGCAGCCGCCATCGACGATGACACGCAGATCGTGTCGGTCACCCACGTCTGCTACCGCAATGGAGCCATGACGGACATCGACGCCATCGTGAAATTGGCCCACGATCGCGGGGCAATGGTGCTCGTGGATTCCTATCAGGCCACCGGCGCTGTGCCGATTGACTTCCGTGCACTTGGTGCGGACTTCCTGGTGGGTGGGTGCCTCAAGTACATGCTGGGCGTGCCTGGAGTCGGCTTCGCTTTGGTCAACGCGGCGACTACCTCCGAACTTGTGCCGACGGTCACCGGATGGTTCGCGGCCCGAGACATCTTTGCCATGGACATCAATGCCTACGACCCAGCCAAAGACGCGCGTCGATTTGAGGGTGGAACTCCCGCGGTACCAAGCACCTATCCCGTAGCAGCAGGCTTGCAACTGCTTCGTGAGGTGGGCGTAGATCGCGCATGGCAGCGGTCCTCGATGCTGCACGACCTGTTGAGGTCAGGAATTACCGACATGGGTGGCCGCGTCGTTACGCCGTCAACGACCCATGGGCCCATGCTGGCGGTGGCCAGCACCGACGAGAACGCTTTAGTCTCCGCGATGGGCGAGGACGGCGTCATCGTGTCCTGTCGCGATGGCAATGTGCGGATCAGCCCGCACTTTTACAACAACGAAGCCGACGTGGAGCGTGCGCTTGCATCACTGCGCACCCATCGCGATCTGCTTGCCTGAACGTTCCAGACTCGGCCAGCTCGTGATGCCGGTTATCTAGGCCAGACCGGCATCGAGCGTGATCTCCGCGGATGCGTACAGCTTGGACACCGGGCAGCCGGTCTTGGCCTGCTGGGCAAGCTCCACGAAGGTGGCCTCATCCATGCCAGGAACAGTGCCACGGGTGGTGAGATCGATCCGAGTAATGGCGAAACCTGCGGGTGTCTGCTCAAGATGCGTGATCGCTGCGGTGTTCACGGTGACAGTGTCGGCATCCACACCGGTCTCTTCGATGAGGTTCGTCAGCGCCATGGAGTAGCAACCGGCTAGCGCAGCGCCCACCATCTGCTCAGGATTGGTGCCGGCCTCTTCGGTGACTCGGGCGTTGAGTGTGAAGCCGATGGACGGCCCGGCTGCTCCCAGCGTCATGGACCCGGTGCCGGTGGGCAGGGATCCGGACCAGACGGCGCTTGCTCGGTGACGGCTCATGTTTCCTCCTGAGTGGTTGAGCCAACCTTATGCTGGGTAGATGGTGAATCCTCCGGGCACGGTCATCTGCGACGACGACGTCGAAGCTTCCTCGGGACGCGACAACATCACCGAACGCACTCTCATCACCGGTGAGCACTACGCCGAGCCGATGATTCACCGCTCCCTGCATGTGACCGAGGGAACGTCCGAGTTGCGGGTCGATCCCGCGCATGACGAGTACCTGTACGTCCTCGCTGGCGATCTTGACATCACGATCGACGGGGAGCAGGTACCCGCTTCCGCTGGCACCGCATGCCAGATCATCGCTGGGGAGACGTGGCAGGTCACGGTTTCGTCAGGGTCGGCGCATGTGCTGTCTTTTCTGGTGCCGGCCCCTGTCACGCCGTGGGCGAACGCCTTGGCCAAGCCGGTTGACCGCGTGGAGCATGTGGCACACCTAGGTGCACAGGTGCAGCAGGCGGCAACAGCCGATCGACAGTTCGAGGTGCTATTCAATCGAGACCGCGGAAGCCGTGGCGCGACCATGTTTGTGGGGTTCATTCCCACCTCGGGAGCCCCGGAGCACTACCACCTCTACGACGAGATCTGTGTCATCGTGCGTGGCTCGGGGATCCTGTACACCCGCGGCATTCAGCAGGACTTCGCTGTGGGAAGTGCGTTCCATGTACCACCGCGTCTGCTGCATGCGCTCGAGAACCCACATCCCGAAGATTTGTGGTTATTGGGTGTCTTTCGACCGGAGGGATCTGCCGCGGCCGCGTACTACCCGGACGGTCGTCCTGCACCGAACAACGAGGACTGAGTGACGCTTTTCGACGATCGACCCGTGAACGCACCTCTGGCTGCGCGCATGCGACCCGCGACAGTGGATGAAGTGGTCGGCCAAGGGCTGGCGCTCGCCGAAGGTTCGCCACTGCGCTCGCTGCTCACTGCCGCAGGGGACAGTCCGGTGGTGTCAGTGATTCTTTGGGGTCCGCCAGGCACAGGTAAGACCACTCTGGCGACACTGCTGTCATCTGTCGCAGGCCGCAATTTTGTCGAACTCTCGGCTGTCACCGCCGGGGTCAAGGACGTACGCGACGTCATTGAGCGTGCACGTGATGCGGCACGCATTACCGGCCGAGGGACCGTGCTGTTTGTCGACGAGGTCCATCGTTTTTCCAAGAGCCAGCAGGATGCGCTGCTGCCCGCCGTGGAGAATGGGTGGGTCACACTCATCGCTGCCACCACCGAAAATCCATCTTTCTCAGTCATCTCACCGCTTCTGTCGCGCAGCGTTCTCGTCACCCTTCGTCCATTGACCGATGACGATGTAGCAGTGCTGGTTCGCCGAGCAGTCGCGGATGCACGCGGCCTTGCGGGACAGGTCACGATCACTGACGAAGCCGTGGATCACCTCGTGCGCACAGCGAGCGGCGATGCGCGCCGAGCGCTCACCGGGCTCGAGGCGGCCGCACTAGCCGCCCGCGAGGGAATTGTGGGTTTGGCCGAGGCGGAAGCAGCTGTCCAGCGGGCGGCCATCGTGTACGACCGCGATGGTGATCAGCACTACGACGTCATCAGCGGATTCATCAAGAGTGTCCGGGGGAGTGATCCCGATGCCGCGCTCCATTACCTCGCCCGCATGCTCGAAGCCGGCGAGGATCCACGATTTGTCGCCCGACGATTGATGATCCTGGCCAGCGAGGACATCGGCATGGCTGATTCACATGTGCTTCAGACCGCCGTGGCGGCTGCACAGGCTGTGGCGTTAGTAGGGATGCCGGAAGCGCAGATCATTCTCGCCCACGCAACCATCCATGCAGCACTCGCGCCTAAGTCCAATGCGGTCGTGACCGCCATTGGTGAGGCGGTTTCTGATGTGCGATCCGGGGGCATCGGTCGAGTACCGACACATCTTCGTGACGCGCACTATCCGGGGGCCAGATCTCTGGGGCACGGTGCCGGCTACCAGTACCCGCACGACCTTCCCGGTGGAATTGCGGCTCAGCACTACCTGCCTGACGAACTCGCTGATCGCACGTATTACCGACCCACCCGGCACGGCGCGGAGGCGTCCTGGGCGGACGTGCTCGCACGACTCACGGCCGTCAGGGACGGGGCCACCTATCGCTCGAGCGCCGACTAGGCTCATCCCTCATGCGACGTGTGGTGTGGGTGGCCGTGGGTGCGATTGGTGGCATCTACGCCTATCGCCGTGGTTCCGCCCTTCTTGCGGGTGCGCGAGAGCGCGGAATGGTGCTGAGCGCACAGCAGGCCGCAACGTCGGCCATGGCCACGGTGGCGTCTGCTCGCGAGCTGGCCACGCGCGTGCAGGCCGCTCGATTGGAGCATCAGGCACCTGCACCCACCAGCGGTCATGCCGCGGCACGGGTGATGGCACAACAGGAGGGACGCTGACATGGACTCCGCCGAGATTCGTAGTCGCTTCCTGCTGTACTTCGGTGAGCGTGGCCATCAAGTG
>Ga0114976_10003024_pt1 | contig 10528 bp, 8 predicted proteins | sample S_130805_EF_Meta_FD_87319 | JGI IMG/M metagenome (GOLD analysis project Ga0114976, IMG submission 87319) | Freshwater microbial communities from Lake Simoncouche, Canada to study carbon cycling - S_130805_EF_MetaG | ecosystem: Environmental > Aquatic > Freshwater > Lake | place: Lake...
AACACGCTGAATACTAATATTGTTTTGTTTATTTTATTAAGTTATTTGACACCTTATTTTTTATTTTCTCTTTAAGGTCTATCCGCTGTTTTCTAGACAACTGGCTACAAATGTGCATTAGAGCCATATCCTTTTATCTCTTTCATATCAAATAAGAATGCTTTGAGAAAGTTTCTGTTATTAATTTTTCAAAGTTTTGCATAAATGTAGTTGGTTCCATTAAAGTCGAGAACAGTCCACTAATAGTTGTCTTGTATTTTATAATTTTTTCATAATTATTAGAAAGTTCAATTACTTTGTTTATATACTCGTCTTTTGAAAACGTTACTAACTCTGAAAGTCCAGAGTGTATAAGCAAAGAGGAAGATACATTATGTGAATGGTAGTCTTTGTTGTAGAGAGTAACTACTGGAATAGAATTATAAAGAGAATTACATGTGGTCGTTGTTCCTGAATAAGGGAATGTATCTAATAATATATCTATTTTATAAAACAAATCGATATACTCATTTGTTGTACAGTAACTCACTATAATTATTCTATTTTCATCAACATCGAGAACCTTTTTATAATACTCTTTTCTTTCAATTACATTATCTATCCCATCTAGTTTTATTAAAATCTTAGTATTTTGTGTTTTATGTAAAATAGCTTTCCATGTTTCTAATGTTTCTTTACTATTTTTTGCTTCTTTATTTATTGCGCCGAGTATAATATCGGATTTTGGTTTCAAGTCGTGGAGAACCGGACGAAGTTGTATAATTGTTTCAAATAACAAAAAACATTTTGACATTTTTAACAATTCTTCTGAGTAAATTTGTGTAGATTCTTCGTTGTCTGTTATAGAATCAACAATTCGGTATTTTATAAATTCTAATCCTGTTGAATTTGGAAATCCAATGTATGATATTTGAACAGGTGAAGGTCTATGTGAAAAAATATCGAGTCGATTACCACGTGTGTATCCGTCAATATCAATTAATACATCAATACCGTTTTTATATATAATGTCAGCGCATTCGTTTGATGTCTTTTTTAGAATATTGATAAATTCACACTCCTGATAAGAGAATGCTTTTTCAGAATATAAAAAAATCTCAAATTTTTCTCTGTTATGATATTTAAGTAAAGGCAATACAAAATTACTAACTGCATGATTTTGGAAGGAAGAACAAACATAACCAATTTTTATTTTTGTATGCTTTCTACCATTGAAAGAATAGTTCGAGATTGTATTTTTATAAAATTGGTTTATTTGTTTACAAAAATGAAATCTTTCATTATTATCACTATAAATATAGTCGCATAGTAACATATAGTTATGATGTGCAGTCTTAACAACTATACTTAATTCGGGATTTGTATTATAATCATGTTCACAATTCAATATTCGTTTTAATAAATTCATAGCAGTATATACATCAGATGTTTTTCCGTACAAAAACGACGCATTCATAAATACATAATATTTTAAATCGCCGTATGTATAATTTTCCGAGTCAATATTTTTCAATAACTTATCAAATATTGTTCTCGCCAAATTTAATTTATTTTCTGACACATAGATACTTGCGAGAAGAAGTAACACCCGGTCATCATCGTTTTTGTTTATAAATCCATATTCGTAATTCAAGTGGTGAATGAGTTGAATGTTATTCATATCAAATAATATTTTTGTAAGGTCTAAAATATTTTCATTATAAGAAGAATTCATTTGTATACATAGTTGAAACCACATAATTGCCTTATTTAAATCTGATTCTTTAAAAATATACCCCATATAGTAATATAATTCTGCTTTTTTTGGAAATAATATCAATAATTTTGTTAGAATAGATTCCTTTATTGAAATATCGTGGGTTCCTAGTATAACGTCAATTCCTAACAACATAATGGATGAATCTATTTTTTTGTTATCATGGAACATAATATCAAACTGTTCGTTGAAATTATCCATAGTATTTATTTGTAATGAATACTATGCTATCTTTATTTTAATATCTTTCTTTGGTATTTTTCTTATTTCTTTTTTCTAGTAGCGTTTGCAGCTTTTTCTATCTTTGCGGCTGCCTTTTCTGCTTTTTCCATATCTTTACGTAATTTTTTTGTTGCACGAGCTTCTTCTGCCGCTGCTTTCTTTAATTGTTTTTTTTGCTCAGTTTCTATAGCTTTTGCTTCTTTTCTTTTTCTTGTTTCTTCTGCTTTTACTGCTTTCTCGGCAGCCTTTTCTTCTTTTTTAGATGCTTTTTCTGCAAGTTTTTCTTCCTTCTCTCTTTCCATTGCAGCCAATTCTGAAGAAACTTTACTAATATCATCTTCAATTAATTTTGAGTACTTTAAAATGAGCGTTTTTAACATTTCGTCATTTATATCTTCTCTTAATTCGCCTTGTTTTCTCAATGTTCTTTTTAATTTTATTTCAGCGCGCTTGTTTGCCTTTTCAACTTTTTTTTCGGCTTTTATTTGTTTTTTCATAGTTTTACGAATTTTAACTATAAACTTTTTTTTTTCTTTTTCGTAAGCCTTTTTTGTTTTTTTTAAATCTTTAATTTCACCAACCATTATTTTCTTGTCAACTTTGTTTGTTTTTCTAAAACTTTTTTGTTGGTCAACTATAGTCATCTTTAATACTCCTTTTTCTAAATCAGATAAATTTGACTTCATAAGATTTTTGATTTCTTTTATTCTATTTTTATAAGCAACTAAATTCAATTTGAAATTGTCTTGTAAAACCTTAATCCTGTTATCAAATTCACTGATTTCCGAATTTACTTTTACAATGGATGGATGTTTTTCAATGGATTTTATTAGAAGAGATTCATCTTTTACTTTTTTAGTACATTTTGTTTTCAAATTATAAAAAAGTGTATCTTTGTATTTTTCAAATTCTTCGGGATTTTTTTCCAAGTTTTCTTTTATTTGACCGGCCTTTTCTTTTTTGAACAAATTTGCATTTTTTATTTCTTCGCGGATTACTTTTATTTCTTTTCGGATTTCTTTTGTAGCATTTCTTGCTTCTTTTAATAGTTCTCCTATATTTTTATTTACAATTTTATTACAAGTTTTTGCTGCTTTTCCATCATATTCATTACATTTGTCTTTCAGAAATAAAAATTTGCTTTTATCCAAGTCACTTAATTCACCCTGAAGTTTTTCATTAGCCGCATTAATTTTTTCTTTTAGTTTTATCACATCTCCTTCAAAGAATTCACGAACCTGTTTTTTATCATAGTTTTCTATTTGTTCTTTTGTTTTTTGATTTACAAGTGGAACTTGGACTTGTTTGATAATAGGTTGTGAAAATTGTCGAGCGTCTTTTTCTCTATTCAAATAACTAATATATCCAGCAATGTCATCAAGAAATTCTCTCTCACCGCCAGCGGTAAATTTACCATCCTCATTTAAATATTTTTCACTGAAAGAAGTAAAATCATCTGAAATTTGTTCATTTGGCATTCTACATAAATTCAAAAGCTTAATAAGTTCCATTGGATTATTTGTAATAGGGGTTGCTGTCATCAATAAAAGTTTTACCGAATTTATACCAGAAACTAAGTAAGAATTCATGAGTGCTTTATGCAGAGCGTTCATATCCGGTCTTTCAATGGAAGACAAATCCGTTCCGCCATATAATTTATGTGCCTCATCTATAATAAGAAGTGTTTTGTTAAGAGGGTCGGCTTCACCATTCTTTTTAACGAGGTCTTTATAAAAGTTGTTTTGTTTTGATACCAAGTTACTGAATTGTTTGTATGACATAGGACGTATGCTCCATGATTTAGATAACATTTTCATACGTTTGGATTGTTCTTCGGGTACAACTGCGCCTTCTGAAATAGCAATACGAATTCTTTCGTGGCATACTTGTTCGAACATATTTTTCCAAATATCATTCTTAAGAGTTGTACGAGTAACCCACAGAATAGTATATCCTTGTGGTTCAAAAGATGAAGTTGCGGCTGCAATTGCAGAACATGTTTTACCAGTTCCAACACTATTCCATAAAAGCATACCTTTTAATGGATTTTGTGGAGTAAAATAGTTACGAATAAAATCTTGAGTAGGAGAATACTTAATTAAATCGGCACCTCCTTTCTGCTCGGGACCGGCATATCCACATAGGTTCTCCATTTTTACATTATCCCAAGAATAATCACTGAAATTTTCTCGAATATATTTTCTCATATTGTCATGATTCATAGAATTATCAAGTTGGCTTTGTTGCATATCCAATACTTGTTGAATTGGATTTCCGGGTCTTGAAGGAATAACAATTTTTGGTAAGTCATCTCTTATTAAAAGCCGTTTTTTCATTTTCATTACCTTTGGACCTCCTCCTATAGATTCACTTTCTGTTTCATCGACAGGACTCATTGTTTCATTTCCAATTGAAAAGGTATGTATATTTTTGTTTAATTCATAGTCAACCGAACCAAAAATAGCAACACGCTCTAAGTCATTAGCAAAATTTAACAATCTTAAATCAATATTCATTGCTTTTAGGTAAAGTTCAATGGCAGTTTTTGATTCATTGAATGATTTTTGATATTCTTCTCCAATAGATAAGTCATAGTTGAATACATACAACGGCCATCCTCTTGTAGGATTGAAAACAAGGCCTTTTTGTCCACAAGTTCTCGTTCCTCTTCCAATAACCTGTTTTTGGTCAGCCCCGGTAGTTTGAGGTTCAAAAATATGTATATATTTAATATCAAAAAGGTCAATGCCTTCTTTGAACCCACTATCCATAATAATAAATCTTGCTAATTCTCCATAAACATTGTCTGGTCGTTGATTGAACTTTTTCAAAATACTTTTTTTCATTACAACACTTATTGGTTGCTCATAGACACCAACAGACGAAAGTAAATAAAAATTATTCCCTTTATTTTGTAATAATTCTTCATCGCTTAATAGTGTTATTTTATTGTATTTTTTTTTCTTTGGTTCTCCGCCGGTTTTTTGTGATTCTATTTCTTCTTCTTCTTCGGGCTCTTCGGACTCTTCTTCTTCAACCACTTCTTCTGGTTCTTCTTCTTCCGTTTCCTCTTCAACAACTTCTGGTTGTTGTAGTTCTTCAACTACTTCTTCGGGCTGTGGTTCACTAGCAGGAGTAGGTGTAAAAAATGAACCAATAGCCGAAGCAATACTACCAGTTGCAGGTGATGGCGGTGGCGCTTGAGGGAATACAGGTGAAATATTTTGTGGGACTTCTTTATTTTTTTCTTCTTCATTAGCCACTGGCTGTTCAACTGTGCGCGTTTTTAATGAGGCTGTATAACCTAATTTCATCCCTTTAGAAATAAATGCAGATGCTAACAATTTTGCACCATTTGAACTTGATTTCAAATCTGAAAATATAAAATGTTTAAATTGTTTATTGTATTTTTTCATATCTTGGGCGTCTAACTTAGAAATATTTCTCATTAATTCATTTAATTTTGGAGAACGCATTTTCATGTCATTTAGCAGTTTGTCTGGATTGAATTCAGATGAGTCGAATTTATATTCGTTTCCAGACTTACTCCAATTAGATTTTTTTCTAACACAATCTCCATCAAATACAGTATATGATGGATTATTTACTATTTTTTCTAGTTCTTCTAAAGTTTTTTTTTCGGGTGCGGATTCAATTGCTATTTTTGGAGAACTTGAACTATTTGATGTAGAAGATATACTTGTTTTAGAACTTGTACTGCTATTTTTAGAAGACATTATAGAATATTATTATATTATTTATTTCAGAATCTTAAAAAAAATCTGTACTATTTATATAACGAATGTCAGGAGTTCAAAACTTAGGAGGATCAAAATTAGGTGGTGGACCATACAATGGATGGTCTCCTCAACAAACTCAACTTAACTTTAAAGACAGTCAATCGATTATGATACGTAAAGTATTGGTAAAAAGTTGGAATACTCCGTATGCAACTGGAAGATTTAATAACTATGGTCGTGTAACAACACCATTTAGGGCTGTTAACAATTCGGGAGATTTTCTAGGACGTGTTCAATATTCCGACGGAGGACCAAATCCGGTTACAATTGACCGCTATAAAACAAAAAACAATATTGGGTCTATGTTCAAAAATACCGACGCAACAAAAGTTCCAGCTTCATCCTGTAATGTAAGATTTGTCGCTGATTCATCTGATTATGTTACGTTCAAAAAACAAACCGCAATAAATAGAAATTACAATGACTTGAAATTTGGCGGGAACCAAAATAATGCACAATATGTAAATAAAATGGCGGTTCGTCATCACAAATAAACATGTTTAGTATAATATATAATCTTTTTATATACTATAAAATGCCAGGAATATATAGGTCTATGTTTGCTATAAATGATATAAAAAATGGTTCATTAAATGCGGTTCACGCAATGCCTCAAAAAGATAGTACATCGGACGGTACCGATAGTTTTGCAATGGACCGTTTTGTTTATTTTCAAACATTACAACCGGCGAATTCTATTACAAACACACAACAGTTACATAAAAAATGGTTCCAAAATCGCGACGCATCCACTGTAACCCGTAATCGAAGAATTGCAGAAGTCGGCGTTGGTACTATGAATGCATCAAACACTCCGTTAAGTTTTACTACCAATAGAGATGTGAATGTCGTGAACCAGGCACGTCATAGGGTTCGTTCGGGTGGTGCGGTTGCGCCTCTCAAAAAGAACGCAAACAAAAAAAATGCACCTACGCCAAGTTGGACGGTTGGAAAATTAATAAGAACACAATATAGAACTGTTCAGCACGTACAACCCAAAACTGCCATGTTTGGAAAACCTGTTAATAAAAATGTTAAGGAAGTATTTCTTTAAGGTCTATCCGCAGTTTTGTAGCCAAATGGCTACAAAGCTACGTTAGAGCCATAACTTTTTTATGTATAAATATATTTATCTATAAAAAGAGATTAATTTTTATGGATAAATATATTTATAAACGTATAATTATCCATACATAACATATACAGTATGTACAAATATTTAGTCGAATTTTTAGGAACATTATTTTTTGTCTACGTAATTCTAGCAACAGGTAACCCTTTGGCTATTGGTGCGGCTTTAGCATTAGCTATATTATTGACAAGTAAAATTTCTGGTGGACATATCAATCCTGCTGTGTCAATTACAATGGCCGCCGCTGGCCAACTTCCAACAAGTGATTTGATTCCTTATGTGTTAGCTCAAACATTTGGTGGTTTAGTCGCGTTAGAAATTTACAAGCGTTATAAAATGTAATTTTTTTGTCGTTTATTTTTTATTTTAGAAGATTAAATAAAAAATAATACTATTATATAAATGTCTGGATTAGCAGATTGGAAAAAAATTCAGAAGTCTCTTAAAAATACAACACGAAAAATAGCAAAGAACGCTACTCATTCATTCAAAAAAGGAATGAAGATTGTTGGCGGATATCTGTCAAAAACAAAACGTGTTTTTAAAAAAAAAGGTAAGAATGCCAAAGCACGAAAGACACATAGATATATGTCTTCTTTATTACCTAGTATTTTAAATAAATAAATAAATATATTTATCCATCAAAAGAGAGATTTAATAATTTTACTTGATAAATATATTTATCCACTAAAATAGAAAGTATAAAATGGCGTATTTTTTTATTATTCTAAAAGCAGCCAATCCTCAGGTAAGCATATCCATTTGTAGTAACTTATTTTGTCCCACTTGAATAAATCATTTGATATATTGAACGATTCGATTTTTACGCTGCCGTGGTTTTTACAGGTATCGCGGAGTTTGTATTCAATTGTTGGTGTAGAATGAATAATAAGTTGGTCTTTTATTGTTTTTGTTTCATCAACATCATCATACACAATAGCAAGATGTCCTTGGTCCTTTTCGCCATTCCCCTTGTAACGTGCCATTAGAAGTGTTCCTCTTGGATATCGTGAGTTGATGTCAAATTTATTGACTCGTTTTTTTTGATATAAGTATGCAAACCACGCAGTCGTTCCGCCCGGATATTGTTTATAAATATCACTGTATTTGCCGCGCATTTTTGAGCCAAGTCCAGGAATTGTTAGTCCACAGAATCTACGCAGCAAGTTTGGGAGTCCAGTGCAAACAATATACTTATCCTCTGCTCTAATTTCTTCAGCGGATGGCGGTGGTGAATTCTCACACCAGAATGCATTGTCTCCAGTAAATGTTTGTAGTTCTCCGTTTACGTACCACCTAAACGGCAGACCTACCAGTGATTCTACATAAAGCATAGGTTCGTTGATATTTGACACGGCGTTATTCATTTTGAATTTCATAGTTCGAATAAATTGAAGAGAAAAAAGGGTTTCAATTTTCTTAGCTTTTATTCAGTGATAAATATAATTATCATTGAATAGGACAGACATTAATCTCTTTTATTGTATAAATAAATTATTTTGATTTTTGTATAACTTTAAAAAGAACATATAAACCAATTACAGTAAGAGAACCGAAATAAAAATGAGTTACTGTGTCCCAATGAGCAGTTTCATCCTTTTTTTTATTACATTGTTTGCCTTCAAACAATCCATTTTTGCTTTTATCAATTGAAATAGTGTTTGTTTCAATATGAGGATGGTCAATATATGTTATAAATTGAGGAACCTGACTTTCTGATTCTCCATCCGTTTCAATAATTAAACCATCTGTTTTTTTTTCTTCTGTTGTTTCTATTTCAGAAATTTTACTGGTTTCAGTTATTAAATTACTATAGTCGGCAGAATTCTCATAACGAACACCGCCAAAAGATTCATAAAATGTACTCTTTACGTTTGCTAAAGTTTTGGTCAAATCAAATGGAGACATGGTAGATATTAGCGACGACTTTTCCATAGTTAGTGTACTTGACATATTATATATAATTATACAATATATTACTTTGCTTATATTTTCACGTAAAAAATAATTAGTTTAACAAAAGCTAATAAAGACAAAACAATATATTTTTTAGTCAAGAAGAAAGTATAATATGTGTGGTATTTTTTCTCTCTTAAACAATAACAGTACATTTACGCCAATATTTGTTGAGCAACAATTCAAAAAAGGAAAAGAACGAGGTCCTGAATTTTCCAAGTTATCACAAGTAGGTCTTAAAATAATGATGGGGTTTCATCGTCTTGCAATTAATGGTTTGAATGATGAATCAAATCAACCAATTATTGATGGCGATATTGTTCTTGTATGTAATGGTGAAATTTATAACTATAAAGAATTATATCGTTATATGAATATTCAGCAAAAAACAAATTCAGATTGTGAAATTATTATTCATTTGTATAAAAAATATGGTATTGAACATACTCTTCAAATGTTAGATGGAGTTTTTTCATTTGTTCTTTTGGATAATTCAATTGACTCTGACTCGTTTAAATTATTTGTTGCTAGAGACCCTTATGGAGTTAGACCATTGTTTGCGCTTACCCCTACACAAAATAGTAGCACAGAAGAAAAAGACCAAATTATTGGATTTTCTTCCGAAATTAAATCATTATATGAATTTTATAAACATTTGACTGACCATACTGTTGAAAAGAAACGAAAGACAAAAGTGAAACAAGGCGTTGTTCATATTGAAGAAGACAAACAAAAACCTAAATACACTCTCAAACCATTTTTGCCTGGAACATACTCCGCATATGAATTGTCATCAAAAGTATTCTCTTGTTGGACAGCCCATAAAGAAAATTACAGATATCATTCTACGGGGTTTAATTCTATTATGTATCATCTGAGTCCACAGTATTACGACAGCGAAATTGTAATGAACATTCAGAGATATTTGATTCGTGCTATTGAAAAACGATGTTGTTCCACTGAACGTCCAATGGCATGTCTTCTTTCAGGTGGGTTAGATAGTAGTATTATAGCAGGACTCGTAAGACAGTACCATATAACACATGAGCTTCCGCAATTGGAAACATATAGTATTGGTCTTGAAGGTTCTGAAGATTTGAAATATGCCAAGTTGGTTTCTGAACACTTGGGAACAAAACATACCGAGGTCGTTGTAACAGAGGCTGATTTTCTCAATGCAATCCCTGAAGTTATAAAGGCGATTGAAAGTTACGACACCACAACTGTTCGCGCAAGCATTGGAAACTATCTTCTTGGAAAGTATATTGCCAAACATAGCGAGGCAAAAGTTATTTTCAATGGAGATGGTGCTGATGAATTATGCGGTGGATATTTATATATGTATTTGGCAAATGAGTCTATAGAATTTGACAGAGAAGTCAGACGCCTTTTAAGTGATATTCACTTATTCGATGTTCTTCGTTCTGATAGGTCAGTTGCATCTAACGGGCTAGAATCACGGTCACCTTTTTTGGACCGGTCTTTTGTCCAGTATTATTTGTCGATTCCTCCTCAGACACGATTTCACACAAGAAATGAGCAGTGTGAAAAATATCTTCTTCGATTGGCATTCTCTTCTGAATATTATAGAAATTCAACAGATGGTAAGTTGCTTCCTGACGAAGTACTTTGGCGAACCAAAGAAGCATTTAGTGATGGGGT
>Ga0114976_10003026_pt1 | contig 10525 bp, 10 predicted proteins | sample S_130805_EF_Meta_FD_87319 | JGI IMG/M metagenome (GOLD analysis project Ga0114976, IMG submission 87319) | Freshwater microbial communities from Lake Simoncouche, Canada to study carbon cycling - S_130805_EF_MetaG | ecosystem: Environmental > Aquatic > Freshwater > Lake | place: Lake...
ATACTTTGTTCTTCATTTGTTTCAATTAAATCACTATCTAAATCATTAGATATCTGAACACTTGGTATTTCTATCTTCAAGAAAATACTTGAAATCATATCACCATTTTTACTTAATTGACAAAATCCTTCTTCTCCAAAATTAGGAATAAGATTAAATGTTTCTTCTACTAAATCAATTGCAAAAGGTGTATGTCTTAAATATACTATTTTAAAAAATGTAATTTGTGGATCAATTGTTAAAAATGCATCTTTTATATCTGTTGATACTATCTGTAAAAGACTTCCTGTCATTACATTATAATAATATAAGTATTTTTAAGTATAATTTTAAATTAATTTCTTTACAAATATTAATATGAATATTGTAAAAAAACTTGTCAAATATCTTATTTTATTAGCAGTTCTTTTTATATCAATAACTTGGATCACTAAATCTAAAGTTGAGATGTATAATCGAGTTGCTATTAGTTTAATTGGTGTATCTACTTTTGCTATTCTTGATCAATATGCACCATCATATCTTATTGAACAAGATAAACATTAAATAATTTTATAAAATAAACTCCTATCTTTTACAAAGATGAAATAAACCGCAAAGAAAGCGCTTTATTAATCTTTTACAAAGATGAAATAAACTCCCATCTATTATATTCACAAATTTTTTTCCATTCATCATCATGTTCTTGTAGTTTATCTCTAGATTTTAAATATGGAAAGTATTGTAAAAATGTATCCTCTTCTAAAAGTTCAAATATTTTATGAAATACGAAATTATTATTTAAAAAGTTTTTTCTATTACTTTTTTTTCCAGAAATCCATGCTTCTTGAACCTCTTTAAACATTGATCTAACTTTTTCTTCAAGTTCTCTTGACATTGTTGGTGGAGGTATGCCATTTAACTTATTAATAATATATGGTATATGTTCATAGTATGAATTTAGATTTAGATTTTTTAAAATACTTCTCATAATTTTATTATCTAGTTTAGATAAATCTGTTATTTTCATAACATTAAGTTCATTAATTATTCGTTCAAAAATTTCAGGCTGAATATCTGTTGATTCTTTACCTTGACACTGATTTAATAATTCTGAAAAATGATTCATTCGTTTATATCCATTTGGTTTTGATTCAATTATCTGATCTTTAAAGTTTGGTTTGTCAGAATCCATTTGTATTGGATCAGAATCTCCACAACCGGTACATGTTAAATAACCATCTTGTAAATGTAGTGTTTTTTCTATTTTACATTTATCACATGTTCTTATTTGAACTTGTGATTTTTTCTTAAGTTCAGACCCAGCAGTTATTTTCATATATTTATTAAATAAATTATATTTATCATCCTCATTAGATTTCTTTGTCTCTTTAATTCTAACAAAGAAATCTTGAAGATCAGTTGGAACATTAGTTTTTTTTGTTTCTTTAACAGAGCTATCATAATACTTAAAAAGAATATCAGCAGTATCTAATAGATATGTTAATTCATCTTCATTTTCTTCTAGTTTTTGTATTTCTTGTTCTAACTCATTTAATTGATCATTTAAGCTATTTTTTAATTTATTTATTAAAAAAAAATCATCTAGAATTTTAATTCGTTCTTTTAAATCTTTAATTATTTGTGAAACATTTTCTTCTAAATCCTCAGTATTAGTTTCACGAACTGTAGTTCCTTTTCCAATAATATCTTCAATTTGATTCTTTTTATTCTTATTTATTTTTTCAGCTTTTTTATTTATTTCAAGTTCTTTTAACTTTAAAGTTAATTCTGCTTTATAATTTTCAGGATCATTTAATTTATCTAAGACTTGTTTTATCTCATTTAATTTTTCAATAAGTTTAGGAAGTGATTTTTTCTTTTTTGCGAAATCTTTCATAATTTCGTTATGTTTAGCGTCTAAAGTACCATGTACAATGGTAGATTCTTTCAAAACATTTTGGCAAAAAGTTGAGTATTTTATATTTTTTTCTTTAAAATTAGACATTAGGCTGTATCGATAAACAAATGTATTTTATAAACTTTAAATAAATTTATTATAAAAAAATATTATAAGATTAATTTTTTAAAAAATTAATTGGCGTTTTAATTATGAAAAAAAATTTTCTCTATTATATTATATATATAAAATGGCTGGAGGTTTAATGCAATTAGTCGCTTATGGTGCACAAGATGTTTACCTTACTGGAAACCCTCAAATTACCTTTTGGAAGGTCGTATATAGAAGACATACTAACTTTGCTGTCGAATCAATCGAACAAGTTTTCAATGGAACTGGTGATTTCGGTAAGAAAGTTGTATGCCAAATTCAAAGAAACGGTGATCTTATCACCAAGATGTTCTTAAGAGTTGTTCTCCCTAATCTTGGAGTTGGTCTTGCCTGGACCCCTAAAGTTGGTCACGCTATGATCAAGACCGCCGAACTTAACATCGGTGGTACCCCTATTGATAAACACTACGGTGATTGGATGAATGTCTGGTATGAACTTGCCAGAAAATTCGCCCATGATCGTGGATATGATATTATGATTGGTAACACCAGAGAACTTACTGTCTCAACTGTTGGAACTGCTCAAGCTACCCTTTACGTTCCTCTTTACTTTTTCTGCTGCAGAAACGATGGTCTTGCCCTTCCTTTAATTGCTACTCAATACCACGATACCAGAGTTGAAATTGAATTCCAACCTTTCAATCAACTTATCTGCGGTACTGCTGCCACTTCATCTGCTACTGCCGCTTCCATGGTTTCATGCTCTCTTTTTGTTGACTATGTTTACCTTGATTCTGAAGAAAGAAAGAAGTTCGCCCAAGCTTCCCACGAATACCTTATTGAACAAGTTCAATTCACTGGTGCCGAATCTGTTACTTCCAGAAACGCTAAATTCAGACTCAGTTACAACCACCCTTGCAAAGCCCTTTACTGGAATGTTCAACAAAACAAATTCCTTAACACCAACGGTACCAACAAATTCCTTGCCTGGAATCCTAGGGATTGGGAAGCTACCAGAATCCAAGCCACCAAGAGAGCTGCTATTGCCTTTGGTGGATTTAACAGTGCCAATAATAGATACGATCTTTCTTTAACAGCTGTTTCAACCAATGCTTGGCAAGCTGCTCTTTCTGCTGCTCAAGTAGCTGGTCCTGATGTTTCAGGAAATGGTGGTGATGTTGATAACACCATTGTTCTTGGAACCCCTCTTCCTGATTGGTTCATCTCATCAACTGTTGATGAAATTGCTGCTGGTCTCAACATTAGCAGATCTCAAGTTGGTGATGCTTCTTCAAACCAAGATGTTATTGTCAGACAATGGGATAACTATGGTGTCTTCCTTAACAGAAATGTTAACCCTGTTGACCAAGTACTTCTACAACTTAACGGTCAAGATAGATTTTCCAAGAGAGATGGTAACTACTTCAACTACGTTATGCCTTGGCAATGCCACTCCAACACTCCTTGTGATGGTCTTAACATGTTCTCTTTCGCTCTTAACCCTGAAGAACACCAACCTTCCGGAACTTGCAACATGTCCAGAATTGATAACGCTACCCTAAACATTGATTTTATCTCTTCTATCAGCTTCAACAATGGTACTGCTATTGTTTCCAGAGACGCTAGCGTTGCAACTGATGCCAAGTGCAACATTTATGCTACCAACTACAACGTACTCAGAATTATGTCTGGTATGGCTGGCCTTGCCTACAGTAACTAAAAATAGTGGTCAAACTAATTTGCCATGCATTTTTATTTTACTGTTTTTGAATAAAAATTGAATCTTAAATTATTTAAAGGAATATTTTATATATAATCATATATATAAAATGTCTGAAGTTAAACAAGAAAAAACCCGTTTACCAACTCATATTAATGTGAAAAAAACAAAAGCTGTGATTGAAACAATCCAGGCACCTGTACGTAAAGTTATAAGTAAAAAGGTTGTAACACAAACAATTGTTCCAGGAAAATTTAAGACTATTGTATCTGCATCAACTACAAAAGAAATTAACCATCAAGTTGTTCAGTATACAGGATCCAAATATATTGTTGGTTATTGTCCTTTTAAAGATCAAGATATGCTATTTGTAACAGATTATCAGAATCAAGAATTTTATAATGACTTGGTTAATAAATCATGGCATTATATGTCTGATGGTGGATATATATCAAATTCAACATATGGAGAAGATGAATCTCGCAAACAGTTATACTTACATAATTTTGTGATGGGCAAACTAACTTTTAATGGTAAAGGTCAACACCATTCAATTGATCACATTAATAGAATTGGTCGTGATAATCGTAAAGTTAACTTGCGTGAGTTAACTCAATCACATCAAAATATTAATCAGTCCAAAAGAGAACGAGTTACAGAGCTTCCAGATGGTTGTGGAATAGACCCAAATGATATTCCTAAAAATATTTATTACAAACCCCCATCAGGAGCTCATGGGGATCTGTTTTATATTGAAATTAGAACTCCTGAAATTGTTAAAATTTTATGTCCTCAAAATAATAGCGATGAAGATTTAGTTGCCCCTAGATTCAGATGGTTTGGTACTAAATCTAAAACATTAGATTTGAGGGTCAAGTTACAGCATGCGATTAATAAACTCCAAGAACTAAAAACAGCTTATCCACAAATAGCAGATTTTATTGGCGAGTTAGATAATACTGTGGAACGTAATCAACTAGCCCAATCTTTTAATGAAATTCTTGAGCTTACAACGTATCCTCAAGAAATTAAAAATGAAAATAAAATACAACTAATTACACCCCATAATCCAATCCCTATAACTGAAGTACAAGCACAACTTTCTCAAGAAATTTCAGAAAAAACAATTCGAGGTCTTAAATCACATCTACCAGAAGGATGCGGTGTTACACCTCAGATGATACCAAAGTTTTGTTATTATAAGCCTGAATCAGAAACTCGTGGGGATAAATTTATAATTGAAAGACATCCTATGCTGATTTCTGAAGGTAAACGTCAGTGGACAACAACCGAGTCAAAGAAATTTACAACTAAACAAAAATTTGATTTATTGCTTGAAAAATTAGAAGAATTAAAATAAGTTTTGAAAAAAAGATATAGCAATAGTAACACCGGCAAGTCCATATGTAAATATATATACAATTCTACTTGTTAAAATATATTGTTTATTAGAAAAGATTAATTTAATCATATAAAATGAATATACCAAATAAAGAAATCCAATAAAATATCTTAACATTTTTTGTAATTCTTTAATATCTGTTTTTGTATTTTCAGAAATTTTTCCAACTATTTTTTCATATATTCCCACATATTTAAGGAAAACAATTGTTAATAAGAAAAAATTAATTATAATAAGAAAAATATCATCAGTACTCAATGTTCTAAAATTTGACATTTCACTAAATGTAATTTTTGATAAAATACCAAGATTAACTTTATTTGGATCAATCTGATGTTTTGTTAGCTGAGAATTAACATAATCTAAAGAAATATTCTGATGTAAATGCAAATTTGATAATTTTCTATATAAATCTATATCTGTTAAAAATGGATTGAATATTTTTTCCATAAATACTTGAATACATTTTTTCATTTAATATAATATTTAGTTAGAAAATTATATTAAATATATTTATACTCCTATGGCTAAAATATGTCTAAATATGATTGTTAGAAATGAATCTGCAATTATTGAAAGATGTCTTGGCAATTTAATTCAAATTATTGATTTTATTGTTATTACAGATACTGGTTCAAGTGATTCAACTATTGAAATTATTAATAAATTTATTAAACAAAATAAACCAAAAATATCTGGAAAAGTATATCAAGACAAGTGGGTTAATTTTGCTGTAAATAGAACAAACTCTGTTTATAATGCTAAAAATTATCTTAAATCAATTAAAGCTAATTTAGGAAATGTATATCTACTTTTTATTGATGCAGATATGATTGTTGAACTAGATAAATTTAATAAATCTGATCTAAAATTAGATTATTATTTAATTAAACAATTTAATCCATATATATCCTATTACAATACGAGGCTAGTAAGAGCTTCATTAGATTTAGAATATAAATCAGTAACTCATGAATATCTTGATGTTAATACACCAGAAGCAACATCTGAAAAACTTGAAACAATCAAAATAGATGATATTGGTGATGGTGGATGTAAAACATTAGAAAGTGCTTGTTCAACAGATAAATTTGATAGAGACATCAAGTTGCTAACTCAGGGTATATTAGATGAGCCAGAAAATTCAAGATACTATTTTTATTTAGCACAAAGTTATAAAGACATTAATGATAAAACAAATTCAATTAAATACTACAAGTTAAGAGCAGAAATGGGTGGATGGTTTGAAGAAGTATTTTATTCATATTTAATGTTAGGACAACTCGTATATCCTGATAAAGAATGTATAGAGTATTTTACAAAATCATTTGAAACTTCTGGAAAAGCTAGAGCAGAACCTATATATTGGTTAGCAAAATACTGGATTGAAAAAAAATATTATATTAAAGGTTATGAATATGTATCTCAAGGTCTAAAAATTCCATATCCATCTGATCAATATCTATTTATAAATGATTCTATTTATAACAAAGATCTATTTGAACTACTTGGTAAAATTGCTTTTTATAATGAAAAAGTGCGTTCAGGATTATATGCTTGTGATTATATTAAATTTACATCAACTGAACAAAATGAAGATTTTAAACAAATACAAACATACTATTTAAATAAACTTGATAAAAATAAATCTGATACAGCACTTTTAAATCCAGGACCTCTGCCTGCAAATTTTAATCCTTCAAACTGTAATTTTAAATTAGTAAAACCAGGAATATGCGAGGGAATACTAAGAACAGTAAATTACACTCTAGATTTAGAAGGTAACTATAAATATGAAGATTATATTCAATCACAAAACTATTGGTGTGTTGTTGATATTAATAAAAATTCTATTATTAGTAAAAAACCAATAGAAATTACTAACTCGACCTATCTTTATGTTAATCATCCCCATAATTCAGAAATTAAAGGTTTGGAGGATGGTAGATTTATTATATATAAATCAAAACTATATGCATCTTTTGTTAGTTTAGAATATGGACTAAATCCAATTCAGTCAATAGTTTTAGCACATATTGATTCAAATTTTAAAATAAATCATTTGGTTCCTTTACGATATTCAAATAACTTGATTCAAAAAAATTGGTTACCTGTTATTTATAAAAATAAAATGTGTTTTATTTATTCTTATGATCCATTTATACTACTATATGTTGATATTTATACTGGGTATTGTAAAGAGCTAATAAAAGCTACATATAATGTAAATTTAAAAACATTTAGAGGATCCGCAGGACCAGTTCAAATTGGGTCTAAACAAATTGTATTAATTCATGAGGTTGGATTTGATAAAGAAAAAAATTACACAAGAACATATTATCATAGATTTTTAGAATTTGATGAAAACTTTCATCTAATAAGAATATCAGAACCATTTTATTTTGATACATTGGGAATTGAATTTTCTTTAACACTAATCTATATTCAAGAAACAGATCAAATACTAATATATCATACTATTAGAGATAGCAAAATAAATAAAGTATTAATAGATTTAAATTCTATTCAATGGCTTCCATGTGATCTTAAACAAGCAATTATATCTAATTTATAAAAATATAGTTTTTAGAACATTTCACTTTAGAACATTTCACTTTAGTACATTTCACTTTAGAACATTTCACTTTAGAACATTTCACTTTAGAACATTTCACTTTAGAACATTTCACTTTAGAACATTTCACTTTAGAACATTTCACTTTAGTACGGATGTGATCTATCACATTTCCAGTAATCAGTACCATAATCAGCAAAAAGTTCTTCTCCAGATTTAATATCACATAAAGCCCATAGTGTAATTTTTCTATCACAGGCTTTTCTTCTTTTTCCGGTAATAGGATCTTCTAATTCTAACCTAAATTCACAATTATTTTTAAATTTAGAACCATGCGCATCATTAATCATTGCAATATATGCACGAGGAAATGTTCTTGCATCAACATACCATGTTTTATTTAATGAAAATGAATAATCACCAACACACTTTCCATTATCTTTTTTTAACACTCCATCATAATAGCCAATTAATGTTTCTTTATTAATTGGCTGATAGGTAAAAATTCCATTTCCTGCATTAAGAATATTAGAGGGTTCAACATTTAAAATTAATTTAGTGTTATTCCAATATAAGGGACCTAAACTAAAATCAGAAATTTTACTTAAATCTAATTTAGAATGAAAATTTGATCTAGAAACAAAATCAACCATTATTTAATATATAATTAATTGTTTGTTATACTAATAAATCAATTTTTCAATTTTATTTAATTAAAATGAGTTTAAAATTACTTAAAAATTACCCATATATAATTTAATATAAAATGAGTGAAAATAAAGGCATTCCTTGTTCTGAAGAAGACTATTTAGATGAAGATCCTTCTATCCCTAATCAACTTTTTGCATGTATTTCTATTTTTACACCAAACTCTGTAAAAACACCAGAAGGTGATGTAGTAGATACTGGTCATAGAGTACGTGCATTTAAAATTAGAGGTGTGTATTCATCTTATGAAAAAGCCCAAAAAAGATGTGAAGATATTAAGAAATTTGATAAATATCATCATGTATTTGTTGGAGATGTAGGAAAGTGGTTACCATGGGATGATGATGCTTCAAATGCAGAAGAGGCAGTATATGCTGAACCTAAACTTAATGAAATGATGAAGTCTTATCAAGAATCACAAGCTAAAGCTGCGGAGTACAATGAAGAAAGAAAGATTCAAGCTCATGCAAATGCAATGAAAAAGAAGAAAGAAGAAGCAAAGAAAGCTAAAGAAGAGGAAGTAGCAAAAGCAGTAGATACTGATGGATTAAATAATGATATTGAAACCAAAAATATTATTGAGTCAAATATTAATGCAAATGCAAGTTCATTAACTCAAACAGAATTAATTGAAGATCAAGAAAAGCTTAACGAGCTATCAGAAAAAGTTAAACAAGATCAAGAACAATTAAATAAAGAACAAGATGTAGTTGCTAATAAAGAACAAACAATTAATAAAATTGATGATGAATTAGTAAAAGCAAAAAAACTGTATGAGGATTTAATGAAAAAATATTCAATTGAAAAGTCAACACATTAATTTTTTTCTAAGACTAAAATAATGTTATCATTTAAAAACTTTATTTTAGTATTATTTATAATTGGGATAATAATTGTAACAAGTGAAGTTACAAAAATGACATATGAATGTCCAAGAAAAGAGATAGAATATAAATATGTACCAAGATCTCTTGATATGGACATTAAAGATTCTGCAGATGTTGATAAAATATTTAGAACAATGTTTCAATCAGCAGAACCATGGGTTGGATCTGCTAGAGCAGATTCAAATAAATTAAGAAAAATTGAAGCAAATAAATTAATTCAAAACCAACAAGAGACTTTTATGCCTTATTTTTAGGCCATTTTGACCTTGACATTGTTAGGCCATTTTGACCTTGACAACCTGACGTCGTTTAGAACTAATCAGGGAACTAATATCAACTAGAGGAGTTTTTTTATCATGATCTGGATCAAAATTTACCTCATGAAATTTAAGAGATCTAGGTATTCCAACTTTAAAATCTCGAGTTTCTCTAGATTTAAACCAAAATACTTTTTTATGAATATCTGTTGATCTAATTCTATTATCTAAAACCATACAACCATAATTATCAGTAACTTGAGAGAAAACTTGATCAAATAGATCAAATTTTGGGAAAATACCTGCATAGTGTTCATGTATTTTTCTTCTAGATGAATAAGTATCCTCGCCAAGTAAAAATATAAAATCAAAGTTATTTCTTAGCTCTGGTTGAATACCAATTGCATATTGCATTGCTAAAATAAATGTAAGTTGAAAATGTCTACCTTCATTAAATATAGAAAGAACATTTGGATCTTTTAACCACAAGTGTTTTGAGCTCATACAATCATCCATAACTAAAAATGCTCTTGGATCAATTGTTTTTTTTCCATTTTTTTCCCTTTCTTTATTTTTATCAATTATAAGTTTTTGTCTATGAAGAACTTTTGGAATTATCTCCTCTTTATATTCGTGATGTATATAAGATGCTGGCACAATATCATCATAAAATTTTGTCATTTTATCTGTTGGTGCAATTACAGTCCCACATGGAATATGTGTTTTTGATAAATAATATAAAATTTCACGAATAACCCATGATTTACCTGACCCAGATTTAGCAATCATTGCAATTCTAGGATTAACAAATTCACCATTATCATTAACAACTAATTTTTTTAAATCAAATTTTTCAAGTTGTAAAGTTTGACCTCCAATATTATAATCTCCTAACGCAGTCATTAGATATATTAAATAGTTAGATATTTTTTAAAAAGTAATTTATTTATCTAATTGAAAAAAATTGGTTGAAAAATAATCTAATA
>Ga0114976_10003029_pt1 | contig 10515 bp, 7 predicted proteins | sample S_130805_EF_Meta_FD_87319 | JGI IMG/M metagenome (GOLD analysis project Ga0114976, IMG submission 87319) | Freshwater microbial communities from Lake Simoncouche, Canada to study carbon cycling - S_130805_EF_MetaG | ecosystem: Environmental > Aquatic > Freshwater > Lake | place: Lake...
AGCCTCAAGGGCTACGACATCGTGAAGGAAGGCAGCCTCCTAGTCATCAAGAAGAAGCAGGTCGCTCCGGCGGCCCCCGCCTTTGACCCAAGCATCTTCGCAACGATGGGTCAAGAGAACCAAAACGAGTTGAAGGTCTATCCGGTCAAGTTCGCCTCGGCAACGGCGCTCTCGCGAGTCCTCAACGAAGTTTTCCAGAGCCAAGCCGGCGGCGGATTCGGCGGATTCGGAGGCGGTGCTATACAGTTTGGTGGTGGTGGCGGCGGTCGATTCGGTGGCGGAGGATTCAATCCCGCTTCCCTGTTCGGCGCGGGTCGAAACCAGCCTAACGTACGCGCTTCGGCCGATGAGTTTTCAAACTCTGTCGTCGTCAATGCTCCCCGAAACCAGCAGAAAGACGTTGCCGATCTGATCAAGCAGTTGGATAAAGAAACCGACGCTCCGCAGCGACCGGTTGTCTACAAACTGGAGTACGCGAGCGCAGCCGATGTTGCCACCAACGTTTCGAACGTCCTGATCGCCAACGCTCCCAAGGGCCGCGGACAATCTTCCAACACCAACCAAGGCGGAGGCGGATTCTTCGGCGCTCTATTCGGCGGTGGACAGGCCAACCGACAGCAGCAAGCCCAGGTTTCGCCGGACACCCGAACGAACAGCATTATCGTTACCGCCACGGACGATATCCACACCTTGGTGAAGGAAATCGTCAAGCAGTTGGACTCCAAGATCCAGGTTCAGACCAGCACCTTCGTGATTCCGCTCGAGAACGCGGAAGCCAGTGCCGTCGCCGGCCTCTTGAACTCGGCATTTGGACAGCGAACCGGCATCAATGGCGGAAATCGTGGCGGCGCGGCCGGAACCAACCGAACGAATACCAACAACAACAATCGAAACAACAATAACAATCGTGTTGGCGGCGCCACGCTCGGCGGTGAGGTGATCGATCCGAATTCGATGGCGCTTGAACTCAAGGATCCGAATGCCGACGAGGGAGAGCTTCTCACCCGCGTGGGCGTTGCCCAAGGATTCGGCTTCTTTGGCGGTCAAGGTGGCGGTCAGCAAAACCAGAACCGCAACACTCAGGTGGCCCGCGATCCAAACGGTCGGGTCGTAAACATCCAAGAACTCCAAAACCAGGTCACGACGATCGCCGATCCGAACACAAACTCGATCATCGTGGTGACCACGCCCGAGAACGCCGAGCTTCTTCGCAGCATTGTCAACCAGCTCGACCGAATTCCGGAGCAGGTGATGATCGAAACGATCATCGTCGAAGCCACCCTTGATAACAGCAAGAAGCTCGGATTTGAGTGGAACTTCGCTCAGAACAACGTGTTCAACCAGAACGGCGCGACGGGCACGGCTTCGACCACATTCCCGGATGCCGCGAACTCGGTTCAGGAAGGATTCAAGTACAGCATTGTTGGCGGCGCGCTTCAAACCACCATCAAAGCAATCCAAACCGACACGCGATTCGAGGTGCTTTCCACGCCCCGAATCTTCACGTCGAACAACGTCGAAGCCACGATCAATATCAGCCAGAGCGTCCCGTACGTTCTGAGTAGCCGTCAGGACGCCAACGGAAACTTCACCTACAACTACGATTTCAAGGACGTTGGAATCGTACTCACGGTGACCCCGCGCATTACCAGCAACGGCTACGTGACCATGCAGGTGAGCCAAACGGCCAACGATCTGCAGGGCTACACCAGCTTCAACGCGCCGATCATCAACCAACGCCAGGCCGACACCACCGTATCGGTCAAGGACGGAGAGACGATCGTGCTCGGCGGTATTATCCGCAATACGGTGAATAGCACCGTGCGAAAGGTGCCGCTCTTGGGCGATATCCCGCTACTGGGAGAATTGTTCAAGTCCACGTCGAAGACCAAAAACAAGACCGAGTTGCTCGTGTTCCTGACCCCACGTGTGGTTCGGGACCCGGATGATGCTCGAATGCTGCGCCAGAAGCAACAAAACCAGTTGTCCGATGGCTCGCTGAAAGAATTGAAGAAAGTGATTCCGCCTTCCGGGGCCGGAGTCACGCCGCCGCCCACCAATACCGGTGGCGGCACGAAAGGGAACGGAGGAAAATCATGAAATCAATCGTTAAGTTATCGATCATTGGAATGTTGGTGATGGCCGCAATCACGGCCAGCGCCCAGGGATTTGGCGGCGGCGGTCAGGGTCGCGGCGGCATGCGTATGTTTGGCATGGGCGGCGGCGCTTCGGCGTCCATGCTTCTTCAGCGAGAAGACGTGCAGGAAGACTTGGCATTGACTTCGGAACAGAAGTCGGCCCTCAAGGACATCCAGCAGAACCAAATGGACAAAATGCGTGCCAGCTTCGAAGAAATGCGCGCTTCCGGAACCCGACCGGACCCGACGACCATGCGCGAAACCATGACCAAGATGATGAAGGAAGTCGATGCCGAGGTCAATAAGGTTCTCAAGCCGGAGCAGCAGACTCGACTGAAGGAAATTTCCATCCAGCTGGACGGTAACAAGGCCGCAATGAAGCCCGAAATCCAGAAGGAGCTCGCCATCACCGATGCCCAGAAGGCAAAGTTGAAGACCCTTCAGGAAGGTAGCCAAGCCGCCAGCCAGTCCGTGATGGAGAAGGCCCGAAACCGAGAGATTCAGTGGACCGAGGTTCAAGACATCATGAAGAAGAACGACAAGATCCTGAACGACGAAATCGGAAAGGTTCTCACCCCGGCCCAGAAGACGAAGCTCACCGAAATGGGTGGCAAGAAGTTCGTCGAAAAGCTCGAGGAGAAGGGTTAATTGTCCCTCACCATCGACCGACCGGGAGGGTTAACCCTCCCGGAAGAGATGCTAGGTGGATTCGGAGGATTTCCGGATCGCCTGTTTCTCATCTCGGCCGGCGGTGACAAGTATGCCGCGAACAATGTTTCGCTGCCGGACGGAGGCACGACAAACGGATTGGCGTGCTTCCCCTCCCCCGACGATGCCACCACTTACATGGGCATGCTATCGGGACTATCCGGCGAGATCGTTGGCAAAACATTCGACGAATCGCGGGATATCGCGATCTCAAAGCCCGTCCTCTCCTGCCTGTTGCTATTTACCGACGGGAAAATCGTCGACATTCACTGGGTTCGCTGATCCGTTACCGGATCGTGCCGCCCGCTAGCACTGACTGACCGCGATAGGCCACAGCAATCTGACCCGGCGTCACGGCCCGAACTGGCGCCCGAAACACCAATTCTCCCGACGGAAGGAGCTTTGCCGGTTGGGGATCCATGTTGTAACGGATCTTTGCCATCACGCTGACTGGCTCCGCGAGCGGGTTCCCGGACGCCCAATGAACATCGTCCAGCGCCACCTGAGTACGTTCCAACTCCTGTTCGGAGCCTAAACGAACATTCCCGGACGCCGCGTCCAGACTAATGACGTACATCGGTTTGCCGTCTTTGCTCGAGACCCCCAGTCCCCGCCGCTGGCCGATCGTAAAGTCCGCAACGCCGTCATGTTGACCAAGGCTTTCTCCGTCGGAACCCAAAATTTGACCCGGACGAAAGATATCGGGATTCCGGTTTCGCAAAAATTCTCGGTAGCCCCCGGCTTCACTCACAAAGCAGATCTCTTGACTATCGGGCTTATCGGCAAGGTGCAGTCCAAGCTCGCGGGCGAGATCCCGAACATATGCCTTGCTGGACATCTCCCCCATGGGAAACATCGTGTCCGCCAGTTGAGCCTGAGAAAGCATGTAGAGAACGTAGCTCTGATCCTTATCGGGCGCCCGGGAACGCAACAAGCGGAGGGTGCCATCGGCGTTTCGGCGAATCCGGGCGTAGTGCCCCGTCACCAATTTGCTGGCCCCCATCTCCTTCATCTTCTCGGCCAGAATCTCGAACTTGACTTTCTTATTGCATTGAACGCAGGGATTGGGCGTACGACCGCGGCTGTATTCCTCCACAAAGTTCTCGATGACGGCTTCGCGAAACTCCTCGCGGAAGTTCATCACGTAATGAGGAATATTTAGCTGCCGGGCAACGCGCCGAGCATCTTCCACGGCTCCAAGCGAACAGCATCCGGCATGGCGCGGATCTGTCTGGCTCTCCTGCCAGATCTGCATCGTCAGGCCAATCACATCGAAGCCGCGGCGCTTCATCAACGCCGCGGCAACGCTACTGTCAACGCCGCCCGACATGGCGACGAGTACGGTTTCCTTCCGGCTTACGGCTTCCCTCCCGCCGAGAAAGTCGACGGAGGCAGTTTGCTGAGGAAATCCGACTCCATCAAGTTATACAGTCCCTTTGCCTGCATGATCTTGGGGGTTTCGCCAGGGACCATCACCACGAAAGTCGGGGTGCTGTTGACGCCGATGGCGTCTGCAACCTTTCTATCAGCGGTAATCCTTGCGTAAACCGGATCATTGACGTCCTTGAGTCGCTCCAGCATCTCCTTGGTGTCCAAACCGGCCGCCGTCGCCGCATCCATGATGGGCTGGACTTCCTTAATCTCCTTGCCGTTCATTCCCGCCATCAGCGCGCGGATGTACTCCCAGAATCGACCCTTATCGGCGGCGATTTCCGACATGGCGGCCGCCGTCGGCGAAAGCTCGTGCTGATCAATCAGGAAGTGGCGATAAACCAGCCGAACCTTGCCCGGATTCTTCTCAACGTACTCTTTCACCTTGGGAGCCACCATTTGGCAGGTCGGACATCCGAGGTCGGCGTACTCTAGAATCGTAACCGGGGCGGCCGGGTCGCCAAAAATGTGAGAGTCCTTTGAGATCAGCTCAATTCCCGCCATCTTCTCCGCGGATAGAGCCGATACGCCACCCAGTTGTCGCGAAAGCATCGTGGACTGGCCGTAGGCAATGGCAAGCGCCAAAACCGGCACCGCGTAAGCGATGAGCTTCCACTTCTTGTCGGTTTGAATTCCAACCGAGGGGCGCGGATATTCGCCATCAACGACGGTCGCTTCCGGAGCATTGGATGCCTTCAGCGCCTTTCGTAGCAAAAGCTGCGTAACGAAAAGTGAGACCATCGCCACCGCACTCGTGAAACAGTACGGACAGAACGCGTGAATGACCGTGAACGAAACGAACTGCAACCAAAGGCTAGCCAGCGCACCAACGCCGGTCAAAAAGACAGCAATATTGGTAAGGCTTTTCTGGTTCGCGTTATCCGTTGTAAACCGCAGGACCGTGATCAGCGTGATCAGAATGTAGCCGAACAGTCCGTAGTACGCCACCGGTACATCCAGGAACATTCCCGATGGGTGATCGGCAACCTTCGCACATCCGCCTCCGCTACCGCACGGAAGCTGGATATTCATCGCTTTTTCGAGCGTGAGCAAAAGTGCAACGTAGAGGCCGATGCTGCCCAAAACAAGGGAGATGCGATTGAGTAGCGTCGCCTTCACAGAAGAATTATACGAGTTTTGGGTCACTCCTAACCTGAACACTCCGGCCCTGCCGAATGTTCCGGAAGGCGCCAGTAAGCGCGTCCATCCGGGGTACGAGCCAAAAATCCACCGTCTACCAGCTCCCGCCGAATCAAAACGAAGTCATCAAAAATTGATTTTGATTTCAAAACCTCATTCACTTCCCGCTCGGTAAGGGTTCGATCCGCTTCGAACTGATCAGCGAACCACCTCAGTACCGCAAAGCGCAAATCGGACCGCTTTCGGGAGGGCCAGGTATGGAGTTTGCCGTCCTTAGTGAAATACCCTTCGATTGGTCCGGAGCCCGCCACCTTAGTCATTTTACTGCGCTTGGGCTGCGATTCCCGAGTCGTTGGGAGATAATGGGTCCATGAGTCTCGCGATTGCTGCCGCTCTGGTTTCTATTCATGCCGCGCCCGCCAAACCTGTATCCGATCTGACCGACCTTGATCGATTTATCCAAGCCAAGCTGGCGGAATTTCAAGTTCCCGGTGCCGTTGTGGCGGTCGTCGAAGATGGCCAAATCAAGATGGTGAAGGGCTACGGGTTCCGCGACGTTGCCAAGAAGCTCCCGCTCGACGAAAACACCCGCTTCCTGATGGCCTCCGTTTCTAAGTCATTCACCGCCTCGGCCGCCGGTGCCATGGTTGATGCCGGAAAGCTGGATTGGGATCGCCCAATTTTCAACTACTTACCCGAATTCACCTTCCCCACCGACTATCCGGGGCGGAACATCAATATGCGGGACTTGCTGGCCCACCGCACCGGCTGGCCCGCATTCAGCGGCGACTTTTTTGACCCGCTTGGCTACAACCGCGCGGAGATTCTCTATCGTCTGCGCTACCTTCAGCCGACTAATAGTCTTCGCGAAAAGGCCAACTACTCTAACCCGGGCTACTTTGTCGCCGGAGAGGTCACCGCGAAAGTTGCCAACCAAAATTGGAACGCCGTCGTTCAGAAGCGTCTTTTGGATCCGCTAGAAATGACCAACTCCGGTCTGCTGGATGCGGATTTGAAGAGTCCAAATGCCATCAAGGGCTACGCCGTCATGAACGGCAAAATGGGTGAGATCGAAGTCGGTAGCCAAGCGACGATGGCGGCCGCCGGCGGACTGATTTCGACCGGCAAAGATATGGCCAACTTCGTCCAGATGCTGGCCAACGGCGGCCAATTCAAAGGAAAAACAATCCTGAAGTCCGAAACGGTGAACCAACTGTTCACCCGAACCATGGCCTCGCCGCCCACTATCGCGGAGCTACCGCCTATCTCCGACACCGCCGGATTTGCGTTCACGCTCGGATTCGGCGCGTTCACCTACGGTGGCGAGAAGATCATTGAGAAGGGGGGAGCGTTGGCCGGTGTTCGTACAGTTATCAATCTGATTCCCAATCGAAAAGCCGGCATTGTCGTTTTGTGCAACCTGAACTTCACCGCCTTTCCGGAATCTGTCCGCGCCTACTGGCTCGCCAAAACACTCAATCAGCCGTGGGAAGCCGATCAGAAGACCATCGCCGGCATCAACGCCCAGATGATGAAGATCTTTCAGACCCCTGAGTGGCCAAAGAACCCCGCTCCGTTCCCTGGCAACGTCTCCTTGCTACCGGGCGTGTACGAGAACGAAACTTACGGCCGCATGGAACTGGTAGCCAAAGATGGAAAGATGTTCATGATCGGCGGTCCGGCTAAGTTCACCGGAACCGTCCAGCACTGGTCGGGCGGCGTATTCGCCCTAAAGTGGCCCATCGCGACGGTCATGTACGACGACGTGACATTTGAACTGGACGACAAAAACGTCCCCATCCACATGACCGTCGAAGGGCTCGGCGTCTACAAACGCGTGAAGTGATCAAGCCAACGGGGGAAGGTCGGTCCGATACTTAGCAATTAGTTCAACCGCCTTCTCCCGACCTTCCCAGCCGTGGATTTCGACCGCCTTCTCTTCCAACTGCTTGTACACCTCAAAAAAGTGCTGCAATTCTTTGAGGGTGTGCTCGTTCAGTTGGTCTAGCGAGGATCGGTAACCGTACCTAGGGTCCCGCGTCGCCACCATGAGAATCTTCTCGTCGGGCCCCTTGTCGTCCGTCATGAACAGGACGCCGATTGGGCTGGCTTCCACCAAACAGCCAGGAAAAGTAGGGTGGCTGAGCAGTACCAGTACATCCAACGGGTCGCCATCCAGATAGTGGGTTTGCGGGATGTAACCGTAGTCAAACGGATAGAACAGCGGTGAATACAGCACCCGGTCAAGCTTGATGATGCCACTCTCGGCGTCCACTTCATACTTGTTCGTGCTTCCGCGGGGGATCTCAATCACGCAGTTGCATTGTTCGGGAGCCAACGGGCCAATCTTCGCGTTCAGGAGGGACATCTGCTTGCAAGCGTACCGGGGAAACGGGCATTCGGCAAGTCCAAAGGACTCGCCCGTTTCCGTTGGCGGATGCCAAGTTAGCTACTGCGCATCAAAAAACTGTCGCGCGAACCCTAGCGCCGTGGGCGAAAACGTCAGGTGATTCAGACTCCGATTCACGACCGGCATCCCCGACACCAAGTTTATCGGGACTCCCCGCCCTTGCATCACCGAAAGCGCCTTCACCGAGTTTGCCGCGACAACCGTGGAATCGCTGGTTAGGTAGACAATTCGCATCGGAACCGTCGGGCTCCAATCGTAGCAATTGTTCTCGGCCAACCGCTTCAAAAGAGGATCTGAAAGGTCTTCCGACTTAAGCGTGGTAACAAAATTGGGCTTCAGAAGCTTGTGGACTGAGGAATATGCCCCCAAAGTGATGGATCGGATAGCCAGCTTCTTCGCTGCCGCGACGTCATCTAGATTCTGGTTGAAAACAAACGGAATGTAGGTCGCGAAAGACCGGTCAAAGTAGTCCTCCAGATTGACGTTCGGACGGTATACCGCCGCCGATTGGGCAACGTAACTCATCAAAAACACCTTCAGTGCCAGATTCTCCAGGCCCAGCCCCCCATCAAGTAGGGATTTAGCGGTCACCCCGCTGAGATCGTAGGGTCCTGAAAGAGGTGCCGCTTTGGCTACTTGCCAAGGAGCGTTGGGTGCGGCAAGATTCTTAACCGTCCACATCGCCACCGCTCCGCCTTCCGAGTAGCCGGTCACGAAGTTCTTGGGTCCCATATCGATCAGAAACTGAGGATCACTCGCTCGGATTTGGGTCACAAGATCAATGCCTGCGCGAGAGTTGAGGTCGCCGTACGGGTACGGATGAAACTCCTCGTCATCGCCCAGACCCAAATAGTCGGGCATCGCGACGGCGTACCCGCCGGTGGCAAACGCCATCGTGGCGATTTCCGCCTCCGAGTAGCGCAATTGGCCGGTGTACCTAGAGGGCGAGATTCGACGATCTTGGGAAGTACCGTGACAAAAGAGAACCAATCCCTTTCGCGTTCCGGCCTGTGGCACTGCCAGCAGTCCGCTCAGCACACGGACCGCCCCCGCCTCGTTTTTGGAGGGATAGGTCACCTTGTACAGGTCTATTCCGCAGAATGTCTGAGGTACCACCAATCCCGCCGTCTTCAGCTCACCCTGAATCTTTCGGACCTGATCGACCGTTAACGAAGCTTGTTTGGTGTAGCTGATCTGCTGGCTAGGGGCCAATGCCGGCAAAATCGCCAAGGCCAACGCGAAGAATTTTTGGCAAAAATTCACGAAAAAGAGTATAGGCCGAATCTGATGCTATTGCATTCGTTAAATCAATTCGCCGAGCAATCCCCACTGATAACCCTCGCGAAGACGCACTTGAGCAAGACGCCCCACGCGGTTTTCGCCCCCGGCAAAGTGAATCATCCGGAAATCACGGGAGTAGCCATAAAGCATCTGGTCATCCCGTCGTGAGACGCCCTCAACGAGGACCTCCGAGTCCTTTCCTTCCTGCTGGCGATTCTGCTCGGTGCTGATCTGATTCTGCAATTCAATCAAGGCGATTAGTCGCCGCTTTTTATCCGCTTCGGGAACCTGGTTCAAAGCATCGCCGGCTGGTGTTCCGGGTCGAATCGAATAGGCAAACATGTACGCTCCGTCAAACCGAACCTCCTCGAACAGCCGCATCGTATCTTCAAACTGCGATTCCGTTTCACCCGGGAATCCCACGATAACGTCGGTCGTGAGGCAGAGCCCCGAAACCGTTTCTCGAAGCTCTTGAACCAGATCCTTGAAGGATTCCACCGTGTAAACCCGTCGCATCGCTTGGAGGACTTCGTCGTTTCCGCTTTGCACCGGCATGTGGCAATGCTCCATCACCTTCGGATTGTCCCGGATCGTCTCGATGAGATCCCGCTTGAAATCACGCGGATAGGGCGACGTAAAACGGATACGCTCGATGCCAGCAATCTCCGAAACGTGATTCAGCAATTCGCTGAATGGCACGTTCCCTTCGGCTAGGTTTTTCCCGTAGCTGTTGACCGTCTGGCCGAGCAAAGTGATCTCTTTCGTGCCCTGATCGGCAAGTACGCGAATCTCTTCAAGGATGTCCACTGTCGGGCGACTTCTCTCCCGTCCCCGCGTCTGCGGAACGATGCAATAGGTACAGAACTTGTCGCACCCGTACTGAATCGGCACGAACGCCTTCAGCTTCGGGGTGCGGCCCAAGTGCCGTTGTGGGATCTCCGTCACCACCTTCCCTTTGCGCTCCGGCAATTCAACGCGCTTGCGGAATCTTCGCTTTTGGAGGGCATCCGAAACCAACCCCGGAAGCAATCCCAGATCACCGGTTCCCAAAACAAAATCAATGTGAGGCGCGCGCTGATGGATTTCGTCGGCCCGAGCTTGCGCCATGCACCCAGCCACGCCAATCACCATATCGGGACGCGACTCCTTGAGCTGCCGCAATTCCCCCATCATGCTAAAGGCCTTGTCTTCGGGCTTTTTACGCACGCTGCAGGTGTTGAGAATCACTACCTGAGCCTTGAGGAAACTGTCCACTGGCCGGAGGCCAAGATCCTCCAGATAGAGCGTCATCTGTTCGCTATCTTCTTCGTTCATCTGGCATCCCCAGGTCTGAACAAAGTAGGTTCCGGGCGTATATTTTGGCCGCTCACCCAACTGCAGACCGCCTCGATTGAACGGTACCGTCGG
>Ga0114976_10003031_pt1 | contig 10513 bp, 9 predicted proteins | sample S_130805_EF_Meta_FD_87319 | JGI IMG/M metagenome (GOLD analysis project Ga0114976, IMG submission 87319) | Freshwater microbial communities from Lake Simoncouche, Canada to study carbon cycling - S_130805_EF_MetaG | ecosystem: Environmental > Aquatic > Freshwater > Lake | place: Lake...
ATCATTTTATCAGCACAAAAACCGTTGCTGGTGGTGGTTTCAGCTATGGACAAAACGACCAATCACCTTGAAAAGCTGGCTTTCTATGCCGAAAAACAGGACGAAGAGTCGGTACACAAACAACTGGACTTTATCATTCATTTTCATGAATCCATAAAAAAGGAGCTTTTCCCTCAGTCTCATCCCTTATTGGAAAAAGATCTTTCAGCAATGTATGATGGTATTCGAAAAACTGTTACCGGCATTCTTATGCTGGAAGATTTTCCTGCCAGTGCATATGATAAAATTGTGAGCTATGGTGAATTGCTATCTTCTTATTTTTTAGCAGCATACCTTGAAACGATTGGCTTAAATCCAACATGGATGGATGCTCGTAAATTGATTTTAACTGGTTCACAATTTAGGAAAGCAGAAGTTTTGTGGACTGAAACTCAGGAAAATATCCGGACGCAGGTTCTGCCAATTATACAAAATAACGGTTTAATAATAACTCAGGGATTTATAGCTGGGTCAAGCAATGGTAAAACGGTAACCTTAGGTCGTGAAGGTTCGGATTATTCTGCAGCCATTTTTGCAGCTTGTCTAGGAGCAAATGCTCTTACTGTTTGGAAAGACGTACCTGGCATCATGAATGCAGACCCTAAATCAGATCAAAAAGCCGAAGTTTTTTCAGGATTGAGTTACTATACGGCTGTGGAAATGACATTTTATGGGGCAACAGTAATTCACCCTAAAACCATTAAACCTTTGGAGAATGCAGGAATCCCGCTCAAAGTCCGTTCCTTTTTATCTCCCGAATCTTTGGGTACCCAAATTGACAGACGACATGATGAACCTCAGCTGACAGTGCATATGGTCAAAAAAAACCAGTGCCTAATTCGTCTACGCACACGAAATTATTCTTTTATGGATCATATTGCGCTCGGCGAAGTTTTTCAAAGAATTGCTTCGGATGGACTTCAGGTTAATTTAGTGCAAAGTTCTGCGGTTGAACTGCTGCTCTGCTGCGATGCAGAAGAAAATATATTACCTGGATTTATTTCAGGACTTGATGAACTTTTCGACGCTGAAATTATACGTAACTTACAACTAAATACACACCTAAGATATCGTTCCTCGGATATTCCACTTGAAGAAGAAGTGCTTTTAGTGCAAAGAACGGATAAAGATTTGCACTGGGTTGGCAGAATGTCGAATTAACTAATTTTTGACTTTAGCGAAGCCCAGCCTCCGCCATTGTAGACTTCAGTAAAACCATTTTGTTTCAGCATTGACCTAGCGGCTCCGCTCCTAACCCCAGACGCACAACAGGTTATAATAGGTTTGTTTTGCGGAATTTGTTTTAATTTATTTCCAAGTGTCTGTAGCGGCATGTTTACTGAACCTTTTATATGTCCTCCTTTGAACTCATCCGGAGAACGAACATCAAGGATTACAGCACCCTGAGCAAGCAATTCCCTAAAATCAGCCGGAGGCTGAATACCAAATAATTTTTTCAATGTATTAATCATTTTTCTTCACTTTTCGGGTTGAAATTCCAAATACTGTATATAAAGGACAAAAGTTTATTGCTGATGTAAGTACAAAAACCACAGCCAAAATACTCAGCACAATGGCGATTGTTCCAGAAATGACTCCTGTTCCGTACAAAACAGCAATTACAACTGCTACTAAAACCCGCAATACCCTGTCGGTTGTTCCTAGATTACTTTTCATTTGAGTTATTTTCTACAAAACTCGGAATAGCTTGTAAATCCTTTTGGGACTTTTGTTACACAAGGATTCCAAGATTAGTTAATATTTAAAAAACCTTAAAATTAATGTATTCAAACCCATAAAATCTAACAGTCAATTAAAGGATTTAAATCTAAGCAGTACCATTTAATTGGACAATGGTTCTGATTTTGGATGAAATAATAAAATTTGATAGAAAAGAATGAAGCTAAAGCTTAAATTGAATTTTTTATTTGTTCAGTTTACTAAAGTAAACTGCAATAGATGTTCCAAAAACAAACTGCAATAGAAACTCAAAAATAAACTAAAATAGAAGTTCAGAATGAAGTGGAAGTAACTAAAGTAAACTTTAATAAACCTACTAAAAGTATTTTACTTGCAATATCACTTATGTTATTAATCAAAATTTATAGCATTTTTGTTTGTGAAACAAATATCTATTGAAGTTGCTTTTAAGCAACTTTTAAAAAAGATTAATACAAATTGGCTTTAGCCTCATCAATTAAAATCATGAGTTGGGTACGAGTTTATGTTCATATGGTATTCTCTACGAAAAACAGGGAGCCTTATTTAAATTCCTTAGAATTAAGAAAAAAAGTATTTCAGCACATAAAAGAAAATGCTGAAGAAAAAGGGATTTGGCTCGATTGTATAAATGGATATCAGGATCATGTGCATTGCCTAATTTCGATAGGAAGGGAACAAAACTTAAGTAAAGTAGCGCAGCTAATTAAGGGAGAATCTTCCTTCTGGATTAATCAGAACAAGTTAACATCGAAAAAATTTATTTGGCAGGACGATTATTGGGTAGTGGGTGTTAGTGAAAGTCATCTTGCATCTGTTAGAAAATATATTCACAATCAGGAAAAACACCATTTAACAACATCCTTTATAAACGAAATCAATGGTTTTATGGAAAAATATGGTTGGACTTTACTTGAAAACAATTAAACATTATTAAACAGACAATACTCTCTTTCAAAAATTTGTAAAAGGAGATTGGTTAAAATTCTATCCAAAAGGAGTAAATTTGATTCTAGAAAAAATCATACCATTGATTTTCAATTAATTATAAATATTTTTAGTTCTATGTATTGCATAGTACTTATTGTTGCCGTAGTATTGTGGCATGATTGGTACTAAATGACAGCATGGAACTTGAAAACACCAAAGCTCAAATGCGAAAGGGCATACTCGAATATTGCATCCTTTCGATCATCCGACACGGAGAAATTTACCCTTCGGATATTCTAAAAACGCTTAAAGAAGCAAAAATGATTGTTGTAGAAGGAACACTATACCCTCTCCTTACCCGGTTAAAAAACGGGGGATTATTGTCCTATCAATGGGTGGAATCTAAAAGTGGTCCACCGAGAAAATACTACAGTCTTACTACCGCAGGCGAGCAGTTTCTGCTTGACCTGGATCAAACCTGGATAGAACTTACAATTGCAGTAAACACAGTTAGTCAAATTAAAAACGGAAGCCATGAATAAGACCATCAGCATAAACCTAAGTGGTATGGTTTTTCAAATTGAAGAACCAGGGTATCTCCTGCTCACGGAATATCTCAACAAACTAAAGCAAACCTTCAAGAATGAAGAAGGCGGTGAAGAAATCATTGCCGACATTGAGACACGCCTTGCTGAAATTCTGGGAGAACAAAAAGGAACAGAAAACACTGCCATTACAACAGAGAATATTCAACAAGCTATTCAGGAGTTGGGGCAACCAGAAGATTTTGAACAAAACGAAGATCAACCTGATTCTACAAAAGCCACAGAACAGGAGTTTCAGGAATTCAGACCTAAAAGAAGAATTTTCCGAAACGAAGATGACAAAGTTCTAGGTGGGGTGTGTTCCGGTCTTGCAGCTTACTTTGATGTTGACCCTTTGTACATTCGATTAGGAACTGCATTGTTGTACCTTTTTTTCGGAGTAGGAATTGTGTTGTACATCGTATTGTGGATTATCATTCCGGCAGCTAAAACACGTGCAGAAAAACTCCAAATGAAAGGTGAAGCAGTGAACCTTAAAACACTAAAGGACTCTGTAGAACAGGAACTGAAAAGTGTGGGCGAGAACCTCGGGAAAAGAGGTAGTGAAGGCAATTTAATGTCTTTGCCAGGCAAATTTTTCTCAGCATTAGGTCAAATTATTCTGGCATTTTTCAAACTCCTGGTAAAAGTAGCTGCAGTATTTCTAATCTTTTTTGGCACAGTTTTAACACTTGCTTTATTGGTTGGAGCATTTGCGATTTGGTTTGGTGGAGACGCCCTGTCCTCACCTGACAATCCGTTCAAATTTGCAGATCGTAGTCAACAGATATTGCTTTCCCTCAGCTTGCTCTTTGCTGCTGGTATTCCTTTGATTATTATTCTATCTCAGGCTGTACGATTCTTGTTTAAAATTTCTGTTCAGAATAAAATTCTTAATTATAGTTTTCTCATACTCTGGATACTTGGTATCATGGGTGTTATTGGAACAGGTGTAAGCATTGCTTCAAATTTCAGGACAACAGAAACCATTAAAAAAACTCAGGAAATTATTCCGGTAAATGGCAATAAACTCTATTTGAAACTAAGGGAAACTACACTTACGGAAGGACCTTCTGAGGTGGAAATCAAACTCGATAATTCTGAGGACACTAAGGTTGTACTGCCAGGTACCGTTCGGTTTGATGATATTTCTCTCACTATCGCAAAATCAGAAAGTGACAAAGCAGTTTTATACACCTATGTGACTTCAAGAGGCTCAAGCAAAGAGGAAGCAATTACTTATGCCCGTCAAGTAGAATATTTCTGGAATCAAAATGACTCTGTCCTTGAATTTGACCCTGTGTACATTCTTAAAAAGGGAAGTCAATGGAGAAATCAAAAAATGAAACTTATTTTGAAACTTCCAATAGGATTTACCTTTGAATTATCTCCTTCTATGCAGGATATCCTGAACGAAAAATCTGGAATTATCTGGGAGGATGACTTCACTGCAAAAAACTGTTCTGTAAATCCGGAAGGTGTTTATTGCACGGAATGCGATACCTGTAAATCCGAAAAAGGCAGCAGTCTGAGTTTTAAAAACATCGACCTTAAAAATGTTAAATTTATTGAAATTGACGACGATTTGGAAGTAATAGTAGAAACTGGCTCTAAACCTGGAATTCGCTTTAAAGGCTCTTATACCGATTCAAAGGAAATTGATGCCGAAATCAAAGATGAAACCTTGACTCTCGGGAGGTCGGGTCGGGACTTTTTTCGAAGCGAATCCGATAATATTAGGATTTATGTTACCCTTCCAGACCTTAAGTCAGTAAAAACTTCTGGTAGCAGTTCGGCAACATTGAAGTATGTTGAAGTCAAGGATATTTCTCTTTCCAGTTCTGGTGCCTCTTCTATCGAAATGCAGGACTGTAAATTTGGTGATGCTCGCATTAGAATATCCGGCTCATCAGAGATGGAAGGCAAAGCAGAGGGTGATAAAATGATGCTTGAGATATCGGGTTCTGCTTCCTATTCTGGGGAAAATATTCTCTTCAAGAATGCGGTTGTAAAAACCAGTGGTTCATCAGAATCAAGTGTACATGTTTCAGATGATCTGGAAATTGAATCCTCTGGCTCCTCAGAAGTATATTATTACGGTGCACCTAAGGTAAGGCAAAGCCGATCAGGCGCTGCAACTATTGAAAAAAAATAATTAACTTGTTAACACAGAAAAGCCGGCAATATTTTGTCGGCTTTTTTATTGCTGTTTTCTTATGAGGGTAAATTTCACTGTTCCTTCCTGCATACGGAATCCATCTGGCAAATCGGTAAGTTCATTAAAAACAATGCCCTTCGGAGTTTTATTCCAGCTCATCAATACATTGTCTCCATTATTAGTGCTTTTTCTCAATATTATTAGGTTGCCATCGTAAGGAGTTTCAGTAAAATCTGTAATAATGTGATATTCAGAAAACTCCTTCCAATTGTATATTTTACCTTCATTATCTAAGGTTACTGTTCCGGATTTTTTGTCTTTAACAAACAAATCATATTTTCCTGCAATCAGGATATTCATTGAAATACAGTCTATGGCTGGCACTTCCTCCGAGCAAGAATTATTCACTTTTGAAAAAGTACGATATGCCTTTTCCGAACCAACTTTGCTTAGCACAAGCTGAGTGTCTTGATTGTTTACCCGGAGAGAAACTTCTACTGTATCCATTTCATAACGGATTCGAAAACGATTCCCTGAATCAACTTTTTCGGAATACAAAAAACCTTCGGTCAATTCATGATTATTCAAACTAACCTTAACAGGAATGCTATTGCTGTCAGTATCTTGAATATTCAACTCTGAAATGCCCGTCAGAAATTTATAACATGTAAATGATGACTTCTGAGTTTTCAAGCACTCCATATAATCCAAACTTATCCATTTCCCAGAAAACGATTTGCAGGTAATTTCATTAACCGCAGTATCGGATTGCTTATCGGAACAGGAGAAAAGGGAAATTAATAAAAGAAAATTTAAAGGATAACTAATTCTTTTCATGGTATGTTAAATTCAACCCAAATAGGAAAATGATCTGATATACGGACTCTTTCAACTTTATAATTCAGGACTTTAAATTCTTCAGGTAAAAAAATGTAATCTATTCTCACTGGAGGAAAAGTTCTGGTATAAGTATTTCCAAACCCAGAGCCTTTTTCTTCAAACGCATCCAGATGCTTTTTTCTAAGATGATTGACAATATACGAAAAGGGTGTATTGTTAAAATCACCCGCCAGAATATAGGGTATTTGGCAGTTTTCCAGATGTTCAGAAATGACAGAAATCATTTCTTCCTGTCTTTTCCATCCAAATCTGAGTTTGCTTAAAGCATTCAATATTTTTAGTTGCTGGCTTTCTTTTTCATAATCCCCTTTTCGAATTAGGGAAACTTCTTCCTCAGACAGATTCATGGAAGCAAGGTGCAAATTATAAATCCTGAATTCTTCATTTCCTTTTTGTACATCAATAAAAACACAACCATTGGTTCCTTTGTTCTTTAAAGAAAAGGACAATTTACCCTGTTGAGTCACTTTCAGGTTAGATAATATCAGCATGCCTCGGTTTTTAAATCCATCAGAAGGAAAAAACCGAATATCAGAAAACAATTTTTTTTCCTTGAGAAAATCCAAAGGTGTTTTATTTTGACCTTTATAATAATTAGCAAATTCTTGAACACATACTACATCAGGCCCAATAGAATTAACATATTTAAATATTTCTTCATATTTTCCATTTACAGAATAAAAATCATGTGCATTTAATGTAAGAACCTTAATTGAATTTTTACCTTCTTCAGGAGTATTAAACAATTGGTAGCTTGCCTGGATATGAGAAAAACCAAATCCTATTGCGATAAGATTAATTATCATCCATTTCCAATCTGCAACCATCCATACCGGCAACCAAAGCAGATGAAGTAATATAAGATAATTGGTAAAAAGTCCGGCCAATGCAATAGGCCATGAAAATCCAGGACTTACCCATGGACTTAGGTATGCCATCAATAGGGCAAAAAGGGTAATACCATTCAACACAGACAATATGACTGTGATAAGGGTAGCCCTTCCTTTCTTTTTATTATTTTCTTTGGCTGGCACGGTATAGCGCCTGTTTTTCTTCAACACTTAACTTAGCATACCCTACCTTTGCAAGTTTATCTAGGATTTTGTCAATCTCCTCTTGATCAGGTTCATTGGAGGCTGCTCCAGATTTACGACTATGCACAACTTTAAGTCTTTCTTTAGGTTTAAACAATTTTGTTATTTTCAAAGAAAGCCAGGATAATGGGTCAATCTGTTTTTTTATTCCTGAAACAGCTGCAAATCCGAAAAGCGCACCGCCAAGATGCGCAAAATGAGCCGTATTGCCCGATGGATTTATGGATATAACATCTAAAACGACCAGAAAAATGGCAATCCATTTTAATTTAACTGGACCAATAAGCATCAGGTGTAATTGATACTCAGGTAAAAAAGTTGCTACAGCACATAAAACTGACAATGCGCCAGCTGATGCGCCTATGACATAGGTAAGTGGAAGATTTCTAAATGCAGGGAATAAAGAATATCCCAGCATCATCATGATTCCTCCAAAAACCACTCCGCCAAAAAACATTTGCCATACTCTTGCGGGTCCAAAATATGCCTGCAAAAGTTTTCCAAACCAAAACAAATATAACATATTGAATACCAAATGAAAAATATCCTGCATGCTGTGCAGAAATCCATAGGTAACAATAGACCAGGGTTGAAGTATAAAAACAAAAAAATCTGTTGGCAATTCAAAATACCTTAAAACAGGCTCTGGAGTACCCAAACCAAACAGCATCATCAGTACAGAAATAACTGAAGTCAGAAGAAAAATACCAATCTGAATTACAATTAGTTTTCCTACTGCACCATGTTTTAAAATAAATCCCGAAGCATTTTCCTGAATAAAATTCATCTTTCAGAGTTTACGAAGAAACTGATTTTTTAGTTTGTACAACCCGAAATATATAAGAGCCGAAACCATACCGGCAAGGTGGCCAAAATGAGAAATAAATCCCGAACTATATCCAAAATAACTTCGTATCACAAAAATCAGAGATAATACACCTACTCCAAGAGCAATATATCCTGATTTAACGGGAGGCAGGAAAAAAAAGCTGAGCTTTTCATTTGGGAAATACACTGCGAAAGATACGATTACTCCAGATATTGCTCCCGAAGCACCTAATACAGGATTCGGAGAAGGATCCAGAAAAGCTATAAAAATACCTCCAAGAACCCCACAAAAAAGATAAAATTCCAAAAATTTCCTTGAAGTAAGCACATACTCTAATCCAGTACCTAAACTGATTAATGCCATCATATTAAAAATGAAATGGAATAGCTCATGATGGGCAAAAAAATGGCCCACAATTTGCGCGGGTTTAAAGTCTTCCGGGCCTGAAGGAATGGCACTATATCCATCAGAAGCATTCCCAACCAGGTATCTAACCTTGCCTTCAACTTCTGCTTCTGCTCTTGGATAAATCAAGTCCGATTTTTCCAGAAAAAACCAAGACTCCATGCCCAAAGGCAAGGGTCTTTGGGTAAACCTTGGAATGTTTAACAAAACAAAAACCAGAAGGTTAATCAGTACCAGATTTTTTATTACGGGCGGTAAATTATTAAGCATGGGTAAACCGTTTTTCTAAATCGGCTTTGGTTATACGAAAGAACACAGGATTTCCTGTAACTCCAATTTCGGGGTCTTCATTTTGGAATAAAGTTTCCAATAATTGGCTAAGTTCTGGTTCACTGATGTGCTTTTCTGGTTTAAACGTAATTCTTTTTGCAATGGATGCGGCTAGTTTAAGGTGCAAATCAGGAGTTGAATACTGAATTTTATCTTCCATAATTTCATTTATAACAGAAAGAAAAAAGGATTGCATTTCCTGAATTGGCATTGCTGCCGGAAGTCCACTCACCAAAAAAGCATCTGTTCCAAAACTTTTCAGATCAAAGCCCATTTCCTGTAAATGTTGTTGAATTTTATCCATAAATGCCCATTCCTCAGGCTTCAATTTTAGCACTTGAGGAAACAGTAATTGTTGCGACCCATTTCCGGGCTTCATTTGTGCTGCAAGCCTAGAATAAAATATTTTACGATGAGCCTCTGTCAGATTTATAATTAATATTCCTTCAGAATCTTCTGTTATCAGGTAATTATCTAATACTCTGAGCATTTGCTGGCCCAAGCCCTTACCTTCAAGAAGTTTATCTTTCCTATATGGCATAGACAATGGTGTTGACCTATTTGCAGATTGTTGTGCTCCAAATAAAGATTTCCATTCCTCATTTATACCCGATGTATTACTGCCTTTGTTTTGTAATTCTTTGAACTTTCCTGACCATGAATCACTACGTTGTTCAATGTTGTTTGGAGACTGAGAAATTGTTTGTTCCTGCAAAGGAAAAAACACAGGTCCAGCGACAGCTTTTCTAATTACAGAATGCAGGAGTGAATATGCGGTTTTTTCATCATCAAATTTAATTTCATGTTTTGTTGGATGAATATTGATATCTACTCTGGAAGGATCAATTTCAATAAAAATGACATAAAGTGGGAAAGTATCCGAAGAAAGACGGTCCCCAAATGCAGACATCACTGCATGATTCAAATAGTTGTCACGTATGAATCGGTTATTCACAAAAAAATACTGATCTCCACGGGATTTTCTGGCGTATTCTGCCTTGCCAACAAAACCACGAAGATTAAAGTAAGGGGTCTCTTCAATAAAGCTTACTACCTGATCTGGAGTGTCATTCCCAAAAACAGCCATTAACCTATCTTTTTCGGAGCCTCCCTTCATTTTATAAACTTCGATGTCATTGTGTATTAGGGTAAACCCTCTATCAGGATAAGCAAGAGCTATTCTTAAAAATTCATTTATAGCATGACGACATTCTACAGCATTGGATTTAAGGAAATTTCTTCTTGCAGGAACATTGTAAAATAAGTGACTTACAGAAAAAGAACTTCCTACCGGACACTGAATAGCTTTTTGGCCCGTGAACGTACTTCCTTCAAGGGAAATTTCAGTGCCCAATTCCTCAGATGACACTCTTGTTTTCAGTGTGACCCGGGCTACTGCCGCAATACTGGCTAGCGCTTCCCCTCGAAATCCCATGGTGTTTATCCTGAATAAATCTTCAGTCTCCCGGATTTTGGAGGTTGCATGCCTTTCAAAGCACATTCTGGCATCCTCAAGGTTCATTCC
>Ga0114976_10003036_pt1 | contig 10508 bp, 17 predicted proteins | sample S_130805_EF_Meta_FD_87319 | JGI IMG/M metagenome (GOLD analysis project Ga0114976, IMG submission 87319) | Freshwater microbial communities from Lake Simoncouche, Canada to study carbon cycling - S_130805_EF_MetaG | ecosystem: Environmental > Aquatic > Freshwater > Lake | place: Lake...
AAGGCTATTGCTAGAACAGCAGCAGCCACATCAAGTACAACCCTATACACGGTGCCGACTACAACAACTATAACTGTTGTATCAAACATTGTGTTGGCTAACGCAGCGACATCTGCCTCAACAGCAACTATTGCTTTTGATGGCGTAACGATTGTTCCTGCTGTATCTATCCCTGCTAACTCTGTAGTTGGCTTTGATATGAAGCAGGTTATTCCTGCCAACGCAACACCTAAGGTAATTACTGGCTTTGCATCTACAACTGCTGTGTCTATTCACATCAGTGGAGTGGAGATTTCATAATGGCATTTAATCAATTTCCTTCTAAAGGCGGAATCCCATCAGGTAATACTGCTGGTCGCCCATCAAATCCCGTAATAGGTGATACTTATTATAACGGTCAACTAGAACTTCTTGAAATTTATAACGGCACTGGATGGGTTGCTAACTCTGCACCTCCTGCTACTCCAACTGTTGTAAGCGTAACTGATACTGGAACTGGGTTGGCTTATGCTACTGGTGGAACATTTACTGTAGTAGTTGCTGCTGGTAGTGGTGGTGCAACACCATTACAGTATGGCGCTGTTACAGATTCTGGTGGTTTTAGTGCAAGTTCTTCTGGAACAACAATTACTATGTCTGGATTAACATCAGGTGTTGCATTTGCTGTTTCTGCTAATGCTAGTAATAACTTTGGTACAACAGTTAATAGTTCTCCTTTCAATGTTGTTACTGCAACAACAGTGCCACAAGCACCAACTATTGGCACTGCTACAACATCATCGGTTACATCAGATGTAACTGTAAGTTGGACACTTAATTCAAATGGTGGAAAAAACCTTTCTGCTATTACAATTACTCCATATCTAAATGGAACAACTGCTCAAACTTCTCAAACAGCAGCAACAACAAGTTCTACTACACATACATTTACTGGATTAACTATGGCTAGTGCATATACATTCAAGGTTAAAACAACAAATGCCAATGGCGCTGGTTTAGAAAGTCTTCCAACCAATTCAATAACAGTTCCAAGTTTTAGAGTTGTTGAATATCTATCTGTCGCAGGCGGTGGAGCAGGTGGTGGTCGTACAGTAGGTGGTGGCGGTGGAGCAGGTGGTATGTTAACTGGTTCTTTTGCCATCCAAGCAGGTGTTACAATTACTTGCACAGTAGGCGGTGGTGGAAGTGGTTCTGCATCGCCACCTACTAATGGTACAACTTCAAGTATTGCAGCATCTGGTTTGACAACAATTACATCCTCTGGCGGTGGTCGTGGTGGTAGTTACAGTGGTAGTGGTTTACCAACTACTGGCGCAAATGGTGGCTCTGGTGGTGGTGGTGGTGATACAGAAAAAGCGGGTGGAACTGGAATATCTGGTCAAGGTAACAACGGCGGTACTTCTGGACCACAATGGTCTGGTGCTGGCGGTGGTGGTGCTGGCGCAGTAGGCGCTTCGGCAACAACTGCTGGCGTTGGTGCAAATGGTGGAGTAGGTGTTTCAAGTTCTATTACTGGAACAGCAACTTTCTATGCTGGAGGTGGTGGAGGTTGTGGTGATACATCTGGTGGCTCAGGTGGCTCAGGTGGTGGCGGTAGTGGTGGTTATGGTGTTACTAACCCTGCACAGGGTGTCGGCTCAACAAACACTGGTGGAGGTGGCGGTGGAAGCCGTGACAACACTGGCGGTGGTACTGGTGGTATGGGATATAACGGCGGAAGTGGTGTTGTAATCGTAAGAGCAACATCTGCTGCTGTATCAACAACTGGTTCGCCAACCGTTACCACATCTGGTGGTTATACAATTTACAAATTTACTGGCGATGGAACAATTACTTACTAAGGAGTAACAATGGCACACTTTGCAAAATTAGATAAAGATAACTTTGTTACTGCTGTTCATGTAGTAAACAATGATATATTGCTAGATGAAGATGGAAATGAATCTGAACAAAAAGGAATTGAGTTTTTAACAGAACTTCATGGACATGAAAAATGGAAACAAACATCATATAACGGTAATTTTAGAAAAGCGTACGCACAAATCGGCGCAAAATATGATGAAGGTTTAGATATGTTTTTACCATACTGCCCATATCCATCTTGGAAGTTTGACTACAATACTTTTCAATGGAATCCACCAGTAGAAACACCAGAAGATGTTGATGGATTCGACTGGAAATGGCTTGAAGTAAATAAAGAGTGGATTAAAGCAGCAAGACCTACAGAATAATCTGTACACCTGAGCATGTGTTTAAACTGCTCAACCAATTAAATATAAAGGGGATTATATGATTAAGAAAAATGAAACAGTATCTATTGGTTGGTGCGATAATGGCATGACTGATGGAAAATTTACTGAAGGATTGCTTGCAGTTGTATTGGCTGGACCAGGACTTGGTATGCCAATATCTACATCTATTAGAGTTCAGGGTAATCAAATTGCTAGGCAAAGGCAAGCATTACTAGACCATTGGTATGACTTAACTAAAACTGATTGGTTGTTATGGGTAGATTCTGATGTAGTAATTAACTCAGATATATGGAAACTACTGCACGATACGGCAGATAGTAAGACTCATCCTATGGTAAGTGGTATTTATTTTATTTCTAAAAATACAGATGGCAGTTTGCCAATTCCAATGCCTGTCATCTTTGATGATGTTGATGAGTATACTGTTAAGTATCATCATCCTTTGCCAGTGAATGAAGTGCTTAAGATTGATATGGCTGGTATGGGATTAGTTATTATGCATCGTAGTGTAGTAACTAAACTTCGTGAAAAGTATGGTACTGAAGTTTCATTCTTTGCAGAAAATGACCAGAAGAATGACAAATTTGTTGGCGAAGATATTTCATTCTTCCGCAAATGCAAAGCCCTTGAGATACCCCTATATGCCCACACTGGTGCTATTGCTAAACATATGAAAACTACTACATGGGACTATGACTACTACTCATTGTATTGGTCAATGCAGTTATTAAAAGAACAAATAAAGGACAAACAAGCACAAGGAGAATAAATGGCAAGAGATATTACCGAAGGTCGTGGTGATTCTACTGGTAATGCTAGAGCAATTGCCGTTGACATTGGTGTTGTTTCATCATCTGCTATCTGGCAAAACACAGATGTTTCCTACGATGTTGCATTAAATGGTGTCCCATTTATCTATGCCATCAATGACAATCGTCCATATATCCGTCAGACTGCACCCTTTAAGAAGGAACAGTTTGATAGTCAACAGGAACCAGGTGAGCAATCGCTTACTGGTTGGTGGATTCGTAGCCAATCTTCCTTTCATAAAGGAACTGGCATTAAATTTTATGACCCAACATCTGGCGAAATTGTGCTTAATCGTTTTGCCGACTCAAGCAATGTAGATGTATGGACTAAGGGACAAGTAACTCTACTCAAAGAGACAGCCAATATGTCTGGTGTTACTAGTGGTATTTACAAACTTATTTCTGGAGTATCTGGTAGTACTAACGTAGTTGTTGGGTACATTCCTGGCTCTACAACAATAAAATCTTTTCAAGCAGATGGCACAGTTGTAACAACATATGCTCCTACTAACTTAGGAAACATATTAGATACTGCAGTAGTAACAGATGGCACACGTTTATTTGTTGCTGATAATGACCACATTTATACTGGTCCACTCAATGCTGCATCTGCTGGTTGGACTGAATACTACGCAACTGGCACACGCGCAACTCTTGCATGGGTAAAACAACGCCTTGTTGGTGCTATTACGAACTCTGTTTATGAACTAACTGGTGCTACTGGCAGTGCATTATCATTACCCACACCGCTATATACACATCCTAATACTTCTTGGATATGGTCATCTATATCTGAAAGTGGCTCTGCTATCTATGCTGCGGGTTATGCTGGCGGTAACTCCGCCATCTACAAGTTTGTTCTATCTACTGCTGGTTCTATGCCGACTCTGACATCAGGGATTGTAGCAGCACAACTGCCAGTTGGGGAGATAGTCTATAAGATTGAGTCGTACCTTGGATACTTGATGATTGGTACTAATAAGGGTATGCGTGTGGCTACAATTTCAGATACAACTGGTGATTTATCCTATGGTCCATTGATATTTGAAGATACTAATGGTGTCCGTGACTTTGCTTTCCGCGATAGATTTGTTTGGGCTGCAGGTACAATTGATGGTTATGCTGGTCTATATCGTGTTGACCTAGGTGCAGAGATTGAATCTCTACGTTTCGCTTATGCCAAAGATGCTTACTTAAGCAGTGCTACTGGATATGCCACTAGTGTAGATTTTGTAGGCAATACAGACCAGATAGCATTTACTACATCAGGCAGTAATGGCATAGCCATTCAATCAGCCACAGTCTTATCAGCAACTGGTTATATAACTACAGGTAATATTCGTTATGGGACTCTTGAACCTAAAAACTTTAAGCGTTTAGTAGGTCGTGGTAACTTTGATTATGGTTCTTTAACATTAGAAACAGTAGATTCTAATGGTGTTGAATATGAAGTAATTTCATACAATACATCAGTTGACCCAATTGAAGTTACAACATCTAGCCCAGAAACAGCGCAAGAGTATCTTGCTTATAAGTTTTTATTAACTAGAGATGCAACTGATACTACTAAGGGTCCAATCTTTAAGGGTTATCAGGCAAAGGCTACTATTGCTACGCCACGTCAGCGCATGATGCGTTTCCCAGTTTACTGTTTTGATATTGAAACAGATAGATATAATTCTATGTTTGGCTATGAAGGCAGAGCCTTTTCTAAGATTCAAACATTAGAAGACTTGGAACAAAGTGGTGACGTAATCACCTGGCAAGATTTAACTACTGGAGAAACTCGACAGGCAGTTATTGAACAAATCACATTCACCCGTATGACTCCACCTGATAAAAGATTTGATGGTTTTGGAGGAGTACTCGAGATAACTATTAGGACAGTATAAAATGACACCTACTGATTGGGCTGGATTAGCCGTAGCCGTAACCACCCTTATTGGAGCACTAGCAACCGCAACTAGATGGATGGTTAAACATTATCTTGCCGAACTTAAACCCAATGGTGGCTCAAGTTTAAGAGATAAAGTCAATCAGTTAGACGATAAGGTTGAATTTTTAACAGAGTTAATGTTACAAGTATTAAAAAAATAGGAGCATCATGAGTCAGGTAGATGATTTTCTGGCAGTAGCAAAGGCTGAAATAGGAACTGTTGAAGGTCCTAAAGATAACGAAACAAAGTATGGTGCTTTTACTAAAGCAAACTTTCAGCCATGGTGTGGTTCATTTGTTATGTGGTGTGCAGCGCAAGTTAAATTAAAAATTCCTAATGTGGTATCTACTACACTTGGTGCAGAGAAATTTAAGGGCACAGGTTCTTGGTCTAATGCAGCAACTGCTAAGCCTAAACCTGGTGACTTAGCCTTCTTTGACTTTGCAGTTGGTGGTAATCCAGTAGACCATGTTGGAATTGTTGTTAAAGATAATGGTGATGGAACAGTTACTACTATTGAAGGCAACACATCTGGTGACAAAAAGAAATCTGCCAGTGAAAGAAATGGTGGAGAAGTAGCACAGAAAATTCGTGCCTATCGTTCAGATAACAAAAGAAAACTAAAGCCGTTTATTGCTGGCTTTGGTACACCGAAATGGAGTAAGTAATGAAGAAAGAAAAAGTACTAGCAGTAGCAAGCACATACCTACGTGCAGCATTTGCATCTGTATTGACAGTTTACTTGGCTGGTAACACTGATGCTAAGGCTTTGGTTGCTGCATTTGTAGCCTCTATTGCCGCACCAATCCTTAAATGGCTTGACCCTAAAGCCACAGAGTTTGGCAAAGGTTCTAACTAACCCCTTTTAAACGGGCTATAAGCCCCATAGAACATAGAAAACCCCCGTCCTGGTCTTCCCCTAACCAGAGCGGGGGCTTTTCTGCTTTATAGGAGGCTACCTATAAACCCTTTAACCCCTCAAGTATATCATCAATCCGTATCAAGTAGCCCTTACTTGGGTTGGGTTGGATGTTGCAAGTAATAGCCCTACCACGTTGAGCAACTACCTTCTTAAGGATTTCTGTAGGTACCAATAGGGTACCACTTTCTATAACAAACGCCCAGTATTCAGCCTTTGTTGCTGACAATCCAGATGCATACCATTCATCATTATTGTGGGACCAGCAAACTGTTTCTATATATAGGTTGCCAGTATCTTTCCATTTTAAATCTGTTTTTACTTCTACTGTTTTGCCACCAGTAAGTAACTCATTAACTAGTTGCTCACCTTCATGACCAACAGCAAGGTCTAAATCAAAATCAGATAACTTGCTCATTAACCTATCTCATAAACTGATGATGGAACTATTGGTTTAGGTTTTATATTGTGCAATTTTCTATATCCTTCTCTTTGGTTTTCAGTAGTTGCTGCCCAGTAACCACTGACTGCATACTTGATTGAGTAATCAAAGCATTGTTGTATCACTGGACAATTATTACATATTCTCTTCAACATTGGCAAGTTGTCGTAACTGCCTTCTGTAAAAAAGAATTCTGTATCAATGCCTTCACACGCTGGTCTTCCTTCCCATTTTGGATAGTCGTTCATAGATTAGAATTCTAATCCTACCCAAAAGAAAAATAAATCAATATCCATATGGTATCTATCAATATTAAAACCTATTCCAAAACGTTTAAAACTGTATCCAAAAGATAACCAAAACTTTCCTACTGCTAATTCTTTTGTTTCCATATTATCCTCCTGTTGAATAGAAGCCTGGACCTTTGAATTTTACTGCTGGAGCAGACCATATACGAACCATAACCTCAGCGCAAGTAGGACAAGGTGGTGCAATGTTTTCATTTACTTCAACTATAGTTTTACATGCTGGACATTTAAAATCATATGCTGGCATAGTTAATCACAATCTGGTCCAATAGTATCGTCTGGATAAGGAAGAGTTACCATTGAACCACAGTTAGCACACTCTCCATCTAGAAAATAAAAAGATACTTCTTTGTATTCATCAAAGGCTATGAGGGCTATGAATACCTCACAACCACAGACACATGTAGTGCCTAGTGTTTGACCACGCAGGTCCATTGCTTTGCTGTAATCAGTAGGATGTAACAGTTCCCTTACATCTTTACTCTCTTGACTCATCATCGTCTTTCTTTTTAGGTAATACATCTTCGTCAGATTCGGGACGCCATCCGCCTAGATTTCTAATTAAAGATGTAACTGCACGTTGAACTTTCATTCTTGCACCATCTGCAGTTGTATCTAATTCCTTTGCTACGTCAGCCCACTCGCCTAATTCCGTTGTAAATCTGGTTTGTAAAATTTTTTGCTTTGCCTCTGATAGTTTGTAATAGGCTGCTGCAATATCTGACCGCAAGACTAACCAGTTGTTTCCATCTGATACTTCTGACCTACTAACTGTTTGTGCTAGGTCTTTTATCTTGGTTGGAATTTCATATGATTCTGAAATAACTGATGGCAAAAATGCTTCTATGACAGCACTGTTGTAGTAGTAAACATCTACATATTCGTAGCCACTAGTCTTGGCTTTTTCTTTTTCACAATACTTTAATGCAGCATTACGTAAAGATTTTGCAATTAATTTTTCTTTGTCCTTTGGTTCAAGGGTAGACCACTCTTTATATTTAACTGGGTGTGTAACAAACCATAGCCATAATGTCTGGGCTATGTCTACCCGTTCAACCATTGGATACTTTTTGTTGTACTCACTTGCTAGAGCAGCAACAAGCGACTCGTATTCTTCCGTATATGAGTCGTTCATTAAAAAAAATACCTAGCCTTTGCCTGAATCAATACCAGCCCATTGTCCTCTTTGTACCATAAGTCCGATTATGGCATAGTTTGCTAGGTCAACGAGTGTATCTTCTATTGTTTCGTAGTTTGGCGTGTCGCCGTTATCAACTAAGTGATTAAGTCTGGCTAGTTTGTCATGCATTCTAACTTGTAGCCCATTTAATGCCCCGCCAGGAGCATGGGCTATGTTTAGTGGACCGTAGTCCTGATGCTTTTTATAAAGAATATCTAAGAGTTCATCTGTAATATCTGCTGCGTGTCTACTGTCCTTCATCTAACACCATCCTTAGGTTGTCATCTATATCTACCATTGCTTCTTGAACTAGAACTTCTTCTACTATCTCATTGCCTTTGCCTTCGGCAGCAGCCAATATAACTTCAGCCAATAGAGTAAGCCCAGAGTTTTTTGCATCTGCTGTTTTTAATACATAGATATCTCGCAATGCATTTAAGATATCTAATCCTTTATTATCTGATAAAGGAATACCAATTAATCTAGGGTGTTCTTTTATATACCCCCAGATATCTTCTTTAAGATATGACTCGTTTGATTCGCTCATCTATAAATCCAATCCCTTCTGCTAGTACTACTGAGTTCACGTCATGCCCATCTGGCATCTGAACTATATTTGCATTACCCAATTCACGGGTAATCTTTTTGCCAAACTCTAGTCCTGCTGCATCACCATCTGCAAGGATAATGACTGTTTCAAAATCATCTAATATTTTAGAGTAATATGGTTTCCAATTGTTAGCGCCAGGAATTCCAACTGACGGATGATTTGTTTTAGCAACTACAGTTATACAATCTATTTCACCTTCGGTGACACATATATATCCGTCTGCTGTTAGTACTGCTTGTGAGTTAAACATTGTTGTTTTAGCCCCTGGCATACCCATATATTTAGGGTCGCCACCTGACATAGTTCTGAATCTAATATCAACTACGCCTGATGGTGTTACATAAGGAATTGCTAATCTACCCGTGTAACCTTCGTGACCTGGCAATGGATGTTCCACTACGCCTAGATGAAATCGCTGAACTTCTTCTACCGATAACCCTCTGCTCGCTAGATAATCCGTTGCTAGATGAATGCTTGCTTTGTATGTCTCTGTTGCCTGTAAGAGAAATGCTCTCTGCGAATTTGATAGCCTCAATGTAAGTGCCTCCTTCCTTTTCCATAATTAAATCGTATACATCTCCACTAACACCACATCCATGACATTTAAATCTTTGTTCATCAAAGTTAACGCCAGCAGATGCATGTGAATCTTGGTGGAAGGGACATTTAATCTTGCGCCAGCCGTGCCCCTGTTGTGGCAAGGCGGCGCCTAAGTACGCTAGATACTCGGCAATACTATGCTTTTGATTGTCCATTCATAGCCCTATGGATAAGGTCCAACCATACGCTGGCTGGCATACTGCAATACCATTCATTAACATTAGTCTTTCCTTTCCGTTTGTGCAAAACTGTTCCAGTCCAAGCATTATCGTTTTTTATTTCTATTTCTAATTCTTTAATCCACGCACTAAGGTCCATACGGATATGGTTTTTTACTTCAATAGTTACTCCATTGACACCGCTAATATCACCTTTATCTAATTGTGCGCCTGCGATTCGGCGGTCTGCATATGGAAAACCATTTACTTTTAACCATTTAACTACATCTGCTTCTGCTTTAGAACCTTTTGCTTTACGTGGATTACTCACATCATGCCCTCCTGTTGGTATCTAACGATAACATCTTCTAGATACATAGACTCAGGATTAAATGCAAGACTCACATAATTGTTTCCTGTTTGGTCTGCTCTGCCATATCGATTTTTAACTGGTGCTACGCATAGGTAAGTATCATCACCTTGTTTCATTTGCCCAATAGTTAGCACCATTGCTGGAATCTGATTGACTAAACCCTGGATTGCTGACCGTGGCTGACAAGGATAACCTTCAAAGCCTTCTTTAGTATGGTGCAGTACCAGTAGTGCAGCGTTGGTATCACGAGCAAGGTATTTCAGTTCTTTCATTGCTGCTCGCATACCGTGGAACTCTTCATGCCCATCCATTGCTATGTCCATTAAGTTATCTACAACAATAAGAGTAGGGCTTCTGCCCCATACAGTTTCAAAGGCTGATACCTCATCATCTAAATCTTTAAGTGTTGGTGTAGATTCAAAAGACCAAAACAAATGATTGTTTAATAATAGTAGTTCGTGTGCTTTGTCTGGGTCTTTCTTTAATAGTTGTTCTGCATTTTGCTGTGACATGTTACCTGCCATAGCAACTAAACGCATAGCCATTGTATGTGCGTTTGTATCTGCGCTGAAATAAAGAGTTGGAAGTTTTGTTCGGGCTGCTATAGCAAGGGCAATAGATGACTTACCTGCACCTGGAGTGCCTGCAATTACTGTTACCTCTGCTCTACGCAGAATGATACCTGCCCGTTCAAATGCCGCAAAAGCGGGTGGCAATGGTTCGCCACCCACTTCTGCTTTGTTAATTGACCGTCTAAGTGTTTTCACTTTACCGAGTCTGGTACGAAAGTATTCCAGTCTGGATTGGTGACAAGAATGTATTGATTCTTGCACTTATCAAATGCACCTTTAGGTGCTGGACAAAAATAACCTTTGTATGGTTTCCCATCTTTACCCATTCCTTGAATGGCAGTCATTCGT
>Ga0114976_10003037_pt1 | contig 10508 bp, 10 predicted proteins | sample S_130805_EF_Meta_FD_87319 | JGI IMG/M metagenome (GOLD analysis project Ga0114976, IMG submission 87319) | Freshwater microbial communities from Lake Simoncouche, Canada to study carbon cycling - S_130805_EF_MetaG | ecosystem: Environmental > Aquatic > Freshwater > Lake | place: Lake...
CCCCTTTGCGGTGACCCGCCGCGACGTATCGCGAGCCGGTGCTGGAGTATGACTAGCCATGATGATCTCCCATGAAGACGTATAAAAACCACAGCAGCGGCAGCGCTTTCATGGCACCGCAACCGCTCGATAGCACGACGCATTTAGAGCCTGGTCCAAACTGAGGCCTTCATCCGTGCGGTGCCGCATCCACGAAGAAGGTGTGGATGACAAGCCGCCATGACGTCAGGGGGTGTCAGTAGCAACGCGCCAGACTACGTTTCCTACGTCATCAGCAACTAGCAAGCCTCCTTGACGATCGATCGCCACACCAACGGGTCGCCCGTAGGCTCTGCCTGCGTCATCCAAAAATCCAGTGAGTACGTCGAGCGGCGCGGCACCTGTTGGCCGTGAACCGTCGAAGGGCACAAAAATTACCCGGTAGCCACTGTGCGGTCGACGATTCCACGAGCCGTGCTGACCGATGAACATTCCATTCGCGAATCGCTCTGGCAGCGTTGTGCCAGCCGAAGCAGCTAGCCCGAGCGACGCGGTGTGCGGACCCAGGGCGTAGTCGGGTATCAGGGCGCTCGCCACGAGGTCTGGTCGCTGCGGCTGCGCACGCATGTCCAGGTGACTACCGAAGTAGCTATAAGGCCAGCCGTAAAAACCGCCGTCGCGCACCGACGTCAGGTAGTCGGGTACGAGGTCGCTACCAAGCTCGTCTCGCTCGTTGACCACCGTCCATAATGCGCCGCCTGGCGACCAGGCCAGTCCGTTCGGATTGCGTAAGCCCATGGCATAGACGCGGTGCTTACCACTCGCAATATCGATCTCCCAGATCGCTGCGCGGTCCTTCTCGGCCGCCATACCGCGCTCGGCCACATTGCTGTTTGAACCGACAGTCACATAGAGCTTGCGGCCATCGGCACTTGCAATAAGGTTCTTTGTCCAGTGGTGATTGATGGGACCCGCCGGAAGTTTCACGACGGTGACGCCTGAAGCCGTGATCTGGGTCAAACCCGGGGTGTAGGGGAATCTTAAGATCGCATCGGTGTTGGCCACGTAGAGGTCCGTGCCAACCAATGCCATGCCAAAGGGCGCATTTAACCCCTCAAGCAGTACGCTGCGCACGTCAGCAACGCCAGTGCCCCGGCTGTCGCGCAGCAGGGTGATCCGATTGGCACTTGGCGCGGCGGCACCGGCGCGGCGCATCACCAGGCCCATGACGACGCCCCTCAGACCCTGTCCGTCGTCGGGCCGCGCAGGTGCATTCGTTTCCGCCACGAGAACATCGCCGTTGGGCAGAACCAGCAACCATCGCGGGTGGTCCAGGCCATCCGCAAAGGCCGCTACGCGCATGCCAGGTGCCGCCTGCGGGGTCACGCCGGAGGGCCAGCCCCGAGCAGGAGCGATGTTGACGGTCGGTATCAGCGTTGGATGCGGCGTCACCCACCGGGGATTGGGGCCAGTACCTTCAGCCACTGTAAGTCGGGCCGTATCAATGCAGGCCGCGAGGGTTACCGCGGCGAGGCCAATCAATGCAATTGCAGGACGCGTCAAGCCAGACTCCTCAGCAACGGCCGCCTACCCACAGATTAATCAGAGCCCCTCGGTCGGCCTGTGCGAGAACACACTGAGACTTGTGCTCCGATGAACCGATCGTTGTCCGAGCTATCAACATCCACTATTGGCCGAGTCTGGCGCTCGCTTGGAGCGACCGACTACTTCTCGCGTGGTGCCTTGATCTGCTGGTCCGGTTGACTCAGTTGACCGGCGCGTAAGGCATTGATTGCCTGGACGACCGCGCCGGCAACGTTGCTTACCTCCTGCTGCACAGCCTTGTCCTTGTCGAGGGCGTCATGGCTATTCCAGTAGGGTTCGTAATAACCGATATAACGGTCCAGCTTGGCGATGGCACCCGCGTCAATCAGTCCCATCCATTCCAACCAGTCACTCAGATGGCGCCGGTGGTCTTCAACGCCAGCAACGTCACCGTGAACAACAACGCCATATGCGCGTCCTGCCAAATGCTTCGGGTAGTTCCAACCCTTCTCCTCGATACGTTTGGCCTCGGCCACTCGCTTGCCATGCGTGGTTGTCGGGTCGGGGTTCCCTCCGTCGGCGCAAACCATGCGGTCCATCATCAACTTCAGCGGACTTGGGGACTGGTACCAGTATGTCGGAGCGAGGACGATCACTGCATGAGCCGCAACCCAACGCTCGTAAATTTCGGCCATCCAGTCCGCGGCCTGGTTCAGCGAGTGGTTTGGATAGCAACTGCAAGGCCAGTGGCACAGTGGCATGGCGCTTGACACGCAACCCTTGCAGGGATGGATGTTGCGGCCGTATTCCGACGTCACAAGGCTCAGGTCCAGCACATCGGCTTGCAGGCCCGCGCGCTCGACGACCTGCTGCGCTATCTCGGTCAATCTCCAGGACTTTGATGCCTCGCCAGGACAGGTCCCGTCGTTGCGAGCACTCCCGCAAATTAACAGCGCCCGTGATGGTTGGGTGCGATCGCTCCAGCGTTTTTGCGCCGCCTTCAAACGCTTCCGAGTGTCGAGCCATTGCACCGAGACTTCGTAGCTGGGATCGGCAAAACCGCGGCCTGCCGGCTGGGTTATTGGCGCTTTGCGCCCCTCTTGAAGGGCATCCCATGCAATCGCCTCGAGCCGCGCGATCGCATCCCGCTCCGGATCGAACGCCGGATCATAGAAGCGTCCATTGAAGCGGGAGCGAAACTGCTCGCGAGTCAATGCGGCTGGAGCCTGTCCAGTACGAATCGTGATCATACGTGCCCTCCTGGGTCGATTAGACCCCTGGCCCAATGCGAGGCGTTGTCGGCCGCGCCATCCCTTCAAGCCCCGGTGTGCAGTCCGTCCAGAATTTGGACCTTTCAGCTCGCCGATGCTGATCAGCAGGAGGCGCGCTGCATTCATCGAAGTCAGTGCCGACCCGCACAACGCAACGCAGGAATTGCGCCTAGGCTTGACCTCGCATCTTTAGGCTGGCTGATCAGGTCATCAAAATTGGCATGATGATCTCCGATGTACCGCGCTGACGAAAGCGAACTTCCCGCTTCAAACCACCGTGCGCTGTGGCTGCTTGTGGTGGCCGTCTCCTTAGCGCTCGGCTGGGTACTTCTGCCCTTTTACGGAACGCTCCTTTGGGGCACGAGTCTTGCCTTACTGTTTGCCCCCCTGCACCGGGTCTTCTTGCAAAGGCTGAAACACCGACGAACGCTGGCAGCACTCCTGACTATTTTAATTATTATTATAATAATAGTCGTTCCCTTGGGGTTATTGAGCGTGACACTGTTCCGAGAGGCCGCTGGCTTTCTGGCGTTTATCGAGTCTCGAGAGACTACTTCGGAGCCAACCTTACGCACTGCGTTCGATGCGCTACCTGACTGGATAGCCCAGTTGTTGCGGCATTTTGGACTGGTGGATTTTGAGAGGGTTCAGCGTTGGCTCAATTCAAAATTAGAGCAAGGTAGCGGCTTCATCGCGACACAGGCCATGAATTTTGGCCAGAACACTTTTCAACTCGCTGCGAGTTTGCTGATCACGATGTATCTCGCCTTCTTTCTGATCCGAGATGGCGACCGGATCGTGCATGTCATGCGGCGCGCACTGCCACTAACGCCGTCACAGAAGCAGGAACTCATCAACAAGCTTAGCGCCGTCGTTCGCTCGACGGTGAGGGGAAACCTAGTTGTTGCCCTGATCCAGGGAACACTTGGTGGTGTCGCATTCTGGTTCCTTGAGGTCCGAGCGGCCCTGCTGTGGGCTGTCGTTATGGCCCTACTGTCATTACTGCCAGCCATCGGCGCCGCGCTGGTTTGGCTTCCGGTAGCGATCTGGTTCTTCGTTACGGGGGGGATCTGGCAGAGCATTGCATTGATGACCTGGGGCATGCTGGTCATCGGCTTGGTGGACAACTTGCTGCGGCCGATGCTTGTCGGCAAGGCCACTTTGATGCCCGACTACGTTGTCATGATCACGACGCTGGGCGGTATTGTTGTCTTCGGAGTCAACGGCTTCATCTTAGGCCCCCTAATCGCAGCGATGTTTTTCGCGATATGGAACCTGTATCTCACGACACATCAGGCCTCGGGAACGCCAACCAAACCCTCTGATCCTTGAGGCCGAAAAGCGCGCACGCGGCAGAGAAAGGCCGAGTCGTCCGCCCCATCCGGGGACTGGACCAGATCGGGTTGATTCGCTGGCTGCCGGGGATTTACACGCTGCGCCATTACGAGCTGTCATGGTTGCCGCGGGACATCGTGGCAGGCCTTGTCCTGAGCGCACTCCTGGTTCCGGTCGGCATCGCCTATGCGGCGGCGGCTGGGCTGCCGGGTATCAATGGACTTTATGCGACGATCGCTGGGCTGCTCGCCTATGCCGTCTTCGGCCCCAGTCGGGTCCTTGTCCTTGGACCCGACTCTTCACTGTCCGCGCTGATCTTGGCGGTCGTCATCCCCTTGTCGCTGGGCGACCCAAAGCGCGCCGTCTCGCTGGCAGGAATGATGGCGCTGGTTTCAGGTGCTCTATGCGTTCTGGCGGGGGCGGCGCGCATGGGCTTCATCACCGAGTTGCTGTCAAAGCCAATTCGCTACGGATATATGAACGGAATAGCGCTCACCGTAATCGCGAGCCAATTGCCAGCGTTATTTGGCTTCAACTTGATCGGCCATGGGTTGCTCGACGAGTCCCACCAATTCGCGCTCCTCGTACCCACCCAGACCAACTTCACCGCGCTCGCAATCGGTACGGGGACGCTCTCGACCATCCTCTTGCTCAAACGCTATCCACGTTTGCCGGGCGTCCTGATTGCCGTCACGAGCGCGACCCTCGTGGCCGGAGCGAACGGACTCATCGGCCGCGCCGGCATTCCCGTATTAGGTCCGGTAGCGGACGGACTGCCCGACCTCATCTGGCCATCGGTGCGGTGGAACGATCTAGGCCCGGTATTCGTCGGCGGACTGGCAGTTGCGCTAGTCTCCTTCGCGGACACCAGCGTGCTATCGAGGACCTACGCTGCAAAGACCGACGCGTTCGTAGACCCGAATCAGGAGATGGTCGGTCTTGGAGCGGCCAACCTCGCTTCGGGCCTGTTCCAAGGTTTAGCAATCAGCGCAAGCGCATCGCGAACACCGGTGGCTATCGATGCTGGCGCACAAACCCAACTCACCGGGGTGGTCGGCGCCCTTGCCGTGGCTGCCATGCTGCTATTCGCGCCCACCCTTCTGCGCGACCTGCCCCTCGCAACATTGGCCGCAGTCGTCATCGCGTCGGCATTCGGCCTAATTGAGATCACTGACCTTCGCCGACTCTGGCGCATCCAGCGCTGGGAATTTTGGTTATCAATCGGGTGCTTGCTCGGAGTCGCACTGCTTGGCGCCATTGAGGGTATCGGAATAGCCATCGCAATCGCTGTCACCGAGTTTTTATGGGACGGCTGGCGGCCCCATTCGGCCGTGCTGGGGAGGGTCGACGGCGTCAAGGGCTATCACGACACGGCCCGCCACCCCGAAGCCAGAGTGATACCGGGATTGGTGCTTTTTCGCTGGGATGCACCCCTATTTTTCGCCAACTCCGAGCTATTTCGAAGCCGTGTACTGGATGCAGTGGCCGAATCGCCGACGTCGGTGCGCTGGTTGGTGGTCGGCGCCGAACCGATTACCAACGTGGACGTCACGTCAGCCGACGTGTTGAGCGAGCTTGACCAGACACTGCACGATGCTGGTATCGACCTCTTTTTTGCTGAAATGAAAGGTCCGGTCAAAGACAAGCTCAAACGCTTCGGGCTCTTTTCCCGGCTTGGCGAAGAGTGCTTCTTTGCAACCACTGGAGAGGCTGTTGCGCGCTATCTGGACTCGAATCCTGTCGACTGGGTGGACTGGGAGGACCGGACGAAGTAACCGACTCGGAATCCATACGCGAGCCGACACCGCCCGGCACTGACTTGGGTACGCGGTTTGCTGGACTTTGTGGGCTCGGACAAGGCGCTTGCTCAAGGCCGAATTCCCAGGCTCTCCACTCAAGCGTCTGAGTTTCTCAACCCAAATGGATCCCCATGAATATTCATAGCGTCCTCAAACCCGCGGCCGCAATTGCAGCACTCCTACTGCTCTCAACCGCACAGTCCGCAATGATCACCAAGGCCGAATACCAGGCCAGCAAAGCGCGCGTCAGCGCAGACTACAAGACCGAAAAATCCGCCTGTCGTTCGCTTTCCGGCAATTCTCAGGATGTCTGTATCGAGGAAGCAAAAGCCAAAGAAAAGGTGGCGATAGCAGAACTTGAATACAGCTTCACGGGCAAGACCGAAGACCGTAACAAGGCACTCGTCGCCAAGGCCGAATCCAACTATGCGGTCGCAAAAGAAAGATGCGATGACAAGGCCGGTAATGACAAAGACGTCTGTGTCAAAGAGGCCAAGGCCCTCGAGGTCAGGGCGCTGTCTGACGCCAAGATGGGTAAAGAAATTGGTGAGGCCCGAAAGGACGCCTCAGATGACAAGCGGGACGCCGACTACAAGGTGGCGCTTGAGAGATGTGACTCCCGTGCTGGTGACGCCAAGACCAACTGCGTCTCAGCCGCAAAGTCAAGATTTGGCATGCCCTCGTAACTCGGCCAACAGGACGCTTTCACCCACCTTAATCGACGGGAACTGTCATGAGCCTTGGCACCATCTTGCTAATCGTTCTGATCCTGATGCTCGTGGGAGCCCTACCCACCTGGGCACACAGCAGTAACTGGGGTTATCGGCCAGTCGGAGGACTGGGATTACTGGTAACGATTGTGATTGTATTGCTCCTAATGGGGCGGTTGTAACTGAGTCGCGCTATTCGCTGACGTGAAAGGCGCATTGGTGATGCTCGTTTTGAGCTGAAAGTGCTCTGGTTTTATTCCTCAACATCGCAAAAGGAGAAGCAACATGGGTTCATTCCAGGAATTCTCGAGTTCCCCGGTCAAAGCATCGACCATTATCGGAACCGACGTGGTCAATTCAAAGGGGGAAAACCTTGGGGACATTAAGGAGGTCGTGATTGACCCAAGCAGCGGCAAGGTTGCCTATGCCGTTGTGGCATTCGGTGGCTTTCTCGGCATGGGGGAGAAATTGTTTGCGATCCCCTTCAGCTCCTTTAAATACGACTCCACAACGAACGACTACGTACTTGATATTGCCAAAGAGCGGTTGGAGGCCGCGCCTGGGTTCGACGCAGACCACTGGCCGTCGATGACTGATGAAAAATGGAATCGGGACGTCTATAAGTACTATGGCCGCCAACCGTACTGGGAAGATCGCGTCTAAAGCACCATCAAGCGAGCTCCCGGCCTCAACCTCAGCCGCCGGCCGGGGGCGTTCCTTTGCGGCCGTCCCGCTTGCCTAGCAACCGATCCATTTTTATTTTCGCGGCCAACGAGGGTCGTGCGACTTTAAATCACAGAGGTCGAGGTGTAGCTGTCCCACCAACGGCGCGAAGAGCAAGTTGGCTAAAGCCTCACCGCCCTGCTCCATGATCCGGATGTGATTGCGAATAAACATGGAGTGCAGGAACGGCGCAGTAAAATTCATCCACCACCGCATGCTGTTGACATGCCAGTCGTAATGAACCACGCAGACCGAGCCTTCTTTTGAGAAGCTCCAGCGCCCAACACCCGATAGATCGCCCTCTACCGTTCCCTCGAGTGCCACCAGCTTTTGGATGCGTGTGGCACACACGTCAAACATCACTCGGTAGAGCCACTTGCTCTGCCAAACATAGCGTCTGATATTTCCGAGACCATTGGGGGCGCCGCATGCCCTTTGTTGGACATCGCGCACGCCGGGCCACCACTTCGGCCAGCGCAGTGAATTTTCAATGGCTTCGTAGACCTGTTCCACCGGCGCTTCAATGCGCCAGATCGTCAGTAGATGATATTCCGCCAAGGGTGATCCCATTTGCAGAGCCGATTTCGAATGCTCTGTCGTGGTCTTCGCAAGCCGCACAAAATTGACGAGAAACGCTCGCATCAACTGGGGGGTCAGCCTGTCTCGTAGTCGGCCTTGCTCGTCAAACCGGTTAAACGAGGCAATGCGAGGCAATGCGAGGCAATGCGAGGCAATGCGAGGCATTCAGGGGCGAGCGCCCGTCGCTGTCAGGCCAGTCTAATTACAAACCGAGCCAGAAGACACCGGGTTTCCCCGGCGCCTCTGAACCGCGCAAGTGCCTGGTTAAGCCTTCATTCAATCATTTCGCAGGGACTTGGGGAGTGCTCTTTGATGGCGCTTGCGCCGCGCTGTGGTCGGCGCCGTGCGAAGGGTCTTGGGTCGGGTTTTGGGTGGCACTCTTTGAAGGCGCTTGGGAGGGACTTTGAGGAGCGCCGTGTGAAGGGTTCTGGGCAGGGGTTTGGTTCGAAGCCTGGGAGTCGTTCTGAGATTGCGCCATGGTAGATATCCTCTAGTTTGGTAGGGCTACACGAATTGAGGCCCTAGCTGTCATGCGCAATTTTTGCTCCCGCCTTGACACTCGCGTTTCGTGGAAGCTGTTTAGTTTGAGTTAGACGTCCATCGGGATGGGCTGGTCGAGTGAAGGTATTCATTGCCTCCGCTAGACTTATCAGCTTGTTTCGGGGCTAGCCTGCACCTCACGAAGTAGATGCTCTCGAAAGACCGCGGCAATCGGCGAAAGGACGCGGCTTCGAAGGTAGACAAGATGCCATTTAGAGGGTATCGGGAACCCGACAACCGGGAGAATCTGAACGCCGGTGTTGATTGCTCGGCCCTCGAGCGCGTGCCCTGAAAGGACCGCAAGTCCGAGCCCGCCTGCGACTGCTTCTCGAATGGCCTCGTTGTTTCCAAGTTCAAGGCGCACGATGGGCTTGAACCGCTGCGCCGCAAAGTGGGCATCAACCGCCAAGCGGGTGCCGGACCCGGGCTCGCGCAAAATGAACCGTTCCTGTTTTAGTTCGGACAACGAGATTTGATCGCGCCCCGCCATTCGATGCGTCGCACTCGAAATCAGCACGAGTGGATTTGGCATGAGTTCGTCGTTGGCAAGGTCGAATGATTCGGGTGGCTTCGACATGATGTAAAGATCGTCCTGATTTTCACGCAGGCGATCGATTACGCCGTCCCGATTCAGAACGACCAGCGAAATCTCAATCTCCGGGTAGACCGCACAAAAGCTCCCTAGTAGGCGAGGCACAAAGTACTTGGCGGTGCTGACCACCGCGACCCGCAATCGGCCACGCGTCAGTCCTTTGATTGCCGCCACGCGTTGCTCGAACCCATCCCATTGGTCAGCGATTCCGCGAGCGGTACGTGCCAATTCCTCACCTGCCTCGGTCAGTACAACGCGCCTGGACACCACCTCGTATAGCGTCAACCCGATGGAGTCCGTCACCTCACGCAGCTGCATCGAAGCCGTGGGTTGGGTTACATGCGTGCGACGCGCGGCTGCGCTGACGCTACCGGTTTCGGCCAGCGCCAGAAAAAGGCGTAACTGTCGGAAGGTGATATGCATCTAGGTTTATCGATATTTAGTTATCTATAAATCTATTTTACTTGATGCATCACTGGCAGTAGTCTGCATCCCAACGCCAAGGAGCTTTCGTGCAGAACCTACTCGATCCGGCGATTCTCTTTTTTGTCTTTGGCGTGCTTGCCGGAACGATTCGATCGAACCTCGAAATTCCGGCGGCGATTTCTCGTTTTTTGTCGCTCTACCTGTTGATGGCGCTGGGCTTGAAGGGCGGATTTGCCTTGTCGCATTCCGGCCTGAACGCCGAAGTTGCGGCAAGCCTCGGCGCTGCCGTCTTACTAGCGATCTTGATTCCGATCGCTGGGTACCTGCTGCTTCGCAAAATCGTGTCGGGATTCGATGCGGCTGCGATTGCCGCGACCTATGGCTCGGTGAGCGCGGTGACGTTCCTGACGGCAACACAATACCTCGACAACCAATCGATCCCGTATGGCGGCCACATGGCAGCTGCCATGGCGCTGATGGAATCACCGGCCATCATCTTTGCTGTCCTCCTTGCCAATCGCATCCGAAGTCACGCGCAGCCGCACACACCGCCGCACACACCGCCGCACACACCGCCGCACATGCCGCTGCACACACAAACAGACACCCAGACCGTTTCGGTTCGGAAGGTCCTGCATGAATCATTTACCGATGGCGCTCAACTCCTGTTGCTCGGCGCAATGATCGTTGGCCTCATCAGCGGAGAAGCCGGCGAGCGCGCGATGCAACCGTTCGCAGTCGACTTATTCAAAGGAATGCTGTCGTTCTTCCTTCTCGATATGGGTCTGATGGCCGCGCGAAGCCTCAATCAGGCGAGCACCAAGCCACCGCTTCTCGTCGTTTATGCCGTGCTTGCGCCGGTCATTCACGCCACCTTCGCACTGGGATTGGCTTTGCTACTGAAGTTGTCCTCTGGCGATGGCGCACTGCTCATGACGCTTGCAGCGAGCGCCTCCTACATCGCTGTCCCGGCGGTACTGAGGATCGCGCTACCTGAGGCAAACCCCTC
>Ga0114976_10003038_pt1 | contig 10505 bp, 4 predicted proteins | sample S_130805_EF_Meta_FD_87319 | JGI IMG/M metagenome (GOLD analysis project Ga0114976, IMG submission 87319) | Freshwater microbial communities from Lake Simoncouche, Canada to study carbon cycling - S_130805_EF_MetaG | ecosystem: Environmental > Aquatic > Freshwater > Lake | place: Lake...
CCCCACCTGATTTGCCCCAAATTGGGCCTGCTTGACCCAATCCATAAACCGAAGTATCATATTTTTCATTAAGACAAATATTGCGGTTTATTTCATATGAAACTTTCAGCGCGGGTTGCACAGGGCCTTCTGGTCGCGGTACTGGCCGTCACCGGATTATCACCCAATGCAATGGCGCAGGCGCCGGCCTGTTCGCGAACGATCACTGCCAACGTGGTCGCCCTCGATCAGCCGCTGATGTACAACCGCATCGGCGCGCAAAACATCAACGGCATGATGTTCGCGCTGCGCCGTGATGTCGTGGATACGCTGACCAACCGCACCGAGATCGCCGGCGGCGTTCTGCGTCCGGGCCAGGTGCAACTGCGCGAGGACAAGCGTCCCCGCCCACTGGTGTTACGTGTCGCCGCCGGCGACTGCCTGACGGTCAATTTCCATAATTTGCTGTCGCCGATCGCCAATCCGCGCAATGCCCAGCATCCGGCGATGCATATTGATGATCAGGTGGCCTCCCGGCATGCAGGCTTCCAGGTGCAGGGCCTGTCATTGCTCGGTTCGATCGCTTCCGATTCCAGCAACGTTGGTCGCAACCCCAGCAGCCTGACCGCACCGGGCGAACAGCGGACCTACCGCTTCTATGCCCCCAAGGAAGGTACTTTCCTGGTGGTCAGCCACGGTGCGCAGTTCGGCGGCGAAGCCGGTGCCGGCAACAGCGGCAACGGCCTGTTTGCCGTGGTCAATGTGCAGCCGCTGAAAGCGCGGTTTTATCGCAGCCAAGTGACGGAACTCGAAATGCGCCTGGCCACCACCGGTAAAACCGCGAGCGGTCATCCGGTAATGAATTACGAAGCCAAATATCCGAACGCGCAGCCATGGATTGCCGAGGGCAAGGCCGGACTGCCGGTACTCAATATGCTGACTGCTGCCAATGAACTGGTGCACTCCGACATCAGCGCAGTGATCATGGGCCCCAGCGTCGATGGCAGTTTCCCCGCATCGACTTATCCGCTGGAATCCACTGGCAAGCGCAACCCGGCCTATCCCAACCGCCTCGAAGCCTTCCGCGAATTCACCATCGCCTTTCATGATGAAGCTGTGGCAGCGCAGGCTTTCCCCGGCTACTACGATGACCCGGTACTGAAACACACGCTCTCTGGTGTGCGCGACGCCTTCGGCATCAACTACGGCATCACGTCCGCCGGTTCGGAAGTACTGGCGAACCGCCTTGGCGTGGGCCCGATGCATGACTGCGCGAACTGCGCATTCGAAGAATTCTTTCTTTCCGCATTCGCCGTTGGCGACCCGGCAATGCTGGTCGACGTACCGGCCAACGTCGGACTGGAAACGGTCCGTCCTGGCGAAATTCCGCCGGCATCCGCAGTCGGCCCGAAAGCGACGCGCGCCTTCTACCCGGATGATCCCACCAACGTCCGTCACAGCTACCTCAACGATTTCGTCAAGTTCCGCAACGTCCATGCCGGCTGGGAATATCACGTGTTCCACCTGCATGCCCACCAGTGGCTGTTCAATCCGAACGACGACAACTCCAGCTACCTCGACGCGCAGTCCATCGGACCGGGCTCCGCCTACACCTATGAAATCGCCTTCGGCGGCTCCGGCAACCGCAACCGCACGCCGGGCGATTCGATTTACCACTGCCATTTTTATCCGCATTTTGCGATGGGCATGTGGGAGCTGTGGCGTACGCATGACACCTTCGAGCCGGGCACCCGGCTGAAAGTCACCGGCGCCGGTACGCACACCACGCCGTGGGCGCTGAAAGACGGAACGCCGGCGCAGGGCGCCCGCGCCTTGCCTGATGGCGAGATTGTTGCCGGCACGCCGATCCCCGGCCTGGTGCCGCTGCCCGGCAAGGCAATGGCGCCGATTCCCGGCGCGGTGACCGTTGAACCCAAAGTCGTCAACGGCAAGACGGTGGGCAGCGTCGCCAAGGTGCTCGACCGCACGATCAATCCGGGCTTCCCCTTTTACATCGCCGGCATCGAAACCATTGTCGGCCAGCGCGGCACCACGCCGCCGCTCGACATGCTCGCCGCTGCCGGTGGTTTTGACGGCGGTCTGCCGCGACATTCGCTGGAAGGTTATGCCGCCGGCGCCGAAACACATGCGAATACCACGCGCCTCGACATGACCAAGCAGGTGCACAAGGCGAAGCCGGTGTATTTCCCGGAAGAGGGCACCGACATGGAGAAGGTGGCGATGGCCTTCCACGGTCGCCGCAGCCATCCCAGCACCGCGGTGTTGCCGAACGGAACGACGCGGGTTGCGGAGTTTCTGACCAACGGCGCACCGGCAGCACCCGGCGCACCCTATGCCGATCCCTGCGTTGATGACCGCGGCACGCGCCTCGGCAAAGGCGTGCTCGGCGAATTTTTTGACGGTGCCGGTGGCCTCGGTTACCGGCGCAGTTCGGTGTTCAATGCCGACAGTCCACGCATCTACAAGAATGTCGCAGTGCAGTTTGACGCCGTACTCAACAAGATGGGCCAGCATTTCCCGCAGCAGCGTATTTACACGCTGTGGGAAGACGCGGTACCGACCATCAACAAGCAGAAGGCGCCGGAGCCGCTGTCGATGCGTGCCAACAGCATGGATTGCGTGCAGCTCCTCGCCGTCAATCTGCTGCCGGAAAACTACGAGCTCGACGATTACCAGGTGCGCACCACCACCGACATGATCGGCCAGCACATCCATCTGGTGAAGTTCGACGTCACCGCCGCCGACGGTTCCGCCAACGGCTGGAACTATGAAGACGGCACCATGGCCCCCGGCGCCGTGCGCGAACGCATCCACGCGATCAATGCCTGGAATGACGCGCATCCCGACCAGCGGGTCCGCCTGCCCAACGGCAACGCCCGGCTCGAAGCACTGCCGCATCCCTTCTTCGGCCAGTTCGGCCGTCCGGAATGGCTGGGTGCGCGTACCACCATCCAGCGCTGGTTCGCCGATCCGGTGATTAACACCGCCGGTAAGGATCGCGGTCTGGGCACGGTGTTTTCGCATGACCACTACGGTCCGTCGACCCACCAGCAGGTCGGTCTGTACACAGCGCTGCTGGTCGAGCCGCAGAACTCGCGCTGGGTGCATAACGAAACCGGCGAACCAATGTTCACCCGTCATGACGGTGGTCCGACTTCGTGGCAGGCGGTGATTCTCGCCGGCGACCTCGACGGCGACGGCAAGGACGACAGCTACCGCGAATTTTTCCTCGAGTTTTCCGATTTCCAGCACGCTTATGAGAAGGACGTGTATGTCGGCGTCGGTCCCGACGGCAGGACGCCGGCGCCGGCGACTGCCGAGTCGTATCGCTACGCGGTCAATCCGCCGGTCATGGTTGAAACCAAACCGGTGTTTCCGGACCTGCGTCGCGCCGCACCGACATGCCCGGGCGGCATGCCGCGCCCCTGTCCCGGCGTGATCTCGCTCAACGACATCGGTACCTTTGTTGTGAATTACCGCAATGAACCGGTGGGCTTCCGCATTTACGACCCGCGTCGCATCGGTCCTGACGGCAAGCCCGGCATGCAAACCTCGGGATTGGCTGGTGACTTGGCCTTCGCCCTGCAGACGCGTATTGACCGTGCGCTGCCGCAACTCAACACCGTTGTTGGCGACACGCCGTACCTGCCGCTGACGAACGATGTACGGGCCGGTGATCCGTTTACCCCGATCCTGCGCGCTCACTCCGGCGACCGCGTGTCGATCAAGACCGTTGTCGGTGGCTGGGAAGAAACGCATAACGCCAGCGTGCATGGCCTGAAATGGCTGCACACCGGCGGTGACTTCGGCGTGCAGTCGCCGACCTCGGGCTGGAAGAATCACCAGTTCATGGGCCTCTCCGAACACTTCCCCTTCCTGACCCCGGTGATTGCCGATTCAACGCAGAACGGTAAGACCGCCGACTACGCCTGGACCATGGATTCGTCACCGGACGGCTGGTGGACCGGCGTCTGGGGCGTGATGCGCAACTACAGCACGCGTCAGGACAATCTGTTCCCGCTGCCGGCCAATCCGCGGCCGGTGGTGATGAAGGCCGACGGCGCGATGCGCGGCATGTGTCCCAAGAACGCCGTGATCCGGCGTCATGACGTGACGGTTGTTCTCGCCAACAAGGCGCTGACCCGTCCCGCCGGCGTGAGCCTGGTGCCGAGCGACGGCACTGCCAGCCTTCACGCCGGTGCGCCGCTCGATCCGAATGGCGGCACACTGGTTTACAACAGCCGTGAAACCCTGATTCCCGCACGTCAGATCTTTGTCGAAGACCTGACCGGCACCTCCGAAGTGCGGCGCAACCTGCCGGCGCAGCAGGGACCGCTGCATGACCCGACCGCCGTGCTCTATGTGCGTACCAACGATCTCGATGCCGCAGGACGCATGAAGGCCGGCGTGCCGGTCGAACCGCTGGTGCTGCGTGCAGCAGCCGGTGAATGTATCGAAGTCACGCTGCGTAACCGCTTGCCCGAAGCGATGCCCGACTTGCCGGGTCATGCGCAGACGGTCGCGGCCGTCGTGCGTGACCGCGACGCCATCGACGGCACCACCTATTTCCAGCTCAACCTGGCCAAGACTTCCAGCCATGTCGGCATGCACACGCAGTTGCTCGAATACGACATCAGCTCCAGCGATGGCACCAACGTCGGCATCAACCCGGTGCAGACGGTGGCTCCCGGCCAGTCACGGATGTACCAGTGGTATGCCGGTGACCTGCGTCAGGTGCCGAATGCCCGTGCGCCACTCGATGCGAATCGCGACGAGACCAAGTTACAGGCCACGCCGGTGGAGTTCGGTGGCGTCAACCTGATGCCCGCGGACAAAATCAAGCAGGGCCATAAGGGTCTGGTCGGCGCGCTGGTCATCCAGCCGCCGGGCGCAACCTGGGTGGAAGATGCGAAGAACCGGGCATCGGCAACGGTCAAGGTCGGTAACAAGACGTACCGCGACCACGCGCTGGTTCACCAGAAGGGCATGAACTTCCGTTACCGCGACGGTTCGGCCGTCGGCAAGAACCAGCTCAGTGATGATCCGCAGGACATCGGCCAGTTCGGCGTCAATTACCGCAGCGAGCCGATGTGGTTCCGCTTCGGCATGCATCCCGAGGCGCCGCTCGGTCATGAAGGTTTCGGCGGCATCGCCACGGCATGGCAGGCATTCAGCAATACCTGCTGCGCGCCGAGCGGCCCGTCGCCGGGTTCGATCGTCAACGCCGATCCGGAAACGCCGGTGCTGACGACGGTGCGCGGTGCAGAAAATCGCATCCGCCTGCTGATGCCCCATGGCCTCGCGCGCAGTTCGGTGTGGTCGCTGCACGGCCACCTGTGGCAGCAGGACCCTTACTTGGCCGGCACCGTGCCCTCGCAGAGCATCGGTCACAATCCGCTGGGATTCTGGCGGGGCGAGCAGGACGGCCTGCTGCCGCGTTCGGCCTATAACGTGATCCTGCCGAAGGCCGGTGGCGATGCGGCGATCCCCGGCGATTACCTGATGCGCGACTACGCGCCCAACGGTACCCACAGCGGCATGTGGGGGCTGTTCCGGGTGCAATAACAAGGGGGATGGCAGTGTTGTAAAGCTGCCAAATCAACATTAACAATAAATTTGATATTAATGAAACTTTGTAATATGCTGTGGGTGAAATCTGGTTGAAAGCCGGGTGTTGCTCGATGTTTCAGCCAAAAATTATATAAATTAGTATTTATTTTCAATTAATTAATATCTAGTGCGGGTTCAAGATTTTCCTAGGGATTGTTGCGGCCATAAAATGATAATAATGAAAAATAAAATTAAATCGAATATATTTCGGGTCCTCGGTGGCTTTGCGCTGGCCCTGACGATGCCTTTGACGGTTGTGGCGCAGACCGCCGCTCCGGCGCCGATGCCGGCTGCTGCGCCGTTCCCGGCCCAGTTCGATATTACGGGTTTTATCGAGGCCGCCACGCTCGACACCAGCGGCGCAATTTGCCGCGCCAATGATCCGCTGCTGGCGGGTGGCACGGTGACCGTCAACAACGTCACCGTCGTCATCCCCTGTAACACCATACTCCAGATGCCGGCCACCTCGCTGACCTGGGCGGAACTGTTCCGTCAGGTTCCGGCGGGTACCCGCAGTGGTGAAACGGCGCTGGCGCTGCGCGACGACCTTCCGGTCAAACGGCCTTACAACGGCGCGCTGCCTTCTTTTCAGATCCACGTTCAGGGCAATGTCATCGGTGGCCGCTATATCGCCGGCCTGGTGTTCATCGGCCAGTCTCTCGGCGAGGCCGTGGGTACGACGGGCATCGTCAACTTCATCAACTACCAGACCGGCGACATCCACATCGGCGGCATTCCCAACGTTCCCGCAGCGACCGATACCCGTGTCCGCCTCAATGATCCGGTCGGCCGCTTCGGCCGTGCACAAGGCGCAATCGGTTCCGGTGCCACTGTGGAATCGCAGGACTTTGATGCCCGCTTCACCGCCGACACCGACAACCCCACTGTGCGTTCGGAAACCGGCTACCCGATGTGCGTGCCGCGTGTCGATCCCTTTGATCGCACCAACGGCGGCGAAGATCCGCTGTGCCCGATCCGCAACCGTCCCCTCGGACCGAATTGCCGTTCCCTGCCGGCGGCGCAGTTTCCGGCATTCCCGGCCGCAGCCGCCGGCCAGTTCTGCCGCACTTTTGCGATGGACGCGCCACCGATTGCCGCGCCGGGCGGCGCACTTGCGCCTTGCCTGAACGGTATTTGTGCAACCGATCCGACGCGTCAGGCGCCGATCGTGGTGGGCGACACCATTGCCTTCAAGGGCACGTTGCGCGTCGATGCGCTGGGAGCGCCGTTCATCTCCGCTTACGAACTGATTCCCAACGTTGGCATCTACACGCAACCCGGTGCGAAGCCGGCTTACATTGCTCTGGATGAAATGCTGATTGGAGTTGGCGCTCCAGCGACAATTGCCGGCGTGGCGCAGGCTTCAGCGACTGATATCCGGGTGGAGGGCTTCACCACCGACCCGAGCATGTTTGTCGACATCTACACCGTCGACAGGGACCCGGCGACCGGCCGTGAAATCGACCGTTTCCAGGGCGCAGTTACTGCCAACGGTGGCGTGCTCGGCCGTTTCCGTTTCCGTGCGAACGGTTATGCCGGATATCCGACGCGCACCATGCGCGTGGTGACCCGTAATCTCTGCGGCTCGGATGCCGCCCCCTGCGTGATGCCGGCGCAGCCGCAACGTTATGCCAATGACCTGATTGCCGGCGCTTATACGGCACCGGTGTTTGATTTCATTTTTCCTGAACCCGCACTGATCGGTCAGCCGCTGGTGCCGGCCAATTTCCAGGATCTGCCTTTCCTGTATTGCGGCAGCGGCCCGCTGCAAAGCGTCTCGGTGCCCGCCGGTGTGACCGGCCCGATGGTCGGACAGCTCAGCCCGGCACCGTGGCAATCGCCGATGGCATCACCGTTATTCGCGGGTACGCTGTGCCCGTCGGCACCGGCAGTTGCCGCAGGACCGGTGGTCAATCCAGTACCGAATCCGCAGCCCGCCGTCACCGCACCCATCGCCAACGCCGGCAACACGCAGACCGTGGCAGCCGGTGCAGCAGTCGTCCTCAGCGCGGCAGCCAGCGTCGATACCAACGTTCCCGCGCGCGCCCTCAACTATTCCTGGGTGCAGATCGCCGGCCCGGTGGTGTCACTGTCCGCGAACGGTGCTACGGCCGGATTTACCGCGCCGGCTGCACCGTCGGCCCTGCAGTTCCAGCTCACCGTCAGCAATGGGCTGGCTTCGGCGACCGCAACGGTGACGGTGAATGTCAACGCTGCCGCGCCGACCCAGGCGCCGGTGATCGCCTTCGCCAGCCCCGCTGTGGATGCGGCCGCGCTGACTGCAGTGACGGTCAATGCCGTGGTGACCGATCCCAATGTGCCGGCACAGGCGGTGACCCTTTCCTGGCGTCAGATTCAAGGCGCTGTGGTGGCACTGACCGGCAGCAATACACTGGCAATCCAGTTTACCGCCCCTCGCGCACCAGACACCCTGGTGTTTGAACTCACCGCCACCAACGCCCGCGGCCAGGTGTCGACGGCAACGGTGCGTGTCAACGTGGTGCCCGACGTCATTACCGTGAGCAGCGCCATCTGGGCCCGCGCCAATGGCCGGCTGACAGTGACTGCCGCTTCATCGACTCCGGCCGCGCCGACGCAGTTGTTCGCCAGCGTGTTTGCCGGCACTACGGCGCTGACCGCGCAACCGGTGACGATGCAGGCACGCAGGGGCAATGTCTGCGGTGCTGCGGCGACCTGCTGGCAGGCAACGATCCAGACGCCGCGCATTCCCGGCACTAACACTTTCCAGCAACCCAGCGCACTGGTGATCGATTCCAGCCGCGGCGGCCGCCTGACCCTCACCGTACCCGGGCTGATTATCCAATGAACATCCTCACTGCAATCAACAATTGCAACCCGGTGAACACCGCCACTGACGCCGCATTTGTCCAGTCGGAGCTGCTGCGGAAGGGGGCAGCATGAGCCTCCGGCCGGTGTCGAAGATCGACCGCATCGCCGCCGTACTGAGCGGCTGGGGTCTGTTCCCGGCGCAACGCGGGGCCGAGGTCACGGCGCAACTGCGTCCGCAGACCTTCAATCTGAGCCGCCGCTTCGCCGTGATCAGTTTTTTCGTGATTGTCACCGTGACTCTAGGCATGTCAGTCGTGCTGGCGCGTTTCCTGTCCGAAGAAATGCTGCACCACGACGCTGTCGAGACATCCGAGTTCATTCATCGTGTACTGGGTCACCAGTTCAATGAAGCGTTTTTTTCCGGCAACCCTGCCGACGCAGAGACCTCCGGCGCGCAGGAATCCCTGTCCGCAGTAGCAAGAATGCCCGGAGTCTTGCGTGCTCAGGCCTTCTCTTTGGACGGTACCGTGCTCTGGTCGAGTCACAACGCGAGTAACCACCATACTTTCGGTGCAAATCCCGAACTCGAGCGCGCGCTCAATGGCGCGGTGGTGGTCGAAGCCGACCTGATTGAATCCCGGGATTACATCAAGCCCGAGCATGTCTTCGCGGCGATGCCGCAAAAGCAGTTCGCCGAATACTACCTGCCGGTGTGGGATAAAGAACGTAACAACGTCATCGGCGTGGTCGAGATCTACAAAAGCCCCGATGCGCTGTTCGACACGATCCGTCGCGGCCTGCGGCTGATCTGGATCACGGCGCTGTGCGGCGGGCTGCTGATGTACGGCTGCCTCTTCTGGACCGTGCGCCGTGCCCACCAGGTCATGCTCGACCAGCAGCGTCGCATCGCAAGCAACGAAGGTTTTGCCGCCGTCGGCGAGATGGCTGCCGCGGTTGCGCACAACCTGCGTAATCCGATGGCCGCCATCCGCACCTCGGCGGAACTGATGGCCGGACAACCCGGCGACCGGCGCTACAACTTTGCCGGCGACATCATGGCCGAAATCGATCGCATGGAGTCGTGGATCCGCAGCCTGCTCGGTCATGCGCGGGTCGGCACGCGCCCCCCCAGTTCGGTGTCGGTCAACGCCATCCTGCAAGGCCTGATCGGCAGCATGCACGCCGAGATGATCCAGCGCCGCGTCATTGTGCAATGGGCTGTCGATGAGCGGCTGCCGTCGCTGTATATCGATGGCCTGATGCTCGAACAGATTGCCCATACCGTGGTGGCCAATGCGCTCGACGCCATGCCCGACGGCGGCACCTTGAGCCTCGCCACCCGCCGCAGCGCCGGCGGCAGCAAGAGCATCGAAATCAGCATCAGCGATACCGGCGTGGGCATTCCCGCGCAGAAACTCAAACAGACCTTTACCGCTCCGGCCAGCACCAAGTCCCATGGCCTGGGCATCGGTTTACCGCTGGTCCAGCGCACCGTCGAGCGCATGGGCGGTGCGGTCACCATCAGCAGCCAACCCGGACGCGGCACCAGCGTCACCATTGCCATACCCCAGACTTGAACAGGAAAGAGATCATGACCCCGAGCATTTTGCTGATCGAAGACGAACCGACACTGGCGCGCAATATGTGCCTTTATCTCGAACAGGAAGGCTTTACTGTGGAGACCGCATCCAGCGGCGAAGCCGGTCTCGAGCGCCTGCAACAAATCGCACCGCAACTGGTTGTCCTGGATTACAACCTGCCGGGCATCAACGGTCTGCAGGTACTGCAGGAAATCACGCAAAAGATGCCGCGCACGCGGGTGATCATGCTTACCGGCGCCGGCAGCGAGCAGGTGGCGGTTGATGCACTGAAAGGCGGTGCATCCGATTACCTGAGAAAGCCGATCGAACTGGCCGCCCTGCGGCTGGTGATCGAGCGTGTGTTGTCGCGGCGCCGCTTCGAGGACTGGCCGCGGGTTCGTCGTGACACGGGCAAGGGCAAGCCGATGGATACCCTGCAGCGCCGCCGTCAGTCGGATCAATTTGTCGAACAGAAAACTTCATGGCGGGGCAAGCTGGTTCTTGAACCGCAACAGGACAAGGCAA
>Ga0114976_10003041_pt1 | contig 10498 bp, 6 predicted proteins | sample S_130805_EF_Meta_FD_87319 | JGI IMG/M metagenome (GOLD analysis project Ga0114976, IMG submission 87319) | Freshwater microbial communities from Lake Simoncouche, Canada to study carbon cycling - S_130805_EF_MetaG | ecosystem: Environmental > Aquatic > Freshwater > Lake | place: Lake...
CGGCAACCGCGGCCCAGCTGCTGCTGGAGCAGGGTCTGGTGCGCTCCCGACCCGCTCTGGTGGGATGACTCCGGTGCTTCAACCTGGACCTGTTTGCGGGGGGGCATCAGGGATCCACGCCCTTTTTCTCCGGCGTGTAACTCCGGCAATAGGGGCCCGTGGCGGAGCGCCGCGGCCTGTTCCGCCCGGGGTGCCACCCATAGGGCTTCAGTCGGCAGGTTCGCCCCCCTCTGCGCCCGGGTGAGAGCTCGGGCCCTGCTGCACCGTGCCGATCAGGGCGGCTTCCGGGAAGCCGGCCAGCCGCAGGGCCGCCAGGGCGGCTTGGGCCCGCTCGGCCGGCAGGGCGGCCAGCAGGGGGCCGCAGGTCTGGGGATCGATCAGCAGGGCCTCCAGGGCCGCTCGGCGTCCCGGAATGGCGAGGACGGCGGCCGACGCGGCATCCTCCTGCCCTGGACTCGGCTCGGCGCCTCTGGCCACCCCCACCAACTGCACGGGTCCCTCCAGCAGCGCCAGGGCGCGGGCATTAGCGGGGGCCAGGCTGCTGGCCCAGCCCTGATCCAGAAGCTCCAGGGCCCCGCTGAAGGCTGGAATCTTGCCCGCCTCAAGCTGCACCAGGAGGGGGGTGCGTTGCCGCAGGCCATGGGCCCTGTACCTGAACGGCTCGCTCCGATCGCTCAGGTCGCCGGCTTCGACCATGCCATCGAGCCCACCATCGATCTCAGCGTCAACCACAGCGTCAATCTCAGCGTCGAAGGCGGCTGCGGCCGTGGCTGCGGCAAGGGCTGGAGCGATGGCTGCGGCAGCGGCCCCCTCCCCGGCCGGCTCGGCGAGGTCCGGCCCGGCGCTTCCGGCCCCACCAACGGCGGCAGCGCCCGCCGCCAGCATCTCCCCCAGGTGGCCGAGCAGTCCGAAGCCGGTGACATCCGTGCAGGCGTGGCAGCCAAAGGTGCTCAGCAGTTCCACCAGCGGCGCCTGGCTCCGCTGCATCGTTTCGAGGGCCGCATCGATCCAGCCAGGCTTGGCCACGCCGGCCGCGGCGGCGGCGAACAACACCCCGCTGCCGAGGGGCCCGCAGAGCAGAAGCGCATCGCCCGCCCGCAGGGGGCCCTTGCACCAGTGGCGCTGCGGCGGGGTGAGGCCATTCACCGTGAGCGCCAGGCCGAGGCCCGCCCCATCGCGACCCTCCAGGGTATGGCCACCAATCAGGCGTGCCCCGAGCGGATCGAGCACCGAGCGCACCCCCGCCAGGGTCTGCAGCAGCAGTTCCTCCTGCAGCGATGGCGCCGCCTCCGGCAAGGTCACCAAGGCCTGCACGCTCGCCACCGCCGCGCCACTGGCCCAGAGATCGCCGCAGGCATGCAGGGTGGTGAGGCGGGCGTTGAGCCAGGGGTCGGCCACCAGGGCAGGAAAGCCATCCACGCTCTGGAGCAGCAGGGAGCCATCCGCAACGGCCACCACCACGGCGGCGTCCTCGGGCGGGGGCGCCGCTGAGGGTGACCCGGCGGGTGCTCCGTCCGAAGGGAAGAAGCACCCCATGCCGGTCCGCCCGTCATTCCGGTCCGTCGCGGCCCGGTCTGTCGCAGCCCGGTCTTTCGCAGGGGGGGAAGGCGCCTGGAGCGTGGCCATCGCCTCCCTCCCCTCCTCAAGGCCCAGGGCCGCTGGGGAAAGTGCCGCCGCCATCGCCATCCCCTCCAACCGGGCCAGGGCCGCCTCCAGGGGAGCGGCCGCCAGCTTGGCGGCGCAGCCGCGGCAGGCCATGGCCTCCGGCTGCATCGGAGCCAGAGCCGCGAAACCCTCCAGAAAGCGTTGATCGAGCCGGCGCTTGAAGCGCCACAACCAGCGGCTGGGGCCGAGGGCCAGGGGGCCCCAGAAGGCCGCGGCCCGTGGCCCCCGCGGGCTCCAGCCCCCATCCCCCAGGAGCTGCAATGCCTGACGCTGGGGGCGCCATGGGCAGAGTGGCCGCTCCGGCTGCTCCAGGCTGCGCTGCAGATTCCCAGCGAGCACAGGAGCGGCCCGCACCGCCCACACCCCCGAGGCTGGCCGGGGCGCCGCGGCCACCACAGCGCAGTCGCCGGCCGCGAAGAGGTGGGGGTGGTCCCGCACCTGCAGGCTGGCTTCGGTGAGCACCCGGCCCGTGGCCGGCTCCACCGGCAGGCCCGACGCCGCCAGCCAGGTCGGTGCCCGGCTTCCGGTGCAGGCCAGATCGGCCGGCGCGTCCGGCGGCACGCTCCTTTCCAGCGGGATGGCCGCCGCCTCCAGCAACCGCTCCCCCAGCCGATTGGCCGCCGCCGATCCCAGCCGCAGCGCCAGGCCCCGCAGCAGCAGCCGGGGCGCCAGGCCCCGGGCCCGCAGGGCCAGGGCCAGCTCCACCGCCGCCGCGCCGCCGCCGCGGATGCGCAGCTCGGATCCGGGGCGAAGGGTGGAGAGCCAGGCCAGAAAGGGTTCCAGGGGCTTCACCGGCTGGCCGCAGCCGGCGAGCCCCGCCGTCACCGCCCCCACATCGAGGCTGAGCCGATCGAAGCGCAGCGGCGGCCGCCCCTCCAGCCGCAGCTCCCGCGCCACCGGATCGAGCCCCACGATCTCGGCTCGTAGAAATGTCACGCCGGCCAGGGCGCAGAGACGCCGCAGGTCGATGGTGCACGCCTGGGCAGGGATCAGGCCGGCCACCAGGGCCGGCAGCGTGCCCGAGTAAAGGGCTGTGCTGTGGCGGCTCACCAGGGTGATGAGGGTGTCGGCCGGCCGCCATCGGGGCCGCATCAGCCAGCGCCGCAGCAGCAGCGCATGGGTGTGGCCGCCACCGGCCAGCACCAGATGGGATCGGAGCGGCTCGGCTCCCACCTGGCCGCTGCGCTGGCCCCGCACAGATCAGAGCGCTGGATGGCGCGATCGTCGCATGGGGGAACCCGGGGACTTTGCCCGGATCCCTGGAGGATCGGGCCGACCGACCTAACTTTGGCCCGTGGTGAGCGATCCAAGCGCGTGAATCCCGAGCCGATGGCCAGCCGCTCGCTCCAGCCGACTCCCAACCAAACCGCTGACGCTGGTCTCTCCTCCAGATCGTCTCGCCGCCAAACGTCCGCTGGCCAGGGCGCCCGCCTGCCCTTGCTTCGGTTCACTCTCCCCCTGCTGCTGGCCGCCCTGCCCCTGCCAGCCCTGCTGGTGGCCTGCAAAGCCAAGCCCCCCGAGGTCCCGGTGGTGCAGGGCCCGCGTCGCATCTCGGCCCTGGGGCGACTCGAACCGGAAACCCGCATCCGCAAGGTTTCGGTGCCCACCTCCCTCAGCGGCGACCGGGTCCAGGACATCCTGGTGGAGGAGGGCCAGCAGGTGAAGAAGGGTCAGCCCCTGGCGGTGCTCAACAGCAAGGCCAGCCTGGCCGCCGCCCTGGCCGAGGCTGAGGAGAACGTGACCCTCGCTCAGCGGAAGCTGGAACAGGTGAAGGCGGGCGCCAAGCAGGGGGAGATCCAGGCGCAGGTGTTCAAGGTGCAGAGCCTGGAGCGGCAACTGGCCGGCGAAAAGCTCGCCCAGGATCAAAACGTGAACAGCAAGCGAGCCAGCATGCTCGAGGCTCGCAACGAGTCGAAGCGGTATGACACCCTCTACGCCAACGGCGGTGCCTCCGAACTGGATCGGGACCGCTACCGCACCCGCGCCCAGACCACCGAAGCGGAGCTCAACCGGGCGATCGAAACCCGCGCCGGCACCCTCTCGAGCCTGAGTTCCGAGATCGAGAGCGAAAAGCAGAAACTCAACCAGGTCAGGGAGGTGCGGCCGGTGGATGTGGCCGCCTCCGAGAGCGAACTGCGCAAGGCGATCGCCTCCCGGGACCGGGCCAAGCAGGAGCTGGCCTTCGCCACGGTGCTCGCCCCCCAGGAAGGCCGCATCCTCAAGGTGGTGGTGCAGCCCGGCGACAAGGTGGGCGACTCCGGCATCCTTGAGATGGCCGACACCAGCCGCATGGTGGTAACCGCCGAGGTGTACCAGAGCGACATCAAGGGCGTGCGCCTCGGCCAGGGCGCCTCGATCAGCGCCGACGGCTTTGAAGGCAGCGCCCGAGCCACGGTCTATCAGGTGCTGCCCCAGGTCCAGCGCCAGTCGATCTTCGCCGGCGAGGCTGGCGAGAACCAGGATCAGCGGGTGTTCCAGGTGCGGCTGCGCATCGATCCCACCGATCTGAAGCAACGCCACATCGGCGGTGCCTCGAATCTGCAGGTGAATGTGGTGTTTGATCCCCTCACCCCGGCGGAGGCCGCCCTGAGCCCCGCCGCCGCACCGCCGGCCGCGGCCCCTGCCCCCTCCACTCCACCCACCGCTCCCCGCGACGCCGCCCCCGCTGCCCCGAGGACCCCCTGATGCGGCGCGCCGTCCAGAAACTGCTGCAGCGCACCCCGATCGCCTGGCTGCAGGTGAGCAACAACCCCACCAAGCTGCTGATCGGCATCGCCGGGGTGAGCTTCTCGAACCTGCTGATGTTCTTCCAGCTGGGCCTGCTGGACAGCCTCTACAACAGCCAGAAGAAACCGATCGAACGGCTCGAGGCTGACCTGGTGATGGTGAGTTCCCAATACAGCAACATGGGCTCGCTTCAGGATTTCCCTCGCAGCCGCCTCTATCAGGTGCTGGGGGTGGATGGGGTGGCGGCGGTGTCGCCGCTGCGGATCGCGCGGGGCACCTGGATCACACCGGCCACCCGCCAATCCTTTGACATCTATGTCTATGGCGTCAACCTCGATCAGCCTTCACTGAATTTCCCCGAGATCGAGGCCAACCGCAGCCAGCTGCAGGTGCTGCGTAACGCCCTGTTCGATCGCAACTCCAAGAAGCAATACGGCGATGTGATCAACACGACCAACCAGGGAAAGCCCTTCACCGTGGAAGTCAACAACAAACGGCTCAACATCATCAGCACCTTTGTGATGGGCGCCACCTTCGCCGCCGAAGCCAACCTGATCACCGCGGAGAACACTTTCCTGCACCTCTTCCCCAAGCTCGATCCCGGCTCCCTCCAGATGGGCCTGATCCGCCTGAAGCCCGGCGCTTCGCCCCAGGCGGTGAAGGCCGCGATGGAGCCGATTCTCAGCAGCCGTCATGTAATGGTGCTCACCAAGGAGGAGCTGGCGGAGAAGGAGTTGAACTACTGGAAGCGCAATTCCTCGGTGGGCTTCATCTTCTCGCTCGGCGTGCTGGTGGGTTTTGTGGTGGGCAGCATCATCGTGTATCAGATTCTCTATGGCGATGTGATGAATTCTCTCCCCCAATACGCCACGCTCAAGGCGATGGGTTACCGCGATCCTTTCGTGATCGGGATTGTGATTCAGCAATCGGCGATTCTGGCGGTGGTGGGCTTCCTCCCCGGCGTGCTTCTCTCCAGCGCCCTTTATGTCCTACTGGCCAACGTCACCAAGCTCACGGTGATGATGACCCTCAACCGGGCCCTGCTGGTGCTGGCGCTCACCTTCGTGATGTGCGTGGGCTCCGGCACCCTGGCCACCCGCAAGTTGGTGCAGCTGGATCCGGCCGATGTCTTCTGATCACCCCATGGAGCGCCCCGAATCCAGCCTCGATCCAGCCGGCGCGGCAGCCCCCGGGCCCAGCGAAGGACCCTCTGAGGTGCGCAGCACCAGCCCCAGCGCGCCGAAGCCGGGCGGGGATCGCGACCAACCGGTGATCTCCCTGAACCATGTGAATCACTGGTTCGGCAGCGGCGAAGGGCGCAAGCACGCCCTCAAGGACATCACGCTCGACATCTACCCAGGGGAGATTGTGATCTGCACCGGCCCCTCCGGTTCCGGCAAGACCACCCTGCTCACGATGCTTGGGGGCCTGCGCTCCTGCCAGGACGGCAGCCTCAAGATTCTTGGCCAGGAACTCAACGGCGCCAACAAGGATCAGCTCGCCGACCTGCGCCTGAATGTGGGCTTCATCTTCCAGGCCCACAACCTGATGATGTTCCTCAATGCCCGCCGCAATGTGCGGCTTTCGCTGGAACTGCACGACCGCTTCTTCGGCCAGGACATGGATCAGCTCGCCACCGCCATGCTCGAGAAAGTCGGCCTGGGCGATCGGGTCGAGTACATGCCTGCCAACCTCTCGGGCGGTCAACGCCAGCGGGTGGCGATCGCCCGGGCGCTGGTGGGCCAGCCCAAGATCCTGCTGGGGGATGAACCCACCGCCGCCCTCGACAAGGAATCGGGTCGCACCGTGGTGGAGCTGATGCAGCAGCTGGCCCGCGAGCAGAAGACCACGATCATCATGGTGACCCACGACAACAAGATTCTCGACGTGGCCGATCGCATCATCATTGTGGATGACGGCCGCCTGGCCACGCCGGAGCAGGAGGCGGCCTTCCTGCAACGGATGCGCGATTCCAGCCACTGACGATCCTCGCGGTGCCCTTCGGGGCCTGCGCCGGCCTTGTCCGGAAGCCCGGGCGATCCCCCCTAGGATCCAGCCAGCCAGGAGTTGCAGTGATGGCGGATCTGACTTCCGGCTCTGAATCGGGTCCGAGCTCCGGTGCCGATCCGCAGGGTCCCCACGAACCGGCCAGCAGCCGGGGGCAGGGTCGCTGGTCCGGCCACCCTGAACTCGGCGATGACCCTGGCCCCAGCGCCTTTCCGAGCAATGTGTCCGAGCTGCTCACCCGTGCCCAGCTCGACAACGCCCGCGATGTGTTCAAGCTCGTGGAGACCCGATCCGCCCTGAGCCCCTATCAGGAGCGGGAGTTGGCGGTGAAGATCATCCAGAAGCTGGCCGCCTTTCACGAAGATGTGATCGAGGGCCTGATCGCGGAGGAGAAGGCCGAGAGCGTGGCGGCCTGGGCGATGGACCTCAACCGCATCCGTGTGGCGATCAGCCTTCTGGAAGCCGTGGAGCTCTCCGACGACTGATCGAGCCGCTCAGCCCGTGTGGTTTCGGTAGAACCAGCGCTTCACGGCTTCGGCGCTGATCACGTAGGCGAGCAGGATCAGGGCCAGCAACCCCAGAAACGGCAGAGGAAGCGGCAGAAAACCGAACAGATGGCCCAGGGGGGTGTAGGGCAGCAGCAGGGTGGCTGCAAGCACCACGAGGGTGGCCGCCGTGAGGCTGGGGGAGGGGCGGCTCGTGAGCAGGGGGCCGCGGGTGCGCACCACCAGCACCACCATGGCGGCCGAGAGCACCGATTCCACAAACCAGCCGGTGCGGAAGTGGGCCGCATCGCAGCGCAGCAGCCAGAGCAGCACGGCGAAGGTGAGGTAATCGAACACCGAGCTCACCAGGCCGAAGGCCAGCATGAAGCGCTGGATGAAGGCGATGTCCCAGCGTCGCGGCCGGCTGATCCAGTCGGAATCCACCCGGTCGGTGGCGATGGTCATCTCCGGCAGATCCGTGAGCAGGTTGGTGAGCAGGATCTGCTTGGGCAGCAGGGGCAGAAAGGGCAACAGCAGCGAGGCCCCCGCCATCGACACCATGTTGCCGAAGTTGGCGCTGGTGGCCATGAACACGTATTTGAGCGTGTTGGCGAAGGTGCGGCGGCCCTCGCGGATGCCGGCGGCCAGCACCGCCAGATCGGGCTCCAGCAGCACGATGTCCGCCGCCTCCTTGGCCACGTCCACCGCCCCCTGCACCGAAAGCCCCACATCGGCGGCGTGCAGCGCCGGGGCGTCGTTGATGCCATCGCCCAGGTAGCCCACCACATGGCCGGCCCGCCGCAGGGCACTGATCAGCCGCTCCTTCTGGTTGGGTTCCACCTCGGCGAACACATCGCAGGCCTCGGCCCGCAGCGGCAGCGCCGCATCGCTGAGGCTGAGCAGCTCGCCGCCGGTGAGCACACGGGGATCGGGCAGCCCCGCCTCGCGGGCAATCCGCTCGGCCACCGGGGCGCTGTCGCCCGTGATGATCTTCAGACGCACCCCCAGCCCCGCCAGTTCCGCCACGGTGGCGGCGATGCCGGCCTTGAGGGGATCGGCCAGCACCAACAGCCCCTCAAAGACCATGGCCTGCTCCGAATCGGGGCCGATCGCCCCGGGCGGATGGAGCCGGCTGGCCACCCCGAGCACCCGCTCACCGCCGCGGGCCCGCTCCAGGGCCAGCTCCCTGATCCCCGCTTCGCGATCGGCCAGCGGTTGGAGGGAGCCATCGGCGCACCGGGCCTGGCTGCACACCTCCAGCACCCGGGCCAGGGCGCCCTTGGTGATCAGCTGCGGTCCGCCGGCCGCGTTCTGAACGGGCTGCAGCAGCACGCTCTGGCGCTTGCGGTGGAAATCAAAGGGCTTCTCATCGAGCTTGTTCCAGGCCGCGGGGGCCGGGAGCAGCCCAGGCAGCCCGGGCGGTTGGGGCTGTTCGCTGAGCGTTCGCCTGACGGGTCCTGCCTGTGCCGCTTGGTTCGCTCCAGCCGCCCTGGCGGGCTTCAGCGGCTCCATCCCCGGCGGCGGCGGCTCGGGCAGCTCCCGCAGGGCCGCATCGATCGGATTCACGAAGCCGCTCTCGAACAGGGCATTCAGCCTGGCCAGCTCAAGCACCGCCGGAGAGGGCAGCCCATCGGCGGCCAGGGCCTGAGCCAGCCGCACCACCCCCTCGGTGAGGGTGCCGGTCTTGTCGCTGCAGAGCACATCCATGCTCCCGAAATTCTCAATCGCGGCCAGACGCTTCACGATCACGCGGCGACGGGCCATGCTGCGCGCGCCCTGGGCCAGGTTCACGCTGATGATCGCCGGCAGGAGCTGGGGGGTGAGACCCACCCCGAGGGCCAGGGCGAAGAGGAAGGAATCCACCACCGGCCGCTTCAGCAGCACGTTGAAGGCGAAGATCAGCGCGATCAGCACCAGCGTGACCTCCACCAGCAGGTTGCCGAAGCGCCGCACCCCCCGCTCGAACTCCGTTTCGGGGTTGCGCAGCCGCAGCCGCTCGGCGATGGCGCCGTAGGCGGTGGCCCGCCCGGTGTGCACCAGCACGGCCAGGCCGCTGCCGCTCACCACATGGGTGCCCAGGTGGAGCACATTGGCCCGCTGGGCAAGGGGCGTGGCTGGCGCCAGCTGATCCACCCGCTTCTCCACCGGGAAGCTCTCGCCGGTGAGGGCCGCCTCATCCACGCAGAGGTCGCGCTCCTCGATCAGCCGGCAATCCCCCGGGATGCCATCACCGGCGGCAAGTCGCACCACATCCCCCGGCACCACCGCCGCCATCGGAATCGCCACCTCCACCCCATCCCGCCAAACGGCACAGCGCAGTTCCACCACCGCCAGCAGCTGCCGCACGGCCCGCTCGGCGCCATGCTCCTGCCAGAAGCCCAGCAGGCCGCTCACCAGCACGATCGCCAGGATGATCAGTCCGTCGGTGGGGGAGTCGAGCCCGAAGGAGAGCAGCGCCGCCGCCAGCAGCATCAGGATGATCGGGCTGGCGAACTGGCGCAGCAGCAGAACCGCCGCCGCCGTTGCCCCGGATCTGCCGATCCCGGCCAGGGGGCGGGCGGCCGGAGCACGGAGCCGGCGGGCGGCCTCGCCGCTGGAGAGTCCGTTCCGGCCGCTCCCGAGACGCCGCAGCAGATCCTCGAGCGGTTCGCTCCAGTAAGGATCCACGCCGCCCCGGCGTGTGGGTTCCGAAGGAGCGCTGGTGGGGGCAGTCACCGGTCCAGCCGGCGTGGCGCCGGTGGTGGAAGCCAGCGAGGGCATGGACGCACTCCGGACAGGGCCTTTCAGGGCCATCCTGATGAGGTTGCTCCGGATTGATCAGCACCAGCAGCGGAGGATCGGTTCAGGCGGGCCCATCTGGGCGACCTGGCGTGGAGGCTTCCCCCCCGGGGGGCTCCAGCAGCAGCGCCGCCAGCCTCTCGCCGCTGCGCATGGCGCCCTCCACCCGGCCGAAGCCAACACCCGCCACGTAGTCGCCGCAGAAGCCCACCCGACTGCGGCGGCAGAGCAGCAGCTCCTGCGGCAGACCCGGTTCCCGCGGGAAGGCGGCCCCCCAGCGCATCAGCTGGCGCTCCCCCCGGCCCACCACGCCAGCTTCCAGCCACTGGGCCAGGGCGTCCTGCAGGGCCTCACTGAGAGCCTCGATCACCGCCTTCTCCTCCTCCTGGCGCGGCATGCGATCGAGCTGGCGGGCGATCGAGGAGCGCGTTCCATACACACTCAGATGCTCGGCGGCGAAGATCGCGCTGGAGTGGGCCACCACGGCCACCCGCCCATCCGGCAGGGGCTGAATCGAGAGCCGGGAGAGACGCCAGCGCTGCTCCGCGGCCGCATCGAAGCGCAGCAGGCGGAACGGGCAGCGGCGCCAGACCTCGGCGTCGGCCCCCTCGGCCACCAACAGCAGGTTGCTGCGGGCTTCCGAGCGAATCGAGGCCAGGGCCGCCAGCCCATGCTGAAGCTCGGGATCATCCAACGACTGGGCTGCCTCCTTGAGGGGCACGGTGTCCCAGGCCAGCAGCAGGCGGGAGCGGGGATGGGCCAGCAGGGTGCCCGCCAGCACCAGCCAGTCAGCCTCCCCGAGCCGTTGGCGCTCCCGGTCGAGAAGCTGCCAGCGC
>Ga0114976_10003043_pt1 | contig 10489 bp, 3 predicted proteins | sample S_130805_EF_Meta_FD_87319 | JGI IMG/M metagenome (GOLD analysis project Ga0114976, IMG submission 87319) | Freshwater microbial communities from Lake Simoncouche, Canada to study carbon cycling - S_130805_EF_MetaG | ecosystem: Environmental > Aquatic > Freshwater > Lake | place: Lake...
CACGAGCGTGCCAGCGCCGGTCTTCGTGAAACCGGTGCTCGAGCCGGTCAGGCTGACGAAGTCCCCGAGGGTCGCAGTGCGGCCGGTCGGCACATCGAAGGTCTTCGTGTCTCCCGCCGACACCGCCACCACCAGTTGGCCGCCCGACCCCGACGTTCCGCTGACCGACAGGTTGGTGGATGAGTCGGAGGTGGTGATCGTGCCGCCCGTCCAGTTGAGGCGCCGCTGGGAGGCGGTTCCCGAGGTGCCCGTCCCGCTGGCAAGGACGGCCGCCGCCAGGGTGCCGCTCGTGAGGTTGTAGGTCGAGGCGAACACGGGCGCGTTGCCCACGCCCGCCACGCCGGCGTTGACGCCGAAGGTGATCGTGCCCGCCTTCACGAGCCCGCCCCCCTGGTTGAACGTGGCCGAGATGGGCGGCGTGCCCACGCTGCCGGTCGAGACGGTCACCGAACCCAGTCTGAGCGTGGTCGCATCGACCGTTCCGGACGTCATGCTGAACGTGCCGGTCTGGTTGCTCGAGGCATAGACGACGTACTGGCCGACGGTGAAGGTGTCGACCCGAGCGTCGATCGTGCCGGTGGAGACGTCGAGAATGCCCTTGCCGAAGTTGTCGCCGCCCCCCTTGTAGCCGACGTACACGTTGTCGACCCGGCTGCTGCCGCCCGTCACGCCCCGGAGCGTCAGGCTCCCGCCGCTCACGTCGGGCTGGAACGCGACCACGCCGTTGCCGCGGTAGGCCCCGATCGTGAGCGTGCCGGTGTTGAACGTGTTGGTCTGGCCGAGTCCGATGGTGGAGGTGCTGGAGGCGGGGCCGTTGGCGGAGTTGCCCACGAGCATGTGCGACGCCGTCACGGACGTCGGCCCCGTAGCGGGCAGGTTCACCACGCTCGCCATCGTGCCGCTGGTCACGGTGCTCGACGTCTGGATGTAGAAGGTTCCCGACGTGTTGGTGTAGGTGAAGGCCGACAGGTCGCGGAGGTTGAGGAGCGTGGTGCCTGACTGGGCGGTGGCGAATCCCGAGTTGACGACGATGTTGCCGCCACCGACCGTCAGTGACCCGTTGCGGAAGGTGTTGGTCACCTGGTTCAGGCCGTTCGACGCCAGCGACATCGAGAGCGCCGCGACCGTCTGGGCCCGGCCGCCGAGATCGACGAGGCTGCCGCCCGTGGTCGTCGCCGACGTCTGCAGGGTGAGCGTGCCGGTCGAGAGCGGGCTCGATGCCCCGAGCGTCACCGTCGCACTGCGGATCGTGGTGTTGCCCGTGTAGGTGTTGGCCCCGCCGAGGGTGAAAAAGCCCGTGTTAAACGTCAGCCCACCGCCGCCGGTGATGGCGCCGTTCAGGGTCAGCGAGTTATTCGCGGCCCCGTTCTGGGCCGTAAGCACCGTGCCGTTGGCGAGCGAGATCGTCCGGGCGGCGCCCAGCGTTGTGCCGGCGTAGTTCTGCAGGTTGGTGTTCGCCGACACCACGATCGGATTGCTCGGATCGCCGAGGTGGCCGTCGCGGGCGATCTGCACCGTGCCGCCGTTGAAGAAGTTGGTGCCTGTGTAGGTGTAGTCTGCCGGGTTGTAGCGCGGTGAATAGACGCCGTTGCCGTTCTTCTGCAGCCCCTGGCTGCCGCTCAACTGGGCATACATGTAGAGGTTGCCACCGGTGACGTTGATGATCGGCACGCCCGTGGTCACGGCCATGTTGATCCAGTCGGTGTTCGACAGCGTGTTGCCGATCACCACGTTGCCGGAGGCCGTCGTCTGATTGATGGTGCCGACGGTGACCGTGGTGTCGTCGAGGAGGATCGTCGGGCCGGCTGCGGGAAACACCGTGACGGCATCGACGGCGCTGGGGATGACCCCGTTGCTCCAGGCGGTGCCCGTGGTCCACGGCGTGGTGCCTGAGGTGGGCAGCCAGGTGGACTGGGCCGAGGCGACCGCGGGCGCCAGGCACGCGATCACAACCAGCGATGACCGAACAGCCCGACCAAGCGACGACACCATGATTTCACCTCCCCGAGAACTGACGTGACCCGGACGCGAGTCCGACGCGACAGAGCATACCGCATCACGCCGCCGGACGGTGTCCCATAAGTGTGCGACGCGTGGGATCAGACGGCAAGGCCGTTGAAACGGCGGTTTCGCGGCACGGTGCCGGGCGGCCCGTTGGCCTGGAGGCCGAAGCTGACCGAGCCGCCGACTGCGATCGTGGAGATCCCGGATCCGGGCTGGATCACGTAGCGGCCAGCCGACTGGCTGACGATCGTCGCGTTCCAGATGCTCGTGATGGTGGCATCGAGGTCGAACTCCAGCGTCCAGCCCGCGATCGGCGTGGATCCCAGGTTCGCGATCGTGACCTCGCCGTTGAACCCGCTGCTCCAGGCGTTGGCCTGCCGGTAGCCAACCGACACGCTGACCTCGTCGAGATACGAGCCCCGATCGACGAGCCCGCTCGCGATGAACTCGGAGAGATCGAGGACGTCGACGATGCCATCATGGGTGAAGTCGCCGTCGGACCAGCCGGCCGTCGCGCCCGAGTCGAACAGGCCGTTGACCATGAAGTTGGCCGAATCGAGCATGTCGATGGTGCCGTCGAGATTGGTGTCGCCCGCCGCCGCGAAGGCGACCGTCAACGTGCCGTCGCCGTTGTCGAGCCAGCCCACCGCCCGGCTCTTGCCCGCCGCCAGCGCCGCCGCGGCGACGGACGAGGTGATGCCGGTGGCCCCCGTCCAGTCCCCCGTGCCCCGTCCGGCCGCGAGCAGCGCCCGGATGGCGGGGGTGGCCGCGGCGGCGTTGGCAACCGTGAACCGGCCGGCGCCGACGTCCACCTTCGCCGTGGCGGCGACCTGCAGCGACGCGAGATTCGCGGCGCCGGTGCCGATGTCGAAGACGAGCGTGGCGCCGCCGCGGACGTCGATGCTGCCGGCTCCCAGGGCGGCGACGTGCCGCACGATCACCGTGCCCTCCTCCACCACCACGCCGCCGGTCGACGTGCTCGCCGCCGTCAGGACCAGCGTGCCGCCGCCCCGCTTCACCAGCCGGGTGAGGCCCGAGCGGGGCGTGGCGTCGGTCTGCGTGGTGCCGGTGGAGACGCTCACGAGGTCGTCCACCACGCCGCCGACCGTGGCGTATTGCAGCTGGACCCAGTCCACGGTCGTGTTGGGCGCGAAGGCCAGATTGAGCGTGCCGTCCTGCAGGCTGGCGAGCTGGCTGGCCGAGAGCGTGAGTTCCCGGGACGTGGCGTTGGCGTCGATCGCCGACCAGCCGAGCGAGGCGTAGGTCACGCCGGTCGTGGAGTCGAGATACAAGAGATCGCTGCTCGTGGAACTGCCGGTCGATTTCAGGCCCACCGCCAGCCGCGCCCAGCTCACCGACTCGCCACTGCCGAGGGGCAGCCCCAGGGTCACGGGCGTGACGCGGTTTGCCGTTGCGGAGTCGAGCGGCTTCATCGCCAGCCCCGTGGCGCGGGTGATCTGGTTCGACCATGCCGCCGCCGCGGCGGAGGCGTCCGCGATCGAGGTCGAGGCATGGCCGTCGAGATCGCCCGCCCACGCCTGCCGGTTCGCGCGGGGCGTCCAGCCGGCGAGGGGCAACACCGCCGGCGCCGTGGCCGGCGCCGACTGACCGGACTTCAGCGGCACCATCCAGACGGCGAGCCGCTCGCTCGTGGTGCCGGTGTAGCGGATGGTGAGCTTGCAGACTCCGGCATTGCTCGCCTGGCCCGTGAGGCTCGGTGAACTCGGCAGCGGCACCGCCTCGGAGATCGTGAACGTCGCGCCGCTGCCCGACAGGATCCGACACTGCAGCCGGTTCGAGCCGATCGTGATCGTGGCCGTCTTGCCGTCGCTGCTGATCGCGATCTGGGAGGCCCGGTTGGCGTAGGCCACCGGCACGTGCATGAACCAGACCACCTCGGGGGCGGTGGCCGCGGTGATCTCGTCCTGCACGAGCAGCGAGCCGTCGGTGCGGTCGAGGAGGAAGCCCCGCTGCACGGTCGAGACCCGCATCTTCGTGTACAGGTTCGTCAGATCGACCACGCCGATCGACTGGAGGTCGGTCGAGAGGCTCTTGACCACCGGCGCGTAGGCGGGCCTGCCGGTCTCGTCCTTGTAGACCTGATCGGCGTTGAGGGCCCGCTCGTTGGCATCGCTCGACGAGAGATAGTCGTTGGCGGTGGGATTGATCACCAGCGTGTTCTGGCCCTCGGCCCGCTTCCGGTAGCCGCCGTAGTTCGTGCCGCCGACCTGCGGGAGCGAGTAGGAATCGCGGCCCAGGTCGGTCGCCCAGCGCTGGCCGAGGGCGTCGAACAGGAAGGAGCCGCCGTCGAGATTCTCGTGCTCGTCGACGCCCTTGTAGCCCCCCTTGAACATGACAGCGCTGGAGGTGCTCGCCCAGGAGTCGCGCCACACGTTGACGTGTTCGCTGAAGGTGGCCCGGCCCGAGGTGCCCCACTGGAGCAGCCGCGGGTCGCCGAAGAACGACGCATCGGTGCGGGCGGCCTCGGCCCCCGGGGAGACCACCCGGCCGCTGGCCGCATCGCCCCGCTCGTCGTACCAGAGCAGCGACCACGGCGTGCGGAACGAATAGACGGTCTTGCTGCCGCTGGTGGCTCCGCCGGTGACCACCGTGGTCGTGGTGGTCGAGTCGACGCGGTCGCGGGTCACCCTCGCCACGTCGCCGCGATTGAAGCGGGCAGCCAGCCAGTTGAACCACGGGTCGCCGTTCTGCGACCAGTCGCCGTCGCCATAGGGATACGTGCCGTTGTTGCCGTTGCCCGTCACCGTCGTCGAGATGCCGACGAGATAGTTGGGCACCTGCTGGAATCCCTTCTCCAGCGAGAGCGCGAAGTCGGTGCCGACGGCGTTCTGGAGGTTCGCCATCAGGCGGATCAGATACAGGCCCCCGTAGCCGAGATAGCCCGGACCCTCGTGCCAGCCGCCGTTCTCGCCGGCGAACCGCCGCATCGCCGACTGCAGCACCGGCCAGGCCCGGGTGAGCAGCGTTTCGGTCTCGGCCCGGTAATGCTCGGGGGCGAAGGCCAAGGCCGCACTGCCCACGCCGCCGATGCAGACGAACGCCCAGTTGTTGTACCAGCCCGCCCAGGAGTTCCGCGCCGTGCAGGTGTCGATCGTGGGCTTGATCGCGAGCGTGTAGACGCGGTCGGCGATCGCCTTCCGCTCGCTCGGCGTGAACTTGTCGTACATCCAGTCGTAGCACAGCGAGATGCCCTGGGAGACCATTCCCGCACCGAGGAACTGCGACCCCGTGTCCCAGGTGCTCCACTGCGTCACGGCCTGGATCACGGCCTTGGCCTTGTCGAAGTATTTCTGGGAGTTGGTCTCCGTGCCCTCCACGAGTGTCCGCAGCTTGTAAGCTCCGGCGAGGAAGGTGAGGTTGTCCTCGAGCCCGGCGAGGATCGGCTGGGTGCCCCCGGCGGCGGCCGTCGGAGCGACGGTGGCGGGCGTGTCGTCGGTGAGATAGAGGTCGGCCTGGGAGATGATGGTGTCGTACCACGTCCGGAACTGGCCCCCCTGCGCCACGAGCGCCTTGGCCCGCGCGAACATCTCGGGGCTGCCCAGGATCCGGTCGCGGCCCGTCGCCATGCCGCCGAGGATGCCGGTCGCCGGGAGGGCCGTCGTGGCCCCCCAGGGCTCGATGTTGTCAGCGCCGATCACGGTCACGGCCGAGGAGGCGGGCGTCGTCCAGCCGACGGCCCAGTGGTTGAAGCCGGCGTTCTCCTTGTGGAGCACCTCGAAGAAATACCGCCGACCCTGGACGAGCGCGACCGCCGCCGAGGTCTGCGTGGCGCTGGTCGTCCACGCGTAGGGGGCCGTGATCGCCGACGTGAAGGCGATCCGCGTCGCATTGGCTGGGTTGGCGTCGGTGGAGAGCGAGAGCTGCACGTCGTCGTTGCCCGCCACGGAGAAGACGTGCGTTCCCGTGAACGACGGGACGATGAAGCCACGGATCCGCGAGCCGTTGGAGTCGCCCACGTCCTGCTGGAGTGACTGCAGGCTCGTGATCATCTGCCGGAAGGCAGGCGGCCCGGCGTAGGCGGCGCTCCCGGTGAGGTCGGTCACCTTGCCGCCGGAGATCCCCGTCCACGTCTCCTGGAGTGCTGTGCCGCGGTTGTCGATCGTCGCCACCGCATTGAGCCGCGACTGGGGGATCACCTGGAGCGGCATGCTCGGGCTCGACCACTCCAGCTTCACGCTCGCGCCGCCGGTGTTCTGGAAATACTCCAGCGTGATCGACGTGGCCACGCCGGCGCGGAGCGCGATCCGCCCGCTCACAGTGGTGGCGGCCTGACTGACCCAGTTGGTGAGGATCAGCTCGTTATCCACCCAGAGCCGCACGCCGTCGTCGGCGGTGACGGTGAAGGTGTGCATCTCCGAGAACTGCGGGACGACCGCGCCCGACCAGCGGACGGAATAGGTGGTGCTGGCCACGCCGCTGGCGGGGCTCGCGGTGCCCCAGTCGAAGTTCACGGCCGCGTCCACCCGCGTCGCCACGAGCGTGGTCAGGTCGGCGTCGTCGTAGTACTGGGCTGTCAGTCCCTCGCCGTCGAGCACGCGCCGCGGTTCGAGCGGCTCGACGCGGGGCGGCGAGCGGCCGGCGCCGCGGGATGCGGGTCGCGGGCGGCGGCGGGGTGGGCGGGGCTGATCCATGGGCGAATGAGCCGGCGGGGCGGGTTCGAGGGAACGTCGGTCGTGCGGCGGTGGAATCAGGACTGCCGGAAATCCCTCGGGATCAAGTACGCTGTGGGCCCTGCAGCGGTTTCCCCGTTGCCTCGACGATCGACAACCCCTTGCATGATAGGCCCGGGATTTCTGCCCGGCTGTCACACGTTTATGGGGCGGATCGTCGGGCCCCGACCACCGGCCCCGAACCCTGGAGAGCCTGCCTTGGAGCCAGCCGCCCGCGAGTTTCTCTTCCGCCTGCTGAAGACGCCGAGCCCCTCCGGCTACGAGCAGCCGATCCAGGAGCTCGTGCGTGAGTATCTCGGCCGCTGCGCCGACACGGTCACGACCGATTCCCATGGCAACGTCATCGGGGCCGCGAACGCGGCGGCCCCCATGCGGATGCTGCTCGCCGGCCACTGCGACCAGATCGGGCTCATCGTCCAATACATCGACGGCGACGGCTTCATCTCGGTGCAGCCCATCGGCGGCTGGGATCCGATCCAGCTGGTCGGGGCCCGGGTCACGATCTGGGCGAACGACGGCCCGGTGGCGGGCGTGATGTCGCGGAAGCCGATTCACCTGCTCACCGAAGAGGAGCGGAAGCAGGTGCCGAAGATGAAGGACCTCTGGATCGACATTGGCGCGGAGAACAAGGCCGACTGCGAGAGCGTCGTCCGCGTGGGGGATCCGGTCACGCTCGAACTCGAAGTGCGGCCGCTGCGCCGCGACCTCTGCTGCTCCGTGGCGATGGACGACAAGGTGGGCCTGTGGGTGGTGCTCGAGGCGTTTCGCCGCGCGGTGGCGGCCGGCCCCCTGCCCTGCGGCCTGTTCGTGGCCTCCACCGTGCAGGAAGAGATCGGCCTCCGCGGCGCCCAGACGAGCAGCCACGGCGTCGATCCCCACGTGGCGATCGCGGTGGACGTGACCCACGCCACCGACTGCCCGACGATCGACAAGAAGTCGGAAGGGGACGTGGCCCTCGGCAAGGGGCCGGTGGTGTTCCGTGGACCGAACATGAACCCGCACGTGGTCGACCGCCTGCTGGCGGCGGCGCGGGCCCGGGAGATTCCGATCCAGCTCGCGGCCAGCGGCCGGGCGACGCCCACCGATGCCAACGCCCTGCAGGTCACACGGTCGGGCGTGGCGACGGGCCTCGTCAGCGTGCCCAACCGCTACATGCACTCGGCGGTGGAGACGATCTCGCTGGCCGACGCCGACCGCACGGCCGACCTGCTGGCGGCCTTCGTCCGCGGCCTCGAGGGTCCGATCTCGTGGGCTCCATGACCGCGCTGCGGCCGTCAGCCGCCGGGTGCGATGGGAGATGAACCGAGCCCGAGGCGAGCGTTGCTGGTGGTGGCCAGCCGTCCTCATCGTGGCGGCCTGCATGGCGGGCGGGTTCGCTGCTCGGCCATCCGCCGCCGACCTCGAGGCGCAGGCGGTGATCGTGCGGTCGCGGGATCCGGTGATCGGGATTCGGGGCCTGCTGCGCTTTGCGGTCGAGGCCGCGGGGCGGGGCTGGAATGCCGAGGCGGTGGAGGACGCCCTGGCGCTGGCCCGGTCGATGCAGGTGATCGGTCCTGACGGTCCCGACCACGGCAACTTCCGCTGGCGGCTCGGCGACGAGCGGATGACCGATCCCAACGCCGTGGAGTTTGCCGGGCAGTTGCTCGCGGTGCTTTGGCTCGAAGACGAAGGCCGGCTCGTGCCACGGCCCGAGGGGCGGCGGCTCACTCCCCGGGGCCGCGAGCTGCTCGCGACGATGGCCCGCGACGCGCTGCCGGCGATTCGCCGCCATGCGGTGCAGCCCGGGCACACCAACATCCGGCTGATGCGGATTCTGAACCTGCTCGTGCTGGGCGATCTCGCCGACCCGGACGCCCGCGCCGAGGGTGAGACCGAGTGGCGGGCATGGCTCGCGTTCACGCGCACGCACGGCCTCACCGAGTATCTCTGCCCCACCTACCTCGGCGTGTCGCTCGATTCGCTGGCGCTGATCGCCGACCACGCCCCCGCGGTCGAGACCCGCGTCGAGGCAAACCTGGCGCTCGGCTACGCCTGGCGAAGCGCCGCCGCGCACTGGTTCGGACCGGCCCAGCGGCTCTCGGGACCGCATGCCCGCGACTACGACTACCTCTACGGCCGCGGCTACGCCGACGAGCATTTCGCCGAGGCCGGCTGGCTCACCGCCCCGCCGCGGGTCGAGGGAGCGGGCTGGCTGCCGGGTGCGCCGCGCGGCTCCTTGCAGGTGTTCCGCACGGCCTGCCGCTCGGAGCCACCGGCCGCCTCGACGCGGCGAATCCTCGAGGAACTACCGCGGTTCGTGGTGGAGCGGACGGGCACGCACGCGTGGCGGCGGATCACGAACTACGTGGGCCGCACCGCGACCATCGGCGTGGCCGGTGACGGCCGCGGCGCGGAAGACAAGACACTGGTCGTCAATCTGCCGCCTCGAGACGAGCCTCGCGGCCCGGCAACTGCCTGGCCTGTCGAGACGCCGAACGTGACGCTCGTGTTCGACGGACGCCACGATCCCTACGGCCTCGACCGCGTGCCGAGTGGTGTCGCCGGCCATCGCAAGCCGCACCATCTCCGCCCCTACGTGATCAGCTCGCAGGAGGGGCCGCGGGTCACGGCCGCGTGGTACCTCGATCCCCGGCGGCCGGCGTTCGGCGTCGAGCCGGCGTCGCTCGCCTGCCTCGAGGCCCACCTGCTCATGCCCTCGGGGTGCGGCGTCTGGTCGGTCGAAGGTCGGCTCGCCGCCGGAGCCGAACTGCCCCCGGAGCCGGTCGTGTTTCTCCGTGGGGCCGCGGGCACCGTACTGGCGATCCGCGTGCTCTCGGCGGCCGCAGCCGACTTGCGGCCCGCTGGGTTCAAACTCGTGGCCGACGGTGGTGCTCGGCCCGTGCAGCGGCTCACGGCGACGTTTGCCGCGGGGCCGCCCGCCCGAGGAGCCCTGCTGGCGCTCGACCTCGAACTCCGCGAAACGCTCGACGACGTGGCGTTCGCGGCGTTTCGCCGGGAGTATGCCGACCGCCCCGTGTCAGCGCGGCTCGACGGGACGCGGTTCACCGTGGCGGGCACGTTGCCGCTGGAGCTCGACCTGGGCGGGCCGGCGGATCGTCCGCGGCGTGTGCGGTTCGCCCCCACGCTTCCGGCTGACGTGCTCCTGCTCGTCAACGATCGCGACGTCGCCGGCTGGGACGCCGCACGGGACGACTGAGCCCTGCCGGTCGCCGGGCGCCCGCCGGGCTCCCTGCTCCGCATCAGGTGGCGTGAACTCCCGGGCGGCGGATCAGCGTCCAGGTCGCGTCGCCACCCAGCACCACGTGGTCCAGGGCGTTGAAGGAGTTCATCAGCCAGACCACCGTCCCGCCGCTCGAGTCGCGCCAGATGATGTCGGTCTTGCCGTCGCCGTTCACGTCGGCCGTGTTGTTGACCGCCCAGGAGAGATCGCCGCCGATGAGTGCGGACGAGATGATCGTGCCGTCGTCCATCAGCCAGCCGATCACCATCCCCGGGGCGATCCCCGGAGAAGAGTTTCGCCACAGCAGGTCGTGCCGGCCGTCACCGTTGAAATCCCCGGTGCCGGCCAGGGTGACGTGGTCGTCCATGGACAGGACCGCCGCCGAGATCACGCTCGTGCCGTTCATCCGGTGCAGCACCTTCGATCCGTTGGCGTGGGTCCAGATCAGGTCGGCCATGCCGTCGGCATTGGAATCGTAGTCGGCCGACGTGGACGCCAACCGCCAGACGACGTCGCCGCCGATCATCTGCTCCGCGGTCGCCGTCGTCCCGTTCATCAGCCACATCACGTTGAA
>Ga0114976_10003045_pt1 | contig 10487 bp, 8 predicted proteins | sample S_130805_EF_Meta_FD_87319 | JGI IMG/M metagenome (GOLD analysis project Ga0114976, IMG submission 87319) | Freshwater microbial communities from Lake Simoncouche, Canada to study carbon cycling - S_130805_EF_MetaG | ecosystem: Environmental > Aquatic > Freshwater > Lake | place: Lake...
CACCGCGGCGACTGAGGGGAGGGTCGTGGACGACCTTGAGCTGCTGAATCAGATCTTTGAAGAGACCCTGACCGAGCAGGAGGGGCTCCCGTTCGTCGCTCGCTTCCGTGAGGCCCTTCACGCCAAGCGCGCCGTTGATTTCAACCTGACCGCAGCCTCAACGGAGCAGTACGACGAGGTGGAGCGCATCGTGCGCGCGCTGACGCTGCGCTTCCGACTTACCAGCCTTGTAGAGGAGCGCCGCCGTGCCGCGCAACTCAGTGCGAGCGCCCATCCGGCCGCCGCGCCAGGGCCTGGCAGCTTCGATGCCGCGCTCGCCGATCTCGCCGCCGCGGGGCTTGCTCCAGCAGAGATTCGCGCCGCCGCCGCACAGGTCAGCTACCTGCCCGTCCTTACCGCGCATCCGACCGAGGCGCGCCGCCGCACGCTGATCGCCGCGCTCAGTCGCATGCGCACGCTGCTCGACCGACGCGCACTTGGCGGCACCTTCGCCGCCGAGGTTGATCTGCGACTGCGCGAAGAGATGACCAACCTCTGGCGCATGGGCGGCATCCGCACCCGGCGCGTCACCGCCCTTGATGAGGTTCGTTCGGCGCTGGTGCACTTTGATGGAACGATCTTCCGCCTCGTGCCACGACTCCTGCGCAGCCTCGACGATGCGCTCGGTCGCCTTGAGAAGGCCACCGCACCATCGGGACTCCGTGCGCCGCTGCCACTACCGGCACTCCGTTGGGGGACCTGGATCGGTGGCGATCGCGACGGGAACCCAAACGTGAATGCCGAGACGACGCGTGAAGCGATGCGCATTCAGGCCGACCACGCGCTGCGTGCCCTTGAAGCGGTTGCTTCGCGCCTGATGATGTCAATCGCCGCAACGGTTGATGGCGGTGAACTTGATGGCGCACTCGGCGCATCGCTGGTGCGCGACGCCAAAGATCTTGGTGAGATTGAACGCACCCTCTCTCACCGCTTCCCCGATGAACCGTACCGACGCCGCCTCGGTGCCATCGCGCAGCGCATCGCGCGCACGCGTCGCGCGCGCATTGAGGGGGGCAGCGAGGTTGGCGGCTATGCAACCCCGCAGGCGCTCATCAACGAGTTGCGCGAACTTCGCGCGAGCCTCGCCGCCGATGGGTTAGAGCGCTCGGCGTACGGGGAACTGCTTGAGTTTGAGTGGCAGGTTGAGGCCTTCGGCTTCCACTTCGCCATGATGGAGATCCGCCAAGCGCGCGGGGCGCATCACGCGGCGATCACACATCTCACCGCCGAGCTAGGGAAGCCAGGCGCAACCGCCGCGCTCGAGCCGGCCAAGGCTACGAGCGCACTGGCACACGAGGTGGTTCCAGGTGTGACCGTTGGTGAGGTGCTGGCGACCATTCGCGTTGCCGCAGAGATCCAGCGCACGCACGGTGAGGAGAGCCTCGGCCGCTATGTGATTAGTGGATTTGAAGGTGTTGAAGATCTACACGAACTCTTGGCGCTCTTCGCCTGGGCCGAGGATCAGCGCATCGGCTCCGACCTTACCTCTGGCGCTGTTGCAGGCTCGCCGACGGTCGACATCGTGCCGCTGCTGGAATCGGCAGTTGTACTCGAGCGCGCCGCCGAACTCGTTGACGAGATCGTTGCGAACCCGGTGCTGCAGGCGCGCATCGTGGCGCGTGGGCGGCGCCTCGAGGTGATGCTCGGCTACTCCGATACGAATAAGGAGTCGGGCTACCTCTCGAGCGTCTGGTTGTTGCATTTGGCGGAGGCGGCGCTGGTGGATCGGGCCAACGCACACAACTTGAAGCTGACCCTCTTCCACGGACGCGGTGGCGCGATCGGTCGCGGCGGCGGCCCAACTCATCGCGCGATCTTGGGGCAACACCCCGCCGGCCTCACCGGCGGTTTCAAGGTGACGGAGCAGGGTGAGGTGATCGCCTCGCGCTATGCCGACCCCGCAATCGCCTTTAGTGAGGCGGAGCAGATCATCTCGGCGCTGCTCACCATGCGCAGCCCACTCGCCGAGCAGCGACGCGCCGAGTGGGAGGGCGAGTTCGCCCCCGCCGTTGGCGCCGTGGCTCGAGCAGCACGCAAGACGTATCAGCAGCTGATCCCGAATGACCCCGCATTTGAGTCGTTCTTCCGCGCCGCCACACCGATCGCCGAGCTAGGCGGGTTGAACCTCGGCTCGCGCCCCGCCGTTCGCGGGGGAGTGGCGAAGGGCGGTTCGGGCCTCACCAGCCTGCGCGCCATCCCATGGGTCTTCTCGTGGAGCCAGGCGCGCGTAAATCTCCCTGGCTGGTACGGGCTCGGTGCGCTGCGCGCAACGCTCGACGACGCCACAGCTATGGCCACGCTAAGTGATGCGTATCGACGCTGGCCCTTCTTCCAGTCGATCGTGGATAACGCGGCGATGATCCTCGCCAAGTCCTCACCTGAGGTTGCTGAAGAGTTCGCCGCGCTTGGCGGAGCCGGGAGTGATGCCGATGCAACGAGGGTCTGGGCGACGATCGTGGCCGAGCGCACCGCCGCGGGCGAAGCGCTGCGACGTATCGCTGGCACAGACGAACTGCTCGCCAGTGACCCAGAGCTGCGGGCCTCCATTGAGGGTCGTGCCCCCGAGGTGAACGCCCTCTCGCGCGTGCAGGTGCAACTCCTTCGTGCGCTGCGCAGCGCCACCGATGAGGGTCAGCGCGCGGAGCTCTCACACCTCGTTCGCCTCACGGTCAGCGGGGTCGCCGCCGGCCTGCGCAACACCGGCTAGCCACACGTCTATCCTCTACTCATGTTGAAGCGACCCTCCCGACCCAGCGTGCGCGGCGTCATGAGCCCTGAGCAGATTTCGGCGTGGGTTGCACCCGTTGCCACACGTTGGCGTAAGCACCGCGATCTCGCCGCAGTTTCGATGGCGGCAATGCGCGGGATTGAGGCGAAGGCGCTGCGACTCGGGCACACCTCTGAGCAACTGCTTGCGAGTGGGGGCGACGCGATCGCCGAACTTGCACTGACGCTGGCGAAGGGTCGCATCACATCTGGCGCCGCCGCCCCTGGCGCACCAGTCTTCATCCTCGCCGGATCTGGCGCTGAGTCGGCGTTGGCCCTTGAGGCGGGCCTGCGCATCGCGGCAGGTGGTACGCCCATTGTGGTGGCCCTCTGCGGCACACGCGCGCGACCAGAGCACGCCGCAGCATCGGCGGCCTGGGATCGACTTGAGTCGCTCACAAACGCGCGGCGCTTCCGCGTGCCAGATATGCGCGAAGCGGCGCACTTCCGCGCCGGCATTGAAGATGTTGCGCTGGTGATGGAGGCGCTCGGCGGCTCCACCGATGCGATCGTGCCACCCGTACCAACGCAAGCGGGTATCGATCTGGTGATTCGCGCGCGCGCCGCTGGCGTGCCATGCCTTGCGATTACCGCACCTGTTGGGCTAGATCCTGAGACGGGGAGCCGACGACGCGGCGCACCAGGCGCCGATGTGACCATTACGCTGCATCGACCGCTGATCACGCTCCTCAGCGAAACGTCGCGCAAGCTTGTTGGTGAGCTCATCGTTGCGCCACTTGACCTGCCTCGCGACGCCGACACCCTGGCACAGTGAGCCAGCCCAAGAGTCCGCTCCGCTCCGCAACGCTTGCCGCACTCGCCGCTGGTGCAGCGGTACTGATTCTGCAAGAGATCAGCGCACTTGTTTCGCCGATTGGCTCAGCAGTACGCAGCCTGCCAGTTGTGGCGATTGTTCTGGTGTTAGCAACGATCTATATCGTGGTGCAGTTGATCCGTTCGCGTTAGTCGCGCTGCAGCATCCCCGTATCAAAGGTGCGCTCGGTGCCTGCGCGTAGTCGCGCGATGTTGTCGGCGTGAGCAAACCAGACCAACGCAGGGCCAACGATGCCATACGCAATGAGCGCGCCGTCGAGCATCCCGGTCGTGGCGTAGCTAATGATGAAGAGTGCTGGAGCAAAGAGCGCTGCGGCGGCGAGTGATCCGAGCGAGACGATCCTGGTTCGCCAGATCACGATGAGGAAGATTGGTGCAACCGTCGCAAGTGCGATCGGCGCAATTGCGAGCGCGGTACCGAAACCTGTTGCGATCCCACGACCCCCCTTGAAGCCGACCCAGATAGAACGGGTGGCGCCGATGACGGCGAAGAGCGCGGCGAGTGCGGTCCAGCTGCTCGTCCAGATCTCAGCCCCCTGCGCGGCCAGCGAGTGCACGGCGAGAACAGGGAGGGTCCCCTTCAGAATGTCTCCCGCGGAGACCACGGCGGCACGTCGACGACCGAGCGCCCGTAGTGCGTTGGTGCCGCCAGTACGGCCAGAGCCGATGGAGCGTGGGTCGGGGCCACCGGTGAGGCGCGCCACAAGGAGACCGAACGGGATAGAGCCCGCCAGGTAGGCGCCGAGAGTGGCGGCGAGGAGCAGTGGTACGTCCATTGCGGCGGAGATTAGCAGCGCGCGGCAAGGGTCGGCGGCGGGGCGTAGGATTCTCGTATGCCCGACTACGACCTCCTCGTTCTCGGCGGTGGAACTGGTGGCTATGCCGCCGCCTTCCGCGCCGCCCAACTCGGCAAGCGCGTGGCGCTCGTTGAGCAGTCCAAGGTGGGTGGTACCTGCCTCCACTGGGGCTGCATCCCCGCCAAGGCGATGCTCGAGAGCGGCGACCTGCTCGCCAAGATCGGTAAGGCGGCCGACTTCGGCATTCAGATCACCCCCGCCACCGGCATCGACACCACCGTCGTTGGCGCTCGCCGCGACAAGATCGTGGCCAAGATGCACGCGGGCCTCAAGAGCCTCTTCAAGAAGAACAACGTCGAGCTGATCGCCGCCCGCGGCACCATTACGGCCCCCGGCACCATCAACGCGGCGCTCGTCGACGAGGCGGGTGCACCAACCGGCGAAGAGCGCACCATCACCGCCACCAACATCGTGGTTGCCACAGGCTCGAGCGTGCGCAGCATTCTAGGCCTCGAGACCGACGGCAAAGTTATCGTTGATAGCGATGACATTGTCACGGGGACGCTGCATCCGAAGCGCGTCATCGTGGTTGGTGGCGGCGCCGTTGGCTGCGAGTTTGCCTCGTACTTCCGTGACATCGGCGCCGAGACCACCATCGTTGAGATGCTCCCCGCAATCGTGCCGCTTGAAGATCGCGACGCATCGAAAGAGCTCGCGCGCGCCTTCACCAAGCGCGGTATCGCCATCCACGTGGCACATCGCGTTAGCGAGGGGAGCCTGGTACGTAGCGCCGATGGCGTTACGCTCAGCATTGAACCAATCGACGGCTCGGGCGCCGCAACGCCGCTCAGTGCCGACCTGCTTGTTATTGCCGCCGGTCGTGTGCCGAACAGTGTCAACATCGGCCTCGAGAACACGGCAGCCACAGTGGAGCGCGGCTTCGTCACCGTAGATGCGCAGATGCGCACAAAGCAGGAGCACCTCTACGCCGTGGGCGACGTGATCGGCGGGCTGCAGCTGGCACACGTTGCCGCGCACGAGGGTCTGATCGCCGCCCATGCGATTGCCGGTCAACCGATTCACGCCATGAACTACACGAAGCAGCCACGCGCCACCTACTGCCGCCCCGAGGTCGCCTCGGTCGGTGCCACCACGCAAGAGCTCGAGCGCGACGGCGTGCCGTTCGTTGCAGGGGTGATGCCATTCGCCGCCATCGCCAAGGCGCACATCGGTGGCGACAGCGACGGGTTCTGCAAGGTGCTCCGACACGCCGAGAGCGGCGCACTGCTCGGCGTGCATATGGTTGGGCCGAAGGTCACCGATCTCATCGCCGAGGCGAGCCTGGCGCTCGAGCTCGGTGCGACCGCCGATCAGCTTGGCGGCACCACGCACCCACATCCAACCCTCAGTGAAGTACTCGGCGAGGCGGCACTCGTTTCGCTCGGCCGCTCGGTGAACTTCTAGTGGCCGGGTCGCCACTCATCGGTCGACAGCTGCCGATGCTTGGCGCTGCGCCGAGCCACACCGAAGAGATCCTTGTTGCCTCAAAGCACCCAGAGTGGATTCGCTCAAAGGCCCCGGGCGGCGCACGCTATCGCGAGCTGCAGTCGCTGATGCGCACGCAGAGCCTGAACACGGTCTGTGAAGAGGCGCGCTGCCCGAACATTGGCGAGTGCTGGGAGCAGGGGACCGCAACGGTAATGATCCTTGGCGACACCTGCACACGTGCCTGCGGCTTTTGCGCCGTGAAGACCGGCCGCCCCGATGGACTTGACCTCGACGAGCCGCGCCGCGTGGCCGAGGCGCTCGCATCGCTCAACCTTGACCACGTGGTGGTGACCAGCGTTGCCCGGGACGATCTCGCCGATGGTGGCGCTGCAATCTTTGCCGCCACGATCCGTGAGCTTCGCGCTCTTGCGCCCGACACGGGCGTTGAGGTGCTGATCCCTGACTTCGACGGCCGCGAGGAGCCACTCCGTGCGGTGATGGAGGCGGCCCCCGACATCGTTGACCACAACCTGGAGACGGTGCAGCGCCTGCAGAAGCCGGTACGTAAGCGCGCCCGCTGGGATCGCTCGCTCGAGGTGATTCGCCGCGCCAAGGAGATGGCGGCGGAGCTCGGCAATCCGGTGCACACCAAGAGCTCGCTGATGGTTGGCCTTGGTGAGGAGCGCGCCGAGCTGACGAAGGCGTTCAAGGCGCTGCGCGCCGTTGACTGCGACGTGCTGACGATTGGTCAGTACCTGCGCCCAACCGCCGAGCACCTGCCGCTGGTGCGCTACTACACGCCAGCCGAGTTCGACGAGATGCGCGACGAGGCGTTGGCACTCGGCTTCAAGCATGTGGAGTCGGGCCCGCTGGTGCGCAGCTCGTATCACGCGCGAGACCAGGTGCCAGCCGGCTCCCCAGCGCTACGTGGCCGCCGCGCCGAGCGAGCGAGCGCATGAGCCGCATCACCACGCTGAGCCCGCGCATTCCGCTCGCTGAACTGCACTGCCACCTGGGCGGCTCGGTTACGCCGGCGATCATGTGGGGGATCGCGCACTCGCAGGGGATTCGACTTCCGTCGAAGGACTACTGGGCCTTCCGCAAGATGATCACTGCGGGGGCTAAGCGCACGCGCAGCTTCAACGGCTACCTCGACCTCTTCCACTGGACGGAGCTCATTCAGTCATCACCGATTGCCGTCGAGCGCTCGGTGTACGAGGTGGTGGCTGGTGCCTATCGCAAGAACCACATCACCACCATGGAGCTGCGCTTCAATCCAATGAAGCGCAATCGCAACGGCGAGCAGGACCTCGACCACATTATTGCTGCCGCTATTCGTGGCGCCGATCGCGCTGCGCTGGAGTATCCGGTGATGCCAGGTCTGATCCTCTGCCTCGATCGTGGCTTCACCTACGCGCAGAACGAGATCATCGTGGAGAAGGCGATCGCCTGGAAGAGCCGCGGTATCGTCGGCATCGACGTCGCCGGCCCAGAGTCCAACAACTTCAAGGTTGCTGAGTACAAGAAGCTCTTCCGCCGAGCGCGCCTTGCTGGCCTTGGCATCACCGTGCACACCGGTGAGTCTGGCCCTGTGAGCGAGGTGCTCGACGTGATCAAGAACCTCGAGCCCGACCGCATCGGCCACGGCGTGAAGTCAGCGCAAGATCCAAAGACGCTGAAGGCGCTCGCCGAGCGCAAGATCGTGCTGGAGATCTGCCCAACCTCAAACCTGATGACGCAGGTGGTGAAGGATTGGGATGAGTTCCGTCAGATCTTCGATGCCCTGCGCAAGAACAAGGTGCGCTACGTGATTGGCACCGACGGCCCGGAGATGCTGCAGACCTACATTCGCGACGAGCTCGCCGCCCTCGGTCGGCATGGCATCCTTTCGGTAGAAGAGCAGGAGATCGCTGCCGCTATGTCTATCAAGGCGAGCTTCGTGAAGAACGCCAGCAAGGCGGCAATTCCACGCAGTGCTGGCACCTCGCCGCGCACGCAGAAGGAAGAGGTCTAGTTTCCCGCTGCCTCGTGGAGCGATGTGCGCAGCGCATCAATGAAGGCCTGGTCGGTAACCCCTTCCATCACCAGCACGTAGGGTGAGGCGTCAATCATCAGCAGGCTCGCGGGGTCCGTAACCCACTCAGCAGCGCAGGTATCAACGGTTGCGCGCAGCTTCGTATATGACTCGTCGTTCCGGAAGCGGAAGAGGCGGGCGGGGAGGGGAGTAGCCTCGCCAAGGCCAGCAATCGTGAAGGAGATCGCCATGGGGGCGAGCCCCTGATCGGTGCAGCCCGCATCGCCACTCACGACCGTGTCGACGATCAGGTTGTGGTTGGCAAGCTTCTGCGTGAGGCCGGCGAAGTCGGTGGGGGTCGCCTTAGGCGACCCATGAATCACCTCGAGCCCTGAACCGCAGCCAGCCAGCACCAGGGCCAGGGAGGCAACCAGGGCGACTCGGCTCTTCATGCACTAACCCTACACGCAGGGGCCCAAGGGGCACCGCGCCTCTCAGTTGGACGCATGGCGCCCCGATCGGTATCATCTGCATCCGGGCACGGCCCGCACTCGGGGCGCATTCGTCTAGCGGCCTAGGACACTGCCCTCTCAAGGCAGAGACCACCGGTTCGAATCCGGTATGCGCTACCACTCCTTCGCACGGCAACAGCCGCCACCCCCTGTCATGATGCGCCCATGAATGTGCAGCTCGGTACCGCCATCGCCACACCTGGGAGTCGCGCCACCGGCTGGCTTGCGGTTGAGACTGCCCCTGGCGAGCAGACCCAGATCCCCGTAGTGGTGATCAACGGTGGGCAGCCTGGCCCACGCCTCGCCATCACGGCCGGTATTCACGGCGGCGAGTACACGGGGCCTGCCGCGCTGCGTTCGCTGCTGCTCTCGGCTGAGGCGGGGGACCCAACAACGCTCAGCAACCTGAAGGGCTCGATTATTGCGACACTCGCGACGAGCCCTGCCGCCTTCAAGGCACGCTCGATCTACGTGAACCCGCAAGATGGCAAGAACCTGAACCGCGTCTACCCGGGCTCGGCGACGGGGAGTGCCAGTGAGCGGATCGCCCACGTCATTGCCATGCAGCTCATGGCGGGTGCAGACGTCTACCTGGATCTGCACGCGGGCGATGTTAACGAGGCGCTCTCGCCGTTCGTTGGCATTGAGCAGACTGGCGACGCCGCGCGAGATGCGCGCGCCGTAGCGCTAGGCCGCGCCGTGGGTGCAGAGTGGCTGCTGATTGGCGCAAGCCCCGGCACCACCACCTCTACCGCCGAACAGCTCGGTGCAATCGGCATTCTCTGCGAGTTCGGCGGGCAGGGTCATGTTGAACCCGAGTTCGTGGCGCGCCATGCCGCCGGCGTGCGCGGCGTGATTGCCGAGATGGGGATGGGCGAGTTTCCGCAGAGCCCCATTGAACGTGAAGTCGGACCGCTCAAGCCAGGTGCCAGCACTCGCCTGAACAGTGAGGCGTGGCTGCGTGCCGAGATTGACGCCGAGGTCGCCGGCTACTGGCACCCGGCTGTTGGCGTCGGCTCCGTTGTAAAGAAGGGCGAGAAGCTGGGCGAGGTGCAGGGCGTCTTCGGCGACGTGTTACAAGCGCCAACAGCACCAATCGATGGCGTAGTGATCTTCTTGGTCACCACTCTCGCGATGAACAACGGCGATCCGCTCTTGGCGCTCGGTGGCGACCCCGAGGGGGGCGTGTGGCCGTAGCCCCTACGCACTCGCGACTCGCCGCCTTCAGTGCGGGCGGCCTCGACGTTGAGGTATTCATCTGGGACATCCCGTACCTGGTGCCATTCCGCATCGCGCGACCCGATCCGAACGAAGAGAGCTCACGCACCGCGTTCGTGCACATCACTGACCGCGCCACCGGCCTTGAAGGGTGGGGGGAGGGCTGTGCCGATCCGTACTACGGCGACACCCCAGAGACGATCGCCGCGGTTGCGCCACTCCTCTTCTCGGTAGCGCTCCCCGCAATCGAGGCGGCACTTGCCGAGGCGGGCGGCGCAACGACGGGTAACGGCTACGCATCAACACGTGGATTGGGTGGCATCAGCGGGCGTTCCGCCGATGCGCTCGCACCGATGAGCGCCGCCATGGATCTCGCCCTCGGTCATCACGGCGCCGCTAAGTCAGCGATCGAACAGGCGCTGCAAGATCTACTCGCCCGCTCAGCCAACACCTCGCTGCGCAGGTTTCTTGGTGCGCCAGAGACCATTGGGCACACGAACCTCACGATTGGCATTGCGCCGATCGACACGATGGTGGAGCGCGCCGCCGCCGCGAATAACTATCCGAGCCTCAAGCTAAAGGTTGGCCTCGGCGGTGAGGAGGAGCTGATCCGCCGCGTCCGTGAGATCTATGACGGAACACTGCGCCTCGATGCGAACTGTGGCTGGAGCCTAGAGCGAGCACTCGAACTGCTTCCACTCTTCGAACGGAGCAATATCGAGTTCCTGGAGCAGCCACTGCAGCCTGGTCGCATCAAGAACATGGCGGCACTCGCCGCCGCCACGGAGATCCCCGTGATCGCCGATGAAGACTGCATCG
>Ga0114976_10003046_pt1 | contig 10485 bp, 11 predicted proteins | sample S_130805_EF_Meta_FD_87319 | JGI IMG/M metagenome (GOLD analysis project Ga0114976, IMG submission 87319) | Freshwater microbial communities from Lake Simoncouche, Canada to study carbon cycling - S_130805_EF_MetaG | ecosystem: Environmental > Aquatic > Freshwater > Lake | place: Lake...
TAATTTTCGGTCAGGGGTGATGAAGCGCTTAGGGATTGATTATCCTGAGTTACAAAAAGTCAATCCGAAGATTATTCATTGCTCGATTACAGGATTTGGCTCTGAAGGAGAATACAAAGACTATCCCGCATTGGATATTATCATTCAAGCCATTAGTGGACATATGGCAATTACTGGCGAGAAAGGTCGACCACCCGCACGATTAGGCATTCCGTTGGCAGATTTAAGTGGTGGATTATTTTCTAGTCAGGGGATTTTGGCAGCGCTCTATGAAAGAGAAAAAACGGGTAAAGGCCAGCATATTGAGCTGGCGATGTTTGATGCCATGTTAAGTTTGTTGACCTATTTAGGGACGATGTGGTTAAACAATGCGGAGCTGCCAAGTCCACCTGGATCATCCCATGAGTACACTGTACCTTGGCAAGCATTTCAGACAAGAGATTCCTATGTGGTGGTTGCTGCTAGAGAAGAAGTACATTGGAAGAGTTTTTGTCGAGCTCTAGGTTTAGAGGAAATATCAACCGATCCACGTTTTGCGAATAATTTTTTACGTGTAGAAAATCGTCAGATATTAGTACCGATATTAGAGAAGAAAATGCTCGAAGATGAGACCCAACATTGGATGGAGATCTTTCGCAGAGAAGATGTTCCTGCAAGTCCGGTGAATCATTTTGATACGGCATTTGCGGAGCCTCCTGTATTACAAAATCACGCAATTGTTGAATATGACCATCCTAAAGTTGGGACAGTTCGTTTTCCAGCGTATCCAGTGAAGATGGGCAATGGCGCAGAAATGATTTCTACACCGGCACCAGATTTAGGAGAGCATACTCAAGAGGTTCTGAAAGATATTTTGTTATGTAGTAAAGAGCGTATCGATCACTTGGTTCAATCCGGTGTCGTGGTTTGTAAATAGGAGATAAAAAATGGTGGGATTGTATTGGGAAGAGTGGGAAGTTGGGAAAAGTTTTGAGACAGCAGCAAGAACTGTTACCGAAACAGACGTAGTGAACTTTGCAGGAATTTCAGGAGATTACAACCCACTTCATATTAATGAAGAATATTGTAAAAAAACACAATTTGGTACACGCATTGCCCATGGTCCATTGGTGTATGCCATTGCTGCTGGTTTGTTATTTCAATTACATTTATATGACGATACCTTGATTGCATTTTTAGGATTTGAGAGTCTTAAATTTACCAAGCCCGTCAAAATCGGTGACACCATTCATGCCAAAGTGACGGTTACTGAGGTGACCGAAACCTCTAAGCCAGACCGTGGCGTTATGAAACGTCAATTACAAGTAATTAATCAACATGGCGAAATCGTGCAAGATGGTATTCAGGCATTTTTAATGAAACGCAAGCCTGCTTAAGCCAATGAAACCGACCATTGGCTTTGTTGGTTTAGGTTTAATGGGGGGATGGCTGGTAAAGCATCTTCTCCAAGATGGCTATAGCGTTCATGCATATGATGTCGATTCCAAAAAAATCGATGAGCTTGTGCCACATGGCGCAATTGCCGTTGCAGAATTACAGCAGTTACCACAATTAGTAAATGTCGTCATATTGTCCTTGCCCAATTCGGCTATCGTTGCACAGGTTATTCAGGGCATGAACTTATATAACGCCCCAGCACCTGGACTTGTAATACTTGATACTTCCACTGCGGATCCAAGCATCTCGACAGAGTTAGCAGCTTCTCTTGATGCATTAGGTATGTATTTTATGGATGCAACAGTCAGTGGAACCAGTGAAATGTGTGCCGCAAAAGACACCATTTTTATGGTTGGAGGACCGGAAGAGGTTTACCAACAATGTGCACCCATTTTTTTAGGTATGGGGCGAGAGTCAGTTTATATGGGCAAAAGTGGTACGGGAGCCGCAATTAAGCTCGTCGTAAATTTAGTGTTAGCAATTAATCGTGTGGGTCTAGCTGAAGGACTTACTTTGGCAAAACAAGCCGGAATTGATCAATTATTAGCTTTAGAAGTATTAAAAAAATCCGCGGCATTTTCAAAGGCGATGGACCAAAAAGGTTATCGCATGGTGCACCGTGATTTTTATCCACCGATTGGTCATATGACAACGCACTATAAAGATGTTCAACTGATGGTTTCTTATGCTGGTAAGTTGCAATGTCCAGTACCAGTAATTAGTTTCACAGCTCAGGCATTAGCCTCAGAGATGGCAAAGCGCCCAGGGGATCGAGATAGTTCCGCCATCATTTGTTTTTATGATGATCTCATCAAAAAAGAGTAGTGATGTCTTTATCTCAAAGTCTTTCAGGAAAACTTGCCATTGTCGTAGGAGGTAGTCAAGGTATTGGTTCAACAGTTGCGATGCAGTTAGCAGAACAGGGCGCTCATGTTTGTGTCTTAGCCAGAAACAAGGAAGCATTAGACCATCTTGTACAAACCATCCACCTAGAGGGTGGACAGGCGAATGCATACCCTGTAGATGCGACATCAAGCACTGCTTTAGAAAGCACATTTACAAATATCCATGAGCAATTTGGTCAGGTGGATATTTTTGTACATTTAGTGGGAGGCTTTACGGAGTTTATTCCTTTTGAAAAAATCACCGAGGAAGAATGGAATCAAGTCTTACAACTCAATCTAACCTCAGCCATGCTCGCCACTCAAAAAATAGAGCCATTTCTCAATGATGGTGCCAGAATTGTATATACCGGATCGATTGCAGGCCTGGGACCAAGTCCTTCCGCAAAGTCGTATATGCCTTATGGCGTTGCAAAAGCGGGCCTCATGACCATGGTGAAGTATATGGCAAAAGAGTTTGGTTCTAGAAAAATTACTGTAAACAGTGTATCTCCAGGATCAACTGCAACAGAGCGAGTCAGAAAAATCAGAGGAGATACTGGTTTACTTGAAGTGGCAAAAGGCAATCCCTTAAATCACGTTTTACAACCAGAAGATTCAGCAGCAGCTATTATGTTTTTGGTATCACCCCAAGCAAAAGGTATCACGGGTACTAATTTAAATGTCAACGCTGGCAGTGTGATGTAAATTTTAAATAATGAAAGGATGTATATGGAACTAAAAGCGACACTACAAGTCCTCAATCAAGCAGATTATCCAGGCAAAAGAGGGGTAACTGATGGACAGACATATCAACGACTCGTTGGTTGGCCTGAAGTCAATACAACTGACCGAGTCCGCTTAGGACGAGCAACCTATGCCCCTGGTACGTATGAACAACTGCATTGGCATCCTATCGAAGCGTGTTATTACGTCATTGCTGGAAGTGCAACCGTCCGTAATGTCGAGGGAAAAGAATTTGAAGTGGGACCTGGATCGATGATTTATGCTCCTCCAGGAATCGCTGGCGCGCATGAATGGGAAGTCAAAGAACATCTAGAGATTTTAGATATCCGTGCATGCAATGAAACGAATCGCAAAATGCAATATACCGTTGATAAAACGACGATGCGCTCTTATATTGATTTAGAGGACATTCATTATCGCGATGCGATAAGCTTTAAATCGCATTATTAGTGGTCGGAAGAATGAACTGTGAGAGTTATTCAGAAAAGTACTGTTTTACTCTCACAGATTGAACAACCAATGCCACTGTAAAAAATCATTCAGAATAAATTAATCTGCTTTGATTTTATTTTCAGTAACTAATTTGGAATACTTGACATTTTCAGCGCTTATGAAAGATTTGAATTCTTGCATACTAGTTGCTTGCGCTTGAACGCCTAAATTTGCAAATCTCTCGATGATTTCTGGATCACCCATTATCTTCACCAAAGCAGCATGATATTTATCTTGGATATCCTTCGGTGTGCCCGTTGGCAGATAAATTCCCCACCAGGACAATGCTGCAAATCCAGGTAAGCCTGCTTCAGAGAAAGTTGGCACCCCAGGAACTAGAGGTGTTCTAGCGGTACTTGTAATAGCTAAAGGACGTATCTTTCCTGATTTAATATGTTCTGCTGCAGGAAGTGCATCCGATACGATAAAGTCAATTTGTCCTGCCATTAAATCAATTAAGGCTAAACCACCTCCCTTATAAGGCACATGCGTCATCTTAATATTAGCTTCACGCATAATCATCTCTGTTGCAATATGCGACATACTGCCAGGTCCACTGGTACCAAAATTTAAAGTATTTGGTTTAGCTTTGGCCGCATTGAGTAAATCTTGCAGTGTTTTATATGGTGAATTAGCTGGAACAACCAGTACATTAGGTCCTGAGGCTGTAAGAGCAATCGGAATAAAATCTTTTTCCATATTGTAGGTAACTTTACTAATTAATGGATTAATTAATGCAGGTCCAATATTGCCTAGGGCAAAAGCATAACCATCAGCAGGTTGGCGAGCAGCGTATTCCATACCAATAGAGCCAGCCGCTCCGCCCTTATTTTCAACAATAATGGGTTGACCCCATAGATCATTTAATTTCTTAGCCATCAGGCGTCCCATTAAATCGGAACTTCCGCCAGCTGGGTAAGTAACAATTAAGCGTACTGGTTTTGTTGGAAAAGTTTGCGCAAAAACATTGAAAGAACAACACGCAAAAAGAACACAAAAGAATTTAATCAAATTAAGTTGATACTTTTTCGTCATGCGAAATCTCCTAATATCATTTTTTTTAAAATTATGCTAAATTGAATAATATCAAGTTTTTTATGATTTGTTTACATATCCCAATCAGATATCATTTTCGCTAAAAAATCACTTCTTGAGTTTGGTGATTTTATTCCCTTGAATCCCAAGTCCAGCCATCAGACCTTTTTGATTAAAGATAAAAGCGTAAATATCTTCTTGAAGGTTAATCGAAGTATTTGATTTAGCAAAGCCTTCATCAACTACTACTACACTAGGGCCAACCCCTACCTCAAATCCATCGGTGGAGTCGAGGGCTGTAATAGCGATTTGTTTCATAAAAAACATCGCGTAGCCATATTCTTGAGCACCAATTTGCATCCCGTATGAAACACCAGTTGTATTGTAATAAGCAATTGGTTTACCTTTGCTAAGGAGAACACCATCACCGTATTGACCACCAATCATGAGGCCTGCTTTAGTGATGTTAGGAAAGACAAGAACAGCAACCGCTTTACTATTTAATACACGGGCATCTGCATTCGATTTGAGTAATTGATTGAGTGCCTGTTGAGCTTGTTGGGTAGTGGTTGATTTATTTTGAGCAAAAGCTGGAGAGCTTTGCAGAACACCTAATAAGAAAAAAAATGCACATCCAAGTTTGAAGAGTGGATAAGAAATTTTGCTCATAACTAAGATCACCTTGTAAAAAATAATTTTATTTCACAATAAACAGTTTGCATGACAAATATAAACTAATAAATTGTCTCGAATGTTATCACTTTCTCATGTTTTAATTGAGCTAGGGGCTCGACTTGCCTCATTATTACCATTTACTAGAGTGTCTAACATTTCGATTAAAACCGCATGTTGAGATTTTTTTAGGGGTGACAGAATGCGTTGTTGTGCTTTTAACACCTGAGGATTGATATCTTCGAGTAAGTGTTTTCCCTCAGATGTCAGAGTTAACACATGAACACGACGATCTTTTTCCGATAAATTTCTTTTGACTAAGCTGCGTGACTCTAAACGATCAATAACGCCACCGATGGTGGATGTGTCTAAGCCAATGGTATTTGCTAGGGTTTTTTGATCAATTTGTGGAAACTCTTCTAGGGCAGATAGTGCAGCAAATTGCACAGGGGTAATCCCAAACCCTTCGGTTTCCTGTAAAAAAATCGCAACTGAAATTTGCTGAAGTCTTCTGATGTAATGGCCGGGTAAAAGATCAAAAGAAACGTGTTTAGATGGTTTATTAGGCATTTTGGTTGTTGCTAATCAAGGATTTTTACTTTGACATATAATTTAATAAGTATACTTACTATTCGCAAAATGAAGGAAATTCCCATGAATCAACCCAAACATTCTCTCCCCATTATTGTTGCAGGTGGGGGTATTGGTGGTTTAGCTGCAGCTTTGGCATTAACGCGTCAAGGCTTTCGTGTCAAGGTATTAGAAAAATCCCCAGAGCTTGGGGAGATTGGTGCCGGAGTTCAGTTCGGACCAAATGCTTTCGCTGCACTTGATGCATTAGGCGTAGGAGAAAAGGGGCGAGCTCGTGCCGTGTATACCGACGATATGGTGATGCATGACTGTATCGATGAGAGTATTGTGGGTAAGATCGAAACGGGACAAGAATTTTTAGAATATTTTGGTAATCCTTATGCAGTCTGTCATCGTGCCGATGTGCATATGTCATTGCTCGAGGGTGCAAGAGAAACAGATCGTATTGAAGTTCTGACAGCAACCGAAGTGGTGCGAGTCGAACAGGATGATAAAGGTGTGACAGTTTTTGATCAGCATGGTCAGGGACATATGGGTTTGGCTCTGATCGGTGCAGACGGAGTGAAGTCTGCCGTTAGGGACCAGTTTGTAGGCGATGAAGCTCGAATTTCTGGGCATGTTGTCTATCGTGCCGTAGTCGACAAAGAAGATTTTCCTAAAGACCTAGCTTGGAACTCCGCAAGTATTTGGGTGGGACCAAATCATCATTTAGTTCATTATCCCCTGCGTGGAGGAAAGCAATTTAACGTAGTGGTGACCTTTCATAGCCGTGAAAAAGAAGAGTGGAGTGTCACCGAAGGTAGTAAGTCTGAGGTGGAAACGTATTTTCAGGGGATATCTCCCAAGGCACGCCAACTCATTGATTTACCCAAAAGCTGGAAGCGTTGGGCAACTGTAGACCGTGAGCCTATTGGTCAATGGAGTTTTGGTCGTGTGACTCTTTTGGGTGATGCTGCCCATGTGACATTACAGTACTTAGCGCAGGGAGCTTGTATGGCAATTGAAGATGCAGTGACACTTGGCGAGGCGATCAAAAAATGTGGCACTATTGATAATCTAGATTTTGAAAAAGCATTTGATTTATACCAACGCTCTAGAATTACAAGAACCGCTAGAATTGTCTTGTCGTCAAGAGAGATGGGGCGAATTTATCATGCGCATGGTGTTGAGCGTTTAGTGCGAAATGATTTATGGAAAAACAAAACCCAAGCAGAATTTTATCGCTCGATTGAGTGGTTGTATGGTTGGAAAGTAGATAACTGCCTCGCAGAATAATTGAACTTAGGAGATCAATATGAGTGAACTTGGAAAATTAGAAGATTTGCCACAAGAATATCGGGATGCATTAACCAAACTCAATCTGGTTCCTTTGTGGCCAAGTTTGCGTGGTGTGATGCCAGCCAATAAACCTCGCCCTCATACCGTTCCAACGCTTTGGAAATATCAAGATATCAAACCGCTTTTGCTACAAGCTGGAGAACTAACGCCGATTGAAAAAGCAGAACGTCGTGTTTTGGTATTAGCAAATCCAGGTCACACCTTAGAGAAAATGCAAGCTAGTCCCGCAATGTATTTAGGAATGCAATTGTTATTACCAGGTGAGTGGGCAGCTTCACATCGACACACACCGAATGCAATTCGGATGATTGTCGAAGGTGAGGGGGCATACACGACGGTGGAAGGTGAAAAGTGTTACATGAGCCGTGGCGATTTAATACTTACGCCAACTGGTTTGTGGCACGAGCACGGACATGACGGACAGGATCCTGTTGTGTGGTTAGATGTACTTGATTTACCGCTTGCCTATTATTTAGAAGTTTCTTATCACAACGATGGCGTGAAACAAGACAATGTGAACGAATCCACGGAAACCTTTTATACAACTGGTGGTGTTGTACCTTCACCGATGTTTGAGCGTTCTAAAAAGCAATATCCGATGTATCGCTATCCGTGGACGCATGTGCGACAGACATTAGAAAACATGGCCCAAGTGCAGCCCCAAGTAGAAATGGTTTCAGTCACTTATGTTAATCCAGAGACTGGCGATGATGCGGAAAATATCTTAGGTTTTTATGCCATGATGTTACGCCCAAATCAAACCATTCAATTGCCGGTTAGATCACCCTCAATTGTGTTTCATGTGATTGAAGGTGCATGTGATATTCAAGTAGAAACAACGAACTACCCACTGCAACAAGCAGATACTTGCTGTGCTCCGGGTTATACGCCTGTGACCTTAAAGAATACTTTAAATCAGCCAACATTTTTATTTATGACTGATGAAACGCCACTGCATCGTAAATTAGGTGTTTTTGAGAATCGCACCAAAAAATAATTGAAGAGAATTTGAATATGATGAAACTCTATAGCTTTTTTCGCAGTGGTACATCCCATCGACTGCGTATTGCTCTCAACTTAAAAGGCATCCAGGCGGAATATATTCCGATAGACTTACGCACGGAAGAGCATTTAGGACAAACCTTTAAGGCAATTAACCCGCAAGGTTTCGTGCCCGCATTGGTCGATGATCAGCTTGTACTGACCCAATCGCCAGCAATCATTGAGTGGCTAGAGGAAGCTTATCCAGAGCCAGCCCTATTGCCGGAAGATCTCAATCATCGAGCTTATATTCGGGCGTTAGCGGCGATTGTTGGATGTGATATGCATCCCCTGAATAATCGTCGAGTTCTTGAACGTTTACGTCATGAGATGGGTCAAGATCAAGAGGCAATCCAAGCATGGTGTACGACATGGCTGAAAGATGGTTTTGATGCCTTTGAAGCTCTTTTAAAAGATCGTCAACTATGTGGAGCTTTTTGTTACGGTGATCAACCTTCAATTGCTGATGTTTATTTAATTGCTCAAATTGAAGGTGCTAGACGATTTAAGGTCGATATCTCAGCGTGGCCGATCATTGCTAAGATTGAGCAAAACTGTATGGCTTTAGAGGCTTTTCAAAAAGCAGCACCGATGCAACAAATCGATGCCGCTTAATGTATTACTGGGCTGTCCAACCACCATCAATTGGAATGATGGCGCCAGTAATAGAGGCTGCATCTTCAGAAGCCAAGAAGTGAGCTAAAGCTGCAACTTGTTCAATTGTCACAAATTTCTTCGTAGGTTGGGAGTGCAAAAGTACATCATTGATCACTTGTTCTTCAGTAATGCCACGAGCTTTTGCTGTATCCGGGATTTGTTTTTCAACCAGCGGTGTCCAAACATAGCCTGGGCAAATCGCATTCATCGTAATGCCAAATGTGGCAGTCTCTAACGCAACAGTTTTTGTTAAGCCTGCAATACCATGCTTAGCTGCAACGTAAGCAGATTTAAATGGCGACGCCACTAAAGCGTGGGCAGAGGCGATATTAATGATACGTCCCCAGCCTTTTTCTTTCATCTTCGGTAGAGCTGCGCGAATGGTATGGAAGCTACCAGAGAGATTAATAGCAAGAATAGCGTTCCATTTTTCAATTGGGAATTCTTCAATTGGAACGACATGTTGAATACCGGCGTTATTGACTAAAACATCAATTGCGCCAAACTCGCTTTCAATACTTTGAATCATGGCAGATATTTCTTCTGCTTTTGACATATCAGCACCGTTGTAGCGGACCTCAACACCATGCTCTTTGGCCATCGTTGCACGAATTTCTTCAATAGCCCCTGCGTCGCCAAAGCCATTCAAAACGATATTCATACCCTTTGAGGCGAAATTTTTGGCAATTCCAAGACCAATTCCACTGGTAGAACCAGTGATTAAAGCTACTTTGTTTGCTGACATAATGATTCCTTTTTTAAAATAGGTGTTGTTCTAATGTATCTAGTTATTAAGTAAAGTTTATGAAATTCTTAATTAAGAATTAACATGAATATTCATTTAAATGTAACAAATTACTGAGAAACTACAAATCCGATTCTTTAAAAGGTTATTTCCCATGGAAAATTCAGATTACAGTTACCGTATTCATCAAGAAATGCTTGATAGCTTTGATGAAGAACTTGAGTTAGAGATTGATGATGATCGTCTTGATGGATCTCCAGAAAGTGACGAGAAAAAAGCCGCGCGTCAAAAATACTTTAAAGAACTCTTAAGACTTCAGGGTGAACTTGTTAAATTACAAGACTGGGTTGTCGAGAAAAAGCTCAAAGTCCTCGTAATTTTCGAAGGTCGCGATTCGGCAGGTAAGGGTGGAGCGATTAAACGTATCATGCAACGTTTAAACCCACGTGTTTGCAGAACTGTTGCTTTGCCAGCGCCCAATGAGCGTGAAAGAACACAATGGTATTTCCAACGTTATATCAATCATTTGCCAGCGGGTGGAGAGATTGTCTTATTTGACCGCAGTTGGTATAACCGTGCCGGCGTCGAAAAAGTGATGGGTTTTTGTACAGATGATCAGTATGAACAGTTCTTTGAGGACGTTCCGGAATTTGAAAATATGATCATCCGTTCTGGCATTATTTTGGTGAAATATTGGTTCTCCATTACAGATGATGAGCAGCATTTACGTTTTATGATGCGTATTAATGATCCTTTGAAGCAGTGGAAGTTGTCTCCAATGGATTTACAGTCTCGTGCAAGATGGGAAATCTATACTAAAGCTAAAGAACATATGCTTGAAAAAACCCA
>Ga0114976_10003048_pt1 | contig 10483 bp, 11 predicted proteins | sample S_130805_EF_Meta_FD_87319 | JGI IMG/M metagenome (GOLD analysis project Ga0114976, IMG submission 87319) | Freshwater microbial communities from Lake Simoncouche, Canada to study carbon cycling - S_130805_EF_MetaG | ecosystem: Environmental > Aquatic > Freshwater > Lake | place: Lake...
ACCGCGCACCGTCGATACTCTCTGGGAAACCATCGGGGCCTGCCTCAGCCGCTTCAGCCCAGCCGAGTGCGCCAACTACTTCGCCAACTCAGGCTATCCACGGCTGATGTGAAAAGGCTCTAGGCCGGCTTGAACTGCGGATAGGGCGGCCCGTCATCCTTGGTCGGCCGCCAGGTGATCACGACCTTGTCGCCGATCGCGACCTTGTCGAAGTCGCACTCGACGATGTTGGTCATCATCGTCGGGCCGTCCTCCAGCGTGACATAGGCGACCGCGTAGACCTCCGGCGCGCGCTTCATCACGCTGACGCTGTAGATCGTGCCGCGGCCGGCACTCTCGACCCATTCGGTCTTCTCGCTGAAGCAATGCGGGCAGACCGCGCGCGGATACCAATGCGCCTTGCCGCAGGCGGTGCAGCGCTTGATCAGGAACTTCCCCTGCTTGGCCGCGTCCCAGAAGGCCTCGGTCTCGGGGTTGGTCATGGGGGCGGGGATGGCGCGTTCCTTGGCCATGTCGATCACTCCCTCTCCATGATCAGCGTCGCCCCGCCGTGCCGGCTGCCGAGCAGCCCGCCCGTGCCATGCGCGAGCGCGATGTCGCAACTCTTCACCTGCACCGCCGGATGCGCCTCGCCGCGCAATTGCCTGACCGCCTCGATCACCTTGGTGATGCCGCCGCGGTTGGCGGGATGGTTGTTGCAGAGCCCGCCGCCATCGGTGTTGAAGGGCAGGCGGCCAGAGCCCGAGATCAGGTTGCCATCCGCGACGAACTTGCCGCCCTGGCCCTTCTCGCAGAAGCCGAGATCCTCGATCTGCACAACCACGGTGATCGTGAAGCTGTCGTAGATGCTGGCGTACTTGATGTCGCCAGGCTTCACGCCCGCCTCGGCGAAGGCCGCCGGGCCGCTGCGCACCGCCGCCGAATAGGTCAGGTCGACGGCGCCGCCCATCTGGCCCTTCATGCTCTCGCCCGCGCCGATCACCTTGACCAGCGGGCGTTTCAGCGACTTGGCGATCTCGGGCGCCACCACGACCAGCGCGCCGCCGCCGTCACTGACGACGCAGCAATCGAGCCGGTGCAGCGGCGTCGCGATCAGCGGGCTGTCGACCACCTGCTCCACCGTCACCACGTCCCGCAGCATCGCATGCGGGTTGTGCTGCGCGTGGTGGCTGGCGGCGACCTTCACCCAGGCGAGCTGCTCCGACGTGGTGCCGAACTGGTACATGTGCCGCGCCGCGACCATCGCATAGGCATTCACCGTGGCGATGCCCGTCGGGAATTCCCACTGGGTGTCCGGCGCATCGGCGCCGCGGATGCGCGGCGTGGCGCCCGAATGGCCCTCGCTGCGGGGACGCCCCGCAAGCGTGATCAGCGCCACCTTGCACTTGCCCATCGCGATCGCCTCGGCGGCATGCGCGACATGGGCGATGTAGGAGCAGCCGCCGACATCCGTGCTGTCGAGATGCCGGAGCTTCAGGTTCATGTAATCGGCCATCGCCAGCGGCCCGAGCCCCGGCGCATCGCCCGCGCAGAAATAGCCGTCCACGTCGTCCTTGGTCAGCCCGGCATCCGCCAGCGCGCCGACCGCGCTTTCCGCATGCAGCTGCGCGACGGATTTCTCCTTCGCCAGCCGCGTCGGGTGCTCATAGGCGCCCGCGATATAGGCCTTGCCCTTGATGCTCATCGCGGCTCAGCCCTCGAGGATGCTGGCATGCGCCAGGCTGGACAGCACATCCATGCGCTGGTTGTGGAAGAGCTCGGTCTGCCGGCAGTTCGAGAAGAAGGCGAAGGAGACGCCGCTGGTCGGATCGGCCCAGCAATACGACGACCCGACGCCGCCATGGCCGAAGGTGCGCGGATGCGCGATGGCACCCAGGCCCCGCGCCACCGGGAAATCGCCGCGGCTATGGGGCCCAAGGCCGCGATGCATCGGCAGGCCCATGTAATCGTCGATGCGGTCGCCGGTGAAGTCGCGCGTGACGAACTCGACCATGCGCGGCGACAGCACGCGCACCTCGTTCAGCGTGCCGCCCTGGGCCAACATTTGATAGAAGGCCGCCATGCCGCGCGCGGTGCCATAGCCGCCGCCGCCCGGAACGCCCGCCGCGTGATGCGCCGCCGTATTCTCGGGGCCACGCGGCACATAGGCGCCATTGACCTTGGGGTCATAGATATCGGCGGCGCGGCCAAGCTGGCTCTCCGGCAAACCCACAAAAACCTCATCCGCGATGCCGATCGGCTCGAGCACGCGCGAGCGGATGAAGGCGCGGAAATCCTGGCCGGTGATCGCCTCGATCAGCACCGCGCAGGTCCAGTGCGCGGCGGCCGGGTGGTAGCGCATGCGGCTGCCCGGCGTCCATTCGAGGGTGAAGTTGCTGACCACCTCGCGCAGCTTCTTGTGGTCCGCCCAGCACTCCTCCGGCACCACCGCGCTCGGGAAGCCCGCCTGGTGCGTCAGCACCTGGAACAGCGTGATCTCGGCCTTGCCGTTCGCCGCAAATTCCGGGACGTGCTGGGCGATGGTGTCGGAGAAGCGCAGCAGCCCGTCCTCGACCAGCATCCAGACCGCGGCCGCAGTGACGACCTTGGTGTTGGAGTACATCAGGAAGAGGCTGCGTGCATCGGCCGGCGTGCCGACCTTGCTCTCGCCGAAGGTGCGGAACAGCGCCAGCTTGCCGTGCCGCGCGACCGCGAGCGAGGCGCCGGGATGCTGCCCATCGGCGATGTGCCGCTCGATGGTGGCGCAGAGCTTCGCCAGCGGCTTGGGATCGAGGCCGAGCGCCTCCGGGTTCGACTCAGGCAGCGGAAAGGCCATGGCTTCTCTCCTCGGGTGAAACCTCGCGCAGCGCCGGCATCACCTCGCGGGCGAAGAGCGAGGCGGAGCGCAGCATCTCGTCATGGGACTGGTCGCCGAAGGCGAAGCGGGCGACGACGTAGTTCACGCCGGTCTCCTGGACCTGCGCGATCAGGCGGTCGCGGATCGAGGCGGGCGTACCGGCAAACGCCAGCCCCGCCGCCTCGGCATCGGCGAAATCCTCGCTCATCCGCGCATTGATCGGCGCCGCGCCATGCTCGCGCCAGAGCTTCAGGAAGTGGATCGCATGGGTCCGCCAGGCGCGCTTCGCGATCGCCTGCGCCTCCTCCGCCGTCTCGGCGATGACCATGGCGCGCGAGAGCCCGACGGGCGGCAGCGGCGCAGGCTTGGTCCAGCACGCCTTGTAGCGTGCGACGATCTCGGCGACGCGCGCGGTCGGGCCATTCCCCACCGTCGCCGCGCCATTGGCCGCCGCGCGCTCGGCATGCTCGAGCGTCGCGCAGGGCATCCAGAGCGGCGGATGCGGCAGCTGCTTCGGCTTCAGCACCACCGGCACCTTGCGGCACTGCCAGAAGCGGCCCTCGTAATCGACGACGTCCTGGGTCAGCGCCTGCATCAGGATGGCCAGCGCCTCCTTCAGCATCTCCGGGCTCTCGGCCGCCTCGACGCCGTGATAGCCGAGCTCGAAGGGCGAGACGCCGCGGCCGACGCCGAGCTCGAAGCGGCCATTGCTGAGGTGATCCAGCAGGCAGACCTCTTCCGCCACCTGCAGCGGGTTGCGCATCGGCAGGATGTAGACCAGCGGGCCGAGCCGGATGCGCTTCGTGCGCTGTGCGACCGCGCTCAGCCAGGCGCCGGTCGCCGGCGTGGTCGAGAGCGGTGTCGCGTGGTGCTCGCTGCAGTGGTAGCGGTCGAAGCCGGCCTGGTCGTAGAACGCGGCCAGCTTCAGCCGCGATTCGTAATGCGCCGTCAGGTCGACGGCGCCGAGATCGTTCTGGTCGAAAATGCCGAACTGCACGCCGGCTTCCTCCCCCATGGACTGGGGGAGCCTAACAGGCTGGCGCCAGGGCGCCAGCCCACCTCACGTGGGGAAGTTCAGCTCGATCGTCACCCCGTTCGGATCCTCGAGGAAGAGCTGCGCCAGGTTCATCGACGGCACGAGGCGTTCCCGCGGCGCATGCCCGGCGGCGGCGAAGCGCTGCTTCATGCCCTCGAAGTCGGTGGCCTGGAAGGCGATGTGGTCGACGCTGCCGGTCTCGTCGGCATCCTCGAGCGCCTTCTCGCCGAGATAGTCGATCAGCGGCTGCGGGTTGGCCTTGTCGATGCCGACCACATGCACCACCGCCTGGCCGCCGTTGTACAGCCAGATGCCCGGGAACTTGAAGGTCGGGCGCGGGCCGACCTCGAGGCCCATCACCTCGGTGTAGAATTTCTCCGTCTCCGCCAGCCGCGTGGTGCGGATGGAGTAGTGGTCCAGCCTGCCGAGCGACATCCTGCCCTCCCTTGGGGTTTCCGTTGTCAGCTTTCCCGATCCGGCGCCTGGCTGGCAAGCGCGCCGCGCCCGCAGGCGAGCAGCGCCAGCATGGCGGGCAGCAGCAGCAGGCCGGAGGCAGGCTCCGGAATGCTGGCGTCGGGAATCGTCAGGACCCAGCTCGCGTTCAGGTCGGGCGTGTTCCAGCCCGCTTGGAAAAAGAAGTCGCTCTGCAGCGCGGCATACAGGTTGAAGGGGCCGGCTGGATTCCGCGCCGGGTTCATCAGCCCCGAGGCGGGATCATCCGAGACGAAGTTGAACTGCGCCACGTTGACGCCCGAGGGCGAATTGCTCTCGCTGACGATCCCGAGCTTCTGCCCGTAGAAGCCGTAGGCGTAGAGGCCCGTGCTCGTCGCGGCGAGCAGGTCGTTGTAGTATATGCCATCATAGGTCAGCGTGATGCCGTTGATCGTCTGCGTGACCACGATCGCGCCCTGGGCCAGGCTGCCATCGGTCGAATTCCAGCCGTCATAGCCCGGCCCGCTGGTCGGGCTCGGGGGGGTCCGGAACGCGCTGGTGTCATAGGTGATGCGGCCGCTGACCGGCGTGCCGATCACCGACCCCGGCGCGAGGCCGAACAGCGTCGCGGTGTCGGCATTGGCCTGACGGATGGTGCCCGAATAGCTGATGAGCACCGGCACGGCCTGCGCGGCAGCAGGGACGAGCAGGGCGGCTGCCAGCGCAAGGGCGGCGGCATTGCGAGAAAGTGACATGGACGGTGACCCTCCCAGGGTTGTTGCGAGGGTCACCATAACAGCGTCGCGATTGCGACCTTCCGCTATTTCTTCTGCGTCTTCGCCGCATAGGCCCCGCCGGCGGCGCGCACGTCCGCAGCCGTTTTCGATGCCCGCAGCCGCTCGAGGTGCCCGGCCTCGTTCGCCAGCATGGCGTTGGCGTTCTCCAGCACCTGCGCGGCGCGGTCGGCGGGGAATTTCACCGCGCCGTTCTCGTCCATGTGGATCAGCTCGCCGGGGGCGACATCCATGCCGCCGACCGAGACCGGCACCTGCACCGCCTGCACCGCCATCTCGCCATGGCCCGCGGTGACGCCGCCGAGCAGCATCTGGAAATCCATCCGGCGGATCGCATCGACGTCGCGCGAAGGGCCGTCCGACAGCATGCCGATGCAGCCGACCGCCATCATCGAGGTGACCATCACCTCGCCCGCGAGCCCGGCCTTTTTCTTCAGCTCCTCCGGCCATTTCTGCTGGATCACCAGGATGGTCGGCTTGGGCGCGGCATCGAGTGCGTCGATCACGTCCATGAAGGAGAGCCGGCCCTGGAAATTCGGATCGGGCAGGCCGTAGACGCAGGTGACGGCGTAGCCGATCGTCGCACCCTTCTCCGGATAGATGCAGCGGATCGAGGTGTCGGTGTACCAGTTCTCGGTCCAGGGATTGTAGAGCCCGAGGCAGAGCGGGTTCTTCGGATAGGTCGCCACCACGTTGGTGATGGTCGGCGTGTCGATCTTGCGCAGCGCGGCGAAGAGTTTTTCGGTCTTCATCGGACGGTTCCCCCAGAGGCGGGCGCGATCATCGGCGGGCAGGGCGCGGGTGTCGAGATCACTCGACCTTGATCCCCTCGGCGCGGATGATCTCGGCGACGGTCAGGCGATAGGCCGCGATCGAGGCTGCGAGCTCGGCCGGCGTGCTGCCGACCGGACTCATGCCGAGCTGGGCGAGGCGCGCGCGCACTTCCTCGTCCTGCAGGGCGTAGACCGTCGCCGCGTGCAGGCGCGCGATCGCCTCGGGCGGCGCGCCGGCGGGCAGCCAGAAATTCATGTCCTCGGTGCGAACGAAGCCCGGAAAGCCCTGCTCGGCGATGGTCGGCACCTGCGGCAGCAGCGCCAGCCGCTCGGTCGAGGACACGCCGAGCGCGCGCAACTGGCCATCGCGCACCAGCGGCACCGCCTGCGGCAGGGTGGAGAAGCCGAAGTCGGTGTCGCCGCCCATGACGCCGGCGATCGACTGGCTGCCGCCGCGATAGGAGACATGCGTCGCGGTCAACCCGGCGCGCCGCAGCAGCATCGCCCCCGCCTGGTGAGGGCCGCCCGCCTGGCCCGAGGAGAAATAGCTGAGCCCGCCAGGCTTCGCCCGCGCCATCGCCAGCAGCGCGTCGAGCGTCCGCGCGGGATGATCGGCGCGCACCACGAGCAGCAGCGGCGCGCGCGTCACACAGGACACCGGCGCGAAGGCGGTCGTGGTGTCGAAGGGCAGCTTCATCACCAGGTTGTTGGTGGCGATGCCGAGCCCATCGGCCAGCATGGTGTAGCCATCGGACGCGGCGCGCGCGGCCTCCGCCTGGCCGATCGAGCCGGTGGCGCCGCCGCGGTTCTCGAGCACCAGCGGCTGGCCGAGGAAGCGGCCCATGGGTCCGGCGACGAGCCGCGTCGGCGTATCGACACCGCCACCGGCGGGCCAGGCGATGACGACGCGGATCGGGCGCGTGGGATACGGCGCTTGCGCCAGCGCGGGCGTCGCCGCGAGCGCGCCGAGCAGCGCCCGCCGCCTCATTCCGGCTTGATCCCCTCGGCCCTGATCAGCGCGCCCATACGCTCGCGCTGGTCGGCCCAGAAGGCGCGGAACTCGGCCGTGCTGCTGCCGACCGGGATCATGCCGATCTCGCCGAGGCGCTGTACTGCGGTCTCGTCGCGCATGCCGGCCGCGGCCGCCTGCTGCCAGCGCGCGATGACCGGCGCCGGCGTGCCGGTCGGGACATAGAAGCCGAGCCAGTCGAACAGGTCGAAGCCGGGGAAGCCCTGCTCGGCGACGGTCGGCACCTCGGGCAGCGCCGTCAGCCGCTGGATCGTGCTGACCGCCAGCCCGCGCAGCCGGCCTTCCTTCACCAGCGGCGCCGATTGCGGCAGGGTCGAGAAGACGAACTCCACATCGCCGCCGAGCAGCCCGGCGATCGAGGCCGCGCCGCCGCGATACGACACGTGATTGCCCTGCACCTTCGCAAGGCTCAGCAGCAGCACGGGTGCCAGGTGCGTGACCGTGCCTGTACCCGACGACCCCCAGGCGATCTGGCCAGGCCGCGCGCGCAGGCGCTCCAGCAACTCGGCCAGCGTCCGCGCCGGGCTGTCGGCGCGCACGACCAGAAGCAAGGGCGACCGGGCCAGCAGGCTGACCGGCGTCAGCGAGGTCGCGAAGTCATAGGGCAGGCCGGGGATCAGCAGGTGGTTCCAGGCGCCGGCCGCGGTATCGGCCAGCGCGGTATAGCCATCAGGCGCCGCCTGCGCGACCACACCGGCGCCGACCGAGCCCGAGGCGCCCGCGCGGTTCTCCAGCACCACGGGTTGCCCCAGCACGCGCTGCATCGCGGGTGCGGCCAGCCGCACCGGGATATCGGCGCCGCCGCCCGGCGGCCAGGAGATCACGATGCGCACCGCGCGGCTCGGCCAGGCCTCCTGCGCCCAGGCTGGGTAGAAGGGGGCGAGGGCAGGGAGCGCGAGCGGCGCCGCCAGCAGGGCGCGGCGGCCGGGCATTACAGGCATGGCGGTTCCTCCTGGGTAGCCAGCCTAACGCGCGGCCGCGGCGGGCGGGAATGCCCCTCGGTTGACGGGCTGCGCGCGGCGCGTGGTACGGTCGCCGCAAGCAAGGAACGCCGGTGCCACGCCACCGAGGGGACAGACAGTGACGACAAGCATTCATCGCCGCACCATCCTGGCGGCCACCGCCGGGCTGATCGCCGCCCCGCGCCTCGCCCGCGCACAGGGGACGGGCGTGCTGAAATTCGTGCCGCAGATCGACCTCAGCTTCCTCGATCCGCACGGCACCACGGCCTATGTCACCCGCGGCCACGGCCACATGGTCTTCGACACGCTGTATGGCACGAACAGCAAGTTCGAAGCCTCGCCCCAGATGGTCGCCGGCCATGTCGTCGCCGATGACGGCAAGCGCTGGACGCTGACGCTCCGCGACGGCCTCACCTGGCACGACGGCGAGAAGGTGACCTCACGCGACTGCGTGGCGTCCATCCGCCGCTGGGCCAGGCGCGATGCGCTCGGCGGCGCGCTGCTGGATGCGACCGACGAGCTCTCGGCGCCCGACGACAAGACCATCCTGTTCCGCCTGAAGCGCCCCTTCCCGCTGCTGCCGGAGGCGCTCGGCAAGATCACCTCGCCCATGCCGGCGATGATGCCGGAGCGCCTGGCCAACACCGACCCCTTCCGCCAGATGACGGAGATGGTGGGCTCCGGCCCGTTCAAATGGGTCGCCAGCGAGCGCGTGCCCGGCGCCCGCGCGGTCTATGTCAGGAACGAGCGCTACGTCCCCGCGCCGGGCGCCGCCTCCGACTGGAATGCCGGCACCAAGCAGGTCTTCCTCGAGCGCATCGAGTGGACCACCATCACCGACAACGCCACCAAGGCCGCCGCCCTGCAGCGCGGCGAGCAGGAATGGTGGGAGAACCCGACACCAGACCTGCTGCCGCTGCTGAAGCGCGACCGCCGCATCAAGGTCGAGGTGACCAACCCGACCAACGCCGTGAACATGATGCGGCTGAACCACCTGCAGCCGCCCTTCGACAAGCCGGCCGCGCGCCAGGCGCTGCTCCATGCCATCGACCAGGCGGCCTGCATGCAGTCCTTCGTCGGCGACGACCCGTCCATGTACCACGTGCCGCACGGCGTCTTCTGCCCGAAGACGCCGATGGCGAGCGAGGCCGGCCTCGGCCCGCTGACCGGCCCGCGTGACTACGCCAAGGCGCGCGCCCTGCTGGCCCAGGGCGGCTACAACGGCGAGAAGGTCGCCATGCTGGTCGCCACCGACTACGCCCAGTTCAAGGCCTTCGGCGAGGTCGTGGCCGACGGCATGAAGAAGGCCGGCATCAACGTCGACATCATCGCGACCGACTGGGGCACCATGCTGCAGCGGCGCAACAACAAGGGCCCGATCGACCAGGGCGGCTGGAACTGCTTCGTCACGGGCTGGGAGGGGAGCGACCACATGGACCCCTCCAACCACTACGCGATCCGCGGCAATGGCGACCAGCCCTCGGCCTGGCCGGGCTGGTGCGTCAGCCCCAAGCTCGAGGAACAGCGCAACGCCTGGTTCCTGGCGCCCGATGTCGCCGCGCAGCAGCGCATCTGCCGCGAGATGCAGGAGCAATGCATGGTCGACGTGCCCTCCGTGCCGCTCGGCCAGTACGTCCAGCCGACGGCGTACCGCGCGAACATCCAGGGCATCCGCCAGGGCTTCCCGGTCTTCTGGGGCATCAGGAAGGGCTAAGCTTGCCCACCTTCGGCGAGACTGATATATCAGCCTCGCCCGCCAGGGACAGGGAGACGCCAGAATGAAACTCAGCGACGCACAGGTCCGGCAATTCCACGAGGAAGGCTGGCTCTTCCTGCCCGAGACCTTCACCCCGGAAGAGATCGCCGTGCTGCGCGAGGAAGCCCTCGGCATCTACGACCAGGACCGTCCCGAGATCTGGCGCGAGAAATCCGGCGCACCCCGCACCGCCTTCGCCGCGCACCTCTACAACGAGGCCTTCGCCCTGCTCGGCCGCCACCCCCGCATGATCGAGCCGATCGAACAGCTCTTCGGCGAACAGCTCTACATGCACCAGTACAAGATCAACGCGAAGGCGGCCTTCACCGGCGACGTCTGGCAGTGGCACCAGGACTACGGCACCTGGCTGCGCGACGACGGCATGCCCGAGCCGCGCGCGATGAACATCGCCGTCTTCCTCGACGAGGTCATGCCGATCAACGGCCCGCTGATGCTGATCCCGCGCAGCCAGCACCATGGCAACCTGGCGGCGGGGCATGACCTCAGCACCACCTCCTACCCGCTCTGGACGCTCGACGACGACGTGGTCACGAAGCTGGTCGAGGAAGGCGGCATCGTGGCGCCGACCGGCAAGCCCGGCGGCCTGCTGATGTTCCACGGCAACCTGGTGCATGGCAGCGCGCCGAACATCACGCCCTACCCGCGCAAGATCGTCTACCTGACCCTGAACGCGGTCTCGAACCACATCCGCAAGCCGACCCGGCCGGAATGGATCGCGCATACCGACTTCACGCCGATCACGCCGTGTGCGGACGACGCGCTGCTGCAATACGCGCGGCAGTGGAAGCAGGCGGCGGAGTAAGGCCTAGTACTGAGGGAGACGCTGTCCCCCTCAAGCTCCCC
>Ga0114976_10003049_pt1 | contig 10483 bp, 14 predicted proteins | sample S_130805_EF_Meta_FD_87319 | JGI IMG/M metagenome (GOLD analysis project Ga0114976, IMG submission 87319) | Freshwater microbial communities from Lake Simoncouche, Canada to study carbon cycling - S_130805_EF_MetaG | ecosystem: Environmental > Aquatic > Freshwater > Lake | place: Lake...
GTAAATGGTAATTTTGTTGTTGATAATATTAATAATGGAAATATTATAGGTAAAGTATTTGGTAATTATAATGGAAATTACATTGCTATAAATAATTATGGAAATTTTTACAGTAATATTATTAATTCTCAAATTGGAAATCTCAATGTCAATGGTAATTATATAATTAACAGCAAGATAAATGGCAATATTAATGGTAATATAATTGGTAATACTTATGATAAATTCAATAATTTTTTGATTATTAACGGGTTTTTCACTGAGGTTGGTAATGGTATTTGTTATTTCCTTGGTAATATTATAGGAAATAATTATTCTGATGTTCTTGTAAATGGAAATTTTAGTATTGGTAATAACTTTGGTAATTTTGTAACTAATATAAATGGTAATATTTATGGTAACGTTATAACCAATGCTATAGTAAATGGTAATTTCAATTATTCAAACCAAAGTTTGATTGAATTAAATGTATAAACAATTTGTGAATAAAAATATTAAATATTACTTTATGAATAATATTTAATTAATGAAAAAATATGCTTTTGCGAATGTAAAAATCCCATTAGAAATTTTATCCAATGGAAATTTTGAATTATTGAAAGAACATATACAAGTAGAATTTACACAGTGTAAAGAATTACCACCAAAACAAGAACTTAATATGGATTTTTCATCTATATTGAACGATTTATTTAAACAAGAAAAAATTAATATGAATATAGAGAAACAAGAAGAACGGGAAATAAAGATAAAAGAATTTACAGAAGATGATGAACCTGAATATGAAGAACAATCACAAGATTCTGATAATGAAAAAGAACAACATGAACAAACTCTGAAAAAACAAGAAGAGCACGAAGAGCATGAAGTACTTGTTGTATTAGCAAGTGAGATTAAAAAAGTTAAAACTCCAAAGAAAAATAATTCGTTCAAAAATCGTAAAAATTCTCATAATTATACGAATAAATTGTATAACAACTAGTTCAACAATTTTCTAACAATAGTATTATTACTAAGTGGAGAACCACGAAAATATCGTTGTTCTCCTTGAACAACTAAATCCCCAGGAATAATCAAAGGGGTTTTATCCATTACCGCTATTGATTGAAGAGGTTTTATTTCAGGAACAACAGGAGGCATTGGATTTACCAAATTAGTAGAACCAATACCAAATAAATTGGATTCAATATCGCATGAATTATTGGATAATTGTTCCGAAGCAACACGCCCATGTAATAACCCATCTCCAGCAAAATATGTACTTTGAGGAACGCCATAGGATTGATAAGTATTATAATTTATTTGTTCTCCTAATGACCACTGTTCAGCACTATAATTACCAGGTGTGTTTTTATTTCTTGTAGATGCCATTATACAATATATTATATAATATAGTATATAATATATTTTATGTTAGTTTCATTTTCAATAATAAATAATATTCATTTTTGTTATCAAAATTGCCCTTTAAAAAACTGCCTAAACAATTATGAAAAAAACATAAATAATCATATGATAATAAAACTGCTTGACCAATAGTTCTATCAGTTGAGAACATAGTCGCAGCAGCTAAATCGTATAATTCGTTAAAAATATCGTTGTTTTTAGTAGCATTATATATTTCATCCATTATAACCGACATAGTTTTTTCATCATATGTTAATTCGTCAATAGTTTCTTCATCCATCCCTTCCATGTCTGGATGAATTACACATTTCATATTGAAAAGTTCTCGCATACATTGTCTATATTCTTTATTATTGGTATAATATACATCTTTATTTATGTTATAATTGTTATATAATGTCATTGTTTTTATTAAAAAATAATATTTATGTTATTTTTATTTTATAAATATTATTATAATCTTTTTCGGTTAAAATGATAACGTCATTCCGATTATTTTATGATTTATTCATCAATAATGGATGGTGGTCCGCCTCATTTTCTTCTATGGTTTCTTTTAGAATTTCTTCTTGATTTTCTACTTCTACCGCCTTTTGGTTTACGAGTACGGCGACCACCTTTTTTATGTTGGCGCTTAGTGTGTTTACCTCGTCTTTTCATTGAAATATGGCGCATGCGTCTACCACCTTTATTTTTGTATTCTTCATCAAATTGGGTAACATCATTATGTTCAGTAGCTTCTTCCATATCTTCATTTGTTTTTTCGTTGTTTTCTCCAAGTAACGAATTATCCATATCTTCATTTGTTTTTTCGTTGTTTTCTCCAAGTAACGAATTATCCATATCTTCATTTGTTTCTTCGTTGTTTTCTTCAAGTAACGAATTATCCATATCTTCATTTGTTTCTTCGTTGTTTTCTTCAAGTAACGAATTATCCATATCTTCATTTGTTTCTTCGTTGTTTTCTCCAAGTAACGAATTATTCATATCTTCATTTCTTTCTTCGTTGTTTTCTCCAAGTAACGAATTATCCATATCAACATCATTACCCTCAATATCAACATCACTAACATTACCTTCAATTTCAACATCATCACCATCACCAGATGTAATATTTTCTACCTTTTCATTAACATTTTTGACTTCTTCTTCAACATTATCTATTTTATTTTTAATTTCACTTAACATTTCTAAAATTTCATCATGCTTACTATCACTATCCATATCTAACAATATATATATTAACAATATATATTATTAAAAAATAACTAAAATTATTTTTCTAAATAATTACGAGAACTTTGTCCTCCACGAACCCAACCATTTAAAGCGGCTTCTTCAACAGTGTAAGCAGGGTTTTTTACACGTTCTTCCATATTTGTATCAGTAGGATACATAACATAATTACTAAATGATTGTTCCATAATAGTAGAAACACTTTTTTTATCACTAACAATTTCACCTTGTTGTAATTGACTTTCTAAAGTAGGGTCACAACTACCTCTTCCTAAATAAGGAACTGTTAAAAATGGTCTAGGATGTAACATAAGTTTTTCTAAAGGCCTTTCTTGTTCAGTTTTTAATGTAAGCATAGAATTAACATCAATGACAGAACTAGCAATACCTGTTCCACTGACCATCATAGTAGGTTGTTGTGTAGCGAATTTGACTTGACTATTAGTTGTTTTATCGCTAAAGAATTCTGAAAGCATATAGTTAGAAAAACGGGTATTATGCATATTACGTTGTGTTAAATCAGTAGCATCTAAACCAATTCTACCCATATTATTAAAAGTATATGAAAAACTTGACATCTTGTTATAATATATTATATTATAATAAGACTTTTTTTTACAGGAAACCAAGGTTTTCCTAAAGAGATATTACTAAAAGGAGGGTAGCATAGAACTCAGGGGTTTTCAAAGAGATATTACTAAAAGGAAAGGGTCTAGGGAACTGAGGATGTTCTAAATAGATACTACTAAAAAAGGAAGGGGTTGTAGGGGAAACCTTGGTTTCCCTACACTACAATTGATATCTGGATAAATTACGAGCACAAGCGAATTTGTTACCTTCTTTACATGAAATCATACTACCATAACAAAACTCAGCAAAAGCAGCTTGGTCGTTTGGAATAGTAGTGTTAGGATTACTATTAAATGGTCGTAATGATTGTTCAAACACAAATTGTTCTCCTAAATCTTTGAATAATTTATCAGCAATATCTGGTTGGTCAGGGTTGGCTTCACTTACTAGTTGTTTGGCTTGTTTTAAAATATCTTTATTTACATTATCATTAAAAGCAGGTGGTGCTGGTTTTTTATTAGGGTTATAGTCGTAATCAGTAATAAGAACATTACTAAATGGATTGCTTGAATTTGGCACATCAAATACATCAGTTGGAATAGTATTACCATTCTCTTTTAAATAAGCCATCGCAGGATTATCAAAGTTCTCTATTTTATCTAAATTAGGTTTCTTTGTTTCATTCTTTTGTTTCTCTTTTTCGTGATAATAATGAAATAAAAATATAGCGAAAAAGGTAATTGCGCTGATAACTAATATACGAATACTTCTTGAAATAGCAAAGCCAATAATAGATAACACAATAATAATACGTGTAATAGCATTAAGTTTTTGGTTATAAGACATAGGTTCAATTGGGAAAAACTCAAATATGTAATTTTTATCTAATAATATATTTGGATTATCAAACCAGAAAGGTGTTGAAGTAACCTCTTTTTCATTTTGTTTTTTTTCATTAATTTTAAATTCTGTAAAATATTCTGTATCCAATTCTTTTGTATTATCCATTTATATATATTTTATATTATATATTTGCTAAAGATATATATTCCAAAAAACATACATGTTCTCTTAGATAAAATTTTCTAATCAATATTACCACCACGAAATTTAATACATTTTTCGTCTACTTCTAAACTTTCGCATTTTTCAGATTGAGGAACTATTCGCAAAACGCCTTTTGATTTTTCGCCATACAGAGGTTCAGTACAACCATTTTCCTTGTGTGTTTTCATGGTTTTTCTTTTTGTAACATTCTTTATAGATTTAGTACAACGAGAACGGAAATGTTCGTAACGCTCTTTCACTTGTTCGTATGATAAACCAGATTTTTTATTCAACATAGTATTAATTAATTCGTGTAAATGATAAATATATTTTGAAAATGTGGCACGAGAATTCATATGAGACATTTTTAATGGTAACTTCTGAAAATTATTACATAAGTTTTTACGACATTTTCCACAAGGCAATACATATTTCAAACTCAAGACAAAATTTCTATATCGCTCTTTTTCATAAAATTTCGGTTTCACAGGATAATTAAAACTCATAGTATGTAAATAATGCCACATACTTGGTCCCCATACCGTTGTTAACATTCCATCATTACTTTCATAATCTTTTTCTGAATAAACTGGTATTTTCAAATCGTCTAATGTTCTCAATGAAGAATTTTTTTTTGGTAGTTTTGTTTTTTTATAAGAATATTTTTTTTTCGTTTTTCTATTTTTATAAACCATAACTAAATATTTTACTATGAATACTATTATATTAGAATTACAAAATAAAATTTACAAAAAATGTTTCAAATCACTTTTATCAGGGCCATTTACGTGAACGAATAATGGCATTTTATCTTGGTATTTAGCTGTATTTCCATCCCATTTTATTTCTTTAATATCAATTCCGGCTGTATTTAAAAACATTGAATTATGATAATCTAATGTGATAAGGTCAGGTCTCTTAAATAAAAAGTTAGTCCAATATCGTTGGTCATCATCAGCATCATTATAACTATATCCTATCATACATTCACGCAATGCCCATAGTCGCCCGATGTATAAACCACTATTTAAATATGGAAATTGTAAATGTCTATTTTTATATTCAGGTTCTCTATTTGGGTCAGGATTACACATTGTTTCAGAACCAAATACTATAGGACTATCCAGTGTTAAATAACGTTTAATAATTTCTTCATGATTTCCGCAATAAATTACATCATACGCATCTGTAAATAAAATAATATCATCTGGGTCTAAATCAACATTCCATATATAATTATATACTTCTCTTAATTTTACACCAAAATTAGCACGATCATTCCAACCAATATTACGGTTCTCTTGTAAACCAAGAATAGTAATATTTTCGCCCTGTTTTTCAACGCGAGTTTTAATTAATTCCAATATAGGGTGTGGCTTAGTAGCAATGGTTATATAATGAAGATGGTTTTTTATACTAGACATAGTATTATATAAGATACTAAGAAATTCATTTTAATTTAGTTAGCGTAAAATAAATATTTAGAAGTAATTAGTATAATTTCCAATACACAATATATAATTATAAATATATAATGGCATCGTTTTTAGAAGTAATAAAAAAAATCATTTCACCATATTCAAAATATATTTTAATAGCATTATTAATTGTGATATTTTTATTAGCAGCAACTTATATTTATAATAAATATTATATGAAAGATATGAAAAAAATAGATAATAAATTTGCCGATGTAGCAAATGCGAATAAAAGAACTCATGAAGTTATTATCTATTTTTTTAATGTAGATTGGTGTCCTCATTGTAAAACCGCAAAACCAGAATGGGAGAAATTTGCCAAATTATATAATGGTAAAGAAAAAGGAGAATATGTTATCAAGTGTTTAGATTATAATTGTACTGATGAAACTGCTGATGTAACGAAAGTAATTAATAAGTATAATATTGAATCATACCCAACCATTAAAATGTTGAAAGACAATCAAGTTATTGAATTTGATTCCAAAATAACAGAATATACATTGGAACAATTTGTTAATACAATGGTGTAAAATAATATAAAAATAATATAAAATATTTTATATTATAAAATAAAATGGAAAGTCATCTATTAATAAATAATTGGATAGTAATACTTACTACAAGCATATCAAATAAAGAAAATACAATTACTGATACAGAATATAGAAAAGAATTATATTCTTCAAATATATTAAAATGGTTAGAATATACAATTTTTCCAATTGTAGTTATTGAAAGTTCTGGATATAATTTTCCAGAAATTAACCATGAAAGACTGTATAAATATAGTTTTGAAATTGATGATAATATAAAATTAAATCATTTAGGTGATAAAGAAATATATAGCTTATCAGTTGTCTTAGATAAAATAAAAGACCTTGACATTTATAAAAATTGTAGTCATATACTAAAAGTAACAGGACGATATTATCTGGAAGGAATAGAAGCAGTCTTAACTTCAGTGCCATTACATAAAGAACTATATTTACAATTTCACAGATATGATGATGTAAAATATCAAAATTGTGAATATTTTGGCATGAAAAATGAATTATTTAACAATTTTGTATCAGATTATTATAATTTAAATGGTGAACTTATGGAACAAAAATTATGGGGTTTTAGTATAAATAAAGATAAATGGCATATAGGTTATTTTAATAACAAAATTGCTCGTGGAGGAGATAAATTGATAATAACTAAATTATAATAAAGAATAATTCATTTTTATATACAAAAAATGAATTATGAACTAATAGTTGCTATCAGTAAAAATGGGGTTATAGGGTATAATAATAAATTACCTTGGTATATACCAGAAGACCTTGTTAATTTTAGTGAATTGACAAAAGGCCATATAATAATTATGGGAAGAAAAACATTTGAAAGTTTACCAAACGGCCCTTTGAAAAATAGATTGAATGTGGTTTTATCTAGAACAATTTATAATAATAATAATAATAATTTTGATGAAAATGTTTTATTTACGACTATGGAACATGTAAATACAATATTACAATTACATCAAAAACATAACCAAAAAGTATTTATAATTGGAGGTAGTGAAATATATAATATATTTATTGAACAATGTAATAAATTACATATAACTATGGTTGATGAAATAATAGATGGTGATAGTTATTTTCCATTTGATAAAAATTTTTTGAGAACATATTATAAACTAGTAAATAAAAGCGAAATTTTATATTCAAAAAATAAAAATATACCATATCAATATCTTACCTATGATAGAAAATAAATTATTCATTACAATATCCTTTTGAAATCAATTCCAATCGTTTTTCCATAGAAGAAGCAGTTTCATAAATATCATAAATAGATAATGGTGGGCATTTTATAAACACTTCTTTTTTTATAGAATATTCTTTTTTAATATTTAATACTTTATCAATGGTTTTATATAATAAATTTAAAATATAGTCAATCAATGTAGAATTCTCAGTAATTTTACTACTATCATCAAATATAGAATTTCTACACATACCAAATATTTCATGAGGCGAAGCACCATTTTCAATACATTGTTTAACAGGATAATTTGCTATAAAACCACCATCACAATAACATATATTATCTTTTATAATCGGTTGAAATAATATTGGAAGACTACATGAACAATATACTGCGTCAATTACTGACCATTCAGGGTGTGATTTATAAGAAAATTCTATCAAATTAAATGTATTAATATCGGTTGAAAAAATATGTAATTCAATATTTGTTATTTCATAAAATTCTTTTAAAGTCACATTAATATCAATGTCTTTACCTTTAAATAATGGTGAAAATGTATCTTCTATTATTTTTTTATCTAATAAACCTTTAGATTGAAATGCTAACAATAGTGAATCCATAGAAAATTTATATACATTATGCCAAGGGCGTTTAATTAAATAATCATCCATCGTTTCCCAATCATATTTTAACGCTATAAACACACCAAGAATAGAACCAACTGATGTTCCATATATGGTTTGTATATCATTAATATTCCAAAATCCTTCTTTATGTGTTTCTCTCAATAAACCATAAAATGAAAATCCTACTATTCCTCCGCCTGATATAACCAAGTGTCTAATTTTTGTTTCGTTTTGTTGTATTTGGGTTTTATTGTCTTTTTCATTTTCCATAAATAAAATTAGTATTATTTTTTTATATTTTTTCTATCAATAAATATAATGTCATCTTTTTTATATGTCAATGATGAAGAAAGCCGAGGAAAAGTTAATATAGATGAATTGTACGAAAAAAAACAACAACGAGAATTAAAACAATTAACTATATTTAATAAATTACTAAACAGAATACATAAGCGAATAACATTCACAGGTCGTAATAAAGTAAATGATAAACATATATGGTTTATTGTACCTGAATATATATTTGGAGAACCATTATACGACCAAGGTGATTGTATAGCATATTTAGTAAATAAATTAGAAGATAATGGATTTCAAGTTAAATATGTCCATCCAAATGCTATATTTGTATCGTGGGTAAATTGGATCCCTTCTTATGTTAGAAATGAATTTAAGAAGAAAACTGGAATGGTTATAAACGAAAAAGGCGAAGTCATATCTAAACAAGAAGATGAAATGAATAGTAAAATATTGAATGATAAACAAAATGGTAATCAAAAAGACCAAAAAAATTATACTCCTATTGGACAATATAAACCTAGTGGAAATTTAGTATATGGTTCTGATATGTTTGAAAAAATAGAAAAAAAAGTTTCTTTTCATCCATAATAAAAATAAAAAATTGAATTATTATATTTTTTTATAATAATTCAAACACATAAATATGATTATAATAGGTGAAACATTTAAAATACGCGTTAAAATAAAAAAAAATAACTCTGTTATAAATGTAAATAAATATATGAACAATGCAACTGCTAAAATAGAAAATAAAGAATTTGAAACCAAGCCAATAATAGATAAAATAGATAGTAATATTAAAAAAACTCAAAAAAAGAAAACAAATTTAAAAAATGTAGACAAAAATAAATTATGGGATATTTTTGATAGTGATAAAAAGCATTTAAATGAAGAAATGAATGATGAATTAGAATGTGTATATAATAAAAATAAAGATATTGATTTGTGTTCTTTGTGTCAATCACATTTAGTCATAATGGAAGATGGTTTCCCTACATGCACTAATAAAACTTGCGGAGTTATATGTAAGAATACTTTAGATTATTCACCTGAATGGAGATTTTATGGAAATGAAGACAAAAATGCGAATGACCCTACCCGTTGTGGTAACCCTATAAACCCTTTATTAGTAGAATCGTCTTTTGGTTGTAAAGTATTATGTTCATCTAAATCATCATATGAAATGAAAAAAATTCGCAAATGGGCGGAATGGCAATCTATGCCTCATAAAGAAAAATCATTATATGACGAGTTCCAATTTATTACAATTATGGCACAAAATTCTGGAATACCAAAAATATTCATAGATGATGCTATTGCTATTCATAAAGATATTTCTGAACAAAAGATGTTTAGGGGAATGAACAGAGATGGTATTAAATCGGCTTCTATTTATATTTCTTGTAGATTGAATGGTTGTCCAAGAACGCCTCATGAAATCGCTGAAATATTTAAATTGGATAAGACGAGTGCTACAAATGGTTGTTCTATGGCTGTTAATATTTTACATAATATAGAACGAAATATAGACCCATCACAACAAACTGATTTATGTGTTACTATGCCAAGTTCATTTATTGAACGATATTGTAGTAAATTAAATTTTAATCAAGAACTTACAATGTTAGCAAAATTTGTAACGAATAAAGTTGAACAAAATAATATTATTTCAGATAATATTCCTCATGCTGTTGCTGCTGGTATAATGTATTTTATATCATATAATTGTAACTTAAATATTAGCAAATTAAGCATTAAAAATGTCTGTGGAGTAAGTGAAGTTACAATAAATAAATGTTTTAAAAAATTGGATACTCTGAAAGATGTTTTAATTCCAAAGTGTATTTTGGATAAATATGTATAATAATAATTTTAGGAAAATTATTTTTTTTATATTGAATTATATTGTAATTATATACTATATAATTTATATGGAAGCTATCCAAAATGAAAATATAACTATTGTTATGGAAGAACCTATTGAAGAACCAGCACCAGTAGTTGTTGAAGAACCAGCACCAGTAGTTGTTGAAGAACAAGCACAAGTTGTTGAAGAAA
>Ga0114976_10003050_pt1 | contig 10482 bp, 8 predicted proteins | sample S_130805_EF_Meta_FD_87319 | JGI IMG/M metagenome (GOLD analysis project Ga0114976, IMG submission 87319) | Freshwater microbial communities from Lake Simoncouche, Canada to study carbon cycling - S_130805_EF_MetaG | ecosystem: Environmental > Aquatic > Freshwater > Lake | place: Lake...
GCTCGCCCGCAGCCTGCCCGGCAAGCGCAGCCTGATCGCCATCGCGCACGGCCTGCAGCGCGCCGAGTTCGGCGAGCAGCCGGTCTGGGCGGGGCTCGCACTCGCGGCCATGCTCGGCCAGATCGGGCTGCCGGGCGGCGGGTACAATTACGCGCTCGGCGCGCTCGGCCATACCGGCCGGCGGCAGAACGCCGCCTCGCCGGCGGCGCTGCCGCAGGGGCGGAACCGCTGCGGCGAGTTCATCCCCGTCGCGCGCATCAGCGACATGCTGCTGAACCCCGGCGGCGCCTACGAGTACAACGGGCAGCGGCTGACCTACCCCGCGCCGAAGCTGGTCTATTGGGCCGGCGGCAATCCCTTCCACCACCACCAGCACCTGGCGCGGCTCAGCGAGGCCTTCCGTCGCGTGGACACGCTGGTCGTGCACGAGATCGGCTGGACCGCGACGGCGCGCCACGCCGATATCGTGCTGCCCGTGACCATGACGCTCGAGCGCGACGATATCGGCGGCAGCCAGACCGACCCGCTGATGATCGCCATGCACAGGATCGCCGAGCCCTTCGCCGAGGCGCGCGACGATTTCTCGATTTTTGCCGCCCTCGCCGAGCGGCTGGGCAAGACGGCCGAGTTCACCGAGGGCCGCAGCGCGCGGGACTGGCTGGTGCATCTCTACAACCGCACGCGCGACGACATGCGGTCGAAGGGCTTCGAAGCGCCCGAGTTCGACGCCTTCTGGGCGGTCGGCGAGCTGCTGCTGCCGCAGGCACCCGACGACGGCGGCATCTTCCGTGCCTTCCGCGAGGACCCCGCGGGCGCCGCGCTCGCGACTCCCTCGGGAAAGATCGAGCTCTTCTCCGAGGTCATCGCCGGCTTCGGCTATGACGACTGCCCCGGCCACCCGGCCTGGCTGGCGCCGACCGATGTGCCGGATGCGACCGCGCCGCTGCGCCTGGTCGCCAATCAGCCGGCGACCCGGCTGCACAGCCAGTTCGACTATGGCGGCCACAGCCAGGCGGCGAAGCGCCGTGGCCGCGAGGTGATGCGCATCAACCCGGCCGATGCCGCCGCGCGCGGCATCGCGGACGGCGACATCGTGAAGCTGCACAATGCCCGCGGCGCCTGCCTGGCGACGGCGCAGGTCACAGCCGACGTCATGCCCGGCGTCGTGAACCTGCCGACCGGCGCCTGGTACGATCCGGAGGATGCGGCGGAGGACAATCCGCTCTGCGTCCATGGCAACCCGAACGTGCTGACGCGGGATGTCGGCACCTCGCGCCTGGCGCAGGGCTGCACCGGGCAGCTCACCTCGGTCGAGGTGACGCGCTTCGACGGCAACCTGCCGCCGATCCGAGCCTTCGACCCGCCGGGATACCGGGCTGCCGCCGAGTGATCGCGCCCGATTTCGCGCCCGCCGCGCCGCGCGCGCTCTGCACGGATTGCGGCCTGTCGCGCACTGCCGACGCCAAGGCCTGCGGCACCGCCTGCCAGTTCATCAAGCCGGACTACCCGGCGATGGAGGCATCGGTGCATGGCCGCGCGCGCGACCCGGCGAGGCCGGACGAGCTGCATTTCGGACCCTTCCGGCAGATGCTGCGCGCCCGCCTGGCGCCACCGCGCGAGGGTGCGCAATGGACCGGCATCGCGACCCGCCTCGGCGAGCGGCTGCTCGAGACCGGCGCCGTCGATGCCGTGCTCACCATGGCGCCCGACCCCGCCGATCGCTGGAAGCCGATGCCGGTGCTCGTCACGCGCGCGGAGGACATGGCCCGCTGCCGCGGCATGCGCATGGGCTATGCGCCGCTGCTCGCGCTGCTGGAGACGGCAGCGGCCCAGGGCCATCGGCGGCTCGCGGTGATCGGCATCCCCTGCCAGGTCTATGCGCTCAGGCGCATCGAGGCGCGGCTCGGGCTCGAGCGCCTGTACGTCATCGGCACGCCGTGCTCGGACAACACCACGACCGAGCGCTTCCACCAATTCCTGGCACTTCTGGACGCCGATCCGGACAGCATCACCTACCTGGAATTCCGCGCCGACTTCCATGTCGAGCTGCGCTTCGCCGATGGCCGGCATCGGCTGATCCCCTTCCTGCAACTGCCGATCTCGCAGCTGCCGCCCGACTTCTTCCCCCTCACCTGCCGGTCCTGCGTCGACTACACCAATGTGCTGGCCGACATCACCGTCGGCTACATGGGCGGCCAAGGCGAGCAGTGGCTGCTGGTGCGCAATGCCCGCGGCGAGGAATTGCTCGCGCTGCTCGGCGACGAAATCCGCCTCTCCGCCCCCGGCAGCGCCGGCAAGCGCGCCGGGCCGGTGAAGGGCTTCCTGGCGAATACCGAGCGCGCCGCCGGCGGCCTGCCGCTGCGCCGCATGCCCGACTGGCTGCGCCCGATCGTCGGCTGGCTGATGCCGCGGATCGGGCCGCGCGGCCTGGAATTCGCCCGCGCCCGCGTCGAGATGAAGGCGGTCGAGAGCATCGTGCATCTCCGCCGCGAGCAGCCGCGCAAGCTCCGCAACATGGTCCCCGCCCACGTCTGGGCGCTCGCCGCGCAGTACGGGCTCTCGCCTAGGCCGGAGGAGCGTCCGCCCGCATCCGCCGCGCCGCCATCTCGCCGATCATGACGCAGGTGAAATGCAGGTTGGCCCGGCAGTCGCTCGGCATGATCGAGGCATCGGCGACCCGCAGCCCCTCGACGCCGCGGACCTTGAGCTCCGGGTCGACCACGCCGCGCGGATCCTCGTAGGCGGTCATCCGGCAGGTGCCGGCGGCGTGCTGGATGTCGGAGGCCTCCTGCAGCATCAGCGCATCCAGCGCCTCGTCCGGCAGCGCCGCGGCCTCGGCGAAGGCGATGCCGCTGTCGCCGAAGGTGATCGCGTCCGCGATCCCCGCGACCGCCGGCTGCGCGCAGAGCCGCGCCAGGCGCCGCACGCCGTCGCGCATCCGCTGCCGATCCAGGGGGTGGGCGAGCATGTTCTCCTCCACCGCCGGCTGCGCCTCGGGCGCGGCCGAGGTCAGCCTGACCTCGCCGCGCGACAACGCGTCATAGAGCGCGATGCCGATCGCGCCCTGCGCCGTCGGCTGCGAATCCTCGCCGAGGCCACGATGGTTGTAGGCGATCATGATCATGTCCCGCTCGCCGCCCATCCCGCTGCTGTAGGTCAGGCAGCAATTGGTGTGGCGGGCGTCGCGCCCCTCGGCGCGGAAGCCGGGCTTGAGCGCCAGGCTCGCCCGCAGGATGGGGTGGTCCATGAAGTGCTGCCCGACGGCGGCCAGGTCGTGCAGCACCGGGATGCCGAGCGCGGCCAGCGACGCCGCCGGGCCGATGCCGCTGCGCATCAGGATGCCGGGGCTGTGGATCGCACCCGCACACAGCACCACCTCGCGCGCCGCGATCTCCTGCCAGGCCCCATCGCCGAAGCGCACCCGCACGCCGCGCACGCGCGTGCCGTCGAACAGCACCCGATCGACCAGCGCCTCGCCGCGGATCTCGAGGTTCGCCCGGCCGCGCGCCGGCTCGAGGTAGCCGTCATTCGTCGTCACCCGCGCGCCGCCGCGCAGGTTGATCGGGTTGCAGGAGATGCCCTCGCCCGTTGGCGCGTTCAGGTCGGGCTTCCAGCGATGGCCCGCCGCCAGCCCGGCCGATTTCAGCGCCAGGTCGACCGCGCCCCAGCCACTCTCCGGCATGCGGAAGACCGGCAGCGGGCCGCCGGGATGGCCGGCCTCGGGGTCGTCCTCGATGAGGTCATAGAGCGGCAGCACATCGTCCGCCGACCAGCCCTCGCAGCCGGCCTCGGCCCAGGCGTCGAAGGCGGCCGGCACGCCGCGGATGGCGATCTGCGCGTTCACCGCCGACGAGCCGCCGAGGGCCTTGCCGCGCCAGTAGAATTTCGGCGCCTGCGCGGCGGTGCGCCGCGTCAGCAGCCCCGGCCATTGCCATTCGGCCTGGTGCGCCGGGTCGTGCATGAAGGGGATGATGTTGGGGCTGCGCAGCGCCGGCGGCGCCTCGGCCGCGCGCCAGTCCCGCCCGGCTTCCAGCAGCAGCACGCGCCGCCCGGGGTCTTCGGAAAGCCGCGCGGCCAGCGGCGCCCCGGCCGAGCCGGCCCCCACCACGATCACGTCCCACATGCTAGGCTCGCCCCCACGCTTCGAGGATATCCGCCATGCGACCGATCTACGTCATGATCAAGTGCGAGATGGGCCAGGCCTACAGCGTCGCCCGCCAGATGGCCGACGAGGTCGAGGAACTCTCCGAGATGCACTCCATCTCCGGCCAGTACGACCTGATGGGCAAGTTCTACCTCGGCGCCGACCGCGACATCGGGCTGTTCGTGGTCGAGACGCTGCAGACCGTGCCGGGGGTGAAGGACACCTACACCATCCAGACCTTCAACGCGTTTTCCGCCAAGGCCTGAGCGGCTCGCCGGCGGGGTTCGGCGGCGTGCCGCCGCTCGGCACCCGACCCTGCCTCGGATAAGCCGCGATCGCCGCGGCGCCGCCGCAACAGCATCATCGTTATGCCGTGACGCCAGGCGAACCTCGCTGCATCGGAGGTTCCACGCCATGGCCAGGAAGTTCCTCGCAGCCCTCGCCCTCTCCACCAGCGTGGTGCTCGGTGGCTGCGTCAATCCGGACGGCTCGCTCGATGTCGGCAGCACGCTGCTCGCCGGCGCCGGCATCGCCGCCGTCACCGCCCTCGCGGTCGCCGGCAGCCGCTCCCACCCGCCCCGCCAATACGCCGGCGGCTACGGCTACCGGCCGGCCTATGGTTACAGAACCTATGGCGGCTATCGCCGCTGGTAGCGCGTGCCTCAGCGGAGGCCCGGCCGCCTCGGCTCCGGGCGGGAAGGGACCAGGTCATGCGCAGGCGTCTCGTCACCGCCGCACTGCTCGCAAGCTGCCTCGCGCTCAGCGGCTGCGTCGCCTCGGGCGGCTACTACGGCGGCGGCTACGGCTACCGGCCAGGCTACGGCACCAGCAGCTACGCGCCACGCGCCTATGCCGGCGGCTGGGGTGGCGGCTATCGCGGCTACTCCGGGGGCTACTCTCGCGGCTACTCCGGGGGCTATCGCGGCGGCTGGGGTGGCGGCTGGGGCCGTGGCTGGCGCCGCCACGGGTAGCGGGTGATCGCCGAGAGCGGGATGCGCTGAGGCGGTATCGCCGAACACGCTGAATCCCGCGACCCAACGAGGGCCGGAGCGTGTTGCGTGAGCGAATGCGAACGCAGCATGCTCCAAGGCCGGACCGGCAGGCGGCGCGATCCACGCCAGGCCAGCACGGCCCGGACCATGCGCCGCGCGGCCATCGCCGCGGGTCCTGCTCCCCCGGCGAAGGCCGTTCGGTCAGGGCGGCCCGCAACGCCATCCTGCGCCGGGCGATGGACCCCGGCGCCCCGGCAGGGCCGGTCATGATCCGGCAAGGCTTTGGTGCTGTTCTGTTCGGACGGGGACCGCAGGGTTGCCGCCGCTCCTTGACATCCGCATCCGCCGCCATCCGACCGCGACGCCGGGATTCCGCCGGAATCGGGCCTAAATCCCTTAAATTCTAAAATGCCGAATCGGCTTATCCCAAGCTGCGGTAAGGCTTTTCGCATATTTGGACCCAAACCGAATCCAACAATTTAGGGACCGGGCCGACGGACCGGGGCCGCCGCAGGGTTTGTCCGAATCTCGCAAGCCGGCCCCGTCGCGCCGGGCATGTCCGAAAACCGCGCGCTGGCCGCGCCCGTCCCGCCCTCAGCCAAATCCCCGGAACCCCTCCGCCGCGCTGATCGGCGGCGCCGCCCGCAGCGCCGCCAGGTCGGGCACCGGCCGGCCGAAGCGGGGATCGCCACGCATCGCATCCTCGATCGCCGCCGCGACTCGCAGCACGAGCACGTCGCCGCCGCGCGGGCCGACGATCTGCAGGCCGAAGGGCATGCCGGTCGCATCCAGCCCCATCGGCAGCGAGAGCGCGGGGTGGCCCGCCAGCGTCACGTAATAGGCCATGGCCAGCCAGTGCAGGTAGCTGCGCATCGGCCGCCCCTCGACCTCGCTCGGGTAGAGCTCGCGCCAGGGCCGCGGCACGATGCCCACGGCCGGCGAGACCAGCACGTCGTGCTCGGCGAAGCAGCGCTGGAAATCCTGGTAGATCCGGGTCTGCGCCTCGGCCGCGCGGGCAGCGTCGGCGAGCGTATAGCGCCGGCCCTCCTCGACATTGGCGATCACGTTCGGCCCGCAATCCTGCGGCCGCGTGCGCACCTTCTCGTCGTGGCTGGTCAGGATCATCGTGGCGCGCAGCACCTGGAAGGCCTCGTCGCCACCGCGGCAATCCGGATGCGCGGCCTCGGCGCGGGCGAACATCGGCGCGATCGCCGCGACCCGGGCGCGGAAGGCCTCGCGCACCAGGCTCTCGCAGGGCGCCTGGCCGAAATCCTCGGTGAAGGCGAGCCGCAGCGCGCCGAGATCGACCGGCGCCAGCGGATGCGCGCTGCCCCGCAGCGGCCGCGACAGCGGGTCGCGGCCATCCTCGCCGGCCATCACCGACAGCAGCAGCCCGGCATCGGCCACCTCGCGCGCCATCGGCCCGAAGGCCGGCAGCGGCGACCAGCCATGCGGCCGGCGCTCGGCCGCGACCACGCCGGTGCCGGGGCGGAAGCCGACCGTGCCGCAGAAGGCGGACGGGTTGCGCAGCGAGCCGCCCATGTCCGAGCCCGAGCAGAGCGGCGCCATGCCGGTCGCCAGCGCCGCCGCCGAGCCGCCGGACGAACCCGCCGCCGAGCGCGCAGGATCGAAGGGATTGCCGGTCGCGCCGTAGACCCGGTTGCGCGTATTGGCGCCGAGGCCGAATTCGGGCGTGTTGGTCTTGCCGAGCACGATGCCGCCGGCGGCGCGGATCCGCGCGACCGTGCCAAGATCCCGCTCGGGCACGTGGTGCGCGAAGATCGGGCTGCCATAGGTGGTGCGCAGCCCGGCGGTATCCTCGAGATCCTTGATGCCGACCGGCAGGCCGTGCAGCGCGCCGAGCGGCTCGCCGCGCATCACCACCGCCTCGGCCGCGCGGGCGGCAAGCAGGGCGCGCTCGGCATCCACAACGACGAAGGCGTTGATCGCCGGGTTCACCGCCTCGATCCGCGCCAGGCAACTTTCCAGCAGATCGACCGGCGAAAGCCGGCGGCGGCCGATCAGCGCGCGGGCCTCGAGGGCGGAGAGATCGCAGGGTTCGGTCACGACAGGCGTTCCTGGCAGGGGGTGGTCATGGCGGCCGCCTCGGCCGCCACCATGGCGGCGTGCTCGGTCACCTGCGGCAGCCCGACGAGCTCGCCGAAGGTGCCGCGCGCCAGCGGGCCGGCGACGAGGAGGTCGCGCTGCGCGACGCCGGCGCCGTCCAGCACCCGGCTCCGCGCATCAACGGCGATGCCGAGGCCAAGCGGATCGGCGCGCAACAGCCCGGCCGCCGCGGCGGCCGCAAGCAGCGCATCGCCCGCCACAGCGCTGCCATGCGCCGGGCCGGTGGCCAGCAGCACGCGGTCGGCCGCGATGCGCGTCTCCGTGCTGCCACCACGCGGTCGCAGGCGCACTGCCAGCGGCGCGGTCTCGACGCCGAGCAGCCGCGCCGCCATCACGCGCAGCTGGCCGCGCCCGATCGCGTCCTGCACGATCGCCTCGACCTGTGGCGCCAGGCGATAGCGGTGCACGTCCCACCAGGCGCGCAGGTGCCGCAGCAGGCGGCGCCGCTCGACGTCGGGCAGCGCGTCCCAGCAGCGCTGGCCGTGGATGGTCAGGCCGCGCACCACGCTCTGCCAGGCGGCGCCGCCGGCGATCGCGGCGCGTGCCATCCGCAGCAGGCCGCGCGCCGTCGAGGGTGGCGGCGGAAAGGCCTCGAAGGCCGGCTGGTCGGTCGCGGCATGGCCGCGCGAGAGCAGGCCGTGGCGGGAGACCGCGGCGATCGGCCCGCGATGCCCGCGCGCCAGCAGCCCGGCGACATGGTCGGCCATGGTCAGTCCGGTGCCGATGATCAGCACCCGCTCCTCGGGCCCGATGCCATCCAGCGCGTCCGATGCCCAGGGATCGGCGACCAGCCGCGGATCGCCGGCGAGCGGCGAGAGCGGCGCCGGCAGGCTCGGCGGCGGATGGCTGGTGGCGAGCACGACGAGGCCGGCGTGGAGCACCTCGCCGCCCGCCAGGGTCACGCGCCAACCGCTGCCAGCACGCGCGAGCGCCACCGCCCGGTCGCGCCGATGCGCGATGCCCTCGGCCTGCGCGACGCACCAGGCGGCGTAGTCGCCGAAGACGCTGCGGCGCGGATAGAGGCCGAGCCGCGCGGGCATGCCGGGATCAGCGGCCAGCGCGCCGCTCCGTTCGAGCCAGTCGACGAAATGCAGCGGCTGGCCGGGATACATCGTCATCAGCGCCGCCGGGACGTTCACCCGGTGCGCCGGGTCGGTGCTGGAATAGGCCACGCCGCGGCCGAGCTCGGCGCGCGGCTCGACCACGGAGATCGGCACGGCGGGCGCCAGGCGGCGCAGTTCCAGCGCGCAGGCCGCACCGCAGAACCCGCCGCCGATGATGACGACCCCTGGCACGCCGCCTGGCTCAGTAGCCGAGGGCGAGGCCGTCCTTGCGCGGGTCGCTGCCGCCCATCAGCACGCCGCGCTTGCGGTCGATCAGGATCGCCTGGCCACCACCATGCGGCTTGTCGACGAGCTTCACGTTGTGCCCGAGCCGGGTCAGCCGGTCGATCACATGGCCCGGGATGCTGCGCTCGAGCTCGACCACGCCGGCACCCGGCGAGGGGAAGACACGCGGGCAGTCGATCGCTTCCTGCACGTCGAGGCCGAACTCGAAGTGGTTGGTCAGGAACAGCGTTTGGCCCATCGGCTGGAAATGCCCGCCCATGACGCCAAAGGGCATGATCGCCTCGCCATCCTTCATCACCATGCCGGGGATGATGGTGTGCAGCGGCCGCTTATCCGGCGCGATGCAGTTGGGATGCCCCTCCTGCAGGCGGAAGCCGAAGCCGCGGTTGTGCAGCATGACGCCCGCGCCCTCGGCCAGGATGCCGGAGCCGAAGCTCTGGAAAAGCGAGTTGATGAAGGAGCAGGCATTGCCGTCCTGGTCCACCACGCAGAGATAGACGGTGTCCTTGTGGCGGTGCCAGTCGCTCTCGCCCGCCGGCGGCATCTCGCGCATCGCCTGGTCGTCGCGGATCAGGCCGCGCAAGCGCCCGAGATACTCCTTGTCGGTCAGCTTCCCGACCGGGACATCGACCTGCGAAGGGTCGGCGAGGAAGGCGTCGCGGTCGCGGTAGACCAGGCGCGCGGCCTCGATGTGGCGATGGTAGCGCTCGGCGCTGACCGGGCCCTGCTCCGGCGCCTCGAAGCCCTCGAGGATGCCGAGGATCTGCAGCACGTGCAGCCCGCTGCCGTTCGGCGGGCATTGGTAGACCTCCATGCCGCGCCAGGCCGTCTTGATCGGCTCGACGAACTCGGCGACCGAGAGGCCGCGCGCGAAATCCTCCTCGGTGTGCAGGCCCCCGGCGGCGCGCAAGGTCGCCACCATGTTCGCGGCGATCTCTCCCTCATAGAAGGCCTTGGCACCCTTCTCGCCGATCGCGCGCAGCGTGCGGCCAAGTTCGGGCTGGACGAAGCGGTGGCCGATGCCGGGCGCCTCGCCATCGACCAGGAAGCGGCGCGCACTGGCGGGGTGCCCGCGCAGCTTGGCGGCGGCATCGTGCCAGTCGAGCGCGACGCGGGCATGGACCGGCCAGCCTTCCTCGGCGCAGCGGATCGCCGGGCGCAGCAGCTCGCCCAGTTCCTTCTTGCCGTACTTCTGGTTCATCAGCGCCCAGGCCGAGATGGCGCCGGGGATGGTCACGACATGCGCCGAAGTGTTCACGAGCTGGCTGACCTGCCGGCTGCGCAGCGCCTCCGGCGTCGCGGCGCGCGGGGCGCGGCCGCTGCCGTTCACCGCGATCACCTTGCCGGTACCGACCGGGGCGTAGAGGCAGAAGCAGTCGCCGCCGATGCCGGTGCTCTGCGGCTCCACCACGCCCAGCACCGCCGCCGCCGCGATGGCGGCATCGAGTGCATTGCCGCCCGAGCGCAGCACCTCGATCGCCGTCAGGGTCGCGATCGGCATGGAGGTCGCGGCCATGCCGCCGGTGGCGAGCACCGCGCTGCGGCCGGGGGCGTGGAAGTCGCGCTTCATATCGAATTCGTTCCTTATCGCGGTGCCGCAGCAGGCCGGGGCCAAGTTTCGCGCGTCCTATGGCCCGCGGCGCGAAGGTCGGCAACATCACTGTCATGCGCGGGCTTTCCCGCGAGGGCCCTAGCGCGCTACCAGGGCGCATGGCCGAGCCCATTCCCTATGCCGCCTTCGAGGCGGTCGACATCCGCGTCGGCACCATCATCGACGCCCAGCCCTACCCCGAGGCGCGTAAGCCCGCGATCAAGCTCTGGGTCGATTTCGGCGCGCCGCTCGGGGTTAAGAAATCCTCGGCGCAGATCA
>Ga0114976_10003056_pt1 | contig 10474 bp, 4 predicted proteins | sample S_130805_EF_Meta_FD_87319 | JGI IMG/M metagenome (GOLD analysis project Ga0114976, IMG submission 87319) | Freshwater microbial communities from Lake Simoncouche, Canada to study carbon cycling - S_130805_EF_MetaG | ecosystem: Environmental > Aquatic > Freshwater > Lake | place: Lake...
CCGTATCACCGGGACGCCAACGTCGGGACGGCCATGTCATTTACGCTGCGCGGATTTCGCCAACTTGGCATCGGGGCTCAGGTCACGGCGGCGCTGCTGCTGCTGGGTGCGGTCGCGTTGACCGGCGCCGGAGTTAACTACTTCGCCAATGAAGCGGAGGCGGCGCGCGTCGCCGCCCTGACGCGGGCGGCCCAGGGGCCGGTACTGGTCGAGCGGCTCCGGGTCGGCGTCTATGCCGTCGTGATGGAGAGCCGCGGGCTCTACCTCGCAGCCGATGCCCGGCAGGCGAAGCGCTTCGCCGATGGCCTGCTCGGCCACCTCGCCGAAATCCAGCGCGACTGGGAGGCGCTGAAGGCGATCCTGCCGCCGGCCTCACTTGAGGCGAGCACCATGCTGGACCGCTCGGTCCGCGAGTTCGTCAAGGTCCGCGGCGAACTCGCCCGGGTCGGCGTCGAGGAGGGCGCCGCTGCCGCCAACCGGCTCGGCAACAACGATACGGCGCGCAGCACGCGCCAGGTCTTCAGCGACGGGTTGGACCGCTTCGCGCAGGAGACCGCGGCGACCGTCGTCGCCATGCAGGCCGAGAGCCTGGCGACCGGTCGGCGGATCGCGCTGCTCCTACTGGCCGTCACCATCGCGGCGGTCTGCGGCGTGGTCGGCCTGTCGCTCTGGCTGGTGCGCCGCCATATCTCGCGGCCGCTGCACGAGGTGGCGGAGACGCTTGAGCGCATGGCGGCGAACCAACTCGACGGCATCCGCCTGCCGTCGGGCGGCGGCGGCGAGGTCGGCCTGCTCGCCAATGTCGCTGGCGTCTTTCTCGACAAGCTACGCCGCAATCGCGAGCTCGAAGCGGTGACCGCCGCCGATCGGGCGGCGCGCGACCAGCGTCAGGCCGCGTTGGACCAGCATACCCGCGCCTTCGGCGATCAGGTAAGCAGGATCATGACGGGCCTCGGCCACTCGGCCGAGGTCATGGGGCAAGCGGCGCGGGAGATGGCCGAGGTCGCGGGGCATGCCCACAGCAGCACGGCGGAGACGGCAAGGGCCTCGGCCGAAACTTCGCGCAACCTCACCCAGGTCGCGGCCGCGACCGAGCAGCTGAGCGCGAGCGTCGATGAGATCTCGCGCCAGGTCGCGCAGGCTGCCGCCGTGGCTCAGGAGGCGGTCGGCCGCGCCGAGGTGACCGGGACGACCGTCCGCGGGCTGTCGGCCGCCGCCGCCGAGATCGGCGAGGTGGTGCGGCTGATCACCGACATCGCGGGCCGGACCAACCTGCTGGCGCTGAACGCGACGATCGAGGCGGCGCGCGCGGGCGAGGCGGGCAAGGGCTTCGCTGTGGTCGCCTCTGAAGTGAAGGCGCTGGCGACCCAGACCGCGCTCGCCACCGGGCGCATCAGCACCCAGGTCGCCGCCATCCAGTTCGCCACGACCGAGGCCGTCGACGCCGTCACCGAGGTTGGTCAGGCCATTACCCGGATGGACCAGGTGGCCGCGGCGATCGCCGCCGCGGTCGAGCAGCAGGGCGCCGCGACGCGCGAGATCGCCGGCCACGTGCAGATGGTCGCGCAGCAGAACAACGCGGTATGCCGATCGGTCCAGGACGTCGCCCGGATCGGCGAGGAGACCGGGACAGCCAGCCAGTCCGTGCAGTCCTCCGCCCAGGAGGTTGGCGAGGTTTCTGGCCTGCTGCGACAGGAGGTCGACCGCTTCCTCGCCGCCGTGCAGACCGATGCGACGGAGCGGCGGCGCTCGGAACGCCTTCCGGGCCAGGGCATGCGGGTGTCCTTCAGACCGCCAGGAGCGGAAACCGAGGCCTGGAGCGAGGCCGAGATCGCCAACCTCTCTCTCGGCGGTGTCGCGATCTACACCGAGCTGCAGCCCAAAGCTGGCGCTGATTTCACGCTGCGCGTAGCGGGCGTCGACGGCACGGTGTGTGGTCGTGTCATCCGCTCGGGCAGCGGTGTGCTGGCCCTGCAGTTTGAAAGTGATCAGCGGACCGTCGCCCGTGTTACAGGAATGCTGCAGTTGCTGGCAGCGCTCCAACCGCGGGTGATCGCCGCGTAGAGGCGCAGCTCACCAGGTTTCAACGGCCCGCCATGCTCCTCGGGGATCGGGTGCGGGGTGTTTGATGGAGGGATCCCGGTACTAGGGCTATGGCCGCTTCCCGCCCAACTGCGACATCGATGCCGGTACCAAGCGTCAGATTTTGACCACTAGGGACGCAGCCGGCGCTAGTCCCGACTGCTGCCTGCTCATTCAGCAGCGACCCGTCCGGTTTCCGCCCTCGGCCGCGGTAGCCTCGCCGCCGGTGCGTTCGGGGGGATCACTCCCAAACGGCCCGCCTCGCCCGGTGGGTGTCATTCAGTCGCCGTGAAACGCGCCTGCAACAACGCCTCGATCCTGGCCTTTCCGCAACGCCATTCGTGGTAGCATAGATCCTGCGCGGGCATCCGATTCACCCGCTGGGTGGTCCATCGCGCCGTCACCGAATAAACTTCACCGCATTGGAATCATGCGATATTTCTGCCGATTCGGGCCAAGAAATTCGAAACCATCTGGGAAATCCGGGCTAATACGACAATGCCCGCGTGCGTGCGCGCCGCGATTGGCGCAGCAGCTTGGCTTTCGCTTCAGTCGCAAGCAGAACCGTGAAGAGTGCTCAAGCGAGAAAAGATAAGTTGCGGGATGGAGTTATGATTGGAGCGGTGAGTAAAGTGCCTTTATTTGAGATAAAGGCGGAATGACGGACCTCGGTACTCTAGGTGGTAGCCACATTTTTGTATATGGATTGTAAAGCGTAGGTCATTGGAAAAACGGTCAGACCAGGTGGGTCACATGACCGATTGGGTGGAGCGGCGATGCCCTGACATTCAGGGTGTCTCAGGTCTGATCTGCCGGTAGGCCCAGCCAGCGAAGGCGAGGACGAGGAACGGATAGCCGAGGCTGGGCAGAGGCGCCGCGGTCGGCAGCAGGACCTCGCCCCAAAAGATGCGTGCGGCGGTGACGACGAAAAGCACGGCGGCGATGAAGCCGGCAATGCGCCCCCAAATCGGAAAGGTGCGGGGAACGCCCAAGAGCACCAGCGCTGCGGCCCATAAACTGATGCCCGCCGCGAAGGACGGCACGCTGGCCGTCAGCCCCGCCGCCGTCCCTGACAGGACGAGTGTTTCCCCGGCCAGGAAGACAAGAAATCCGGCCGCGAGAAGCTCCTCCCCGCGCCGCAGATAGTTCACCGTCAGGAGGGCGGCGGCGCAGATGAGTGCAACGCCGTCGATGGCCCAAAGCGCTTGGCGGACTTCGGCGGCGGGCGCGAATGAGCCCGCCATGCCGCCGATGCCGCCGACTGCGAGCGCGATCACGGTCGTGATGTCGCGGGGTGTTACCTTCGGCGTGCTCATGGCGGTCTTTGAGCCTCCGCGATAGCGCGCACCCGCAGTTGGGACCCACGCCTGCAACCTGACCCGACACTCCCCCGACAGCGGTCCTATCCCGGCAGCTTCAGTGTGCCGGGTATCACCGCAGTGTCCAGGCTCGCGTCCGAACTTTGGCAGGCAGTGCGCGCTACCCGGCCCATCATACGCAATGCGCATGCCGGAGCGGTGGCGCGCGGCGAGACGCGTTCCGCCTGCTCCGGTCATGGATCTCATCAGCCTGCCGGCCTCGACCTCTACGCCGGGGATTATCCGCCCGACAAGCGGCGTGGGGAGTGAGCGACTGATGCTGGCGTGAGGCCTGCCGGCGCTCCAGACTAAGAGTCTCAAATAACAAACATTTGATGGAAAAGATGATTTTTTTGACTAAACTTAACAAAAGAGTATCTCCAACCGCTTGATCATCCAAAATTTTGCTTTATCAAGAAATCGTTAACGAACGCGTGTGGCGTTCCCCTCCGGCAGTGGGTCGGTAGGGAACCTATTGGGAAGGCTTGCGAACACCATGGCTATGCAGCTCTCTGCCAACACCACGAGGGTCCAGGCGACCGGCCTTGCCAGCACCGTGGCAACCGGTGCCGCCCGGCTCGTCGCCGCGGCCGCGACGATCCAGAATGGCAGCGCCAGCGCGGACTCAATCAAAGGCGGCGACGGGCGTGACATCGTGAACGCAGGCGCCGGCGACGACACTATCGATGGTGGCGCGGGCGACGACGTCCTCAATGGCGGCGAAGGCAATGACTGGCTGTTCGGCGGCGAAGGCAACGACGTGCTGAATGGTGGCGAGGGCGATGACGTCCTCGACGGCGGCAACGGCAACGACACGCTGCTCGGCGGAACGGGAAGGGACGTTCTGAATGGCGGCAACGGCAACGACCTCCTGTCCGCCGCCGCAGATGACGACCTCGCCTTTGGCGGCCGCGGCAACGACACGATCGACGCCGGCACGGGCAACGACATCGTCTTTACCTCCGCCGACGCCGACGCGCTCGGGCTCAACACTTACGAGAAGATGGTCGCGGCCCTCTCCTCCTCCAACGACATCGCCACGCTCACCGAAACCGGAGATGCGTCCGAGGTGAACTCGGTCTGGGGCGGCGATGGCAACGACATCGTTCTCGGCGGCAAGGGGCGTGACATCGTCCTCGGCCAAGCCGGCAACGACACGCTTCTCGGCGGCGCGGGGAACGAACATCTCGATGGCGGCGCGGATGACGACTACATCGACGCGGGCGCCGACAGTGACTACGTCCTCGGCGGCGCAGGCAACGATGTGGTGAAGGCCGGGACCGGCAATGACGTCGTCCTTGGCCAGGACGGCAACGACAACATCGCGGGAGACGCGGGCGCCGACCACCTTGATGGCGGCACCGGCAACGACACCATCGATGGCGGCGCGGACAATGACGTGCTCGTCGGCGGCGCCGGCGATGATCGCCTGACAGACATGCTGGGCAGCAACCGTTTCCACGGCGGGGATGGCGATGACGTCATGGTCGCCGGCGCCGGGAATGATGCTATGTATGGCGATGCCGGCAACGACGACATCAGCGCCGGGGACGGCAACAACTACATCGATGGCGGCGTCGGCAACGACACTGTGGTTGCAGGGGCCGGCGCCGACCAGATCTTCGGCGGCTCGGGCAACGACAGGCTGTCCTCAGGCAGCGGCAACGACGTCGTCAATGCCGGCGACGGCGACGACGTCGTCGACGGCGGCGACGGCAACGACCAGCTCACGGGCGGTGCGGGCTTCGACGACGTGAAGGCAGGCGCTGGCAACGACATCGTCGCGCATATCGGGGTGCGACCTCTGGATTACGGCCTCAACACGCCGCTGAACGGCGAGGAGGCGAAGAACGACAGGTCTGGCGCGAATGCCGTCCGCTTCGACCTGTTCGATGGTGGGAACGGCGTAGATACGCTCAGCCTCTATGTCTCCAGCGCCGACCTACTGGCGAACACGGGTATCCTCGACGATGTCAAGATGCTCCGTGACGCGATCATGAACCCGGCCTCCGGCCAGCAGACGAACTTCTTCACGGCCAACAACATCGGCATCAAGGTCAAGGCCTTCGAGCGCATCGAGTTCTATATCGACTACGCGGGCACCCCGATCGCCGTTGGCGGCGGTGGCGGCGGTGGCGGCGGCGGCGGCGCTGGCGGCGGCGGCGGGTCGCTTCCTGACCTCTTCACGAACGCTGTCGATTGGGTCGACTTCGATGTGGTGCAGGCGGGCAGCTACCGCAACGGGTCGCAGTTCAATGCGCTCGCCGGCAGCGATACGGTCTTCCTCGGCTCCATCGCGAAGCGCGCGGCGCATGGCTTCACCGACAGCACCGTCTTCTCTGCGGGCGATGGTGATGACCGGGTCTATGGCCGCGACGCAGGCGACATCATCGATGGCGGCAATGGCCACGACCGGCTGTTCGGCCAAGCCGGCAATGACAGCCTGGTGGGCGGTGCAGGCAACGATACGCTCGACGGCGGCGCGGGGCGCGACACTCTCGTGGGCGGTGCGGGCAACGACTGGCTGAACGTGGACACCGATGACGGCTTGATCGACGGCGGCGCAGGCTTCGACCAGGCCTTTGCCAGCGAGGGCGGCGACAGTCTGACCTTCACGGCCAACACGCTTGTCGATGTCGAGCGCATTAACCTGCTCGGCGGCGACGACTACCTCGACGTCCAGTTCACCATGATGGACGGCGCCGCCCGCGGCTTGGTGATCGACGCCGGTACCGGCAATGACAAGGTCTTCGGCAGCGGTGGCATGGACACCATCCATGGCATGGCGGGCAACGACACGCTGCTCGGCAATGCCGGGAAAGATTTCGTGGCTGGCGGCGCCGGCGCCGACTCGATCGATGGCGGCGCCGGCGACGATTTGCTGTTCGGCGACGATGGCAACGACACCATGCTCGGCGGCGCCGACAAGGACACGATTTACGGTGGCGATGGTAACGATAGCCTGAATGGCGGCAGCGAGGAAGACCTGCTGGCGGGTGGCGCCGGCAACGATACGATCGACGGCAGCGCCGGCGATGACGCGTTGCTGGGCGATGGCGGCAACGACGTGATGCGCGGCGGCGCCGGGGCCGATGTCCTCTCCGGCGGCGCTGGCAATGACACGCTCGACGGCGGCACCGAGGACGACGTGGTCGAGGGCGGCGACGGCGACGACAGTGTCGATGGCGGGGACGGCAGCGACGTGGCATTCGGCGGCAGTGGGAATGACACTCTGAATGGCGGCGGCGGCGACGACGTCCTGTTCGGCGATGCCGGCGACGACCGGGTGAATGGCGGCACCGGGAACGACGTCCTGGCCGGCGGTACCGGCGCGGACCTGGTCAATGGCGATGCCGGCGACGACGTGCTGCTGTTCGAGGGTGAGCGTGCCTTCACCCAGATCATTAGTCGCGACGTCTTCGCGGTGAACACGGAGGGCGACCTGACGGTCGGCGCCGGCATCCAGTTGAACGGTAAAAACTACTTCGGGTCGAACGATACCTTCGACGGCGGCGCGGGCATGGACACCCTGCTCGGCACCGGCGGCCATGACGTGGTGTTGCGCTATGCCCTCACCCAGGCGAATACCCGGACGACCGAGTTGGTGAAGAACGTCGAGGTGTTCGACCTCGAGGCCGGCGACGACGTGCTCGACATGACCGGCATCTACCCGATCTCGAGCACGAGCCTGACCATCGGGCTCACGGTGCATGGCGGTGCGGGGCGCGACGCGCTCTGGACCGGTGGCGGCAATGACACGCTGGAAGGCGGCGACGGCAATGACTGGCTGTCGGGCGGCGCTGGCAACGACGTGCTCCGCGCTGGTAGCGGGGACGCCACCCTGCTCTGGACCGTGGTTCTTCCCGCCGGCTCGAGCGTGACCGTCTCGAACATCCTCGATGCCGGAGCGGGCAATGACGAACTCTTGGGCGGCGCGGCACGCGACCTCCTCTCGGGTGGCGTCGGCAACGACGTCATGACCGGCGGCGCCGGGAATGACCTGTTCGTCTTCACCGGGTACTTCGCGGGCCTTCCCTTCGGGCACGACGTGATCGCCGACTTCAACTACGCCGACGGCGACCGCCTGAAGGTCGATGGTGTCGAGGCTGCCGACCTGGGCATCATCGGAAGTGCTTCCACGGTGGGCACCGACCTCATCATCACCTTCGGCGCGGCGGCGGCCACCATCACGCTGACAAATCAGGCCGCGCTCGTCTCGACCTGGCAGGACCTGTTCGTCTGAGGTCTTGCCTCATGACCGGAGGGGGGCCGCGGGGTGTTCCCGCGGCCCCTTTCCGTTTTCGGTGGGTGCGGAGTTGCTTCGCGCCCGCCACGGTCGCAGTCACCTGCCTGGCGGGCGCGCGGCGGGGTTCGGCAAGGCCCCGTCATCTGCCGCCACCCCTTCCCAACGCGCCGCGGCCTCATTCCGGCCGGGCTACGCCCGACCTGCATGACGCCACAGCATTGGCTAAGAGGTGCCCATCAACCGGCAGGCGATCCACTTAACGGAACCGAAACCCTGTCGCGGGAAACCGAGCCAGCTCTCTATCCGCTTGGCTCACTTCGTAGACAGAGCGAATGGTCGCTCAGCCCCGGCGGGCTAGGCCGGCGCCGTGCCCTCGACCAGCTGATCGTCGGGGCTTCGGGTCGTAGGACCCGGCTCATCGGGTCCTGCACGGAGACCCGATCATGACCAAGCTCACCGACACCCAGGCGCTGATCCTCACCAGCGCCGCCCAGCACCCCGACGGCATCGCCGCGCCGCCCGCGAGCCTGCCGCCGGCGCCCCGCGGCGCGGTGGCCAGGGCGATGCTCAAGGCGGGGCTGCTGGAGGTCGCCGAGGACGCCGACGCGCAGCACGCCGGCCTCGCCTGGAAGCTCGATGGCAAGGCGGTGTTCCTGCGCATCAGCGCGGTCGGCCGGACGGCGATCGGCAGCGTGGCCGAGACCATCGCGGAGGACGCCCAGGAAGCGCCGCTGGCGGCGCCTGACGCCGAGCAGGGCTACGAGGCCCCCTGCGCCACTGAGCCCGCCCACGACGCGCCCACGGGGCTGCTGGAGGCATCTGCGCCGGAGCCGGCCGACGCAGCCACTACAGGGCCGCAGGATGGCGCTGAGGCGGTAGCCGGCAGCGAGCCCCCCGACGCCGCGCCGACGGCCTCCACGGCGCCCCTGGCGCGCTCTGCGGGCCTGCGCGACGCCGCTCGGCAGGTCCTAGCCGCATGGGACGACATCACCGGCGAACGCGCCGGTCTCGCCGCCGCCATCGAGCGCCTGCGCGCCGCTCTGCCGCCGGCACGCGCTCCCCGCGAGTCTGGCGCAGCACGCACGCCGCGGAGTGGCACCAAGCAGCAGACCGTGCTCGCCCTGCTCCGCCGCGCCGAGGGCGCCAGCGGCCCCGACATCATCGCCGCCACGGGCTGGCAGCCCCACACGGTCCGCGGCTTCCTCGCCGGGCTCAAGAAGCGCGGCATCGAGGTGCTGGTGCACGAGCGCGTCCGCCAGGTCGGCCCTGGCAAGGAGGGCGCCAAGGGCAGCTACACGGTCTACCGCGTCGCCGAGGCCGGCTGATGCGGCGACAAGAGCAGCGGCTCACGGTCGGGTACCTCCGGGTCTCGACCACCGAGCAGGGCCAGAGCGGCCTCGGGCTGGAGGCGCAGCGCGCCTCTGTCCAGGGCTTCGTCGCCAGCCAGGGTTGGACGCTGGTCGCCGAGTACGAGGACGTCGCCTCGGGCAAGGACGACAAGCGCGCGGGCTTCCAGGCGGCGCTGGCTCGCTGCCGGCAGCTCGGCGCGGTGCTGGTCGCCGCGCGGCTCGATCGCATCACCCGGCGCGCGCACACGCTGTCGCAGCTGCTGGAGGACGGCGTATCGATCCGTGCGGCCGACATGCCCGGCGCGGACGACCTGATGCTGCGGATCTACGCCGCGATGGCGCAGAAGGAGCGCGAGCTGATCAGCGAGCGGACCAGGGCCGCGTTGCGGGCCGCCAAGGCGCGTGGGGCGGTGCTGGGCGGGGATAGGGGCTACCGGCCGGCCAAGGGGCCTGACGCTGCGGCAGCGGCCCTGGCGCGGCGCCTGACGGCGCAACAGGCCGCGCATCGGCTGGCGTTGGAAGTGGAGAGGCTGCGGGCAGAAGGTGTCGTCACGCGTGCCGCGGTCGCAAGGGCGTTGAATGAGCGCGGCGTTGCCGTGCCTTCGGGCACCGGTGCGTGGACACACACGACGGTGGCGCGGGTGCTGGCGCTTACGACAAACGAAATCCATCCGTCGAGCAGCGGTTAGTCGGTCGGGGCCTTGCGGCTGCGGACTTCGACACCGGCCCAGCCTTCCATCACCTTGATCATCGCGGTGAAGTCCTGCGGTCCGAAGCCAAGTTGCTCGGCGAGGCGCCAGAGGGTGCCGACCTGCTGATGCACGAGCATCGGCACGTCCAGGGTTGCAGCCTCTGCGAGACCCAGATCAACGTCCTTCAACATCGTGGTCAGGCTGGACCCGTAGTCGAAGCTCCCAGGCAGCACGGACTTCGGGACCTTGGTCAGCGTCGCGCTGTTCTGACCAGTCGACACATTCAGCACAGCGACCATCTGATCAGGATCGAGGCCACCTTTCGCGCCAAGGACCAATGCCTCGAACGCGGTGGCCATGTTTGCGGCGTTCACTAGGTTGTTGACCAGCTTCATCAGCTGCGCCTGGCCGGGGCGATCGCCGATCTCGAAGATCGTGCGGCCAACCTGTTCGAGATAGGGCCGCACGATGGCGCGAACCTCGGGTGGGGCCGCACAGAGCATGGTGAGCGTGCCCGCACGCGCGCCCTTCGGTCCTCCGCTTATCGGGCAGTCGGCGAGGGCAATGCCCTTAGCAACAACGATCTGGCGAACCTTCTCCAGGGTCGGGCTGCCGATCGTCGACATCTCGACGTAGGTCTTCACGGCAGTGCCGGCAGCAACATCGCGCGCCACGGCCTCGCTGACCTTGCCGTTCGGCAAGCACGTGTCAACGGGCCGATGGAAATCCCCAGAAGTGGGCCTCGAA
>Ga0114976_10003063_pt1 | contig 10462 bp, 6 predicted proteins | sample S_130805_EF_Meta_FD_87319 | JGI IMG/M metagenome (GOLD analysis project Ga0114976, IMG submission 87319) | Freshwater microbial communities from Lake Simoncouche, Canada to study carbon cycling - S_130805_EF_MetaG | ecosystem: Environmental > Aquatic > Freshwater > Lake | place: Lake...
GCCCGCGAGCGCGGCCAGGATCATGCCGACGAAGACGCCCATGTGCTGCAGCGAGGCGAGCTTCGTCGTCTCGCCCAGAGTCATGCCGAAGACCTGGCCGCCGAAGGGCTCGAGGATCAGGTCCTGGGCCGAATAGGCCAGCATCGAGACGAAGACGAAGATGGTGAAGCGGCGCGCCGGCGGCTCGTCCCAGATCGCGGCGAGCGCGTCGCGGAAGCTGCCCTGCGGCTTCTCCTCGACGCTGGCCGCGGCGCCGCGCTTCTCCATGCCGATCAGCGCGAGCACGGTCACCGTCAGCGCAATGCCGGCGATGGTCAGCGTCACCGCCAGCAGCCGCTCCGGCGAATAGGGGTCGAGGAAGCGGCCGCCGACCGCGGTCGTCACGACGAAGCCCGCGATCATCATCAGCCAGACGATGGTGGCCGCCGGCGCCCGCCGGCGCGGCGCGACGCGGGTGGCGAGCAAGGCCAGCAGCGAGGTCCCGGTCGCCGCGACGCCGAAGCCGATCAGGATGAAGGCGAGGGTCGCCAGGGCGAGGCCCGCAACCCGGCTCTCCGCCATCAGCGCGGTCGCCGCCGCGGCGCCGATGCCGCCCAGGCAGAGCACCACCATGCCGCCGAGGATCCAGGGCGTCCGCCGCCCACCGGCATCCGAGCCGAACCCCATCGCCGGCCGCGACAACTGCACAGCGTAGTGCAGCCCGACCAGCAGGCCCGGGATGGTCGCGGGCAGCGCCAGTTCGACCACCATCACCCGGTTGATCGCCGAGGTCGTCAGCACGACGATCGAGCCGAGCGCCGTCTGCACCAGCCCCAGCCGCAGGATGCCGAGCCAACCGAGCGTGTTCATAGGTCGGGCCTCAAGGCGAAGGCCGTCACCAGCATGCCCAGTACATAGAGAGTGGTGCCGGTGCCGTTGTACCAGGGCGCCTTGGCCTTCGGGTCGGCCAGCAGCTTCTTCATCAGGACCAGCTGCGCCAGCAGCGACAGCGCGATTGCCGCGGCGTGCCAAGGCGCGCCCCAGACCAGCAGCAGCGCCACCACCACGACCTGGGGGGCCGCCATCAGCAGGCAGGCGAGCATCGCGGCGCGATCCTCGCCGTAGCGCACCGGCAGCGACAGGATGCCGGTGCGGCGGTCGCCCTCCACCGCCTTGAAGTCGTTCAGGGTCATGATGCCGATGGCGCCGAAGCTGTAGAGGCCGGCCATCGCCAGCACCCGCCCGTCCGGCGCGCCCGCGCTCATCACCGCCGCACCGGTGATCCAGGGCAGGCCTTCGTAGCAGGCGGCGCAGGCGGTGCCGCCGAGCCAGCCGTCGCGCTTCAGCCGGAAGGGCGGCGCGGAATACATCCAGGCCAGCACCAGGCCAAGGACCGTCGCCGCGAAGCCCCAGGGCCCGAGGATGGTGGCGACCGCGAGCGAGACGCAGGTCCAGAGGCAGGCGATCCAGAAGCCCCATTCGCCGGGGATGCGCCCCGAGGGAATCGGCCGATGCGGCTCGTTGATCGCGTCGACATGCCGGTCGTACCAGTCGTTGATCGCCTGGCTGGTGCCGCAGACCAGCGGCCCCGCCACCAGCAGACCGGCGATGACGATGTGCCAGCGGCCCTCGCCGCCCAACCCGGTCGAGACGATGCCGCAGGAGAAGGCCCAGATCGGCGCGAACCAGGTGACCGGCTTCAGCAGCTCCAGCATCGCGCTGGGCTGCGGGTAGCGGGGTGCGGCGGTCACGTCGCTCATCGTGTCAGGCACCCTCGGCGCCGCTGTCGCCCGGCAGATCGCCCAGGCCGAAGCGGCGCATCTTCACGTAGAGGCTCTGCCGCGAGAGCCCGAGCATCTCGGCCGCCGAGGCGCGGTTGTCGCCGGTGAGTTCCAGCGCGGCCTCGATGCAGAGCCGCTCGATCACGTCGGTGGCTTCCCGCACCAGGTCCTTGAGCGGCACCTGGCCGATCAGCTCGGTCAGCTGCTCGACCGAGCGCGGGGTGCGCGGCGCGGTGCGCGTCATCGGGCTGACGCGCGGGCCGACGTCGCGGATCGCGAAGCCGAAGCAGGGGCCGGTGCCGTTCATCACCGAGACGGCGGAGATCTCGACATTGGTGGTCGCGCCGAATGCGCCGCGCATGGTGGTGGCGAAGAGCCGGACCGGCCCGCGCTGCCTGAGGCTGGCGGTCAGCACCTCGAGCTCGACGCCGGGCTGACCGAGCCAGCGCTCGAGCGGTTCGCCTTCGGCCAATTCGAGGGTCGCGAGCTGCGCCATGTCGAGGAAGGCGGCGTTGGCCGTGATGATGCGGCCATCCTGGCCGGTGACCACGAAGGCGTCCGGCACCTGCTCGACGATCTTCAGCAGCTTCGTTTTCGCCTGGGGCAGGGCGATGATCTCGGCCGTGGCGCCGGGGCGCAGCCGGATCAGCAGATGGGTCGCCTGGTCCTCGCGGAAGGGCGAGGCGCTGACGCCGAGCTCCGCGCCGCCCTGATCCCCCCCTGGGGCGAGCCGCGCCCGCACCTCGTCCGAGCGGCCGGTGGCGCGGACATTGGCCAGCATGAGCTCGACCGCCTCGCGGCCCGGGGCGTCGAACAGCTCGAGCAGGTCGCGGCCGGCCGGGCGCTTGCCGGATTTCTCGAGCAGCCGGTCGGCAGCCTGGTTGGTCTCGGTGATGCGCTGGCTGGAGGTGTCGAGGATCAGGACGGGCTCGTTCCAGAGCTGGAAGAGCAGCCGGAAGCGGGTCTCGGCGCTGCGCAGCCTGGTGTAGTCGCGGTCGAGCGATTGCTGGGCTTCCAGCAGGCGCTGCTGCAGGGTCGAGAGCGGGCGGAGGTCGCGGCCGAAGGCGACGAGCCGGCCGCCCTCGCCGATCTGCGCCGCCGAGAACAGGATCGGCACCGAGGCGCCGCCGACCGAGAGCTGATTGACGTGGCGCCAGATCCGACGCGAGGCGCTGGCGACGTCGGCGAGGATCTCGGCGACCTTGCCGCGGCTGTCGGGGGCGACGGTGTCGGCCCAGGCGCGGCCGGCCCAGGCCTCCTCGCCGTCCAGCTCCTCGGCCAGCGAGTCGTTGCTGAAGGCCACGTCCCGCACGAGCCCATTGGGCTCGAGGATCAGGGCGATGTCGGCAGCGGCGGTAACCAGGGTGGCCGCCGATTCAGCATCGAGGTCGCCGAGGGACGTCTTGGGGGTGGTGAAGGCCTTCACGGGGTATCGCTTTCCTCGTCGCGGCGGCAGCGTTCTCCCTTTGACGCGTCCGGTGGTTTGCCCATCAGGCTGTCAGTCCCGGCGGGCGAGAAGATCGAGCAGGCGCTCGGCCTGCAAGGTGGCCTGCTTGCCGTCGATCGCGGTGGCGTCGGCGCCGACCAGCGCGACGCAATCCGGGTGCCGGCTGAAGACCGGGCCGCCGACCATGATGCCGATGCCGCTGTTGCGCGAGGCGGAGCGGATGCTGCGGATGGTGGTGGCGATGCCTTCGATGCGGTCGGCGCCGCTGGCGGAGATGCCGACCAGGGCGAACCACTCGCGCCGGACCAGCGCGGCGATGTCGCCGACCGCCTGCGGCGGGCATTCCCAGACATCCCAGCCGGCGCGGCGGAAGAAGGCGGCGAGCATGTCGCGGCCGAAGCTGTGCTGCTCATCCGGCGGCGAGGCGATGACGATGCGCCGGCGCGGATCGCGCAGCGGCGCCGCGGCCTCGAAGCTCGCGCCGTAGGTGCGGAGGAACTGCCGCAGCCGCAGCAGGCCAAGCGTGACGATGCCGAAATCGCAGCGGTCCTCCTCCCACCAGAGGCCGAGCAGCCTGGCGGTGGGGGCGAAGAGCTCGAGGAAGATCTCCTCATGCGTCGCGCCGCGGGCGAACATCGCCTCGATCATGGCGTGGGCGCCGGCGACGTCGTCGACCAGCAGCCGTTCGGCGAGCGTCACCACCTCGGCTTCCTTGGGGCCGGCGCCGGCGAGCAGGCCGTAATCGCCGCAGACCTGGCCGTGCAGGCGGGAGAGCAGGAGCCGCGGGACCACCTGGGCCTCGATCGCATGGGCGAGGCGATCCTGGACGCCGGAGCGGTCGGCGGCCTGTCGCCGGCGCATGGGCTGGGCGACCTCATTCTCACCGATGGTCTGCGGGACGGCACGCTGCGCGCTGGCGACCATCTTGGAGCCCCCTTTCTCGATTGACTTTATCCGCCTTGGCGACGGGATGTGTCAATCTATCCTTACGTCAATCGTGCTTGACACTCTTGGTCCGGCCGAAATAGCCTCTTCGACAGAGGGAAGTCCCTGAGGGAGAAGCGGCAGCCAGGTTTCGGAAGGCAGGCACTGGCGATCTCGTGAAGGGAACCAGACGCTACGTCGACCGCATCCCGGCCCCGACCTGCAGCGGACGCCCGTTGGTCGAGGGCTGTCAAGCGATGCTTACATTCGACGTGCTGGCGAAGGTCATTGACAAGCTCGATGCCAGCCCCTGGGGCTCGGCGACGGGCCGCACGCATCACGTCGAGCCGCCGCGTCCGCTCTACACGCCCGATGAACGGCGGCGTCGTGACAGCACCCCGTGGACGCTCGTGCAGGGGATCCTCGCCCCGGTGCAGTTCGTGGTCTTCCTGGTCAGCCTCACGCTGGTGCTCCGCACGCTGTCGACCGGCGAGGGCTACGAGGCCGCCACCATCTCGGTAATCGTCAAGACCGGTGTATTGTACACAATTATGGTGACCGGTGCCATCTGGGAGAAGGTGGTCTTCGGCCGCTACCTCTTCGCGCCCGCCTTCTACTGGGAAGACGTCTTCTCCATGCTGGTGATCGGGCTGCATACGGCCTATGTCGCCGTGGTGCTGGCCGGCATCGGCGATGCGCAGTTCCAGCTCTGGCTCGCGCTCGCGGCCTATGCTGCCTACGTCGTGAACGCCGCGCAGTTCGTGATGAAGCTGCGGGCCGCGCGGCTGGACGAACAGCGCCAGCGTGGCGGCTGGGACGGCGATACCGGCGCGCTCGGCTTTTCCAAGTGAGCGAGGCTGCCGCGCTCGATCGGCAAGTCCTGGACAGCGGATGCAGCGATGCGCCCGTGCTCAAGGAGCGCGGGCAGCGCGAGGTCTTCTGCGGGCTGACCGGCATCATCTGGCTGCACCGGAAGATCCAGGATGCGTTCTTCCTGATCGTCGGCAGCCGCACCTGCGCGCACCTGATGCAGTCGGCCGCCGGCGTGATGATCTTCGCCGAGCCGCGCTTCGCCACCGCGATCATCGACGAGCGCGACCTGGCGGGGCTGGCGGACGCGAACGAGGAGCTGGATCGGGTGGTCGGCCAGCTGCTGGCGCGGCGGCCTGACATCAAGCTGCTGTTCCTCGTCGGCTCCTGCCCGTCCGAGGTGATCAAGCTCGACCTGTCCCGCGCCGCGCAGCGGCTCGATCGCACGCATGGCGACGTGCGCGTGCTGAACTACAGCGGCAGCGGCATCGAGACGACCTTCACCCAGGGCGAGGATGCCTGCCTCGCCGCGCTGGTGCCGGAGATGCCGGCCGCCCCCGCGCATGCCGCGCCGTCGCTGCTGGTGGTGGGCTCGCTTGCCGAGGTGGTCGAGGACCAGATGCGCCGGCTCTTCGATGCGCTCGGCATCGGCCCGGTCGGCTTCCTGCCGCCGCGCCGTGCGGCCGAGCTGCCGCCGGTCGGGCCGAACACGCGCATGCTGCTGGCGCAGCCTTTCCTTGCCGAGACCGCGCGGCTGCTGGAGGCGCGCGGCGCGGTGCGGCTGCCGGCGCCGATGCCGCTTGGCGCCGAGGGCACCACCGCCTGGCTGCGCGCCGCGGCCGAGGTCTGGGGCGTCGATCCCGCGAAGTTCGCCGCGGTGACCGAGGCCGGCGAGGTGCGGGCGCGCGCCGCCATCGCGCGCCATGCCGAGAAGCTCTCCGGCAAGCGCATCTTCTTCTTCCCCGACAGCCAGCTCGAGATCCCGCTCGCCCGCTTCCTGGCGCGCGAAGTGGGGATGCAGCCGGTCGAGGTCGGGACGCCCTATCTGCATCGCCAGCATCTCGCCGAGGAGCTGGCCCTGCTGCCTGCCGGAACGGTGCTGAGCGAGGGGCAGCATGTCGATCGCCAGCTCGATCGATGCCGGGACGCGAAGCCCGACCTGGTGGTGTGCGGGCTCGGGCTTGCCAATCCGCTGGAGCAGGAGGGCTTCGCGACGAAATGGTCCATCGAGTTGGTCTTCACCCCGATCCAGGGATACGACCAGGCCGGTGACCTCGCCGAGCTCTTCGCGCGACCGCTGAACCGGCGTGCCAGGCTGAAGGTCTAGCCGATGCAGCTCGCGGTCTGGACCTACGAAGGACCTCCCCATGTCGGCGCGATGCGGATCGCGACCGCCATGGAAGGGCTGCACTACGTGCTGCACGCCCCGCAGGGCGACACCTATGCCGACCTGCTGTTCACGATGATCGAGCGGCGCGGCAAGCGCCCGCCGGTGACCTACACCACCTTCCAGGCGCGCGATCTCGGCGGCGACACCGCGGAGCTGTTCAAGACTGCGGCGCGCGAGGCGTACGAGCGCTTCCAGCCGCAGGCGATGCTGGTCGGCGCGAGCTGCACGGCCGAGCTGATCCAGGACGATCCCGGTGGGCTGGCCAAGGCGCTGGCGCTGCCGATCACCGTCGTGCCGCTCGAGCTGCCCTCCTATTCCAAGCGCGAGAATTGGGGCGCGTCGGAGACCTTCTATCAGTTGGTCCGCGCGATGGCGGGGCCGCATGTGCCGGTCCCCGGCACGCCGCGGGAGAGGGCGCCGGGCGCGCCGCGCTGCAACGTGCTCGGCCCGACCGCGCTCGGCTTCCGCCACCGCGACGACGTCCGGGAGATCACCGGCCTGCTCGGCCGGATGGGTATCGAGGTGAATGTCGTGGCGCCGCTGGGTGCCACGCCGGCCGACCTGACGCGGCTCGGCGAGGCCGATTTCAACGTGGTGCTGTACCCGGAGATCGCGGCGCAGGCGGCCGGCTGGCTGTCGCGCAGCTTCGGGCAGAAATCGACCAAGGTCGTCCCGATCGGCACCAATGCGACGCGCGAGTTCATCGCCGAGGTGGCGGCGCTGGCCGGGCTCGACCCCGCGCCGCCGCTGGCGGCCGAGACCTCGCGCGCGGTGTGGTACAGCCGCTCGGTCGACAGCACCTACCTGACGGGCAAGCGGGTCTTCGTCTTCGGCGACGCGACCCATGCGCTGGCCGCGGCGCGGGTGGCGTCCGAGGAACTCGGCTTCACCGTGGTGGGCCTCGGCACCTACAGCCGCGAATATGCCCGCGACGTGCGTGCGGCCGCGGCGCAATACGGCGTCGAGGCGGTGATCGGCGACGACTACCTGGCCGTCGAGACCGCGATCCAGGCGGCGCAGCCGGAGCTGATCCTCGGCACCCAGATGGAGCGGCACATCGCCAAGCGCATGGGCATCCCCTGCGCGGTGATCTCGGCCCCCGTCCACGTGCAGGACTTCCCCGCGCGCTACTCGCCGCAGGTGGGCTTCGAGGGTGCGAACGTGCTGTTCGACACCTGGGTGCATCCGCTGATGATGGGGCTCGAGGAGCATCTGATCGGGATGTTCCGCGAGGACTTCGAGTTCCACGCCGAGGCCGCGCCGAGCCATCTCGGCGGTGCCGCGCAGCCGCGGCCGGAGCCGGTCGCCGAAGTTGCGCTCGCCGAGGTCGCTGTCGCGGTCGCCGAGCCTGGCGGCTGGACCGCCGAGGCCGAGCGCGAGCTCAAGAAGATCCCGTTCTTCGTCCGCGGCAAGGCCCGCCGCAACACCGAGGCCTACGCCGCCGAACGCGGCATCACGACCATCTCGCTCGAGACCCTCTACGACGCGAAGGCGCATTATGCACGTTGATCCGTCCTTCCACGGATCCGCCGGCGCCACGCCCATCCGCGTGGTGGTGGTGACGATGGACAGCCACCTGGCGGTGGCGATGACCGCGGCCGCCGCGGCGCTGCGCAAGGACGTGCCCGGGCTCGAGCTCGCGGTGCACAGCGCCGATGAATGGGGCGGCGATGCGCTGGCGCTGAATGCCTGCCTCGCCGACATCGCGCGCGGTGACATCGTGATCGCGGCGATGCTGTTCCTCGAGGATCATGTCCGCGCGGTGCTGCCGGCCCTGCAGGCGCGGCGCGATGCCTGCGACGCCATGGTTGGCCTGCTCTCGGCCGGCGAGGTGATGAAGCTGACCCGGCTCGGCAGGTTCCGCATGGATGCCGAGGCCAAGGGCGTGATGGGCCTGCTCAAGCGGCTGCGCGGGGCGAAGAAGCCCGGTGGCGCGCCGAACTCGGGCAAGGACCAGATGAAGATGCTGCGGCAGCTGCCGAAGCTGCTGCGCTTCATCCCCGGCACCGCGCAGGATGTCCGGGCCTATTTCCTCGCGCTGCAGTACTGGCTGGCGGGCAGCCAGGAGAACCTGGCGAACATGGTCCGGCTGCTGGTCGGCCGCTATGCCGCCGGCGACCGCCAGGGCCTGCTCGGCAAGGTCGCGGCCGCGGCGCCGGTCGAGTACCCGGATGTCGGGCTCTATCACCCGCGGCTCGCGCAGCGGATCACCGAGGATGCGGCCGAGCTGCCGCGGGTCGGCGCCAAGGGCACGGTCGGGCTGCTGATCATGCGGTCCTACGTGCTGGCGGACAACGCGCGGCACTATGACGGCGTGATCTCGGCGCTCGAGGCGCGTGGGCTGAACGTGCTGCCGGCCTTCGCCGCCGGGCTCGATGCGCGGCCGGCGGTCGAGCGGTTCTTCCTGGACGGCGGCGTGCCGCTGGTCGATGCGGTGGTCTCGCTGACCGGCTTCTCGCTGGTCGGTGGCCCGGCCTACAACGACGCAAGGGCGGCCGAGGAGATCCTGGCGCGGCTCGACGTCCCCTACCTGACGACGCACCCGGTCGAGTTCCAGACGCTGGCGCAGTGGGAAGGCGACGACCGCGGTCTGACGCCGGTCGAATCCACCATCATGGTGGCGATCCCCGAGCTCGATGGCGGCGTCTGGCCAATGACCTTCGGCGGCCGCTGCGGCAAGCAGAAGGGCTCGGAGTGCTGCAAGGGCTGCGTCGCCGAGCTGCGCGACTGCAGCCGCGACATGGTGCCGCACCTGGAGCGCACCGCGGCACTGGCCGATCGCGTGGCCAAGCTGGTCGCGCTGAAGCGCACCGCGCGGGCGGAGAAGAAGCTCGCCATCGTCATCTTCAACTTCCCGCCGAACAGCGGCTCGGTCGGCACCGCCGCCTATCTCTCGGTCTTCGCCTCGCTGCACAATGCGCTGAAGGCGTTGCAGGCCGGCGGCTACCAGGTCGAGGTGCCGGAAAGCGTCGATGCGCTGCGCAACCTCATCATCGAGGGCAACAAGGCGCGCTTCGGCATGGATGCCAATGTCGCCGCCCGCATCCCGGTCGACGACCATGTCCGGCGCGAGCGCCACCTCAAGCAGATCGAGGCGCAATGGGGCCCGGCGCCGGGCCGGCTGCTGACCGATGGCGCCAGCCTCTTCGTCCTCGGCGCCGAGCTGGGCAACATCTTCGTCGGCGTGCAGCCTGCCTTCGGCTACGAGGGCGACCCGATGCGGCTGCTCTTCGAGCATGGCTTCTCACCGACCCACGCCTTCACCGCCTTCTACCGCTGGATCCGCGAGGATTTCGGCGCCCATGCCGTCCTCCATTTCGGCACCCATGGCGCGCTCGAGTTCATGCCGGGCAAGCAGGCCGGCATGTCGGGCGCCTGCTGGCCGGACCGGCTGATCGGCGACCTGCCCAACTTCTACTTCTACGCGTCCAACAACCCGTCGGAGGGCTCGATCGCCAAGCGGCGCGCGGGGGCTGCGCTGATCAGCTACCTGACGCCGCCGGTGGCGCATGCCGGGCTCTATCGTGGGCTGCTCGACCTGAAGTCGAGCCTCGACCGCTGGCGCGGCTTCGAGCCGGAGACGGATGCCGAGCAGCGCGCGACGCTGGCCATCGTGATCCAGGCCCAGGCCGCCGCCGTCGACCTCGCCCAGGCCGAGCCGGCCTGGGAGGGCGACATCGAGGCGACGGTGCAGCAGCTGACCCATGCGCTGCTCGAGCTGGAAGAGACGCTGATCCCCTACGGCCTGCACGTGATCGGCAGCCCGCCCAAGGCCGAGGACCGGGCGCAGATGCTGAGCGCGGCCGGCGTGACCGACCCGGAGCGCCTGGCGCAGTTGGATGCACTGATCGCCGAGGATCACGAGCTGCCGGCGATGCTGCATGCGCTGGATGCCGGCTACCTGCGGCCGGCGCCGGGTGGCGACCTGCTGCGGACGCTGGAGATCCTGCCGACGGGTCGGAACCTGCACGGCTTCGACCCCTTCCGCATCCCCTCGGCCTTCGCGGTGAAGGACGGCGCGCACCAGGCCGACCGGCTGCTGGCGCGCTACGCCGCCGACGGCAACGGCCTGCCGGAGACGGTGGCGCTGGTGCTCTGGGGCACCGACAACCTGAAGACCGAGGGCGGCCC
>Ga0114976_10003065_pt1 | contig 10460 bp, 10 predicted proteins | sample S_130805_EF_Meta_FD_87319 | JGI IMG/M metagenome (GOLD analysis project Ga0114976, IMG submission 87319) | Freshwater microbial communities from Lake Simoncouche, Canada to study carbon cycling - S_130805_EF_MetaG | ecosystem: Environmental > Aquatic > Freshwater > Lake | place: Lake...
AAAATATTTTTTCTAAAGATATTGTCATATTGACATGAAATAAGTAGACTATATACTCTCAAAATAGGAGTAAGTTTATTCTCACTTCACGCAATTACTGTTCTTGGATAAGCTTACTCTTTCCAAAGTCTATTTCTTCCAAATCACCAACATTGGACATAATACTTGGATCATCTTCGATAGGAGATCTACCTTTATCTTTACCCAATTTATTGGATACAAAATCTACTAACCTTTTAGAAGTTATGGTAGCAATACCAACACCAAGGGAAGCTAGATTACCAACTAGGTTGTTTGGTGTTAAATCATACTTACTACAGAATAAAGCAATCGCGTTCATTACTGGTATCAAGATCGAAGTATATGTAAACATATCGAAAATATTATTCAAAGCTACTCCAAACAATTTTGGGAATTTTTTAATGAATTCATAAATATGCTTAAAGGAAAGTACCAACTTCTCAACTAACTTTCTTGGATTACCAAACTTCATTTGAATTTCTGGATTCAATTTATTCTTAATATCGTCTGCTGAAATTGGTGGTTCTTTTTTGTATCTTAAGTAAATTATTGACATCACTGTAATACATAGTAAAACCACATCCTCAAATGTTGGTTTTATTTCAAGTTGTAAATTATCTACAAATTTAGAAACTATAGGATAAAATAATTTAACTCCTGTACCAAATGTTAAAGCCAATTCAATATTAAATCCAAGTTTACTAAATATATCTTCACAAGCTTTTTTGAAATTATCATCATTCGACTCCGATTCCGATATTATAGGATTCTCAACCGTATTCAAAAAATCTATAGCGATTGATTCCCAATCTCTATAATCATTAAATTTTAAAATTTTAGCCATTATGGTTTATATATTAAAATTTTGATTTTAAAATATAATATATAAAACAAATATAACTAAAGAGAATGAAACATCTTAAAGCATTTGAGTTCTATTTCTACGGACAAGAAGAAGAAATGGAAGAACCAAAAGAAGAAACAACACCGTATGGTGAAGAAGAGGCTGGTGAAGATCAACCAAGTAAATTTGATAGATACAAAAGAGGTGAAAGAGGTGAAATGTCAAGACATGAACTTGAACTTCGTTATCCTGAATTAGCTGAAGAAGATGAAGAAGAGGAGGAGGAAGAAATGATGGGTGAAGAAGAATTTGGTAATAAAATATCTTCTTTTAAAAATTATAATGAAGCTACTTGCCCATCTTGTAATTGCAAAGAATGTGAGTGTGGTGGTGGTTCTAGAGCAAATGAAGCTAAAAAACCAAAACTAGACCCAGTTGGTAAGGAAGATGAAGATGTAAATAACAATGGCAAAAAGAATGATTCTAGTGATAAGTATATCATGAATCGTCGTAAAGCTATTGAAAAATCTATGGATAAGAAAGGTGGCAAAACTTCTAAGTCATCTAAAGAATCAGCAAAGGATGAAAAAGGTACTAAGGCTGATTTAAAAAAAAAATAAAAGCGGTAACCGGTGATATTAAAGATATCCCAACCGAAACGATAGAAACAATCAAAAAAGGTATTTACGATTAAGAAAAAACCCATCATATGATGGGTTTTTTTTATGAACTAACTTTCATTTCAATTTTCTTTATAGATTCTTGAAACCAATCTGGTAGATATTTAGAACTAAATCTTAAAACATCAGAGAAAGAACCATCAAGTATAATAGTATCAGCATAATCGGTTTTAGACCTAACAGATCTACCACACATCTGCAAAATACCAGATACGGTCTTCCAAGCATACCACTCAGGATTATTTTTCTGTCTTAATTTATTTTTTTGCGAATTCAAACTTGGATAAGGAATTTTTGCAATCACTTGAAATCTACTTTTATCGTGGTCAAATGATACACCCGTACCAACCGAAGGACTTACAAATACCATTGGATCTTTACTTTCCATATGTAACCTCAACATATCATCCCTAGTAGATGAATCGTGGAACATAAGTCGAGAATTTTCCACATCCCTTTTAATCCAATCAGCTAACTCAAAAGAATTTGTATGGATTATACCTTTTTGCATTTCATATTTTTTTAAAATTTTATGAAAGTAGGGTATATAATTCTTGAAAGTATCTTCTTTTTTAGCGAAAGACATTTTACCCAAAGGCATATAATAGACTTTTCTATTCTCTATAGGAAAAGGTGATGGTACAGAATAATAAACACTTGTTTCTTCATCTAAACCATTTAATTCACAAAACAAATGTTTATCTAAAATTGTACCAGACATCAAAATAACCATATCATAATTTGACCATACATACTTTTCTAAGTAATCATAAGCCCAAATTGGTTCAAGTGAAAGTTCCTTTTGTTTATTTTTCTCATTATAGTTTGATTCTAAAACCCAATTATGTGGATTTGCATCATACTCTTTTAAGAAGATATCAATTTTCTGTAGATATTGTTTTAAATCTGATATGATTTGCATCATTTTGACATCTTTATTGTTTCCGCCCGTTATAGTGGAAATTTTTAAATCTCTCTTATCTGATTGTATATCACGGTCACCAACCATCGAACCATCTATTGAAACAATAGTTGTAGAAATCTCTACAAGAAAATACCTTAGAAAGTTCACATAATCTTGAATGTTATTGACTTTAGATAAAGCTTTTATAATTTCATACTCATTGGTAAATTTCATTCTTTTGACCAAGGATTCAGTAATTTTAATTGATATAAAATCACTCATTACGGAATCCAATTCGTGACACTCATCAACAATAAGAACACTAGATTCTCTTTGGTCAAACATTTTTTGATTATAAATTGCATAAGTCAAATAAAGATGGAAATTTGTCAAACTGATTCTACCACCCATATAACCATTCTTAGATTCATCATAAGGACAAAACTCACAAGTTGTTTTATTTAATCTATTGAACTCCTTACCATTTGCACAAGAAGTAGAATATGATTTACAAGAATAGTTTTCTTTACCTTTTAAATTTTTTATAGATTCATAAGTTACATCATATTGGTCTTGTAGAATTTTACCAGCTGTAATTATATCAACCTTAGCACCTTTATCAATTTTAGAAGTGTACCAATCTGAAATCATAACTGCTAGGTGAGATTTACCAACCCCAACTGGCATATTAAGGAGGTAAAACTTATTCTTAAGATTTTCTTTGTGACTGTTGATAATAAAATCCAAAGCTTCCTGTTGTTCAGTTCTCGGAGTATATTTGATAAGATCGTTTTTTAATGACATAGGGGTTATATTAAAGTATTTGGTTTAGTTTTTAGAATATATACATGGATGAAATATTTAAAATTCTTTGAAAACTTCCAAGAAATTGACACACTCTACATTTTCGATTTTGACAATACTTTAGTAGAAAGTCCAAGTTATGAAGAATTAGCTATTGAATATCTTACTGAAAATCAAACTATTGGTGACTTAATAGAAAGGTCTTTAAGTTTTGTAAATAAGCAGAAATCTGATTTAAGAATAGAAAATGGTAGGATTTATATAGAAGACCCAAACCAAACCATAGAACCAAAAGGAAATTGGGTTAGGAAAGGTTTAAGGGTTTATATGGTCACTCCAAATGTTTATCATTTCTTAGATATATCCTTACCTAAAAAAGTGAAAGAATTATCCGAACTTTATATACAAGTCCAAAATAAATCAATTGTAACTGGTAGAATGGTTGACTTAAGAGGAAAAGTAATAGAATCATTGGAAAAATTTGGTTTGGACTTACCAAATTATGGATTATTTTGTTACCCATCAAAAGATGATAGAACCGATAGAGTTGCTGAATGGAAAGCTAAAACTATTGTTCAACTTCTAAAAGAAACTGGATTTAAGAAAGCTAAGTTCTATGATGATAAACCAAAATGGGTGAAAAAAGTTGTCTTGGAAGTTAGGAAAGAATTGCCAGATGTTGAATTTGAAGGTGTTAGAGTTCACTAAAGTTTCTTTTTTTCCCAAAAAATAGGGTATTCTTTTTGTCTCAATGTTAAAATTTCTTCATTTAAACTTTCTACAACAACTGATTTTTTATTTCTTTTAATCAATTTATATCCTTCGTGAATATCACCAACTTTTATTAAAAAAGAATTCGTAAGTATCTTATCCTCTCCATTTTTGAATTTAAATACAAATTTTCTTGGATTTTTAACTACCCCTCTACAAGTTTTACCAATTAGAGATTCTGATAATCCAGTATTTTGGGATGCTACTTTTATTGATTCATGTTCTTGAATGAATTCACCATCCAATGAAAACTGAAGTATAATTTTACTATTTCTTTCCCTAGATAGTTCATTCATTTTATCTTGGTCTACTGAAGCATTTCTTTTTTCTTTGATTAATTCTATGGTGGAATCATTGTGTTTTTTTCCAAACATTGGATGATTTACACCAGATATTCTTTGGGAATGGGCTTCTTTGATTTCATCAGTGTGGGTCTTTCCCCACATAGGATTTTTTTCACCCATGTTGATTTCTCTTAGTTTCATTTTTACTTCCTTGGGTCTTGTAAAGTCATAACCCATTTCACGGAGTCTTTTGTTAGTTTTTATACGAGATTGTCTTGATTTTTCAATTGACTCTGGTGAATTTTTACCATTTAGTCTTCCCTCACCACCATCTGTTAGATTACACAATGGGCCAAAATTTAAATCTTTACGACCTATTATTTTTATTAGAGACTTCTCTAACTCACCTGATTCATGAAATGATAAGTTTTCATGTAATTTCATAGACAAAACTTCACCACCCGAATTCTTTATGGATTTTATTTTGTTGGATTTATATGTACCTTTATCACATTTGGAAACTATAATTCTGTCTTTGACACCCTTACCAATATAGAAAGGCTCATAATCAAAAGTATAATCACCATAACTATATTGACCAGGTCTATTAGAGTTTAAAAAAACATAAACATAATATTTATTCATTAAAAATCTTTTTATGTATATATAAAAAGATTTCAACTCCCTATGTCATAATTCTAACTCTAAACGTTTTATTTCATCAAGCACCTCTTTTAATTCCTCTTTCTTTTTCAACATTATCTTTTTATTCTTTTTCCTGTCTGAAAAGACATCCTCTAACATTTTAATAGTAGGTGAATTTATTTTTCTAAAAACTACACCATTAACACAAATCACGTGGTCATCTACATCTATTTTCATACCATTATCACAATAATCAGGGTTTTTTGGATCTCGAACTCCAATAAAATTTTCGGGAGCAATGTAGAACTGGCGTTGGACAGTTGGGTACAAACTTGAAAAATCATACGTTACACACCACTGATTCATCCCAACAATTGGATCTTTTACCCAACCACCAGCAATACCAACATTCTCCTCATTACTTCTTTCACCCTTAAACAAGACAATATTTTCTTGTTCTCTAAATCTATTTCTCAATACTCCTTCAGTAATAGCTAGAGAAGCAAGAGCATTATTCATTTGAGAAACGACATCTGTAATCCTAATCTGAGCAAGGGATGAAATCGCAAAAATAATTGAGATATAATTTCTAGACTCATGAATTTTTTGAACAAGAACAGAGTCAACTGCGTTGTAATACATGAATGTCTCGAAATCATCTTCATAAAGTCTTTGTAGTGAACCGGCATATTTAATTTTCTCAACACCAACTAACTTGTTGGAAACAAAATCCAAAGATGAAGATTCTTTTACTTTTATAGATGTATCACAAATCTCATAAAGTTGCATATAGTCAAATATCATTCGATGTAGTGGCAATTCATATTCAGTTCCAAAAACCTTATTCATCCTTTTAGTTAAAGAACTGACTGATGGATCAATATTATATTCTTTACCATTTACATATTTCTTGAGTTTTTTTGCTCTATTCACAAGATACAACCAGTCATAGTTTATAAAGTTCCACCCAGTAATTAGTGGCATTTTTGGTATCATCTTATAGAAAAAGTTATACATCATATCGAACTCATCTTCATATTTGATGTATTTGAATTTATAGTCAGCTCCAAACTTCTTGAAGTATTTGTTGGTGTTATCTTTAATTCTTTGTTGCATATCCTCTGGCATTTCTCTTAGACCGAGGAGTAAAATTTTATCATCATATACAACTGAAATAGATAAAACTTGGGTAGGTGCTGTTTCAGCATCTGGAAAACCATCGACAATTTCAGTTTCAATATCTACAAAATAAATCTTTGGAAGATTGAATTCGAAAATTTCATCTTTTTCCTTTTGTGGTAATGAATCAAGGAATTCATAAATAGAATAACGATCAGGTCTTGTTACTTGTTCCAATTTTACTGATTTACCATCCCAAGATTTAAAAATGGGATGAGCGTCTTGATCATCAGATGAACAAACTACATACTTGGTTGGTTGTTCCCACTCAAAGTATTTTAATTTTATATCACCTGTTTTGTCTACATAACTGACGACAAGTCGTTTACTATTTGAAAGATATTGGTAATCTACTAACATTTTATTAAAAATCTATATCGTAAAAATTTAAATTTGTTTCATTTTCGAGGACAAAAGAAAAATCATTCTTTCGTATGTAATCAGGTTTGTAATGTTTACCCAATTTAAATAAAGTTTTCATGTATGGAATATCATGATTGTTATAATCGATTCTTTCAACATCCATCATTAGACATAAAATCTTTTTATCATCTTCTGGATTGAAATTAACGATTTCACCATCTTGATTTCTCTCTAAACCCTTTTTTCCAAAATACATGAAATATGTTTCAATAATTTCCTCACCATCATTATAAATGAAATTAATTTTGGTTTCTGGATTAATATCGATTTCTTCTTTGACGTAAAGTCTGATCCAAATATAGGATCTTTGTTTTTGAATTATTTTAGTAAGTGGTTGAAAATCTTCGCCTTCAAAGTTTACTTTTTCAACATCGATTTTCTTTGCCTTTTCAACTATATTATCCAAGTGAGCATCTGATTTTACAATAGATTTTCTATCAGGGAAAAAAACATTATCAACACCAAGATTTGAAATATTCATATTCGGTTTTTATGTTTTATATTTCAAAATGTTTGAATGTTGGTTTAATTGTTGATCTCTAAATTTAATATATAAATCTATGATTAAGTCATTTTTAGAATATAATTCACAAGCTCAATTTGAACCGATTAAGTCATTTTATCTACAAGAAGATTTGAATAGAACTGTTTGGGATAAAGATGATCAAATGTTTAGTGATTTGAGGAAGGGATTATTAAAAATAGCCAATGATTATTTGGATTTTCTAGATATTGATGTTGATATTGAAGATATTATCTTAACTGGATCTTTAGCCAATTATAACTGGTCCAAATATAGTGACTTTGATGTTCATTTAGTATTTGATTTTGCTGAAGTAGATGAAAATGTAGATTTAGTAAAAAAATATTTAGATGCTGCGGAAAAAGTTTGGAAGTTCCAACATAATCTAAATATAAGTGAATATCCAGTTGAACTTTATTGTCAAAATACAGACGCTAAACATACGTCCACGGGTGTTTATTCATTGTTGAATGGTGAGTGGTTTAAAAAACCTAGAAAGGAAAATTTCACACCTGATGAAGATTTGATAAGAATCAAGTCTAGAAAAGTTATGGATTCAATTAAAGACTTAGAAGAAGATTTAGTGGGTGGTATGGACTCAGATTCACTCTTAGCCAAATTGAAAAAGACTTGGAAACGAATAAAAGATGCTAGACAATCAGGTCTAGAAAAGGAAGGAGAGTATTCAATTGAAAATTTAGTTTTCAAATTATTGAGAAGAAACGGCTATATTCAGAGAATCCTTGATGTAAAGAAAAAAGCATACGATAAACAATTCGATTAATATGATAAGAATCGCAGAAATAGAACAGTTATTCAAAGATACATTTGAAGAAGAAAAAGGAAAAGTAAGTTCCGTAGAATCCGTATATGAATTATCTAAAGATGAGAAATTTTTTAAGTTGGTAATTTCTATACACAATTTGTCTACAAAAGATACATCTATTATCCATACTAAATTTATGTTTAAAACAGACTTAAAGAAAACTCAAATAATAGAAAATAATTTCCTTTATCTTTTTGATATTAATTGTATCTATCATAAAGTAGATTTTGAAAACATTATAGATTTAAAAAAGAAGATTGAGGATATAATTGAATCAAATGATTTTGGTCAAGATATACAAATACTATCTGATTTTATTGAAGCGCCTGCTATGTTTTTGAATTATTATATGAGAAGGTCAAAAATTACACAATATAGTGTTTTTGATGTTGAGTATGAACCTAAGTTCAAAACAACACCTTGTGACAGAGTATCATTTGATTTTAAAATAAATATCAATGATAACTATCGATTTGAGTTGTCAATAACAAAGAAAGAATCTGATTCACCAGATGAGCCAGATATTTATAAATTCCAATTCAAATTTTTAGATGAATATAAGACAGTAGATAATGATACACTAACAAACATACATTATACTATTGGTAGTAATATCGCTAAGATACTCGATGAAAAATTAATGTAAATATTAAATATATAAATCAATAAAATAATATCTATTATGAGAAACGATTCAAGTTTAACCTATAATACAAAATTTAGCAAAGTTCAAAACTTCAAGGATTTTGAAGAAAATATCCGTAAAGAAAAAGATGGACTTGAAAAAGTAAAAAGAGGATATAAAAACAATAAAGATAGTGGATATAATCTTCCAAATCTTGATAGTGATAAATTAAAATATAATAAAATCACTCACAAGACAGATAATAACTTTGGAAAAGAATTGATCAGTGACTTTATTGATGATCTTGATGATGAGGTTAAAGACACAGATCATAAATATAAGTTGGAAAAGGAACAAGATAAATCTAAAATGGAGAGTTATCAAGAATTTGTTCAAAAAAAAATGATGCCTGATACCGATTACAGTAATGATAATCACGTTAATTCTTATATGTTTTTCGGCAACCTACAAACGATCCATCGCTTATCGGAAGAAATTCTTCAAATGGATCAATCAAGAGTTAATCAAATTTTAGATGATGGTCATAATTGGGCTGAAGACCATATAACAACTGCAAAAGTTCAAGTGAGTCAAGTTTTCAATTTCTTAATGAATAAAACCACAAACGAAAACCACCAGTATAACTATATGTTTTTCTCAAATCTAGAAACTGTTATTGAACAATGTGAAAAACTTTTATCTATGGATGAACAAACCATTGATAAAACTTTAGTTGATGGTCATGATTGGGCTGAAGACCATATCGCATCAGCAAAAGAGAATATCGAACAAGTCCACGAATTTTTACAAAATGAACTACAATAATGAAATTAAGAAGGTATACAGATTTTATATTCCCAATCAATGAATCAGAATTATTTTATTCTGATAAATTTAGAAATATACTAAAGAAAATTGATTCACCTGTTTCCCAAGGTCTTTTAGATCTTGAAAAGAAAGATTATGAGTTCCCAAATAACTATATTGATATTGGAGATAATAAAAATCAAATTACTTTTATAACAGATAGAAAAGCAAAAGAACTTCTATCAAGTCCAGAAGCTAAAAAAGTGACTCATATGGGTAGTGGACATTTAACACATGCAGAATCCAATAATGGAATTTTTGCTGGATTGGGATATACACCAGAAGGTCCACAAACATATCACCCACAATCAAATGAGGAAGGTGTTATAGAATCGGAATATACATCACCAACAACTGGTAATGTATATTGTAAAGTTGTTTTCCCTGGTGGTGTTTCTGTTATAAATAAAGGTAGGTTGAGATTTGCTGATTTATCAAAATCTCCATTCACTAAAAATAGACAACCAGGTAGGGTTGGTGCTTCTATACAGACACTATTGAGAGCTGCAAATGTTAGTTTTTCAAATGCTGAAATCGAGCAGTTTGTTAATAAGTATAAATCAGAATTCGATAGATTCAATGATGCTTTTAGAAACTTTGAATTAGTCTCTGGAAGTGCAATTCACCATTGGTATCAGTATGATAACTACTTATATGGTACAAATAAAGGTCAATTGAGTAACTCTTGTATGGCTAGAGCCCCAAGAGGATGGTTGCAAATTTACACAGATAACCCTGATGTTTGTCAGTTACTCATCTTGAAAGATGATGACCAAACAGATAAAATAAAAGGTAGAGCACTTGTTTGGAAACTTAGTTCCCCAGCTGATACTACTTATGTTGATAGGATTTATACCCATGATGATTCTGATTTGGAACTTTTCAAACAATATATCGCTCAACAAGGGTGGATGTTGAAAAAGAGATATACAAATTCAACAGATGATTCAACTATGATTGCTCCAGATGGATCTGAGGTAAGACCAAAAATTTTAGAAGTAAGAGTAAAACCAATAGAATATGGTAGTTATCCTTATTTGGATACTTTAAAGTGGTATTCACCA
>Ga0114976_10003066_pt1 | contig 10460 bp, 8 predicted proteins | sample S_130805_EF_Meta_FD_87319 | JGI IMG/M metagenome (GOLD analysis project Ga0114976, IMG submission 87319) | Freshwater microbial communities from Lake Simoncouche, Canada to study carbon cycling - S_130805_EF_MetaG | ecosystem: Environmental > Aquatic > Freshwater > Lake | place: Lake...
AGAACGGTGGGGTCGGCGAGGAACGCCCGCGCAAAAGAAAGCAGTTGGCGCTGGCCCGACGAGAGACGTCCGCCGCGCTTGTTGACATCGGTGTCGTAACCGTCGGGAAGCGACATGATGAAGTCGTGTGCGCCGACTGCCCGCGCGGCCGCTTCGATTTGCTTGACGGTGGCATCGGGTTTGCCGAGCGAGAGGTTATCGATGACGCTGCCGGAGAACAGGTACGCCTCTTGCGTGACCATGACCACGGAGGCGCGCAGGTCGTTGTTGGAGAGTTCGCGCAGGTCGACGCCATCGAGACGGACCGCGCCCGAGTCAGGGTCGTAGAAGCGGGCGATGAGTTTGGCGAGGGTGGATTTGCCGGCGCCCGTCGTGCCCACGAGCGCAACGGTTTGACCCGCAGGAATGTGTAGGTCGAGGGCGGGAAGCACGGGTCGACCGTCGACATAGCCAAATGTCACGCCGTCGAGGTCGAGTGACCCGCGCGGGTTAGTGAGGGCGGTCGGCGTGGCCGGTTCACCCACGGAAGATTCTTCTTCGAGCACACCGGAGATCTTTTCAAGCGCGCTGCCGGCACTCTGCATGCTGTTGTAGAACATCGCGAGGTCGTTGACGGGATCGTAAATGCGCCGCACGTAGAGAACCGCGGCAAGCAAGACGCCCACTTCCATTCCACCGTTGAGCACGCGCAGTGCACCCAACAGGAGCACGGTAGCCATCACCACATTCGCAATCAGCTTGAGTCCCGGGTCAAAGATGCCAAAAATTGAGATGACTTTTTGGTTGGCAAACCGGTAGTTGTCGACGTGTTCGCCGTAGGTCTGCTCGTTGTGTTGTTCGCGTCGGAAGGCCTTGACGGCGCGAATCCCGGTCATCGTTTCGACGAATTGCACGATCAGTCGTGCCGAATACACGCGCGTGGCACGGAACGCGCGCTTGGAGCTGTTGGAGAACCACCACGAGAAGAAAAACAGCGGAACGAAAGAAACAACGACCGGCACCATGCTCGGCGGATCGAGGGCGATGAGCGCGACGGCGGTGAACACCATGAACAGCACGCCACTGATGAGTTCTTCAACACCCGTGTCGAGAAATTCGCGGAGCGTGTCGAGGTCACTGGTTTGGCGCGCGATGATGCGGCCCGAGGTGTACGACTCGTGGAACGACATGCTCAGGCGCTGAGTGTGCCGGAAAATGCGCAATCGAAGATTGAACAAAATACCCTGGCTTACCCGCGTCGACGCTCGCGTGTAGGCGGACATCAGGAGCCCACCACACAGTCCCGAGGCGATGTATCCGCCCACAACGAGGAATGTGGGCATCCAGTCATTGCCTGTCGTCAGAGCAGGAAGCGCTTGGTCGATGCCGATGGCGAGCAGCGCCGGTCCGGCAACCGAGGTAAGTGTGCCCAACACGACGAGGACTCCGCTGAGCGCGATTCGCCAGCGGAACGGTGTAGCCATGGACAGAAACAACGCCACACTGCGCTGACGCAGTCGGCGATTCTCTTTGCGCGTGAAGTCGTTTCGTTCTTCGTCGGTAACACCTGTCACACTCATGGAATCACCCCTTCGTCAAGGGTTGACTCGGGGTCGCGTCGGTCATTCATGCGCGATTCTTCGAGTCCGACGGCAACATCGAGTTCTCGTTCCACGCCGCTGCGTTCACGCACGCGCGGTTCGTCGCCCTCCGACGAGATCACGTGACGATACAGTTCCGATCGCTCGAGCAATTGCGCGTGCGTTCCCACGTCGGCAATCACCCCGTCGTGCAACAGAGCAACCCGGTCGGCGAGCATCACGGTCGAGGGGCGGTGCGCCACAATCAGCGACGTCGTTGTGGCGAGCACGCGACGCAGCGCCGCTTCGACCAGTTGTTCGGTCGTCACGTCGAGCGCCGAAAGTGGATCATCGAGAACCAGCACGGCGGGCTGCGTCACGATCGCGCGCGCGAGCGCGAGGCGCTGACGTTGTCCGCCCGACAAACTCATTCCCTCTTCACCGATTTTGGTGTCGATTCCGTCAGGCAGCTGGTACACAAATTCGGATTGCGAGATGTCGAGGGCTTGCGCCAGCAGAGTTTCGGCGCGTTCGCGCGTCATGTCATCAATCGGATACGCAAGGTCGGGTCGCCCGAGCAACACGTTTTCGCGCACCGCCATCGAAAACAGTGTCGCGTCTTCGAACGCCATTGACACGCGTGTGCGCAGTTCGGTGAGCCGCACATCCCGAATGTCGATGCCGTCGATCAGGATGCGCCCGCCCGTCACGTCGTACAGCCGTGTGGTGAGTGCCGTGAGTGTGGTTTTGCCACATCCGGTCAACCCGACGAGTGCCATGGTTTCTCCGGGACGCACCTCGAGGTTCACGCCACGGAGCAGGTCGGGCGTGGTGGCCGCGCGTGTTGTGTGGGCATCCTCGAAGCGAAAGTGCACGTTCTCAAACACGAGAGCACCTGACGCGGCCGGTAGGCTCACGGGATTCTCGGCTTCGTGCACCCGCACGGGTTCGTTCATGACCTCAAAGAATCTGTCGAGCGCGGTGCGCGCATCGATGGTGAGTTGCATGAGAAACCCCATCGAGTCGATGGGCCAGTGCAAGACGGCGACCGTGGTGAAGAAGGCGAACATTGTGCCCACTGAGATGGCGCCCGTGGAGGTGAGGTAGATGCCGACGAATAGTGACATCGCGTAGGCGAATCCTTGAAGCGCGGTGATGCCGAGCCACAGGTCGCCGAGGGTGTTTCCTTTGGTGCGTTCGGTGGCTTGCAGTTTGGTGGCGCGTTTGGTGAAGTTGTTGATGGCGTAGGCGCTGCGGCCGAACGACTTGAGCACGCGAATCCCGTGCACGGATTCTTCGACGGCCGTGGCGACGTCGCCCGCTTGGTCTTGGGCGCGACGGGAGAGTTTGCTGTAGCGCAGGTCAAACCGAATTCCGAAGTAGAACAGGGGTAGTGCACACAGGGTGAATGTAGCTCCGAGCACGGGGTTCCAGACGAACAACAGTGCGAACCCGATAATGAGGGTGATGACGTTGACGGTCAGCATGACGAAGCCGAACGAAATCCAGCGGCGTACCGTTGCAATGTCGCTCATGGCGCGCGAGAGCAACTGTCCGCTCTGCCACTTGTCGTGAAACGAGACCGGCAGTTGTTGCAAGTGATTGTGGATGTCGACTCGCATGGCGCCGTCAACGTTCGTGCCGGGCTTCAACACGAGCCAGCGGCGCAGGCCAACGAGGATTGCTTCGAGCACGCCGAGGCCGAACACCAGTGCAACGGCCGGGACGATCTGATTGACGTCATTCGTTCCGATGGGGCCATCGACGATCCATGACAGCACCGCCGGTATGGTCAGTGCGACCACAGCCCCGGCCACGGCGGCCCCGATTCCGAGAATCAGGCGAGCGTAGGAGCCTTGAACATACGGGTGTAGTCGAAGCAACGCGGCGAGCATGCGGGGACTAGCTGCGCTTGCGTCGGCGTCATGGTTCGCCCCAGTCATCGTCATTCTTCTTCACTCCCGCATATGAGGCTATCGTGAAGGCATGAAGTCGCGAGTTGCCGTTGTTACGGGCGCTAGTTCGGGCATCGGAGCTGCCACGGTTCGGGTGCTCGCGGCACGCGGGTGGACGGTCATCGCCGCTGCTCGTGGCGCCGACAAACTTGCTGCGCTTGCCGCCGAGACGGGTTGTCACGTCGTCGTCGCCGATCTGACCCGCGAGAGTGACGTGGAGCTACTGAGCGCAGCGGTCGCGGAACACGGCCCACTCGCCGCGCTCGTGAACAACGCCGGCGGTGCCCTCGGTGGCGCGACTTCGGTCGAAAAGAGCGACGCTGCTGACTGGTTGCGCATGTTCGAAATCAACGTGATCACCACCAAACTTGTGACGTCGGCGCTGTTGCCCGCGTTGCGGGAGGGTGCGGTGCGTGACGGTGGCGCGAGCATCCTTTCTGTGGGGTCGACGGCCGGACTCGTCTCGTATGAGGGCGGCGGCGGTTACAACGCGGCGAAGTTTGCACTGCACGGTCTCATGTTGGCCCTGCGTCTCGAGCTGGCCGGCGAGCCAATTCGGGTCATGGAGATTGCCCCGGGCATGGTGAAGACCGACGAGTTTGCGCTCACGCGTTTTGCGGGTGATCAATCGAAGGTGGATGCGCTGTATGACGACGTTCGTTCCCCACTTGTTGCTGAGGATGTGGCCGAGTCGATTGCGCACCTGCTCGAGCTGCCCGCGCACGTGAACGTGGATCACATGATTCTGCGGCCCACGGCTCAGGCGGCACAGCACAAACTCATTCGAGGTGACCTGAAGGTGTCATCGTGAACCTGCGCTGGAATCCACTCGAGGTGATTGGCGAGGTCGAACGTCAGGAGCGCGAACTCACGTTTGATGGTCTCGATCATGACGATGTGTGGGACCTGGGCTCGCTCGTTGTGGGTGTGGCCCGCGCGCGCGAACTTCCGATTGCGGTGGCGATTGACCTGCGCGGTCAGCGGGCGTTTATGGCGGGATTGCCCGGATCCTCGGCCGAGAATGACTCGTGGATAAATCGCAAGATTCGCACCGTGCGCGATTTTGGTGAGAGCTCTTTTCTCGTGGGGCGCCGCATTGAGGCGCGCGGCGAGGCACCGGACGAGGTGCTCGACACCGTCATTTACGCCGGGCACGGCGGCGCGTTCCCGTTGCGCGTCGGCACCGAGCTGGCGGGAATTCTCGTGATTAGTGGTCTCCCGCAAGAGGAGGATCACGCGCTCGCCGTCGAATGCCTGCGCCTGTTCCTTCAGGCACCGGACACGAAAGGCGATGCGTTATGACTCTCGTACAAATTGCCGCCATTGTCGGCACAGTACTTTTTTCCCTCCTCGCCATCTTTCAAATTGCACTCCTGTTGGGTGCACCGCTCGGCGAGTTTGCGTGGGGCGGACAGCAAAAAAATCTTGACCCGAATCGCCGTGTTGGTTCCGGGCTCAACATTGTGCTGTACGGCGTTTTCTCGCTCCTGATGTTGGCGCGGGCTGGATTCATACACAGCGCTGTGCTCGAGCCGATTCTTCCGTTTGCTCTATGGATGATGGTTGCGTTCGCATCCGTCGGCATTTTTCTCAACGCCATCACGCGAAGCCGAAAGGAACGCGCGGTGATGTTGCCGACGGCGATCGTGCTCTTTGCCTGCCAACTGATCGTGGCAATCGGATAGGAAACCATGTCGAATACACCTGAGTCATTGAGCCGCCACACCGACTACGGGCACGATGGTTTGCTCGAAGAAGACGTGGTGGGGCATCCGCTCGCTCATTTTGCTCAGTGGATTCGCGATGCCGAGCAAGCCGATATTTTTGAGCCCAACGCGATGGTGCTCGGCACGATTGATCCGGATGGTCGACCGTCGAGTCGCACGGTCTTGCTCAAGGGTCTCGACACGGGTGAGAACGGCGGACCCGGTGCCCTCGAATTCGTCACGAACTTCCAATCGCACAAGGGACGCGCCCTGCTGGCGAACCCGCTCGCCACGGCGCTGTTTCCGTGGTACGCGCTCAAGCGCCAGGTGATTTTCACTGGTCGAGTGCATCCGACCGAACCCGATCTCTCTGATGACTACTTCAATCGCCGGCCGCACGGCGCTCGGTTAGCGGCCATCGCGAGCGACCAGTCGGAGCCGGTTGCGTCACGCGGAATTCTCGAGGCCCGCATGGCCGAACTCGAGAGCGAGTATCCGGAAGGCGAACCGATTCCGCGCCCCGAGAAGTGGGGTGGATTTCGGTTCATCCCCGACAGCGTCGAGTTGTGGCAGGGTCGCTCGATGCGCTTTCACGATCGACTACTGTTCACGTACCACACTGACGGCTCCTGGACCCGAGAAAGGCTTCAGCCATGACCGCAAACCCATTCGAGGCGCTCACGCTCGAGCAGTTGCGCACGCGAACGAGTGCCAAATGGCGTTTCTTCGACCCGGATGTGCTGCCCTTGTGGGTTGCCGAAATGGATGTCCCCCTCGCCGACTGCGTGGTGGAGGCGGTCGAGCGTGCCATGCGTAACGGCGACACCGGATATCCCAGCGGCAACCCCTACGGCGAGGCACACGCGGAATTCGCGGCGGCGCGCTTCGGTTGGCAACTCGACCCGTCGATGAGTTACGCGATCACCGACGTCATGACCGGTGTCGACGACCTCATCTCGTCGCTGAGCGAGCCGGGTGCCCCGGTTGTGACGACCCCGCCGGTGTACGGACCCTTCGATCAGCACGTGAAGCGCCTGAATCGTCCCCAGATTTTTGCTCCGCTCACGGACGCGGGTCGTCTCGACCTCGGCACGCTCGAAGCTGCGTTCGCCGCGGTGCAGTCCGGTGGCACGGGCGGTGTGTTTTTGCTGTCGAACCCGCACAACCCGACGGGTGCCTCGCACACGCGCGAGGAACTGCAGGTGGCGGTCGAGCTTGCCAACCGATATGGCGTGCGCATCGTGTCGGATGAGATTCACGCGTCGCTGCAAATGCCCGGTCACGTCTTCACGCCGATTCTCACGATTGACGGCGCCGAAAACGCCTACGCACTGACGAGTGCCTCGAAGGCGTTCAACCTCGCGGGACTCAAGGCGGCGCTCGTCATCGGTGGCACTGGCACGCGTGCCGAACTCACTCAGCTGCGCAGCAACAACGTCGCGTGGACGAGTCACCTCGGCGTCATCGCCCACACGGCGGCCTATCGTGAGGGTGGCGCGTGGCTCGACAACGTGATTGCGGGTCTGGATGCGAACCGCCACTTTTTCGCCGATCAGGTTGCCCAGCTCATGCCCGACGCCGTGTTTCTCGTCCCCGAGGCAACCTACCTCGGCTGGCTTGACCTGCGCGGCTACAACGTGCCCGACGACCCGGCACCCGTGCTTCGAGAGAAGGCACGCGTGGCGTACAGCCCGGCCGAGTTTTTCGGACTCGGATCGCAGGGACACGTGCGCGTCAATCTCGCGACCAACCAGACGATTCTGGCGGAGGCCGCTCGGCGCACGGCCGAGCTCGTTACTTCTTTGTAGGTGTTTTCGCTGCGGTTCCGGCCGAGCTTGACTCTTTAGTCGAGCCGGAGGAGGGGTTTTCCCGCCGGCGTCGAAGCACGGCGAAGATGACCGCGAGCACGATGCCCGCCACGACGGCCAGCAACACAATCCAGGGAAGCACGAAGCCCGCAGCGACCAGCAGTGCGGATCCGGCAACGGCGAGGGAGTTCCAGCCCGCCACGAGGCCGTCCCAGAACGTGTTGTTCGTCGGGGTGGCGCCCGTGGAACCGGTGAGCGTGAGAGAAATTGTCGACATATCTACCTGGTCGGACAGGTACGTCTGCTGTGCGAGCAAGCTGTCGAGTTCTGCCTGCCGCGACGCAATGGCCGCCTCAACGGTAATCAGGTCACTCACGTTGGTCGCCTGCGCCTGGAGCGTGCGCAGGTTGTCGAGCGACTGTTGCAGGCTTGCGACGCGCGCATTCAGATCGGTGAGCGTCAGCGTCACGTCGGTCTTGGAACGCGACAGCGAGTCGACCTTGCCGAGGGACCCGAACTGGGCAAGAACCGCGTCGAGTTTGTCGACCGGAACGCGAACGGTGAGGTACGCAGACTCCGGACCGTACTGGTTTGCGGGATTCCAGGACGAGTCTTGAACGAACCCGCCGGCTTCGGTGGCGATGCGCTGGGCATCCGTCACGCTCGTCTGCGGTGCGGAAACGCTGACAGACAGGTAGGCGGTTTCGATGGTCGAACGGTCGACGACCGTCGTGGACGATGTGTCGATGGCCGACTTTCCGTCAACGAGCATCGAGTCGGTCATGCCGCTCGTGCCCGCGCCCGCGTCTCCACCAGTCACCACACCCACCGGAGGGACGGCCTCGGACCCCATGCCGGAGGTGGCACAGCCCGTCAGGGCAAGTGCGAGAGAAATGGATGCGGCGGTCAGCGTCAGTCGAAGTCGCGATGTCATGACACCAAGGTTACGCAACACAACGTCAAAGAAAACCTGAGAAATCGGTAACAATGTGGTGACAGTTAGCCGACCACGCGAACGGGTTCAGTGTCGGGAATCGGATTCGATCCGACGTCGCGCAAATCGGGCAACCACGTGTGACCGATGACCGCGGCGACCGTTGTCGCAACAGCCAAGAGACCGGCTGCCAGGAGAGCGGCCTGGGACCCGTAGAGATCGATACAGATTCCCGCAAGTGCCGACCCTCCGGCGACTCCGATGAGTTGACCGGTGCCGAGCCATGCGAACGCTTCTGCGGTGTCGCTGAACTTCACACTGCCCGACACGCTCGCAAAGAGTGCCGTGAGCGAGGGGGCAACACCGAGCCCCGCAACGAAGAGCACGGCGCACAGCCACCAGAAGTTGACCGAGAGCGGGAGAATCATCATGCCCACCGCGACGATTGCCATGCGGGCAGCGAGTGACCACTGCGTGATGGGGCGATGCCCGAGCGCGAGCCCGCCGATGAGCGACGAAACCGAAAAGACGGCGAGCACGATGCCAGCGGACGGCGAGCCGTCACCGAAGATGGAAACGATTGCGGCCTCGACAGCCCCGAGCGAAGCGACCAACAGCAGACCGACGATGGTACTCACGACGACGGCACGATTGCGCAGCACACTACCGAGCCGACGTCGACTGCGCGGAATGGCCACGCGGCCCACGATGGGAGAGGTCACGAACCAGAGTCCTCCGCCCACGAAGAACGCGACGGCGGCAAAAATTGCCACGGCCGGACTGACCTGAATTGCGAGCACGGCGGCGATCACGGGTCCGAGAATCCAAATGAGTTCTTGGGCGGAGGCGTCGAGGGAGAACAGGGGAGTCAGTTTGGAGGCCGGCACCATCTTGGGGTAGATGGTGCGCACGGCGGGCTGGACCGGCGGCGTCGATACGCCCTCGATGAGCGCCAAGACAAGTAGTAACCACACGGGTGGCACGAGGAGGACGATGGCGATGTTCGCCAGTGAGACCACGATGACCGTGATGGAGATGACCCAGCGGATGCCAAATCGGCCGAGAAGTCGACTCGTGAAGGGACCGGCGACTGCCTGGCCGAGGCTCGACGCCCCGAGAGCGAGTCCGGCAATCGCATACGAGTGATAGTTCTGTTCGACGAAGACCAGGTAGGCAATCGTCAGCATGCCAAACGGGAACCGCGCGAGCAACTGCGACGCGACCACGCGTGCCACTCCGGGCACACGCAGAATCTCGAGATACGTCTTCACAGTTCGCTCAGTCTAGAGCGGGCGCTCTGTGCGAGGGAGTTCGACGTCGGTGGCTCCTGATTCACTGGGGCGTGCACCGTGCTGGTGACCCTCCGAGACGCGGTTAACGAGAGTTAAACGGCCTGTGAATATGTGCAAAAAACTGCATAACTTATCCACATGTGTGCATGACACGCCCACAATATGTGGGGATAGGAAATCCAATCAGCCCCCTTATATAGTGGTCTAACTCCCTGCCGCGAAGAAAGAAGAAAACCGTGACAATCACCGTCGTGAAGCGCAATGGAACGCGTGTTCCCTATGACGCGAACCAAATTAACCTCGCGATCGAGGCGGCGTGCCACGGATTGGGAGACACCGCGGCATGGGTGACCCAGATTGCCACAGAATTAGAGATCACGCTGTTTGACGGCATCACAACGCAGCAGCTCGACGAAGCCGTCATCCAGGTCGCGTTGCAGAATGTCAAAGACGACCCCGATTTCGACGTGGTGGCTGCCCGTCTTTTGTTGAAGACCATCTACAAGCGCGTGCTCGGCGATTACGAGACGGCCGACGACTTGCGTGCCCTCCACCGCGACCACTTCGGTCCGAACATCCTTCGTGGCGTCGCCGAGGGTCTGCTTGACCCGCGCCTCGGCGAACTTTTCGACCTGGATGCGCTGGCCGCCGAGCTCATTCCTGACAACGACTCGCTGCTCAAGTACATCGGTGTTGTCACCCTCAACAACCGCTATGGCATCAAGGGCCGCAACGGCGACCCGCTCGAGGTTCCCCAGTACTTCTGGATGCGCATCTCAATGGGTCTTTCCCTCAACGAGTTGAACCCGACCGAGCACGCCATCGCGTTCTACAAGAAGATGAGCTCGCTCGAATACCTCGCCGCCGGATCGACGCTCGTCAACGCTGGCACGATTTCGCCTCAGCTCGCCAACTGCTTCGTTCTCGAAATGCAAGACGACATGGAGCACATTGCGAAGACCACCCGCGACGTTATGTGGCTTACGAAGGGCACCGGAGGCATCGGTCTCTCGGTAACCAAGCTGCGTGCACAGGGCTCGCCGATTCGGTCGAACAACACGGTCTCGACCGGGCCCATCCCGTTCATGCACACCATCGACTCGATTCTTCGTGCGGTCAGCCGCGGCGGCAAGAAGTTCGGCGCCCTCTGCTTCTACATGGAGAACTGGCACATGGACTTCCCGGAGTTCCTCGACCTGCGTCAGA
>Ga0114976_10003069_pt1 | contig 10457 bp, 17 predicted proteins | sample S_130805_EF_Meta_FD_87319 | JGI IMG/M metagenome (GOLD analysis project Ga0114976, IMG submission 87319) | Freshwater microbial communities from Lake Simoncouche, Canada to study carbon cycling - S_130805_EF_MetaG | ecosystem: Environmental > Aquatic > Freshwater > Lake | place: Lake...
ACATAATCCTCATCAATATTTTAGATATACTGAAGATGGTATTTTAGTATATTGTATAAATAAAAAAACAGGATATAAATTAGCGGTTCATATGTGGAAAGAAAATAACAAATTTCATGAACTTTCATTTTGGAACTCTGTTGATGATAGGATAGACTCGTTGACATCTGAAATTGATTATGATGTTTTTAATTTAATTAAAGAAATGTATGGTAATATTAATACAAAAACCAATAAAGAGATTGGTGGTGAGTATTGGGTTAAATCTTATGATAACTATATAAAAAATGAAAACGAATCTATGCCGATGGAGCAAATAGATAATCATGAAATGGAGGAACTACCTCTAATTATTAGCAGACGTGTCAGAGGATATGTTCCCACAGATGTAGAAGAAGCAATGATGGAACCTGAAACTGAACAATCGGTTGCACGTGATTATCCCTCAGTGAATTATTAAAATTTTTATTAAAATACTAATTTAGTTTGCAATTTGTAATATTTATAAATTAGTATAAAAAAAAATATGGATTGGTCAAAAATAATTGAGGTCGTTTTAACATCGTTCACATCAATATTTATCGCACTTGTTACTGCGGGATATTTTAGAAGAAGGGCGGAAAAAGGAAAAGAGCAATTTTCTAAAAAACAATTGATGAAGCAAATTGAACATGACGAAATTGTTCATTACGCTTTAAGAGAATTGAGAAGAAAATATAATGCTGACAGAGTATATGTTTGGCAATTCCATAATGGTGGAAATTTCTATACGTCATCTCCAATGCAGAGAACGTCAATAACGTATGAAAGATGTTCTGAAGGGTTGGAAAGAAAAGCCGAAAAATATCAAGGAGTTTTAATCAGTAACTTCACGGGATATATTAGAGACACGATGGAATATAAAATGTTCTATCACGATGTTGAACAACTTCCCGATTTTGCAATTCGTTCTTTAATTTTGAGTAATGGTACATTTTCACACGCCGCAGTTCCTATCTTTGATAAGGAAAATCATTTAACAGGTATCATGGCTCTTGATTGGGTATTCAGTGAAATACCTGATGAATATTTAACTGATGGTGAATTCAGTGAACAATTTAAAAAACAATACACTGCTGAAAGTAGTTCTTTGACACAGTACTTATGAAAAAAATTCGTCAAATCTTAAAAGAAGAAACATCTGACCCATTTGCTGGTGTTCCAAATGAGGTACTATTTGATTTTTTACAAGAATTTGAAGGTGAGTACAATGAGTCCAAAGCAAAACAATTTTGTAAATATTTGAGTATTAATACATGGACTGAAAATACTTCTTTTTTTGATGAGTTAATTAATTTAAATCCACGTGTAAGTAATCCTGATGAAATTATTAAACCAGAAAGAAAAGAATATAAAGTTGTATTTGAGGTTAAAGAAAAACTATGGGTTAAGTATGAAACTATAACTAACACATTTGGTTACAATAAAAAATCTGTTGAGCAACAAGTACATGATGGCGATATAGGTTGTTTTGATGGTCCTGAAAGACCAAATAGTCGTGAAGTGTATGATTCAGAGCTTTTAGATGAAAACGCTTACATAATGGATGAAAATGACTTTGAGTCATTCTAAATTTATTTAATCGTCTTATTGACAATTCACCCATATTTATCTATAATCTTATAGAAATTAAAAAAAAATGAAAAAAGTATTATTCACCCTCGCTATCGTTGCTTTCGCATCTTGTTCATCAAATGAAACATCTACTTCTTGTGCCGACACATTAAATTGTAAAGATTCATCTTGCTGTGATTCAACTTCGGTTGATTCTCTTGTTAAGAGCGTAGAAGCTCACTCTGATTCTTTGTTAACTGAAGTAAAAGAATTAAAAAACTAATTTTTTAATTACTAAATAAAAAAACCCCTTCACAAGAGGGGTTTTTTTATGCTCCTCATATTTATTCACATGAGGGACGCTAATTTCGTTAAAGGTACCGTTATCAACTACATGGGTGATGATTGGACGGTAGGTGATTTTTATTTTTTTTCTGGTAATCCAAGAATTTATGTGGGACTAAAAAAAGGTGGTGTTCAGATGAATATTGAACTTGATTTGGTTAAAGACCTCATCACTAATTTAAACTATAGTTTATCCCTACAAGAAAGTTTTTAATATCATTTGTTGCGCCTTTAGCAAAGAATGATTCATATGCAGTTGTGTACTGTAATTTAATACCCAATAACTTATTTAAATCAAATTTAATCCACGATTTTGTCGCGAGTATGTAATCTGATGTCTCACCCACTTTTGGTTGATATAAACACTCCGTAAAGTATTTTAACTTATAATTTTTAATCTCACCAAAGAATTGTGTTCTTGGTGAATGACGAATACCTGAATTTACAATTGCTGGGTCAACATAAGAGTTGTCATAATATAAAACACCGTAAGATAATGTGTTTTCCAAATACTTTGTTCTAAAGGTTGTAATACCTCCACCAACACCAGTTTCAACACGTTGATTAATTTTCTTTGATGTTAATTGTGATATTTGACCAAATGTGAAAACAGAATAATTTTTATCTATAATTCTTGGTTGTACCCTTAATGTAAAATCATTAACAAGGATGTTTCCGTTGGTTGTCATCAACTGATAGTTGGTTGACATACCTGTCTCAAACTTTTTCCAATTGACACTGTTAAACGTTGAAAAAACAAGGTTATTTTGTTGATTGTTATTTGCGTTGTTTATTGTACCTGTTAGGTCTACATTATATTTGTATGTTATTGAATCTTGTCCAAATACAAAATTTGATAATATAAGTAGGGGGATTAGAATGTATTTTTTCATATAATAAAAAAGGGGGTTCAAGACCCCCTTAGTAAGGTTTATTATGCTAATAAGTGATAATACTCTTTAAAGTGTTTAATTCTATCAGGAAGTCCGATAGTACCACCGTTTACTCTTTTTGTAACTGCAGTTACCGTAGCGTCATCAGCACCTTTGTCAGCAATTGCATTTAATCCGTTCTTACTGAAGAACCAACCTGCTGAAGCCAAAGCGTATTTGGTAGCAACCAAATCAGGATTTGCAACTGTATCTTCACCAATTGATTTTGCAAAAGATGTGTAGTTTTCTTTTCCAGTTAATTGGATGTAACCTCTGCCTCTGAATTTGTAACCTTCTTTTGTTTCCTCACCACCGTTACCCATTCTTCCACCATAAACTTTTGATGCAATTTTTTCAGGGTTTCTTGCGTATGATTCAGCAATGTTACCAGGGAAATATTTAGGGAAAATCTTTTTAAGACCATCCGCAGAATAATTCAAGTTTTCTTGAGTTGCTTTGAATCCACCTGACTCGTGACCACATTGTGCCAAGAAGTGAGCCAATCTTAATGGTGTGTTGATTTGGAATTTCTCCATTACAGTTGGAATCTGTACGATTACTGCTTCAGGGATATGTCCTTTTAATTTTTCTAAATTAAGTGAACCACCTTTAGGGATTAAAACATCTTCATTAATTGATGTCATTCCTAATTTCTCCATTGATGCTGAACCAATAATACCGTCAGCGGTTAAACCATTTTTTGTTTGCCATTCCTTAACAACTTTTTCAGTGCCAGGACCGAAATCACCGTCTGCGGCAATTCCCAATTTTGATTGAAGAGCTTTTACCTCTTCTCCTTTTGAACCTAATTTTAAAATCATATTTTTTCTTGTTTATTATCTATAAATATTTGGTTGGTTAGAAAAATGGTTGTATATTTGTATAAGAAAGGAAGACAAACTATGAAAAACATAATCAAAACCATCGCAATCGTATTAGTATCACTAATTTCTCAAGTGTCTAACGCACAAGTTTTCATCAAAGTTGTTGTTGAGGACTTCTACAACTTTGAATTTTCTCGTAATATGTCAGCTTCTGAAGCTTTAAAACACGGTGACTACAAAGAACTTCAAGGGACTACAGGTAAAACTAACTATATCTTTAACGAGTATTCTAAAAAAGTTACAGTAGTTCTCCCTGATGGAAGTAAAACTGATTACGATATGTTGGGTTACGCCAACGGTAACAAAAAAGCGTATTTGGTAATTGGTCCTGGTTTTGATGGTAACACTGTTAGAGTTATGATGTCTTTGACTGAATCAGAAAATGGTACACCATATTTGGTTGTTGAGCACCAAGATAAACAAAGACCAAATATCCAAAGGGCGTTTGCCGCGGAAATTCTTAACTAAGATAATAACCAACAAAAAACCCCCGATGTCGGGGGTTTTTTTATTTTCCTAATTCAAAATTTTGTTGTGTTTTTCTTTCTTGTGGATTGATTTTTGGTACCGCCATACCTGGTCCATAATTAGCATTGACCTTTTTAATTTCTTGAGTTGCTCCGTTAGAAGATGTTTCAGGTCTGAAAGCACCTAATTTTTGGACTTTGGTATCTGGAAATTTAGCTGTTAAAAATTTATCAAGATTTTCTTTATATTTTGTAACAATGTCACTTTGAATTTGATTCCATTTGGTATCAACATTTGACATATCACCACTTGCCAATATTTGTCGCTCAAAAACTTCAGGTGTCATATCTAAACCGTATTCAGCTGCAACTTCCATTACTTTTTTACCTTCTATTTTAGGTAAGAATTTACTTAATAACCCATTTATATTACCTGTAATTGTCCCATTTTTATTTGGTTGTCCTAAAACAATTTCCTTAAGTGGATATGTTGGACTAACTTTTTGTGGGTCAACTAGTGGTTTAATAAAATAAGCTAAAAGTACGTTGAAAGTTGAATTAGTTTGATTAATTTTACCTGAATCATAATTATATGATTCACCAACTCTTTCAGAACTACCCATAGTTATTTTAATAACAGATGGTAAAACACCACTGCCACTTCTAATTGCTCTTGATAACGCTAATAGCCCATTACCGGCACCTCCAAGTCTAACCATATTTTTAATTGGGAATAATTGACTACCACTACCAACTAATTTAATAAAAGAACCATCTTTATATTGTGCAACAATATTATCTAATTCTTTTGTTGTTCTTGCATCGACATTTTTAAATTCACCCATGTCCTTATTTATAAATGATACTCTTAAACCATCTTTAGATGCCCAAAAAAAGTTTCTAAAATTTTGAGGTGTTGCCGGTATACCTTTTTGGGATAATACTTGTGAACTAACTATTTTTTCAGGTGTTGTTGATGCCTCAACTTCCGAGTATTTAATATCCGGTGCTGGGACATTTTTAGGCTGTGTTGGTTGTAATTGTTCTTTTAAATACAAATTCTTAGTTGCTGAAACGTGCATCTCTAAAATTCTATTTTTTTCGTCTTCATTAATATCAAATAATTTTCTCATAGTAATCTATATTTACACAATAAATATATCAATAATATAAAATGTGTTGGTATTTATAAACAATGGACAATAATAAAATAAATGAAATTGAGGACATCCTAAAAGATGAAGAATTTAAAGTAGATAATTTTGAATTTAAATTAGATAGAATTAGAAATAGTTGGGCAGATTCCTTATTTTTTGATTTTAAAATTCACAATCCTAATGATGATTCATTTTCTCGTAGGTGTTTAGAAGATTCATTATATGACGAATTAAAACCTTATTTAAAATATTTTGGAATTGAGGGGCATGTTACTATAAACATTTATGACAAAAATAAAAAATTAGAACCTTTTTACATTACAGATGATTTTATAAATGGATTGTTTGATGAAATAAAAGGAATTACAGATATCAATCATGATAATGATTATGATGATTTAATAATTAAAATTAAACAAGAACCAATAAAAATTACTTTGGAAGACACTGATTTAGGTATGGCTTTAAATCTTACAATCTATGCCAAATACATTGACCATTACATTACTCGTGAAGGTAATTTTGTTGGAATTGGTCCTTTAACTAAAGGAAGTACATGGAGAATTTTTAAGGAGTATAATCATTTTGGTGAAGAGTGGTATCACGATGCAATTACAAACTACGCTGAAAGATTTAGGTCTATGGGGTGTGTTGGTTTTTTAATTAATACCAATTTTATCTAAGTTCAAACTTTAATGTAATATCCCTTGCAATTGATTTGTATCCTGTTAATTCAGTGTAAATTTTTTGGACATCTTTTTCAAGACCAATAATATCATAATTTTTACCGTAACATTGTATAAATGGCCAAAAACCTATTGTATCACCAACATTAAATCTGTCTTTACATTCACCCTTAATTTTAAAATAAAAACCTTCTTTGGTTATTACGTGTAGATTACAAATAAACATACCCATTTTAATACCAGGACCCCTTGTAATTTCAACACGCTCAATAAAGGTATACTTTCTTGGTAGAAAAGCATTTAAAGCCTTTTGGTATCCTATGCGTGTTATTTCCATGATAATAAATATCATTTATTAAGAAATAGGATATTTATATTTAACACTATTATGGAAAACAAAAAATTAAACGAACAACTTAATAAAATGAAGTCATTAATGACTGAACAAGAGGTTCAAGAAGATATGTTAGATGACATTAAAGATTACCTTTACGGTAAAGTACAAGGTGTGTCAAGTAAACTTGGTAAAGCTTTTGATAGCTTATTAGATACAGGCGATTCATCTGAGGTAAGTTCATCATTTACAGTACCTGATGAAAAACCAGAAGACTTATCACAGGAAGAAAAATTAAAATTATTTTCAACAGTAAAAAATGATGATGATTTTTATAAAGCGATATTATTTGGTATTGGAGCTCCGACATCAAAACACAATATTGACTTTTTAAAATTATGGAGAATTGCTGAAATGGGAACCGAAGGTATGAATAAGAAAAAAGTAACCGCAACTAACAACCCATTAAATACTACTTTCAATTATTCTTTGGACCGTGAAAGTAAAAACTTTAACTCAGTCGGTGTTAAACATTATTCAAAACCTGAATACGGTGTTGATGCGACAATTAAAACATTAAAGAACGGTTATTACAATTGTATTGTTCAAAGTTTAAGAGATGGTAAATCATTTAATGAAATCGCTGGATGTAGAACAAGAGACGGTAAGAAAGGTGAGTTAGATGTGTGGGGAACTACTTCAAAAGGTATGATGTCAGTAATTGAAAGATTCAAAGGTCGTGAAGATACCGCAAGAAAAATTGACCAACAAATACCTGAGTAATTTTAAATACAATCAATATTAATATTAAAGTATAATATCAGTCTATCCAACCCCAACAGGTTGGATATTCTTTTTTTAATATCTTGTTTCACTATTTGTAAATTCATTCCCTCTTGATATTCCCAACCTTCAAGTTTCAAAGACAACCACATACATTTCTGATTCATGTCCTCAAATTCATTTAGTTCTATAATAGAAAATTTATATTTTGGAGTTTCTTGGAAGTCATGAATAATGTCCAACATCAAAGTGTTTGTAATCATGGACAATAGATAAACAAATTAATTTATTGTGTAAACAAAAAATCCCCCACCTTGTTAGATGAGGGATTAATTAATTTTTAAATAGTGTTATTAAAGTTTGTTAACCTGTGGATGTCTTCCAAGTTCTGCGTGTAATGCTTCAACTGCCTTAATTAAGTTTGTGTACTTAGTTTTAATTGTTGGATTCTTAGAGTAGTCAATGTTATGATAATGTTTTTCAAATTCAGTTTTAGCTTTAACCAAACTGTCATATAGTTTTTGTGCGACAGGTTTTTCTGCTTTTGGCTTAGATTCTTTCTTTGGTTCTTCGGTTGCAGTCGCCTCAGGCATAGGTGACATTCCTTGTGCTCCGACAAATTGGTTTTCAGTTACCACCTTATTAATTAGGTCAACTAATTGCGATTCAGATAATCTTATTGTTTTCATACTTGTGTTTTCTATATAAATATATCAATTTTATTTGTTTTTCGTTTTTGACAATTTTTCTATCAATTTTTCTATTTCACGTTTCTTTAGTTCCAATCTTTCAATTTCTTTTTCTTTATTGATACCATAAGAAAAATGTTGTTTTACTTTCTTAATTTGTGATGAACCAGTATCTTTTTTAATTCCAAAATCATAATTTGTAATCAATGGTTCCTCGTAGAATCTAGCGTAAGCGATGCCATCTTTAACAATTCTATTTTTTTCATTTGCAAAAATTATGAACTGTTCTTCATCAACAAACATAATTACTTGAACGTTTGTTGGTTTGTATTGTGTTGGGTTGTATGTAGTTGACTTGATTTTATAATATACCGTTCCTTCAGGGTCCGTCCATCTTTTTGACATCTTTGTGTCAAATGGTTTTACTTGTGTAGAAAAAGATGAACCGTTAGGAAGTGTAACAATAAGGTCCTTACCTTTAGAGAAATCTTCTTTTGCTCCTGAACAAAACTTTTGTAATGTTATGTTTGGTAACTTATCGCTTAAAATATTAATGGCTTGTCTTTCACGAGCTTCACCTTTAATGTAAGTTCTTAAGTTTTCTCTTACCAAGTCATTAATGTATCTACCGTTTGGTGTAAATAGGTCCGCAGCATTATTGGTTACCCAAGTGTATACATTTCCTTTATCACCTGATTGTGCGTGTATTTCTTTAATCTTATTATGAACAGCTGAATTTGTATCAAATCTATTAATAATTGACCAGTTGTATTGTTCCTCACCAGGATGTGCTAATTCTTTTGGACCAATAATACCTTCTTTAGTTTGACATACATCACTAAATTCAGGGTATACCGTTTGTACTGTTGACCATTGTGTTCCTGGCGGAATATTATAACCATTACCGGTATAAATTTGTTTTAACAAATCTCTTATGGTTTCAACCATATTATTGTCATATCTATACTGAGCTTCAACAATAATACCATTTAATGTGCTTAAAAATTTCATCATATATAAATACTTCAAACTTTTTTTTAATTCTTTGGACTTTTTACCAGAGGTTTGATAATTATTATCTTATTATAATATAATATATATTAATACTAGTATATATTATTTATTTTTATATAACTTCTATATAGAACTTATATGGATTTTTTGGAAAAGTTTTTGTATCATTTATTTGATGTCTCTTCTACTTTTAACCGTTATCCAAGTACTTACCATCATTTGTGTCTACGAGTTTGTCAGATGGTCCCTATTGAGTTTATTTGACATGTTCTTCCATCACATTGAATATGATGATAAACCCGTGAAGGTAAAAACTTGGGAGGACATGACACTTGACCATTACAAGAAACAAATTAAAAAGAATCACGATGAACTTTATATGGAACAAAAAACCCCTTCGGGTGGGAAGGGGTTTAAGTGGTTATATAAAATATTCTAGGTCGTCATCACCATCATCGTCATCATCGTTTCCGCTTCTATACAAGTCCAGTAATTGGTCACCATACACTTCCTTTATGTAGTCAATCAAATCTTCTTCAATTTCAGTATCCACATAGTCAGAAATTAAATCATAAATAATATTATCAGCATATTCAAACTCATCCGAAAAATCAGATGCGTATGTTGTGTTTAAAATTTCTTCAAATTTTTCAGAGTTGAGTAAAGAATCACCAATATCTACAACTCTTTCATCTTCTTCATTCATCATTTCATGGATTGTTGCACCACCAACAGGTACAGGTGCAAAACTTTTATCACTAACTTGTGATGGTCCGTGTTTTTTTGAGATGTCCATTAATATTTTTTCTAAAACATTCATACCACGTTCATGTCCAAATTCCTTAAAGTATTTATTAATAGCTTTATAAAGTGATAACTCAGGCTTATGCGCATCCTCCATTATGGCGATATGTTTTCTGATTGATTCTTTAATTGATTTCATGATTTGTTTTTTAGTATAAATATAAGTATCTTTGTATTATGTTTGAATTGATAGAATTGATTTTGTCTTTTTGTTTGTATAGGTTATTAACATTGAGAAAGATGCCAGCAATTACATTTGTTGGTGAAATAAAAATCTTATTTGGTTATGGTATTTGGTATTCTATAGTATCATTATTATTTGTACTTGTTTTACATTTCATAAAATAAGAATATACACCAAATCACAAGTAACTTATATTTATGAATATATTATGCGTGACTTAATAAAAAGAATACTTAAGGAAGAGGTTGGGGTACCAAGTGGAATTGCCGATTCTGCCAAAAGGTTATATCTTGATTTGATAACAAGATTAAAAAGAAAAACTATTACAGGAAATTCTAATTTTAATTTATTGTTTAAAAATAAAGACGGGAAATATTCCTTTTCCGATTTCAAAAACTTTGAGAATATTAAAATTGAATTTGAATTTGAAGGATATGATGAGGTTGAAAATCCATCACGTTCAGGTATTTTAATTATGGGTATGGGTCATCAAGGTGAAGCACAATTAAATGATTTATTTGATTTAGTAAATGTCACAAATAATACCACAACTCTTTCAATCACACTTGCAATTCCAATATCAAT
>Ga0114976_10003073_pt1 | contig 10454 bp, 12 predicted proteins | sample S_130805_EF_Meta_FD_87319 | JGI IMG/M metagenome (GOLD analysis project Ga0114976, IMG submission 87319) | Freshwater microbial communities from Lake Simoncouche, Canada to study carbon cycling - S_130805_EF_MetaG | ecosystem: Environmental > Aquatic > Freshwater > Lake | place: Lake...
ATTGGCCCCGATGGCCTGAGACACATGTATGGATGGGCAACCGCGATTACTTGCACAGAAGGAGAAGCACGCTGTATCTTACTTCATAATGCCCAGAAAGCCAAGCTGCCTCCAGGGTGGAAGGGACTCAGATGGTCTCAGGCTACGGTTGCACATCATCCATTGTGGACCCAGGTGCAGAATATTGAAATTATTCTGAGACCAGGCACTACCCTCCTTGTTCCACCGCACTGGATTATGGCAATAGAGCCCCTGGTTCTAGAAAAACCAATTTGGTGGACAAGAACTGATGTGCATCATCCCATAAGTAAATGGGCCCAGGGATGGAATGAGCCTTAACTATCGCTAATGGAAATGATTATCGGATACATTTAGATGAAATATACACGTAAAGCTAAATATAAATATAAAGGTGGTGACCCATTATTTATTGCAGCTCCAGCTCAGCAACCTCAACGATTATCAGAAATGATAGGAGTGCTTGAATTGCGGGATCCTGAAGCACAACAGCGTGCAAATAAATTGATGGGAAATAAACTGTTTGATATTGAAAAAATTAAGTCATCTGGACACCTTCCGGTAAATAAGAAAAAGATTAAGAACCTTGCTCAATCATTTGCTAGGCGTATTGTTCAACGTGGGCCAAATGGAAAACCAAAAATATCAGTGCAAAATCCGAATACTACTATGATAAAAAAGAATCTTGGCGAATTTTCAAGCGCCCTTGGCTTTTCTTCAGAGGAATCGCGGCCTGTTAAAAACTTTTTTGAGAATCCAACAAATCCAAGTGCTCTAGGTCCGCTACCAGGGACTAATCCTTGGCAAATAAGGGTTGGTCCACAAAGTGGTTGGCATTTTGGACTTGGTGGTGGCAGTAGCAGTAAATTAAGGATTACAAGGAAAAAACGGCGTATAGCAAAAGTATAAAAGTAAGAATGCATTAAATCACCCGCTGTAAAAATTGCTTCTTTGAAACTAATAGGACACGTAAATGTCAGATAGTGAATCAGATACAAATTTAACTGATTCGATGTCAAATATTCGTTCTTTGGTTGAGACTCTGACTCATGAGAGCAAGAAAATCTATGCAAATGCTCTAAAGATATCAAGTCTTGTTGAGCATCCTGACCTAGATTTATGGACCGAGGAATTCTCCTTGAATGAGCGTGCATATAAGTGGGCAAAGAGGCATATGGTTTCACGGAAATGCTCTCTATGGCAGATTCATAGGACTTTATTAGAATCTGCAAAGAAAGAGAAACGGCTAGGCAGAGGACAAATGGTGAAACTGAGTGAGGAGGAGGCTGAGATTTTGGATTTATCAAATGAGCCCGTATCAGTTTGGCAGGTCTTAGGGCGGCTGCCGAGATTCTTTGCGTAAAAATTGATATCCTTTTCGTTATACTGCAAAGTATCAAATGCTAGAGGATATTCTATACCTTCTAGCATACAATGGATTCGCCAAGGATATTGGCCCCGCGGTGGCATCGTGTAAGGCAGCATGGAACGATGAGCGTATTTGGTTTCCCTTCTTAATTCAGCAGACCTATGGCAAAAAGCAGAAGACTAGGCTCCAGATTATGGCTGAGCACGCCACTCTCTTACTAGGGGATCAGAAGCAGCATATTGTTCTTAAGAACGATACACTCAAGGTGTATAGGCCTGAGGAGAGATGGCTTGCACGACTTAATGAGCTAGAGGATATGGCAAAGAAAGCAGGGCACCCTGAGCTTATTAAGACAATGCTTAGTATTCCTGATACTGCAGGCAGAGGGCTTATCAGTATCGCCTGTGAGAACAACTGTCCGAAGATTGTTAGCGAGCTTATTAAACGGGGTGCACCGTATAATAATCTAGACAAGTCAGGTGCAACTCCTTGTTACTATGCATTTAACTCAAAGCTCGGACGTGAAGCATCGAGAGCACTTCCTTATACTGCAGAATACGAGTATCCTAAGCCTAAGCCAAAGGAGCGATTATGGCCAGATAATTATGTTATACATATTATTAATAACCCAAATCCTGTCTGGTATCATGCACATCATGACTTGCTAATTGATGGACACGCTATTGAAGTAATTGCTAACTCCGAGCCAAAGCCCAAGCCCAAGAAGCTGAAGAGCAAGCTGTATAAGCAGCAGTTTGGCCCTAAGAAGTAAATACTCTTATGCGCCCATTGCCTTATGCGTCCATTTTCCTTAACTATTTTTTCATTATTCACTAGGATGATAGATTTATTATTTCCCCATTCTTATATTGCAATATGGCTTGGAGTATTTATTGGGATTGGGATTACTGTCACATATGTGGGTTTCTTTTCTGGAATAGTTTTAACTATATGTATTATACTTGGTATAATTAGAATTCGTCCATTATTTACATTTATAAATAAGGCAATTCAATCATTCTTTCCAGAAGTATATACAAGGGTCAAAAAAAATATAAAAGAATCTTTTAAATCTTCTGGAAATTTGGAATTAAAAGAGGACCGATATATTTTCATGTGGCATCCTCATGCTCTTTTTCCCACAAGTATTTATTTTCATACGGCAACTGAGTTAACCGATTGGCCAACTCACTTGAAATCAAGGGGTGTGGTATTTAGTACCTTGCAATGGCTTCCTTTTGTCAAGGAAGTCTTTGATGAATTAAATATAATACCGAGTGATTACCATGTAATGAAGGAAACTCTGCAAAAAGAATCTATATCTTTATTGCCAGGGGGAATGAGAGAAATGTTATATGAAGATACTTCACTTCTTTTAAAACGCCGCGGAATTTTCAAGATAGCTCTAGAAACAGGAATTCCGCTGGTTCCTGTTATTGCACGAGGTGAACATCAAATCTATAATGCAATTAAACTACCAGAGTGTATTCAAGAGTTTATGGGACTATTTGATGCAGCATTACCCATTCCAACATTTAAAAGTCTCATGAAATTTCTAGGAATTTTACATCATCCCTTAAAAGATCCGGTATTTTCAGTAATAGGAGAGCCTATCTTGGTGGAAAAGGTTGAGAGGCCAACTGAACAACAGATTTCTGATTTGCGTGAGAAATATATTGAGACAATAAAGGCCATGTATTTGAAGGAAATTGGAAGGGAACTTTGCATTTTATAATTTACTCTATTACTAGCTTAGATTCCGGAATTGAAAAGGTTATTGCATATCGTGCGGATAATATTCTTTAATTATTTATTATATTAAAATATAATGAATCCTACTGATCCAGTTATTTTTGAAACACGCGGCGAAATGCTATCGCACTATTCTAATAAGATATCTAATCCAGTTCTCCTAGAAATAGGTGTATTTAAAGGAGAATTCTTAAATTTTTTAGTAAATAATTGTAATATAAAATCAATTGATGCAGTTGATTTTTTTGAAGGAACTACATGTAGTGGTGACGCCGATGGAAATAATCTAGTTTGGTATGACATAGGAAAGAGTTACCTAGAATTATTAGAAAAGTATAAAGATACACCCAATGTTAGATTGCATAAGGGAAACTCAATAGATTTTTTACAAAGACAAGAAGATAATACGTATGATATTATATATATTGATGGCGACCATTCATACAATGGCGTTAAACAGGATTTACAAAATGCATTTAAAAAAATAAAGAATGGTGGCTATATTATGGGTCATGATTATGAGATAAATATTAAAAAGGCAAAAACGATTTATGAGTTTGGTGTAAAGCAAGCAGTAGATGAATTTTGTGTAACATATAATAAGAATATTTTAGCAAAGGCAATTGATGGTTGTGTTAGTTTTTGTATACATATAAATAAATAAGCAATTTTTAATAGCACCATAAAAATTGCTTATTGGCCTAAGGTCATCTAGGGCACACATGGATGAAGACCAAGAAAGAGCAGTAAGCTTAGCGAAATCAGGAAAATCATTCTTCTTAACAGGTGCAGGGGGAACGGGGAAATCCTACGTCATTCAGAATATCGTGTCTGCCTTCAATAAGGATGGACGTGATGTGGCCCTCACTGCCATGACGGGGTGTGCAGCACTGCTTTTAGGAAAGGGTGCAAAGACTTTACATTCCTGGGCAGGGATTGGTTTAGGGAAGGAATCTGCTGAGGTGATTCTGATGAAACTCAGAAAGGCATTCAAGGCTAAGAAGAACTGGCTAGCAGCGGATACTCTCATTATCGATGAGGTGAGTATGATGATGCCAGAGCTTCTGGATAAGTTAGATATAATTGGTCGAGGAATGCGCCGCTCGCCCCTACCCTTTGGAGGTTTACAACTTATTCTGGTGGGCGATATGTTCCAGCTCCCACCAGTAAATAAGGATTCGAGGGACTGCTTCTTTGTCTTTGAATCCAAGGCGTGGAAGGCACATATTCATGATTCGGTAGTTCTTAGAATAGTGCATAGACAAACTGACCCAGTATTCTTGAAAATCCTGGATGAGGCAAGGTCTGGTATCCTAACCAAGGAATCCCTGGAAATCCTGGATTCGAGGAGGACCAAGGAGTGGAAGAAGCTGGAAATTAAGCCAACTCTTCTCTTTACTAAGCGTGCAGATGTTGAACAGATTAATCTGACACAGTTAAACAAGTGTGAGGGTGAAGATAAGATGTTTGTAGCGAGGACTATCAAAACCCAGGCGTATCTTACTTCCCATACCGTTCAACAGGTCACTGATTACGCCATTGAGAAGATGGATAAGAATGGTGCCTATGTTCCAGAGTTGGCCTTGAGAAAGGGAGCTCAAGTGATGCTTCTTACCAACAAATACATGGATTTTGGTTTAGTGAATGGCTCGCGTGGTATTGTGGAGAAATTCTGTGATGGGCCCAGTGGTTACCCGATGGTGAAGTTTCGCAATGGTGAGGTTCTTATTATTGAGCCGCATGTATGGGAATCGGAGGATGTAGAGGGATTGCAGAGACAACAGATACCCTTGAGACTGGCATATGCAATCACAATCCACAAGGCTCAGGGAGCCACTCTGGATTGTGCCTTGGTAGATATTGGTGATAATACCTTTGAATATGGTCAGGCGTATGTGGCCTTGTCGCGAGTGAGGTCCTTAGATTGCTTGTATATCTGGGATTTGACGGCGAGGGCATTTATGGTTCATCCGAAGGTGAAGGCATTCTTAGAGAATGTTTACACGATGGATTCTACTGTAACTTCTTCGGACCCTTCGGTTACCACAAGGGTCCCTTCGGTTACTAATCAAGCAGATTTACCTTTAACCACATCTGCCCAAAGTATTCCGAGGTCAGCTGCTTGCACAGAGGCAAGTGCTGCATCAAGTGATGACCCATCTTGAAGATAGGGAGCCATGGTTCCCTTCAATATAAATTTACTTAGATTGGTTCCTTGACCAAATGGGATTTGGGGATATATATTCATTATTTCTTCATGTATTGTATTTATTGGAGAAAGAATTCCATATCGAGTTAAAATAAATTCTATTGCATTTTTTTCAGTCTGAGTAAAACTAGTATAGAGTTCTAAGGTATTTGAGGTCACTCTAAGTTTCTTACAAATAGATTGAATTCGTTCAATCATTGCAATAAACAGAATGCGTTTTAGTAGTGTAGATAAGAGCATAGAACGATGGAATACAATGGTATCAGTTGAGCCTCCACTAGTTTCCATGACTTCATTATCATTTTCCCATGCCTTTACTAGTGCACTAGGTGATAGATTTTCTAATTTTCTCATATAACAGAAACTTAATATTCGGGATTCTAAGGGAATCTGACTATATCCGCAAAAAAAGGGGATTCTAGATACGTAGGTAATAAGAAAATCACCAAAAAAGGAAGAAGGGTCCTCATTAGCACGCCGGAATACACAGCGACCAAAATCAGCAAGTCCAAACTCGAGGGGATTAAATTTTACAAAGATATTTCCAGTGTGGAGGTCAGTATGGATAAGTTGTTCATTAGGATTTTGGTATAGTTTCTGGAGAATAAAGATGAATTTAGGAATTGCACGTTCAATATTATTTAAAACCGTGATAAAGGGAAGCTTTAACGTATGTAATTTTTCCGCCCACCCACTCACGGTGATAGGATATTTTTTAATAATCATTAATTTAGAGTCCATAGAAATATTTTGTCCATTTTCTAATTTCTTCTTCAGACTACCACAAGCTTCTCCTTTTCTTGGCCACGCCATTACATTTTTTTCTCCAGCAAGTAAACTTTGCGCATTTCCAGGATTAGAGGGATTGCGTTTTGTTGCAGGTTTGCACTCGCCCTGTAGCTTAGCAAGGTAGTTTTTAGCCAATTCAGGTCCTAAGAGTCTTTCGGCCATTCGCAAATAGTCGGCTTCTTTATCGTTAATGGAAACTAGCTTGGAAACATATCGCGTATTTTTCGAGTCTGGAGTATCTTGGCTGCTTTGGCTCCCTTTAGCACAAGGCCACATAGGTTGTTCAAAAATACAACCATCAACGCCTTCTCCAAGAATTCTTCCTCCCTGCATTTCTATCGTATCATGCCATAAAAATTGCTTACTGATTTAAACGGAGTTTTACCACTAAAGCCCCGATGGATTCTTTCTCACCTCCAAATATACTATCCCGAAGCAGAATGGAGGAGCATATTGTATCTGTAATCAATAATTCGTCTGCAATCAATATTCCTGACGTAATGAAGGCGACTGGTTCTCCGGGTCGAAAGCCGAGGGTCCCGAAGGTCGAGCCACCCGCGTTAGCCCTGGCTGAGGTAAATCCTGACTTACCTAAGCCGACTGATGAGCCACTGCTCATAGAAAATCCTGGGCGATTTGTCCTATTTCCTATTCAGCATCAGGATATCTTTGATATGGCAAAGAAGGCAGTTGCGGTATTTTGGACAACAGAAGAAGTGGATTTAACCAAGGATACGAGGGATTGGGAGAAGCTTGATGCGAATACCAAGCATTTTATTAAGCATGTCTTGGGCTTCTTTGCTGCTTCAGATGGTATCTTGATGGAGAATCTGGCGCTGAATTTCCAGAATGAGGTTCAGTGGCCAGAGGCCAAATACTTCTATGCCAACCAGAATTTCATGGAGGCAATTCACTCTGAGATGTATTCTCTGCTTATTGATACTTATCTTGATGATAGGACTGAGAAGCAACATTTATTGGAGGCGGCTAGCACGATTCCTGCAATCCAGAAGAAGGCTGATTGGGCAAAGCAGTGGCTGAATGCAAAGGAGGCTGATTTTGCAACGAGGCTGGTGGCATTTGCAGTGGTGGAGGGCATCTTCTTCAGTGGTGCATTCTGCTCTATCTTTTGGCTAAAGAAGAGTGGACTCATGCCTGGCTTAACGACGAGTAATGAGTTCATTGCGAGGGATGAGGGGATGCACACGGATTTCGCTTGCCTTCTGTATTCCAAGATTAAGCACAAGCTCTCAAAAGCAAGGGTCGGCAAGATTATCAAGGAGGCAGTAAAGATTGAGAAGAATTTCATTACAAAGGCACTCCCATGTGAGTTAATTGGAATGAATGCTACTCTTATGTCTCAATACATTGAGTTTGTGGCAGACAGGCTGCTAGTGCAGCTTGGCTATCCCAAGATATTCAATGTGGCAAATCCCTTTGATTTCATGGAGCGTATTTCTCTGGAAGGCAAGGATAACTTCTTTGAGAAGCGTAATGCAAACTATGCCAAGGCGGGTGTAGGAAAGACGCAGGCCGAGATGAGTTTCAGCACGGATGTAGATTTCTAAAGAAGCCTATTTAGACACCGGGGAGTGGAATGTTATTACGAGTCTTAGCAGATAGAGGATTTAAGAAAAATGAATACATGGGATAATAGAAATCAGAAAAGATAAATGCCAGGATAGAGTAGAATAGTGCCCATGCAGAATTACCATTATTCATGTTATAAAAGTATGAAAGGCGAGCAGCTCCATATGAAGAAACTATGAGAAATAGTACCATAAAAATAATAGTAAGGGCGCCTTCTGCAACAGATTGTTCTTCTTCAGTGTAACCAGTGAAACTTTCATAAGAACTTTGTAAATACGGTCTAGCCGCAAGGAGAGTCAAGAGCATTATACTTAATAGGATAAAAAAAGTATTTTTTCATCCTCTGCCTAGAGCTACCGAGGAGTGAAATAGGGAGCACGGGATTTAAGAATGAGGTTGAACCTTACTCACTATCATCATCTGAATCAAACTCATCACTATCCTCCTCTTCCTCTGCTCCTCCTGCTCCTCCTGCTCCTCCTCCTGCTCCTGCTCCTGCCCCTGACACCGGACTACTTCCAAGAAATGTCTGAGGCTCGAATACACGCTTGTAGCCATCGTCCCAGCGCTCCACTGACCAATTGCGGCACCTGGGGACACCTGCGTGAATGCACTTTAGCAGCTCATTTTTGATTGTCTGCCTGGGAGTATCATTGATTGCACGACGCACACTTACAATATAGTTGACCCATCCCTCCTTAAGATAAGCCCACTCCATGGGCTTATCCTTTAGAGAATCGGGCTGATAGACGCCACTCTTCTCAAAGTCTACCTTCTTTTGACCTAGAGGTAGACTCTTTTGAGCCTCATCGTGTGCCCTGCGGGAACTAATGGAGAGACTATAGAGAATATAGCCAGTGAAGGTGCCGAGGTCCCAGTGAGCATTTAACCACTTTCTTGGCTTCTTAGGAGCAAGGCGTGCCTGGACAGTCTCATAAATATCAAAGATGCGCTCGAGGTCACGCTTCATTGCCTCTTGCTTTGCTGGAAAGATAGGAACCACGATGAGCTCACGTCCACTCTCGTAATTCTTATTTGCGTTTGCAGGGCCATATGCAAGACCAAGGCCGAGAGCAACTGCACTTAGCAACCACTTGCGGCGCTTATCTGCGGAAATGAATCCCTCCTCTGGCTGAATAGGGTCTCCACGAATACCCCAGATTGCTGCAGCACGGTCGTGGTATCCCTTGCCAGGCCTCATCAGTTGATTCTTTACAAACTCGACGAGTGCAGAGCCATACTGGGCATGGTAGCGCTCACCAGAAGAAAGGGGTGCTCCATTCTGATGCCAGTCAAAGATTTCAATACGGTCTAGTGGGGTGGCATTAGAGAACGTCCAGGCCACAATAATCTCGTGGTCAATGCGAGCCCGGTCATCGGTGCTGAGCTGGGAATAACTAAGCTCCTCACCGTTTCCATTGAGAGGGACCTTAAATAGATTCTTGCGGAAACGGGAAACGGTTGTGATACGTTGACGCCCATCCTCTAGAGTATGCTCGGGGTCGCTCAGAGTTGCCTTACTTAGGAGGATAGAGGGAATTGGATAACCCTTTAGAATACTCTGGATAAACTTGCGTTGCCGTTGGAGGTCCCAGCAAAACTCTCGCTGGTGAGGGGGAATCTTAATGCGTCCCTCGTCAAAGTCTTGAACAAGGTCTGCAAGCTGCATGGGGGTGAATGCCTTACGAATACGGGAAATAGGCAGAGGGGCGGACATTTTGGGGTGAGTGTAAATGGGCGCGGGGCCAATTCAATTTTGCACAAATGAATTGGCTTAGATCCAAAAAATGAATGTGGACAAATGCAGATACTTAGTATGCCAAGTCACGGAGTTGAGATTATTGATGGGATTCCTGTTCATCTTAAGGACGGTTTTATGCTGGCATTTCAGCATGGGTCTATAAATCAGCTTGCACCAATTAAGCTAGGAACGTATGATTCTACGACAAAGAGAGCAACATGGTCAGTAACAGAGGCAATGACTGAGTGGCTTGAGACATTTAGGTCAACTATGGTAGGGAGGTCACGGAAGTAAGGCCGGGATGTGGTTTGTATAAAAAATGAATACTATTTTTTCTAATAGTAAAGGTATGGACAAGACAATATATTTGGAAAAGCATATTATTGAGGCCTGGGGTCTATGGTGGGTTCATTGGCAAAAAAATACGAAAGAACGCTTGCAGAAACATAGTATGTCTCCAAAAGTGTTCGTAGATAAGCATTTAGTTAGTGCCGAGAGCGCAAATTTTCTTGGCGACACCACAAGGAACTCCGTTAACACCCTGGTTCTGTTGCCCAAGTAGGTATTGCATGCGTTCATAGCCAGATTTGAATGTGGGATTTCCTGTTGCCTGTTTTCCTAGGGTTCCATTGGTTGAGGCAGTAACGAGGGCACTTTTTCCTAAATAAATAACGTCAGCAGAATTCTGATATGCGATGGAATTAAATATTATAGGAGCATATTGCTGAGTTCCGCAGCCGCATGTTCTGGTATTCTCGGACATTCTACTATTCAAGGATGAAAATTAAATTTGTTCTACGTCTTGATATAATGCGGTATTTGTGGGGTCATTCTGAGATAAAATAAACTGCCCTTGTCTATATAAGACTCGTTCTGTATTATTTGCAAAGATGTAATATGAAATTGCCTTATTTCCTGCAAGTCGTTTAGCCCTTACATTTTGGTTAAAGGCTTGGACACGGAAAAAAATACGAGCCGCATCAGTA
>Ga0114976_10003074_pt1 | contig 10454 bp, 9 predicted proteins | sample S_130805_EF_Meta_FD_87319 | JGI IMG/M metagenome (GOLD analysis project Ga0114976, IMG submission 87319) | Freshwater microbial communities from Lake Simoncouche, Canada to study carbon cycling - S_130805_EF_MetaG | ecosystem: Environmental > Aquatic > Freshwater > Lake | place: Lake...
AAAAGAACGGCCGCTACTACTTTTACTTCTCGGCGGGGGACGGAGCGGGGTTAGGATTGGCGGTTTCGGACCATCCCGAGGGACCGTTTTCCGACGCGCTGGGTAAGCCGCTAATCAAGGAGTACCACCACGGAGCGCAACCGATTGATGCCCACATCTTTATTGATGACGACGGGCGGAATTACCTATACTACGGTGGGTGGAGCCACGCGGTGGTGGTGGAATTGGCCGACGATATGATGACGCCGGTCAGCGATTTCAAAGAGATCACGCCCAATCATTACGTCGAAGGGCCATTTATGCTCAAGCGTAACGGAACCTACTATTTCATGTGGTCGGAGGGCAGTTGGGGAGACGCTTCGTACTCGGTTGCTTACGCGAAGTCAGACTCGCCGTGGGGGCCGTTCGTTCGGGAGGGCAAAGTGCTGGAGAGCGATCCGACGGTAGGTAACAGCGCGGGCCACCACTCCGTCCTGCAGATTCCGGGGACCGATGAGTGGTACATCGCCTATCATCGGCGACCGATCACCGAAACGGCCCGAGATCACCGGGTGACGTGCATCGAGCGGATGTACTTTGACGACGCGGGAGACATTGTGCCGGTGGTGTTGACGACGACGGGAGTTGATGCGCGCCGGTTAAGCGTTTGATCTGATTCTTTGCTGACCTGACGGTCCGGCTCAAGGTGGCCGGACTCGATCAGATTCCCGGTTTGACACGCGTCGGCTCTTGTGTCCGGGAGATAAAAGTCTTGTGGTCTTTGTTGTTGTTGGACAGCATTTGAACTATGTCGGGCGGATCCGCTAACTCGTTACCGTGAATGTGCCGGATTTGGAAATACGGCGACCGGTAGCTTGGGGGTTGAAACTGGTGTCAACAAAGCAGTAGGAATGCGTAACGAACAGCTGGACTCGAGGTTGGGACTAATTGATTCCCCGTCTCCATTGCAAGAAGTCGGACCTGGGCACCGGATCAGCTGACGTATTCGAACTACTTTGGGATAAGCCTCCATTAGGCGAAGAATCGGCCACTGCTATTTATTTCCTTATCCAGGGCAGTTCAATACCGCTCTTGCCAATGCCGTTAGTTTGTGGCGCGAGAATTCGGGGCATCAAGCCGTTCCTTCATGGGCGTTCATTCGGGGTGGTTCATCTGCGGTAGCGTTAAAACGCCACGTATAATTACTGGGATAAGTCTGATCTTTCCGCTACAACTGCCGACCGAAATCAGCGCTTCTGAACTTAAATCTGACGGTCCGGCTCAATGTGGCCGGACTCGATCAGATTCCCGGTATGACAAACATCAGCTCTTGCGACCGGGGGATGGAGGACTTATCGGTTTCGTCGTCGTCGGAATGCCATCAATCCGAGTCCGATGACCGCCAGGGTGGCCGGTTCCGGAACCGGCGCGGCGTTGATGCCGAAATTAAGGGTTTCGGTGATGTGGTCATAGCGGGTGCCCACGCCACCGTAGATGTTTCCGTAGTCGTAGAACGACACTGAGTGGTCGCCGCTCCCGAGATTGACCGTCCAGCTTCCGGCGGTATCGGGGGTGACCCAACCGGCGGCAGAACTCGGCGAAAGATACGTGACGCCGTCCACGACCATCGCAATGTCGTAAAAGCCAAAGTTAGCGGGACCGTCGCCGGTGTGCTCAAAAACGGCGTTCTAATTGACGTTCAGAGTGGCACTGGAGGCGGTTGTGAACGAATAGTCAGAGACCGCGCCAAATCGCATCTGACCCAAATGCAGGTTGTCCGTGCGCCAACTGTCGTCGAAGGTGATTGATCCGTGGTAGGTGTCGGTGAGGCTGGCGGAAACGGTTTGGGTCGCCGTGACTCCAGCCAGAGTGGGGGTGGTGGACGTTACGGATCCGGAGTTGGGCGCTCCCGAAAAGGTCAACGACTGCGGATTGCTATAGAAGGTTGAACCGTCGTTGGCGTTGTTCGCCATGGCTTCGGCGCGCAGGGTGAAGTCGCCGATTGCGGCCGAGGCGGAGGCACCGACCGAAAGGGCGGCGGCGGAGACGGCGAGAAGCAGGGAATTTCTTTGAAGCATGGGCACTCTCTTGTTGTGGGGCTGCCTAACCTAATGGGTAGGCGAGCGTTCCGTCAAGACAGGGGATGCCGCGCTCCGGATTAATACAGAGAAGTACCTGCCTTTTTCTTCAGGTTGAGCCTGCAGAGGGGAATTAGGAGGCTCTTTTGAGGCTGTGAATACCGATCCATGAGTTCCTTCATCCCAATTTATTGGGGGGATGAGAAGCAGGACTCAGATCGATCGTTTTTAGAGGTTTCACCCTCCCCACGGTATGAAGGGAGGGCCAAGGTGCGTTTCGGTTTTTCAGGTCGATGTTCTAGGCGGCTACCCCCCGTTGGCGATGACTCGGCCGATGTTTTCGTTAGTTTCAAAGGCAGTCTGAATTCGATCCGCCTTTGGCGCAAGTCTAAGTCGCGAGGAATCTCGACCTCAACCCGTTCATTAGGGGGCGTTCATTTGCGGTGGCAGTTTTGGGGGCGACTTAATCACGGTAACGAAAAGACGCCACGCATATTTACGGGGTATTCAAATCTGTGGGTGGGGCTGATGTCCGCGCGACTCCAGCGCAGGCCCGACGGTCCAGCTCAACGTGGCCGGACTCGATCAGGCTCCCAGTTTGACAAGCATCAGCTCTTGTGACCAGGGGGTGTAAATAGTATTAGGTTCGACGACGACGTCGAATTGTTGGGTGGTCAGGAAGCGGACGATCATGCCTTTTCCTTGACCTCCACGGCATCCAACAGGCGCGGGGTAATCAGGATCACTACTTCGCGACGCTGCTTCATTTTTCGACTACTGCGGAAGAACGTGCCCAGGAGCGGTACGTCGCCGAGCAATGGAACCTTTTGATTCTGGTTGTACTCAACGTCCTGAATCAGACCGCCGATCGCGATCGTTTGGCCAGGCTCAACCCGAAGGTACGTGTCCACGCGTCGAATCGTCGTGGCAGGGTTACCGCCAACCGGAGCGGCCGCATCGCTGACTTCTGGCTGCAGGTGAAGGTTAAGGGCACCCGACGGCTCCACAAATCCGGTGAGCTTCAGCGTGATGCCAGTATTGATGCGTTGCAGCTGAATGTTGGTGTTGTTAGCGTTTCCAGTAACGATAGAGAAGTACGTTTCGTTACCGATGGTGAGGCTCGCTTCCCGTCCTTCCACCGCGTGGATCGAAGGGTTGGCCCGCAGGGTGGCGCGGTTGTCGGCAATCAGGGCCTTGATGCTGACGATATCAGCCGCGGTGGCTTTGGCGTAGCTCATTCCACCGTCATCGCCAGAGGCAAAGTGTCGCCAGTTCCAAGAGAAACCGACTTCCTTTCCTTCGTCTTGCTTGATCTCGGTGACCAGCGCTTCGACCACGAACTGGCGGCGCGGACCGTCTGCAGCAATCAACGATTCCATGATCGCTTTCGTCTGGCGCTCCGGAGCGGTGATCGAGATGAGGTTTGCCGACTTATCTAGCTGCGCGTAGGCAACGTAGGTTCGCGCCAGCAGTCCGTATAGGCTCTCGGCAGGCTGAGTCCGGGGGATGTAGACCTTCGTCACAGCAAACTCATTGAAGAGGGGGGCGTCAGGTGCGCCGGTAGAAACCAGATACATGTCGCCCTTCTTTTTCCAAAGAAGGCCAGCGACCATGGAAAGTTTTTCCAGGGCCGATTCCACGGTGTCGTTCTTGAATTCGATCGAGATTTCGCCGGCCTTCACCGACGAGTCGGCCAGGATGGAGGCTCCGCTCAGATTCCCGACTTCGCTGATGATGGTTCGGATGTCCTGATCGGTAAAGACGTTGGTGACGGATCCCGCGTCGGCAGCTTTAACGGCGGGAGCGGCAGGCTTCGGGGTTGCCGGAGCCGGGGTGGTTGGAGCTGGCGGAGTCACCGGCGTGGTCGGGGGAGCTTGCGCCCCCGCGACCACGGAAAATCCGGCTACCGTCGCGATCAAGCCGGACAGTAGCAGTTGACGAGTCTTGCTCATTGCTTCACCGAAGTCTTCTTGGTCTCCGAAGCTTTGCCCGTGGCCGGTTTGCCTGGCACGGTGACTGGGATACGCAGTCGACCGTAGCTTTCGGCTCCGTACTGGTAGGCAACTTCGACGACGTAGGATCCGGGCTTCAGTCCGGCGGGCAGCATGACAATGTTTTGGATCGTCTTGCCCGGCAGGATGCCACCGTCACCCACTTCGGGCACGGCCAGTCGGTCAACCAGTCGAATGCCATCGGCCAGGACAGCGGCCGATGCCGCAGGGCGGAGAGCCACGTTTCCAGAGTTGCGAACCGAATATCTCACCGCGATGGTGCGGGATCGGTCTTTGACCGCGGATGGGTTTTCGACCACAATTTCCGGCCGGTCCGTCTTGGGAACGGTGATCGTTCCGAAGATCGAGTCGGCCAGAGAATTTTGATTACCGGCGTCCTTCATCGATAGACCGAACCACAGGTCGCCCTGGGCTTCCTTCGGTACCGAAATGCGCACTTTGGCGAGTGCCGATTGCCCCGGCTGCAGGTGAGCCATTTCCCCTGAAATGTCCACGCTTAAGCCATAGGGCAATCCGCTGTCGCCGATGCCAATGGCACCGTTGGTCCCCTGTTCGACGGAGACGGCTCGAACATCGAGTCCAATCTCCCGGGGGCCATTGTTGGTGATCTTAATGGTCGCAGTTCGTTGACCACCGGCCGGAATGGCCAGGTTCAAGGAACTCGGTTCGGTCGTGATAGGGGTGGTTTGAAGCAAAGTCGCCTCGCTGGCCAACTTGGGAACTCCCTTGGTAACAACAATCTGGCTGGATACACCCGGAAGAGTGCGAACGCCAAGGATCGCCTTGAAGTCCAGTTTGTAAGTGCCATCCGGGACGCTGGCGACGAGAAATGCGAGTTCGCGCTTGGTCTTCGGCATCAAGTTACGATCCTCGAGAATAAAGTCCGCGACAACTCGATTGGTCTGGGTGTTACGGAGGGTGCCGGTAGCACCGATCACTGAAAATCCGTCGCTGTCATTGGTGATGGGCAATACCGCCATCATCGAGGTTGATCGCGACTTTTCGTTGAACTTCCGCAAGATGGGCGAGCCAACCTGAACAACGGGCTTAGGGTTTTTACCGATGATCATCACGATCGGTATTTCGTAGGCAACCAAGGTCTTAGTGGTGGATCCGTTAGGCCGGGGCGTGAACTTGAGCATGCACCAGTAAGCCCCATCGGTTCCACGGGGAACGGTGATAGGCAATCGCAACTCTTGCCGGGCGCCGGGCTGAATGGTCACGTTTAGGGCGCGCGAGGCGAACCAAGACGCGCAATCGTTAGGATGCTCAACCCCATGTTTGGTGCGGTAGGTCCAGTCTTCGGTGGTGAAAGAAATGATTTCGACCTGAGCGGTCTCAACGACCTGGCCAGGGTTTTCGGTCACAAAAAGGACCTCGGCCTTGCGACCCGGCTGGCAGCTCAGACGCTGCAAAAGCGGGGAAACCAAAATGCCTCCGACGGCCGATGCAGTGTTGTCGACTTGAGCCTGATTTTGCTTGGCGGTGGCGGTTTTCGTGGCGAGTTTGGTGCCCGCGGGAGTGGGGGATTGGGCGGATGAAAGGGCCGCGAACAGACAGACAATTAAGGATAAAGTTAGGTTTTTCATGGCAGGGGAACTCATGATTTGCCCCCTCCTCGGTATGAGGAGAGGGCGGGTGCTGGTTGGGTTTGGATTAGTTGCGGATGACGGTGATGAAGCCGTAGTTCGCGTAGCTGCCAGGGCCAACTTCCGGCGTGATCGAGATCGTTCGAGCAAGCTCAAGTCGCATCAGACCGCCGGTGATACCAGCCTCGAAGGAGGGGCCGTTCGGGTTGAACATGTCGTTCAGCTTCTCAGCCGGAACCGAATCCATTTTGAAGAGGAGGTTGTCGGTCTGGGCGTTGAAGAACGAAAGCTGAGCGGACAGGTCGATTTCCTGGTTGCCGGTCTTGGTTCCGTTAAACTTCTTCGGGTTAGCAAAGCCTTCGAGGTCCAAGGTCAGGGTTTCGTTGTGGAAGAACATGATCGAGTTCGACTGCGTGTCAACGCCCGTTCCCCAGCCGTCCACGTTCCAGTCAGCACTGAGGCTGCCCGAGATGTACAGGTACGGCATAACGTTGACGGTGGTTCGTGCCTTGAAGCTTACGTCGCCAGCAGCGGAGAAGTCCTGGTCAATGGTGTCGAAGCTCTTGTATTCGAAGGAGCGCCCCTTGACTTGGGCGTTGGCGGCGATAGCGAGGGTGGCGAGGCCCAGGGTGGCGATGATTCGGCTGATGTTTTTCATTTCGTATTTCCAAAGCAGTTCGTGTCCGTCCTGCTTATGGAAATAGTCTGCGGCTTGAGATATCGCCGTCTCAAGCCGTTACTTAGGGGGCGTTCATCCGCGGTGATGCGTCCGTGGGCGTCCCTCCGTGGTGGGGATAATGGGGCCGTTCATGCGCGGTGGCATGAATCAACCGCGTATAATTACTAGGTATCCAGTTTTCGGATGAACGCGGAGTACCGGGGTTCCGCCCCGGTGTCGATGCAGGAAAGGAGTAGCTCCACCTGAACCTTTTCGCCGGCCTTGTTCATCCCGTAGATCTGAATGATCTGTCCCATCACGCGACTGACCCGCGTCTCGAAGTACCGCTTGAGGCCCTCGGCGTGGGCCGCCTTGAACTCTTCGGGAACGATGAGATCACTAAGGGATTTGCCCAGGGCTTCATCGGCTGAGTAGCCAAAAATGGCCTCCGACCGCGAGTTCCAGTACTCGACGATTCCGTCCTTGTCGATCACCGCCACGCCATCCATCGATGCGTGCAGAACACTGGCAATGGTCTCGTGTTCGGCCCGCCAGGCCGACACGTTGTGGTACTTCCACATGTAGCCAAGCAGCGCATTATCCTGCTTAACCACCACGAAGTCCCGCTCGAAAACGCGACCATCGGCAAACTTCACGATATCGCCGTAGACGTTTTTCTCATCTTTCAGAAGCTGTTCTACTCGCTCGAGGAAGCCATCGGGGTCGGCAAAGATCGGTAGCGACATCTTTGCGACCTCGGCGCAGTCCATCCCCAGATACTCGACCGGCGCGCCGGGAGCTCCAAAAATCTTGAGAAACCGCCGGTTGACGTACATCAGCTGCCGCTGATTGTCCTCAAACAGAAATGCTGATGTCATCGCGTCCATCAACGTTTGGATGAGGGTTGCCTTCTCGGTGAGGCTCTGTTCAATGCTACGGCGATCCTGCTCCGTACGCCAGCCCGTGATGTAGTTTGCGCAGGTGGCAACCAGCGGAGCGAGGTACTCCACGGTGGCTTGGTCATAGCCGCCCGGACGATTGGCGAGGCCAATCATGCCTACCAAATCGTCGCCGCTGAACACCGGGATGCCCAGGAACGCCGTCATGTCGGGATGCCCTGGCGGCAACCCGCCGCTCTCCTCATGATTCTCGGGATCGTTAGCGATCACAACCGATTGGGATGTGAGAACGTAGCCAAATAGGGTGTCGAGGTTTCGGAACTCAAGACCGCGCTCATTCCATTTTTCGTAGAGCTCGCGCGTTTGACGATTCCACGAAATGTTAGTGATGGCATGGGTCTTCAGGTACGGCTTGGCTTCGGGGTCAAAGAGAACTTCGGCGACAAAGCCGTACTCGGACTGGGTGAGGCCCAGCAGTTCGTGCAGGTACCGGTCAAAGACTTCTTTGAACCCGCGCTGCCCGCTGATGAACTCCAGCGAACACTCGGTGATTGCCTGAAGGAGGTTCTTCTGGGCCAGCTCGCTGGCCTGAGCTTTGGTACGTGAGGTCACCTCGTCCGCGAGCTGGGCGTCTTCCCGGCCTCGCTCTTCCATCCATGCTAGCGCCTTCTGCTCGGCATGGCGTGCAACCACTTCGGTTCGACTGACGGCGTCGTACTTGAGAAGAATGCGGCGCCAGTAGCTGGCCACCGTGTCTTTGCTGATGTCAAGCACCTGGGCGATCTGCTTATCGGTGTTGCCTTCAGCGGCGAGCTCTAGGACTTGAAGTTCGCGACCGGTGGCTTTGGTCTCGCGGGTTCCCCGGCCACTCATCGCTTTTCCGCCTCCATTTGTACAGTAATACGACTCCTCAAATCTAAGTTATGGTAGCCAATCTGGCATCGGAAATGACATGTCACCAAAAATTATTCATAAACACGAAACATTTATCGCGAATTTTTGAAACAATTGGCGTCCTCGTTCGGTCATAATAATCATAAGCCCAGTAAGGGGAGTAGCCCCTGCCTTATGGCAGGGACGTGGTTCGTCAGTACGCTCGCAAGAGCCGGACCCGTCATTGAGAGCAAGACCTTCATCGCCTAGTGATGAAGGTCTTTTTGTCACTTGGCGTCGGCTCGAAAGAGAAAACTGATGAACTGTCCAAATTGCACCGTAACCCTGGTGATTGCCGAGCGACACGGGGTTGAGATCGACTACTGCCCGCAATGCCGAGGCGTCTGGCTAGATCGGGGCGAGCTCGATAAGATCCTTGACCGGGTCCCCCCGAGCGCGCCGATGACCGCCCCGCCCGCCGCCCCCTATCCCACCCGGCCCGCGGAGTACCGACCGCAAGGCGACTTTGATAAAGATCGCGACGAGCGTGAGCGTTACGACAAGGACCGGTACGAGAAGGATGAATATCGCTATAAGAAGAAGAAGCGAGAAGGGTTCCTAGGAGAACTGTTCGACTTCTGATGCCCCTGATTGCGAATACCCCGATTGGCGTTTGGGCCGGATTCCTAACGTTCGTCCTCCTCATGCTGGCGCTGGACTTAGGCGTTTTCCACCGGCAATCCCACCGGGTTGAGATGAAGGAAGCGCTCACCTGGAGCGGCGTTTGGATCGGCTTGGCGTTGCTGTTCAACGTCGGAATCTTCCTGTTTTGGGATCAAATCCAGCCGGGAAGCCGCTATTCAAACTCGGAAGCGGGCTTTGCCTTTCTCGCCGGGTACCTCATTGAGAAAGCCCTGAGTGTGGATAACATTTTTGTTTTCCTCCTCGTGTTTGGCTATTTTGCCGTGCCCGAGAAGTACCAGCACCGGGTGCTGTTCTGGGGAATCCTGGGGGCGCTCGTATTCCGTGCTCTCTTCATCGCGGCCGGTTCGGCCCTGCTCGAAAACTTCTTCTGGATGATGCTGGTGTTCGGCGGATTCTTGATTGCGACCGGCATCAAGATGCTGATCGTTAAGGACAAGAAGATGGATCCCGAGAAGAACCCGCTGGTGCGGCTACTCCGGCGATTCGTTCCCGTAACCGAGACCTACGAAGGTCAGAAGTTCTGGGTGAGACGTCAGGGCAAACTGTGGGCAACTCCGCTATTGGTGGTGTTGCTGGTGGTTGAATTCACCGACATCATCTTTGCGGTGGACAGCATCCCGGCCATCTTCGCGATCACTTCCGATCCGTTCTTGGTCTTCACGTCCAACGTGTTTGCCATCCTCGGACTACGAGCGCTGTTCTTTGCCCTGGCCGGTCTGATGCAGATGTTCCACTATCTGAGCGTGGGACTGGCGGCGATCCTGGTGTTCGTGGGAGCCAAGATGATCTACGGTTACGTGGAAAAGGCCGTCGTGGTGGACTGGCCGAAGTTCCCGGTCGTCGCCTCGCTTGGAATCATCATCGCGATCCTGACCGTGGCGATTGTCGCTTCCGTTCGGCGGCGACCCGATCCCCCGGTAGCAGAGCTTTCTGGACCCGTTTGACCAGCAACCATCCCATCCATTTGGCCCAATTCGATAAGAGTTGGGCCACTTTTTTGTCGTTTAGCCGGGTGGAACTAGGTGGAAAACCCTTGATTGAATCGGGGACAGGTTGTGGGTTAGTAAGTACTTGTTTGTCCACTGGTTATCCGCCTGAAAATCACGCGATATCCTCTTTTAATCTAGACATTTGTATTGTAATCTGTATCGACCATGTGGTCCCGAACCCACGCCCCCGTCCCGCTGGTTGATCCCGAAAAACTGCAGTTCTGCATCACCCACGGGCTCAACGTGCTGCTCCAGGGACGGCACGGAGTGGGGAAGACCACCGCCATCCGCCAAGCGTTCGATAAGGCGGGTCTGAACCTCCTGATCTTCAGCGGATCCACGATGGATCCGTGGGTTGATTTTGTCGGTGTGCCTCGCCCGGTGGTGCGTCCTGATGGCCTGACTGTGTTGGAACTGATTCGCCGCCCCGAATTGGTGGACGAAACCGTGGATGCCATTTTCATTGACGAGTTCAATCGCGCTCCGGCCAAAGCCCGCAACGCGGCGATGGAACTGCTGCAGTTCAAAAGCGTCAACGGGCATCGGTTTTCACGGTTGCGATCCGTTTGGGCGGCCGTTAATCCGGCGACCGAGGACTACGACACCGAGCCCCTCGATCCCGCTCAGCTCGACCGTTTCCACGTCCGGATCGAGATTCCCTTTCGCCCTTGC
>Ga0114976_10003075_pt1 | contig 10452 bp, 10 predicted proteins | sample S_130805_EF_Meta_FD_87319 | JGI IMG/M metagenome (GOLD analysis project Ga0114976, IMG submission 87319) | Freshwater microbial communities from Lake Simoncouche, Canada to study carbon cycling - S_130805_EF_MetaG | ecosystem: Environmental > Aquatic > Freshwater > Lake | place: Lake...
CATCACGGCTTGTTGGCGTTGGAAAATCCGTCGGATTCAAAGACCGAATTACCGGAGTGTGGTCTTTGGGCGGAACAATAGCTACTTCGTGTTCTTTGACTTCAGCCATAATTAACCGACTGCGCCTTCCATTTGAAGTTCGATTAGTCGGTTAAGTTCAAGTGCGTACTCCATTGGAAGTTCTCGTGCGATTGGCTCTACGAAACCACGAACAATCATTGCCATCGCTTCGTCCTCCTCCATGCCACGCGACATTAAGTAGAACAGTTGATCTTCAGACACCTTTGAAACTGACGCCTCATGGCCGAGGGACACGTCATCATCGCGCACATCTACATATGGGTAGGTGTCTGAACGGGAAATGTCGTCAACTAATAGGGCGTCACACTTAACGGTGCTCTTACTGCCGTGACAACCTTCAAGAACCTGAACTAAGCCACGGTAAGAAGTACGTCCACCGCCACGCGCTACCGACTTACTAATGATCGAAGAGGAGGTAAACGGAGCTGCATGAACCATTTTTGCACCAGCATCCTGGTGCTGACCTTCACCTGCGAATGCAATGGAAAGAGTTTCACCCTTTGCATGTGGACCTTGAAGCCAAATAGCCGGGTACTTCATAGTTACCTTTGAACCGATGTTGCCATCTACCCACTCCATAGTTGCACCTTCATGTGCAACGGCACGCTTGGTTACTAAGTTGTACACGTTGTTAGACCAGTTCTGAATGGTCGTGTAACGGCAGCGTGCACCCTTCTTTACGATGATCTCAACAACTGCTGAGTGCAACGAATCACTTGAGTAAATTGGCGCTGTGCAACCTTCGACGTAGTGAACGTATGCACCTTCATCAACGATGATCAGAGTTCTTTCGAACTGACCCATGTTCTCGGTATTGATGCGGAAGTAGGCCTGAAGTGGAATGTCCACGTGCACACCCTTTGGCACATAGATGAATGAACCGCCGGACCATACTGACGTGTTCAAAGCTGCAAACTTGTTATCACCAACCGGGATTACAGTTCCGAAGTACTCTCGGAAAAGTTCTTCGTGTTCACGAAGACCGGTATCGGTGTCAACAAAAATTACACCGAGCTCTTCAAGGTCTTCCCGAATCTTGTGGTAGACAACTTCGGATTCATACTGCGCTGCCACACCGGCTACTAAGCGTTGCTTTTCAGCTTCTGGGATTCCAAGACGATCGTAAGTGTTTTTGATGTCGTCTGGCAGATCTTCCCAGCTATTAGCTTGCTTCTCAGTCGAGCGAACAAAGTACTTAATGTTGTCGAAGTCGATTCCTGACAAGTCGCTACCCCAGTTAGGCATTGGTTTTTTACCAAACAAGTTGAGGCCCTTTAGGCGCAGATCTAGCATCCACTGTGGCTCACTCTTTAGGCCCGAGATGTTGCGAACAACTTCCTCGTTGATGCCGCGACGCGCGTTGGTACCCGCTTGGTCAGCGTCGTGCCAACCGAACTCATAGTTTCCAAGTGCGTCTAGATGTTCCTGTTGGGTTGTCATGCGTTTTCCCTTCGAGTGTGTGGAACTAATGTCGTGCAAACTGCGTGACCCTTGGCAATCGTTGCTAGGCGTGTCACGTGAACTCCGGTTAATTCAGAGAACGCTTTTGTTTCTTCTTCACATAGTGCTGGAAATTCGATAGCTACGTCTCCCATGGGACAGTTGTGCTGGCAAATCTGCGTTGAACCATAAAGTCCAGGAGTTTCTGTTGCTGCAAAGCCATCCTCATTAAGCGCATCAATTAGTGCAACTGCGCGTTCTTCGATAGTGGCAAGTTTGGAAATTTCGTTATGACGAGATACAAAATCTTTCGCTATCGAGCTTGCAAACTCAGTAACAGCTCCGGAACCCACCGTGTTGTTCAAATACTTAACCGCGCTCAAACCTAAACTCTCTTGATGTTCGCCGAATCTGGCGCGCCCGGCACCAGTCAGCATGAAGACTCGTGAAGGTCGTCCTCTACCTCGTTTAGAATCCAGCGCAGCTGGCCCATAAGGCGCGCGCTCACTGGATTCAACTAAACCCGTTTCGAGAAGTAGATCTAACTGTTTTCTCACGGCAGCCCCGGTAAGGCCCAAGGTTGTTGCAATGTCAGTTGCAGTGGAGGGTCCGGCTTGCAAAAGGGTGCGGGCAACTGTGGCTGCGGCAGAACCCTCGAATTTCACAACTTCATTGTTGCGTATATCGCGATCTTTTGCACCTTAGAGGTAATTACCGGCCAAGTGCCCAATAGGCACCCATTGGATAAGGCCTTTAGGCTGTAAGCGTGACTCCCCCAAAACTGCGTAACTGGCAACATCGGACTCTAATTGCCAATGTTGTAGCCCAGACCGGGATAGTCCTAACGGGCGCCACGGTTCGGTTAACTGCCTCAGGATTGGGTTGTCCTACGTGGCCAGAGTGTGTTGCCGGATCAATTGCTCCAACCTCAGAACAAACTGAGGCCTTTCACAAGTACATCGAATTTGGCAACCGTCTCCTGACTTTCGTTTTACTGATCGTCGCAATCGCATCCTTGTATGCAGTCTTTAGACACAATCGCGAACGTAAATCAGCTGGATTCAGCAAGCGAAGATCGCTGACGGTTTTGGCGCTTGGAATTTTTGGCGGCATCTTCTTTCAAGCAGTATTGGGCGGAATCACGGTTCTTACGGGATTGAATCCACTGATCGTGGCCGCACACTTCATCGTTTCCATCGGCTTGATTACTTTGGCAACAACACTGTTGGTAAAGGCGCAAGAGATAAATGACAAACCAGTAAGCGCCCAGGTCGCTATACCAATCAAAATTGGAATGGAGATCCATTTACTGCTGGCGTTGCTTGTCATTATTTTAGGAACTCTTGTGACTGGCTCAGGGCCTCACGCAGGTGACACAAATGACATCGTCAGACTTGGATTTGAATATCGTGGCATAGCTACGGCGCACGCCGACTTAGTTTTGCTGTTCGTTGGACTAACTTCCGGACTGTTGATCGCTCTTCATGCAACTAACGCACCCAAAGTTGTGATCAGGCGTGGTTGGTATGTATTTGGGATATGCCTGGCCCAAGGAATTGTTGGGTATACCCAATTCTTTACCGGGCTGCCGTGGGAACTCGTGGCAATACACGTATTGGGTGCTTGCTTACTTTGGATCTATTGCTTGAAGTTTTACTTAACCCGAAACACGAGAGGTTAACTTACAAAAACGGATCGATTCCGATTACTAGGAAGATCAGTGATAAATACGAGATCGACCAATGGAAAAGTCTCATTGGATTTATGCCGTCCAAATTTTTTCTAACTCTTGAACGCAACGCATACGCTTCATAAATGAATAGTGCACCGCTGGCGATGGCTATGCCCGAGTACAGCCAGTTCATTCCAGCAACTGGAATTAGTACCAAAGTCGTGGCAACCATAATCCACGAATAAGCGATGATTTGGTTTGCTACCTGAAGTGGCGTATCTGTAACTGGCAGCATCGGAACACCTGCAGCCGAGTACTCCTCTTTGTACCTCAGCGAAAGTGGCCAGTAATGCGGTGGTGTCCAGAAAAAAACGATTAGAAAAAGTATTACTGGAGTCCACGTAAGCGAATTGGTAACTGCACCCCAGCCGATCAAAACTGGCATACAACCAGCCGCACCACCCCAGACAATATTCTGGGAAGTTCTGCGCTTAAGCAGCATGGTGTAACCGACTACATAAAAGGCGATTGCAAATGCGGCCAAGGCGGCCGAGAGAATGTTAACGGTCAGTGCCAACACCGAAACTGACATTACGGAAAGCACCAATCCGAACAGAATAGTTTTCGATCCTGAAATTTGTCCGGTAGCAGATGGCCGGTTTGCAGTCCTATGCATCATCGCATCAATGTCTCGATCGAGGTAGCAATTCAAAACATTTGCGCCACCAGCAGCCAAAGTTCCGCCCAAAAGCGTCCAACAAACCAATGACCAAGATGGAAAGCCGCTTGCAGCTAAAAACATTGTTGGAATTGTGGTAACCAGCAGCAATTCGATGATTCTCGGCTTAGTCAACGCTAAGTAGGCCCGCCAGGTTGGGGTAATCCAGTTGGCAACATCTGACTTGGAATTGCTCAAATCATTAAGTTGCGCTGACACATAATGAGCCTACCTGCGCCAATCGCATGTCGCGAACGCCCAGTAGATAACCTTGGATCGTGAACAAATTCATCTGGACAGACTTAGATAATCAAGCCGTAACCGCAGCTCGCGCCCTAGCAATGGACAGCGTCCAAAAAGTTGGCAATGGTCACCCAGGCACCGCGATGAGTTTGGCACCAATGGCATATTTGCTTTTTCAAAAGTGGATTAATCACGATCCAGCGGATCCAAAATGGCATGGCCGTGATCGCTTTGTGCTTTCGAACGGACACAGCAGCATCACTCTTTACATACAGCTTTTTTTAAGTGGTTACGGTCTAGAACTTGAAGACTTACAGTCATTTCGCACTTGGGACAGCAAAACACCAGGTCACCCAGAATTCGGACATACTGACGGGGTTGAGGCCACAACTGGCCCGCTTGGGACTGGGCTAGCCACTGCAGTCGGTATGGCGATGGACGCTCGCTACGTTCGTAACTTGCTGGATCCCAAAGCAGTAAAAGGACAAAGTGTTTTTGACCACAAAATCTGGGTCATCGCAGGTGATGGCTGTTTGCAGGAAGGTGTCACGTCTGAAGCGTCATCGCTAGCTGGCCACCAGAACCTCAGCGATCTCGTCGTTCTTTATGACGACAACCACATCAGTATTGAAGGTGACACTGCTGTTTCGTTCACTGAAGATGTGCTTGCTCGCTACGAGTCTTATGGCTGGAATGTAAGTCATGTCGAGATGTTGCCAACTGGTGAAATCGATGTAGTTGCGTTGGATCTCGCTATTGCGAACGCTGTGGCGCAATCTGAAAAGCCATCACTAATTCGAGTGCGAAATGTAATCGGCTGGCCAGCCCCAAATCTTAAGAACACTGGAAAAATCCATGGTTCAGCTCTTGGCGAGGCAGAAGTTGCCGCAACTAAGGAAATACTTGGACTTGAATCGAGTGAAGCTTTCCAAATTTCTGCGGAACTACTTTCACACACCAGACAAGTTGCAGTTCGAGGCAGCGAGAGTCATGCGAATTGGTCAAAGCAGTTTTCGGATTGGGTTGCTAATAATTCTGATTCTGCAAAATTGTTTGAACGCTTAGCGGCCCGCGAGTTACCAGCAAATTGGCACGAAGTACTTCCAAAGTTTGAGCCAGGTACTTCGGTAGCAACCCGAAAAGCCTCTGGCGACACTATCAATGCGATGGCTAAAGTATTGCCTGAACTTTGGGGCGGATCAGCAGATCTTGGTGAGAGCAACCTAACGACCATCGAACACGGTGGATCATTCTTGCCAACTGGTAGCGAGATGACAGGCGCTGCCGAAGGCGGACGCATAATCCATTACGGAATTCGAGAGTTCGCAATGGCCTGCGCGATGAACGGTATGGCTCTCGGTGGCCTAACCAGACCTTTTGCCGGAACCTTCCTAGTTTTCAGCGACTTCATGCGCGGCGCGGTGCGCCTTTCAGCGCTCATGGACTTGCCGGCCACCTACGTTTGGACCCATGACTCCATCGGACTTGGTGAAGATGGTCCAACTCACCAGCCCATTGAACACTTGTGGGCACTACGGGCCATCCCGAACTTAAATGTGATCCGGCCGGCTGACGCAAATGAAACCGCTACTGCCTGGCGAATCGTAATGGAATCAAATGAGCCATCGGGCCTATGCCTTTCTCGGCAAAATTTGCCTGTAATCGACTCCCCGACAACTTCAGATGCGTCACTTGTTAGCCGTGGTGCATACATCATTTCTGAAAGCTCTGGTTCACCAGAAGTTATTTTGCTTGCAACTGGCTCTGAAGTCGCTATCGCGTTATCAGCACAGCAAACTTTAGAATCGAGCGGAGTTTCTACTCGAGTAGTTTCGGCACCGTGCTTGGAATGGTTTGATGCGCAGGATGCTTCTTATCGAGAGTCAGTTCTCCCTAGCAACGTTTTGGCCCGCGTGTCCGTCGAAGCCGGTATCGCACAAGGTTGGTGGAAGTACGTTGGTTCAAATGGCAGATGCATAAGTCTGGAACATTTTGGGGCATCAGCAGGTGCTGAAAAACTTTACGCTGAGTTTGGAATTACAGCTGAAGCAGTTGTTGCTGCAGCCCAAGAAATTCTTAACTAATTTAGAAGTTAACTAGTTACTTGCCACGCAATTTTGCAAGAGCTTCGTCAAGAATTCCCTTGCCGTCTTTGTCGTTGCGGCGCTCTTTAACGTAAGCCAAGTGAGTTTTGTAAGGTTCAGTCTTTGCTAGAACTGGTGGGTTGTCCTTGTCGGTACCGGCTGGCATGCCACACTTTGGGCAGTCCCACTCTTCAGGTAGTTCCGCGTCATGGGCAAAACTGGGTGTTGTTTCATGACCAGAAGCACAGTAAAACGGTAAGTAGATGCGTGGTGCAGCATCGCCTCGTTCAGCTTCGCCCATCGGACCGGCGCCAACACGACTGCCTCTGATTGCGCTACCACTTGCCATGTTTTACTCCTGATTGCTTACGCGGTTTTTAAAAGTAAGCCCAGACCAACGATTGCTGCGGTCCAAACTAATGCTAGTGCGATCGTAATTCGATCGAGGTTGCGTTCGGCAACTGACGATCCACCCAGTGAAGAGCTCATGCCACCACCGAAAAGATCGGATAGTCCGCCACCTTTTCCTTTGTGAAGCAAAACCAGTGCGATCAGCAACAGGCTGGTAACAGCCAAAAGGATTTGAAAAGCCGCAATCATCGGTCACCTGCTAACTCGTGGAAATTCGAAACTAATGAGACCATTCTACGCGTGCATTCGATACCGACAAACCGACACGAATTCGTCCGGATCTATTGAGGCTCCGCCGACTAGCCCACCATCAATGTCGGATTCCAGCATTAGGGCTGCCACGTTATCGGCCTTCATAGAGCCCCCATAGAGGATGCGAGTCTGATCGGCTGCTGAGCCATGAACTTCTCGAATTCGGCGCCGAATCGCACCACAAACTTCCTGGGCATCCGCTGGGGTGGCCACCTCCCCAGTTCCAATTGCCCATACCGGCTCATAGGCAATCACTAGATTGGCCACATCATTTGCGGCGATTCCGGAGAGTGCACCATCTATTTGCGCAATTGTGAACGCAACATGATCGCCGGCTTTACGGATCTCAAGTCCTTCTCCTACACAAACTATTGGAACTAGGTTGTTGCGCAATGCTGCTTGAGTCTTCAAGTTCACTACCTGGTCGTCTTCGCCATGATGCTCGCGACGTTCTGAATGGCCGACAATAACGAAGGTGCACCCAAGCTTTGCCAGCATTGGTCCAGAGATCTCGCCAGTAAATGCGCCCTTATCAGCCTTGGCAATGTCCTGCGCACCATACTTTAACGCCAGCTTGTCACCGTCAACTAATGTCTGAACTGACCTGATGTCAGTGAAAGGTGGGATAACCACAACATCGAGTGCGGCAAAGTCATCAGCATTAAATGTGTAAGCCAACTTCTGCACCAGTGCGATTGCCTCAATGTGATTTAGGTTCATCTTCCAATTGCCGGCCATTAACGGGGTACGTGTCATTTAGTTGTCCTCCAGGACTGATAAGCCAGGCAATTCTTTGCCTTCTAAAAATTCCAAACTCGCGCCGCCGCCAGTCGAAATGTGCGAAAACTTGGTTTCATCAATTCCCAAAAGTCGGATCGCAGCAGCAGAGTCTCCGCCACCTACTACCGTCATTCCAGTATTCCTGGTCATAGCAATAGCAACTGCTTTGGTGCCAGCCGCAAAAGCGGGCATTTCGAAAACCCCCATCGGACCATTCCAAATAATTGTTTGGGCATCAACAAGCTTTTTCTCAAACAATTCAATTGATTCCGGACCGATATCAAGACCCATCCAGCCATCAGGAATACTGTCTGCGGGAACGCGCTTACTGTTTGCGTCAGGTGCGAAAGCGTCCGCAACGATGACATCGATTGGGAGCACAATTTCAACGTTCGAGGATTTGGCACGTTCCAAAACATCTTTCACATTGTCAATCTGATCTGTCTCCAACAATGAAGAGCCAACTGAATGCCCTTTTGCGGCTAGAAATGTGAAGCACATACCGCCACCTATTAACAATCGATCGACGTTAGCAATTAGATTGTCAATAACTTTGAGTTTGTCACTCACTTTTGAACCACCGAGAACCACTGCATACGGGCGGTCTGGGTTCTGCAGGACTTTGGCAAAGACATCAGCCTCAGCCTTAACCAACAAGCCTGCCGCATGTGGGAGTTCTTGCGCCAAGTCTGTGACGGATGCCTGCTTGCGATGCACAACGCCGAACCCATCGCTTACGTAGAGGTCACCCAATTCTGCCCACGCCTTAGCTAACTGCTTACGAGCCGCTTCATCTCCAGTTTCCCGCTCATCAAATCTGACATTTTCCAACATCGCAATTTGGCCGTCAGTTAAATTAGCAATTACAGATCGCGCGCTTTCCCCACAAACATCCGTAGCAAGTGCCACTTTTGAGTCAAGAAGCTCGCTTAATCGATTTGCAGCTGGGGCAAGTGAATACTTTGATTCTGGTTTTCCGCTAGGTCTACCCAAGTGGGCTAACACAACTACTCGGGCACCACGTTCACTTAAGTTGGTCAGTGTCGCCAAACTGGCACGAATTCGCCCATCATCAGTTATCTGACCATTCTCGAGTGGGACATTTAGATCGCACCTTACAAAAACTATTTTGCCTGAGACTTCTAGGTCGTTGATGCCACGAATCATAAATTTATAGTTTGGATCCGACGAACTTAGTTATGTCTACTAAACGATTTGAATATCCCCACTCGTTGTCGTACCAACCAACAACCTTGATCGTGCTTCCCATGGCGTTGGTTAATGAAGCGTCGAAGATACAAGAGGCTGGATCAGTCACAATGTCTGATGAAACGATTGGATCCTCGGTGTAACTCAAGTAACCCTTTAGTGCACCTTCGGCGGCAGCCTTAACAACAGCGTTCACTTCCTCTTTGGTTACAGATTTTTTAAGCACTGCCGTCAAATCAGTTGCGGAACCGGTAGGAACTGGCACGCGCATTGCGTAGCCATCTAACTTGCCTTTAAGTTCAGGCATAACTAAGCCGATCGCCTTTGCAGCTCCCGTTGTCGTTGGGATCAAGTTTGTAGCAGCTGCCCTTGAGCGCCGTAGATCTGGATGTGGAAAATCAAGAATGACTTGATCATTTGTATACGCATGAATTGTTGTCATCAAGCCATGATCAATTCCGAATGCATCATGGATTGCTTTCGCCATCGGCGCGAGACAATTCGTCGTGCATGATGCGTTAGAAATTACATGATGTTTTGCCGGGTCATAGGTATCGTGATTGACACCCATCACGATGGTTACATCTTCATTACTAGCAGGCGCGGAAATGATTACCTTTTTGGCGCCAGCAGCCAGATGCGCGCTTGCTTTCGTGGCATCAGTGAAATGACCAGTAGATTCAATTACGATGTCTGCACCTAAGTCACCCCAAGGAAGGGCGGCTGGATCTCGTTCTGAGGTCACTGTTATGGATTTGCCATCAACGACAATTGAATTTTCTGTGAATGTCACGTCTTTACCAAGGCGACCCAAAATAGAGTCATATTTAAGCAAGTGCGCCAAAGTTTTGTTGTCAGTTAAATCGTTGATTCCAACAATTTCAATGTCTGCGCCAGTTGCCGCGATGGCCCGAAAGTAGTTGCGTCCGATTCGGCCAAATCCATTAATTCCAACGCGAACAGTCATCTGAATAACTCCTATAACTCCGACCAAAACGCACTTTCAAATGCGGCAATTGCTATTGTTCGAGCATATCAGCCGTAAGGCCTGCTTCAGTGTTAGGGATACCCAAGTCTGACGCCCGTTTGTCTGCCATCGCAAGTAATCGGCGAATTCGACCAGCAATCGCATCTTTAGTCATAGGTGGGTCAGCAAGTGCTCCGAGTTCTTCCAGACTCGCTTGCTGATGAGTAACTCTTAACTGTCCTGCTTCAAGTAAGTGAGTAGGAATCTCATCACCAAGAATTTCGATGGCTCTAGCTGCCCTAGCACCTGCGGCAACTGCAGCGCGAGCCGATCGACGTAGATTGGCATCGTCAAAATTTGCCAATCGGTTCGCAGTAGCCCTCACTTCGCGACGCATTCGTCTTTCTTCCCAAGCTAAGACGGATTCGTGAGCACCAATTCGAGTTAGCAGCGCACCAATAGCGTCACCGTCTCTGATGACTACTCGATCAACGCCGCGAACTTCTCGAGCTTTTGCAGCTATCCCCAACCTGCGAGCACTTCCTACTAACGCAAGTGCAGCTTCCGGCCCCGGGCAAGTTATCTCAAGTGACGA
>Ga0114976_10003077_pt1 | contig 10448 bp, 9 predicted proteins | sample S_130805_EF_Meta_FD_87319 | JGI IMG/M metagenome (GOLD analysis project Ga0114976, IMG submission 87319) | Freshwater microbial communities from Lake Simoncouche, Canada to study carbon cycling - S_130805_EF_MetaG | ecosystem: Environmental > Aquatic > Freshwater > Lake | place: Lake...
CCGCCAGCTCCCCCGCGGCGCTCGTGGACTGGAACAACAACTACGGCGCCGACGACGAGAAGTGTGCCCTGTTCCACTGCGGCAACTGGGCGAAGACGTTCCTCCCCGACGCGAAGATCGCCACCGCGCCGATCCTCGGGAGCACGCTCGGCGTGGAGAACACCTATGGGGCGATGGAAGGCCGCACGCCCGCCGGGCCGCTCACCTTCGGCCGCGTCACCACCGCCGACGCGGAGGGGCGGATCCGGGCCTACGTGGGCGAGGGCCGGCTCACCGATGACCCGCTCGACACCTTCGGGACCCGGGCCGTGGCCCACGTGCCGGGGCTGCAGCGGCTGCTCAAGCACGTCTGCCGCGAGGGCTTCGAGCATCACGTGGTGATGACGCTCTCGAACACCGCGGGCGTGCTCCGCGAGGCCCTGGGCAACTACCTCGGCTGGGACGTCCATCTGCACGAGGGTGACGCGTGAGCGGCGCGACCATGACCGACCGCGACCTCGCCAGGAAGTCGATCGAGTATCGCCGCGACACCGTGCGGGCGATCATGCACGCGGGTGCCGGCCACACCGGTGGCAGCCTGTCGTGCATCGACATCCTCAACGTCCTCTACAACCGCGTGCTGCGGATCACGCCGCAGAACTGGACCGCCCCCGTCCGCGACCGCTACGTCCAGAGCAAGGGCCACTCCGTCGAGGCGCTCTACGTCGTGCTCGCCGACCAGGGCTTCTTCCCGAAGGAGTCGCTCGACACGCTCTGCCACTACCGCTCCCCGTTCATCGGCCATCCCACCCGCAAGGTGCCGGGCATCGAGATGAACACCGGCGGTCTCGGCCACGGGCTGCCGATCTGCGTGGGGATGGCCCTGGCCGCCAACCGCGACGCCCACGACGTCCGCGTGGTCACGCTGCTGGGCGACGGCGAGCTCGCCGAGGGCTCCAACTGGGAGGCCGCGATGGCCGCGGCCCACCACCGGCTCGACAATCTCACCGCGATCGTGGACCACAACGCCCTGCAGATCACCGGGGCAACCCGGGACGTGTGCAGCAACGAGCCGCTCGACGCGAAGTTCACCGCCTTCGGCTGGGACGTGCGTCGGGTGGACGGCCACGACTTGGCCGCCCTGGAGGAAACGCTCACCCGTCGCGGGCCGGAGGGCGTGCCGGTGTGCGTGATCGCCGACACGGTGAAGGGCAGGGGCGTGAGCTTCATGGAGAACGTGCTCAAGTGGCACCACGGTGTGCCGTCGGCCGAGGAGTTTGCCCGGGCGGAGGCGGAGTTCGAGCGGCAGCTCGCCGCTTGGGAGGCCGGATCATGAGCGCGCCCGCCCCGTCGATGTTCTCCCCCGCCGCGCAGGCCGCCGCCGAGCGGCTCAGCCTGACGAAGGGCGGCGCCAACCTCGAGGCGTTCGCCGACACGCTCCTCGAACTGGCCCGCGCGGACCGCCGCATCATGGCGGTGACGAGCGACTCCCGGGGCTCGGGCAAGCTGGGCCCCTTCGGGCAGGCGCTGCCTCAGCAGATCGTCGAGGTGGGCATCGCCGAGCAGAATCTCGTCGGTATCGCCGCGGGGCTGGCCGCCGTCGGCAAGAAGCCCTTCGCCACGTCGCCCGCTTGCTTTCTCACGGCTCGGGCGCTCGAGCAGGTCAAGAACGACGTCTGCTACAGCGACGTGCCGGCCGTGCTCGTGGGGATCAGCGCCGGCGTGAGCTATGGCGCCCTCGGCAGCACGCACCATTCCCTGCACGACTTCGCCGCGCTGCGGGCGATCGACAACATCACGATCGTGGCCCCGGCCGACAACGCCGAGACCATCGCGGCGGTCCACGCTGCGGCTGCCGCGACGAAGCCGGTCTACCTCCGCTTCGGCAAGGCGGCGATGTTCGATCTGCCAGCCGGCAACGACACCGCGACCTTTGCCTTCGGCCGCGCCCGGCGGCTTCGCGACGGCCGCGACGCCGCGATCCTGGCGACGGGCGAAACGGTGATCCACGCCCTGCTCGCGGCCGAGCATCTGGCGGCGCAGGGCATCGCCTGCCGCGTCGAGAGCGTGCACACACTCAAGCCGCTGGACACCCACGCAGTCCTCGCCGCGGGCCGCGACTGCGGCGCAGTGCTCACCGTGGAGGAGCACTCGGTCCACGGCGGCCTTGGGGAAGCCTGCGCCGCCGCGCTCCTCCAGGCCGGCGTCCACGTCCCCTTCGCGATCGCCGGCTTCCCCGACGCCGACACCGTGACGGGAAGCCAGTCCGACATCTTCCAGCACTACGGAATCACGATGGAGGGACTCGCAGACCGCATCCACTCCCTCCGTTCCCAGCGTCAGCAGTGACCCCACAGCACCTCATGATCGACCACAACGGAAGCTCGGGGCTGCCCATGCCCCGAGAGCCGGCGTTACTGACCGAGCGGAGCCACGATGGCGAAGCGAGGGCAGCATCGAGTGAGCGGAGGGCAGGATGCCCGGAGCGAACGTCCGGCGACGGGGCATGGGCAGCCCCGAGCGGCGCGGCACCACAGGTTGAAAACCTGTGCCACTCCGGGGCACCACAGGTTGAAAACCTGTGCCACTTCGGAACGAGGCATGACGTCGGATGCCGCTGATCCTCGCCATTGACCAGAGCACCTCCGCCACGAAGGCGGTGCTGTTCGACGAGCGGGGCACGGTCGTCGATCGGGCCTCGCGCGACCACGCCCAGCACTGCCCGGCGCCGCAGCGGGTCGAGCACGACGCCGAGGAGATCTGGGCCAACGTTCAGGCCGTGGCCGCCACGCTCGCCACTCGCAACGCCGACCGCCTTCCCGACATCGCCGCCGTCAGCCTCACCAACCAGCGGGAGACGTTCGTGGTCTTCGACCGCGCGACGGGCAAGTCCCTGCGGCGGGCGATCGTCTGGCAGGATCGCCGCGGCGATGCGGTGTGCCGAATCCTGTCGGAGCAGGGGAAGGGCGACCTCGTCGCGCGCCGCACCGGCCTCTCGCTCGACGGCTACTTTTCCGGGTCGAAGATCCGCCGGCTGCTCGACGAGGAGCCCGACGTGCGGGCGGCACTGGCCTCGGGCCAGGCCGCGGTGGGCACGATCGACGCCTACCTCGTCCACCGGCTCACGGACGGCCGCGTTTGCGCCGGCGACTCGACCAACGCCAGCCGCACGCTGCTCTACGACATCGACCGGCTGGCCTGGAGCGTTGACCTCTGCGACCTCTTCGGCGTGCCGCCGGCCGCGCTGCCCGAGGTGCGGGAGAGCGCGGCCACCTTTGGCGAGACTGACTTCGCCGGGGTGCTGCCCCGTGCGGTGCCGATCGTGGGTGTGATCGGTGATTCGCAGGCGTCGCTCTTCGCCCAGCGGTGCTTCGCCGCCGGCACGGCGAAGGCCACGTTCGGCACCGGCACCTCGATTCTGTTCAACGCGGGCCACGAGCGGCCGGCCACGGCGGGTTCCGCGGCCACGGCGCTTGCCTGGGTGGTCGGCGGCCGGCCGACCTACGCCCTGGAGGGCATGATCAACTCCAGCGCCGCCACGATCGCCTGGCTCCGCGATCGACTCGGCCTGCTCGCCGATGCGGCGGAGTCGGAGGTGATCGCCGCCTCGATCCCCGACACGGGCGGCGTGTATCTCGTGCCCGCCTTCGCGGGCCTGAGCCCGCCCTACGCGGCCCCCGACGCCCGGGCTGCGATCGTCGGGCTCACGGCCCACAGCGGCCGAGAGCAGGTCGTCCGCGCGGGCCTTGAAGCGATCGGCTACCAGGTGCACGACGTGCTATCGATGCTCGCCGGGCAGGCGGGCGTGGTGCCGGCCGCCGTGTGCGCCGACGGAGGCCCCACGCGAAACTCGTTCCTGATGCAGTTCGTGGCCGATATCACCGGCGTGGAGTTTGCCGTGACCGACGTGCCGGAGTCGTCAGCGCTCGGCGCGGCGATGATGGGGATGCTCGGCCTCGGCTGGGTGGCGTCGCCAGGCGACTTCGCCGGCTGGCCGCGGACGCTGCGGTCGTTCACCCCGCGGATGCCGCACACCGAGGCCGCGCGGCTGCTCGCAGGCTGGCGGGATGCGGTCCGGCGGGTGGAACTCGGGACCACGACGCCGTGACGAACCCTGCCGGATGCCTCGTACGAAAGGACACCCCATGACGACCCCGCGGATCATCGCCGAGTACCTCGTGGAGACCCCGGCGACGCTGGAGGCGGCCGCCGCCTCGATCGCGGGCGAGCAGTCCACCGGCACGTTCACGAAGGTGCCCGGCGAGACGGCCGACCTCGTCGCCCGCCATGGCGCCACGGTGGAGTCGATCGAGCCACTCGGATTCGTCGCCGCGCCGTCGCTCTCCGGCGCCGCGAACCCCCAAAATCCGGCCCGCGGGCATGCCCGCGGCCGCGTGCGGGTGGCGTTCCCCGTGGCGAACGTTTCGGCGAGCCTGCCGGCGATCACGGCGATGGTGGCGGGGAATCTCTTCGAACTCCGGCTGCTCTCCGGCCTCAAGCTCCTCGACGTGATTCTGCCGCCGGAGTTCGCCGCCGAGTTCGCCGGTCCGCAGTTCGGGATCGAGGGCACGCGGCGGCTCGCCGGCGTGCAGGGCCGGCCGATGATCGGCACGATCGTCAAGCCGAGCATCGGCCTCACCCCGCGGCAGACGGCCGACCTCGTCCGCACGCTGGCGCTCGCCGGAATCGACTTCGTGAAGGACGACGAGCTGATGGCCGATCCGCCGCATTCGCCGCTCGCCGAGCGGGTCAAGGCGGTGATGCAGGCGGTGGACGAGGCGGCGCAACAGACGGGCCGCAAGGTGATGGTCGCGTTCAACATCAGCGACCGGCTCGACCGGATGCTGGCCCACCACGACACGGTGCTCGCGGCCGGGGGCACCTGCGTGATGGTGAGCCTCAACGGCGTGGGGCTCGTGGGCGTCGAGCACCTCCGCCGGCATGCGGCCCTCCCGATCCACGGCCACCGCAACGGCTGGGGGGCGATCTCGCGGCATCCGCTGCTCGGGATGGAGTTTCGCGCCTACCAGGCGCTGTGGCGACTCGCCGGCGTCGACCAGATTCACGTCAACGGGCTGCAGAACAAGTTCTGCGAGAGCGACGATTCGGTGGTGCGGTCGATCGAGGCCTGCCTCGAGCCGCGCGGCCCGCATCGGCCGCTCCTGCCGGTGGTGTCGTCGGGCCAGTGGGGCGGCCAGGCGCCCGACACCTACGCCCGCACGAAGACGGTCGACCTCATGTATCTCGCCGGCGGCGGGATCCTCGCCCACCCGGGTGGCCCGGCGGCCGGGGTGACCGCCCTGCGGCAGTCGTGGGAGGCCGCGGTGGCGGGCGTGCCGCTCGCCGACTACGCGCGGGACCGCCCCGAGCTGCGGCAGTCGCTCGAGTTCTACGCCGCGATCCCAAAGCCGGGCGCATGAGCAGGAAGCCCAATCGCGCCGCTGCCAGGAAGCCCAATCGCGTAAGCGATGGGGATCGAGGCCACGGCCGACGTGGACTCGTCGTACGCCTTACGGCGTTACGCTTCCTGAGCAGGGCCATCGTACGCCTTACGGCGTTACGCTTCCTGAGCAGGGCCATCGTACGCCTTACGGCGTTACGCTTCCTGGCGTGACGATCCTCAAACACGCCAGCGAGAGGCTGCTCATGGATCTGGCCTACTACGGCGACGACTTCACCGGCTCGACCGACGTGCTCGAGTCGCTTGCCGGCGCCGGCATCGACACGGAGCTCTTCGTCGATGCCGCGATCCGCGGGCCGGCCCGTGCCGTCGGCCTCGCCGGCCTGAGCCGCACCTTCACGCCGGCGGAGATGGACGACCACTTGCCCGAGGCGTTCGCGGCTCTGGCCGCCGGGGGGCCCCGCTTCCTGCACTACAAGGTCTGCTCGACCTTCGACTCGTCGCCCGCGGTCGGCAGCATCGGCCGGGCGATCGAGATCGGCCGCCGCGTGGCGCCGGGCCGCGTGACGCCCGTCGTCGTGGCGGCCCCCCACCTCGGCCGCTGGTGCGCCTTCGGCAATCTCTTCGCGCGGTCGGGACTCGACAGCCCCGCCTACCGACTCGACCGCCATCCGACGATGAGCCGGCATCCGGTGACGCCGATGGAGGAGGCCGACCTGCGGCTGGTGCTGGCCCGCCAGACGAGCCTGCCGGTCACGCTCGTCGAACTGCCCACGGTGGAGCAGGGGCCCGAGGCCACGCTCGCCGCGATCGCGCGAGCGCCCGACGGCGTCGTGCTCCTCGATGCGACGACCGCCGCGCACCTTGCCACGATCGGCCACACGCTCGACGCGCTGCAGCGCCGCCAGACCGGGGCGTTGTTCATGGCCGGGTCGTCGGGCGTGGAAGCCGCGCTCGTGGCGGCCGGCGTGCTCGGGCCGCGGCCGGGAACCGACGCCCGTGCGGAGCCGGCCGTGGTGCCGTCGAGCCCGCTGCTCGCGATCTCCGGAAGCCGCTCGCCCGTGACCGCCCGGCAGTTGGAGGCGGCCATCAAGGGGGGCTTTCACGACCTGCCGCTCGTGGCCAGCACTGCCGACAGCGGCCACGACGCCGCGGTCACGAGCGCAACTACCGCGCATCGCGCGGGCCGGTCGGTGATACTCCGCCCTGGCGAGGGCGACTGGTCGGCATTGGCCGGCGTGGCATTGGGTAGACTCCTCGGGCGGATCGCGGGGAGGATTCTCGACGCGGCGTCGTTTCGTCGGGTGGTGGTCGCCGGTGGCGACACCTCCGGCGAGGTGGCGCGGCACCTCGGGATCTCGTCGCTGCGATTCATCGCCCCGCTGGCGCCGGGGGCGCCGTGGTGTCGCGTGACGAGCACGCGTTCCGCGATCGACGGTGCCGCATTCGCCTTCAAGGGAGGCCAGGTCGGCCGCAACGAGTTCTTCGTCACGGCCAGAGACTGGAGGAGCACGCCCACGTGAACCGTCGCCGCACCCTCGCCGTCCTGCTCGTCGCCCTCGTCGCAGGCTGCTCGAAGCCTGCCCCCGCGCCCGTGAAGCCCGCTTCCGCGGCCGCCGGCAAGCCGAAGGTGGCGGTGGTGATCTCCACGCTCAACAACCCCTGGTTCGTCGTCCTCGGCGAAACGGCCAAAGCCCGGGCCGAGGAACTGGGCTACGAAGCCACGATCTTCGACTCGCAGAACGACACGGCCAAGGAGGCGTCGCACTTCGAGAACGTGCTGGCCGGCGGCTACCGGGCGATCCTCTTCAACGCCACCGATTCCGACGGCTCGATCGCCAACGTCCGCAAGGCCAAGGCCGCGGGCGTGCCCGTGTTCTGCATCGACCGCGAGATCAACGCCACCGATGCCGCCACGTCGCAGATCCTCTCCGACAACCACGGCGGCTGCGTGGCCCTCGGCCAGCACTTCGTCGAGGCCCTCGGCGGCAAGGGGGCCTACGTCGAGATCCTCGGCTATCTCGGCGACAACAACGCCCACAACCGCAGCAAGGGGTTTCACGAGGTGGTCGACGCCTACCCCGAGCTGAAGATGGTGGCCCAGCAGGCGGCCGACTTCGACCGGGCCAAGGCGCTGGAGGTGATGGAAACGCTCCTCCAGAAGCATGGCGAAGGCCTCGCGGCCGTGTTCTGCGGCAACGACGCGATGGCCATGGGGGCCTACCAGGCGCTCGCCGCGGCGGGCCGCACCGACGTGAAGGTGTTTGGCTTCGACGGCGCCGACGAGGCGGTGAAGCTGATCGCCGAAAAGAAGATCGCCGCCACGGGCATGCAGTTTCCCAAGACGATGGCCCGGCAGGCCGCCGAGTATGCCGACGCGTGGATCAAGGGGAAGCGTGACTTTCCCCAGAAGGTGCCGGTCGCCGTCGAGGTGGTCACGCCCGACAACGTGAGCCAGTACGGCGACTACGGCGCCAAGGAAGACGCCCGGGCGGCGGCGACGAAGTGATCCTCTCCCGGCGTTCGTGAAGGCCGTCCGATGCCCGCTCTTCCGTCGTCGCGTCCGTTCGCCGCCTGGCTTGTCCGGGCCGTCGCGGTAGCGCTCGTCGCCGGTCTCGCCTGGCAGGTGCCGCTCGTGAGGTTCAGGCGGCTCGACGAGGTGGCAGCGGTCGAGGTCTTCGACGCCAAGGCCTTCGCGGAGCGGTTCTGGGCGGCCGATCTGGAGCCCGCCTGCGGTGGCGCGAACGACGTGGCCGATGTGCTCGACGCCGTGCGGCGCGATCCCGCCACGGCCTGCCAAACGCTCGGCCGGTCGCCAGGCCTGAGTCGCACCTGCCTGTACCTCGTCCGTGGCTCGGGCACGATCGCCGAGGTCGGCCCGACGGCCTGTCGCGTCGCCCTCGCCGGCGGGCAGGGCGACGTCGAACTCGCCACGGGCCTCGTGTTCGGCACCGCGATCCGCGACGTGACCGGCACGGTCGATCCGGCGTCGCGGACCGACTCCCGCGACCTTGCGGCCGCCGCGTCGGAGATCAACCGTCTCGCGCAGGAGCGGGCGATCGCGCCGCTCAAGGCCAGCGCGGCAGCGGGCCAGACGCTCGAGTTCGTCGCCTGCGGCCAGGTGCAGGGGCTGCTCCCCGCGGACAAGCCATGGCGGCTGATCCCCGTGCGGATCACCTTCGACGAAGCCCCGAGCGCGACCGCGGGAGCACCGCGATGAGCCCCACCGCTGGCGACGTGCCGCCGCTCCTCGAAGCCCGCGGCATCCGCAAGGCGTTTCCCGGCGTGCAGGCGCTCGCCGGTGCGGGGATCACCGTGCACCCGGGGCGGCTCAACGCCCTGCTCGGCGAGAACGGCGCGGGCAAGTCCACGCTCATGAACATCCTCGCCGGCGTGTTCCCAGCTGATGCCGGCTCGATCCGGCTCGATGGCCGGCCGGTGGCCTTCCGCTCCCCCCGCGAGGCCCAGGCCGCGGGCGTGTCGATCATCTTCCAGGAGCTCAACCTCGTCGGCGGCCTGTCGGTCGCCGAGAACATCTTTCTCGGCCGTCAGCCCTTGAACGCCTGGGGCCTCGTCGATCGCCGGCGCATGCTCCATGACGCCCGCGACCTGCTCGCCACGCTCGAGCTCGACGTCGATCCGGCGCTGCCGGTCGAGCGGCTCACGGTGGGCACGCGGCAGATGGTCGAGATCGCCAAGGCGCTCTCGTTCGACGCGCGGCTCCTGATCCTCGACGAGCCCACGTCGGCGCTCACCGAGCACGAGGTGCGTACCCTGTTCGCCGCGATCCGCCGGCTCAAGGCCCGCGGCGTGGGCATGATCTACATCACCCACCGCCTCGACGAACTCCCCGAGATCGCCGACGACGTGACGATCTTCCGCGATGGCGTGCTCGTGCACGAGGCGGCGTTTCGGGCGGCCGACCGCGGCGACTACGTCCGTCGGATGGTGGGCCGCGACCTCGCCGACCTCTATCCGCGATCGCAGGTCGCCCCGGGCCGCTCGCTGCTCGCCGTCGAGGGACTGTCGGTGGCCCGGCCCGGGGGCGGCCAGCCGCTCGTCGCCGAGGCGTCGCTCACCGTTCACGCCGGCGAGATCGTGGGCCTCTTCGGCCTGATGGGGGCGGGCCGCACCGAGCTCCTCGAGGCGATCGCCGGCCTGCGGCCCCGCGACACCCGCGGCACCGTTCGCGTCGCCGGCGAGGCCGCCGTGATCCGCTCCCCGCACGACGCCCTCGCCGCCGGGATCGTGCTCGCTCCCGAAGACCGCAAGGCCGACGGTCTCGTGCTGGGGATGAGCGTCGCGGAGAACGTGTCGCTCTCATCGCTCGACCGGGCCACACGGTTCGGCCTCGTCAGCCGCCGCCTGGAGCGGGAGCGGGCCACCGCCGCGGTGGCGCGGCTGGCGATCAAGACACCCTCCACCGCCCAGCCGGTCGGCACGCTCAGCGGCGGCAACCAGCAGAAGGTGGTGCTCGCCAAGGGCCTCGCCTGCGACCCGCGGGTGCTCCTGCTCGACGAGCCCACCCGCGGCATCGACATCGGCGCGAAGCGGGAGATCTACACCCTCATCGACGAGCTCGCCCGCAGCGGGATGGCGATCCTCGTGGCCTCGTCGGAGCTGCCCGAGATCCTCGGCATCAGCGACCGGATCCTGGTGCTCGCCGAAGGCCGCGTGACCGCCGAGTTTCGCCGCGGCGCGGCGACCGAGCAGACGCTCCTCCACGCCGCCATCCCGACGCAGCGCGGCGCCGCCGTCGCCTGACCAACCACCCTCACGAACGACGCTCCGCCCCGCCCACATGCCCACGCCAGCCACCGACACCGCGCCGCCTCCCTCCCGCACCGCAGACACGTGGCTCGTGCCGCTGCTCGTGCGGTTCCGCTCGGTGTTCGCCCTCGCCGTGCTGGTGGTATTCCTGAGTCTGGCCACCGAGTCGTTCTGGTCGGAGAAAAACCTCCAGAACGTCCTCCGCCAGATCTCGGTGAACCTCTGCCTCTCGGTGGGGGTGGCGCCCGTCTAGCTCACTAGCGGAATCGACCGTTCGGTGGGCTCGAGCCTGGCGCTC
>Ga0114976_10003079_pt1 | contig 10445 bp, 9 predicted proteins | sample S_130805_EF_Meta_FD_87319 | JGI IMG/M metagenome (GOLD analysis project Ga0114976, IMG submission 87319) | Freshwater microbial communities from Lake Simoncouche, Canada to study carbon cycling - S_130805_EF_MetaG | ecosystem: Environmental > Aquatic > Freshwater > Lake | place: Lake...
ACGCAGGCACTCTCATCTCGGCCATTTTGTTTTTGACGCGCCAGAAGTGGCGCACCTCGGTGAACCGCGCCGCCGAAGCCATGACCATCTTCGCGGTGATGTGCGCGGGCTTGTTCCCAGCCTTCCACGTTGGTCGCGTTTGGATGGTTTGGTTCCTGGCACCGATTCCAAATGCCAATGCCATCTGGCAGAACTTCAAGTCTCCACTCCTTTGGGACGTGTTCGCGGTGTCGACCTACTTCACGGTGTCTGCCATCTTCTGGTATCTCGGTTTGGTTCCTGACCTCGCGACTCTGCGTGATCGCTGCAAGCCCGGCCTGAAGAAGATGCTTTATGGCATGTTTGCCCTTGGATGGCGTGGTGCGAATCGCCATTGGAGCCACTACGAAACGGCTTACATGCTATTGGCCGCCCTCTCCACTCCGCTCGTGCTTTCCGTGCATTCCGTCGTGTCCTTCGACTTCGCAACTTCGATTGTTCCCGGCTGGCACACGACCATCTTCCCACCCTACTTTGTGGCGGGCGCGATTTTTGGGGGTTTCGCGATGGTGCTGACGCTGATGATCCCAGTGCGCGCCATTTATGGGTTGCATGATCTGATCACGCCAAAGCACATCGACAACATGGCCAAGATCATTTTGCTGACTGGCACCATCGTTGGTTATGCCTACAGCATGGAGTTCTTCATGGCCTACTATAGCGCGAATCCGTTTGAGTTGCAGACCTTCAAACTGCGCGGCCTCTTCGGGCCGAGCACCTGGGCTTACTATTTCATGTTCGGCTTCAATGTCTTTGCTCCCCAACTCTTCTGGGTTCGCAAATGGCGCACCAACTTGTTCGTCGTAATGTTTGTTTGCATGTGCGTAAATGCAGGCATGTGGTTCGAGCGATACGTGATCATCGCGACTACCCTGGAGCGCCACCTGACGCCCGGTTCTTGGCGTGTCTACTCGGCCACTTGGGTCGATCAGATGACTTTCCTTGGCACCTTCGGCTTCTTCATGATGCTGTTCCTACTGTTCCTGCGCTTCCTGCCGGTCATCGCGATTGGTGAAGTGAAGGGCGTGACGCCCCAGGCTGATCCACACAATGGCGATAGCCATGAGCATGGTGTGCAGGAAGATGAAGTCATGGGCTACGAGCCCCCATCCAGCACTTATCCCGGTGGCGTGAAACCGGCGACTGCCTAACCTTTTTGAAGATTACTGTGAGCACCACCCTCAAACGAGTTCATGGCTACCTTGCGGAATTTGATTCCGTCAAGGACCTCTATCACGCTGCTGAACAAGTGCGTGATGCAAACTATTCCCGTTGGGATTGCCACACCCCCTTTCCCATTCATGGATTGGATGCAGCGATGGGTGTGAAGCGCAGTAAATTACCATGGTTCGTTTTCTTTGGCGGCATCACGGGCACCACGGTTGCTTTCACATTGCAGACGCTCACGCAGACCAACTTCTGGAGTAGCATTGGTTTGGGCTTCCTCGAAACGATCGCCGAAACTTACCCGACGGTGGTCCAGGCTAAGCCGACCAACATTTGGACCTTGCCTGCGTTCTTCCCAATTATGTTTGAGCTGACCATTCTATTCAGTGCATTCACGGTGCTTTTTGGGCTGCTGGCCATGATGGGCCTGCCGCGCCTAAATCATCCTCTGTTCACTTCCAAGCGCTTTGCTAAGTTCTCCGACGACGGTTTCTTTGTCTGCATTGAGGCACGCGATGCCAAGTTCTCCCAGGAAGGGACCAGGTCTTTCCTCGAAAAGATTGGCGCTAAAAACATCGAACTCGTGGAGGACGATATCTAGTCCGCGGCCATGAAATACTTCTTCCTCAGCTATTTCTTCATCGCGGTCATCATTGTGGCCTCTGCGGGCACGCGTGGATCCAAGAGCGAACTGACGCCGATCGAGATCTTTCCCGACATGGACCATCAGGCCAAGATAAAGTATCAGGCTGCCAGCGCTTTCTTTGCCGACGGCATCGGCGGCCGTATTCCAGTCGCACACACCATGCCGATGGGTTTTGAAGTTCCGGCTAAGGCCGCGGCTGATGGGGCCACGCCTCCTGTGTTTGGCTTCTCCAACGGTGTGGATTTTTACAACACGGGCAAGGTTGGCGATTTCTATGGCGACGGCTTCCCGACCGAACTGGAACCCGATGGCAAACTAATCGAGCGCGGTCAACAGCGTTACAACATCTATTGCGCCGTATGTCACGGCACGTCGGGAAACGGCAAAGGTGTTACGTCTAGCTACGGCATTCTTTCGGCCTACAACTTCCAGCAGAACGGCGCGCTGGACAGCACGGCATCTGCTTTCCGGCCTACGGGTTCGATCTTCGACACTATCACCCACGGCAAAGGTCTCATGGGTCCCTATGGTGGCGCTATCCCAGTGCGCGATCGCTGGGCCATCGTCGCCTATATCCGCACCCTGCAGGAAGCAGGCAAAGCAGCAGGAGGCATTCAGTAACGGCAAGCGTTTCCAGGCATGAGCGATCACCACGTCAGTTTCAAAGACCTGCCCCAGGGCGGTGAAATTTTCGAGCCTGCCAAGGCGTCGAAGGTCATCACGGCATTCCTTGCGCTTGCCGTTCTCGGCCTCGCAGGCTCCGCTTATTTCTTCTTCGACGAAGCTAAGCGACCTGCGTTTGCCTATAGCTGGCTCTTCGCCATTTTCTTCTGCTTCACCTTTGTGTGCGGTGGCTGTTTCTGGATCCTCTTGCACAATGCATCAAACTCCTCCTGGGGGGTGGTTATTCGTCGCCTTTTCGAGAATCTCGGTGCACTCGCGATTCCTTTGTTCATGCTTGCGACTCCACTCTTGGTTCCGCAGGTGAACGAAAACCTCTATGAATGGATGGTGCATCATCGTGAGGCAGCTCGTCATGCGCATGAAGACCCCACGGGTGCTACCTCTGTGACCGATGCTCTGCATCACATGGCCGAGGGCAATCCTCATCTGCACGCCTTGGTCGAGAAGTTCGGCTATTTGAACCTAACAGGTTGGACCATTCGCTTCGTGGGCTATTTCCTGGTGCTCGCCTGGATCGCAGTTCACCTGCGCAGGAAATTCGTCGCACAGGAAAAGGACGGCAACGTGAAGCATACGATTAAGGCCCGTTCCTTCGCTTGTCTAATGCTGTTTCCCTTTGCACTCACCGTGACTTTTGCAGCTGTCGACTGGCTCATGGCGCTCGACTACTTCTGGTTCTCGACCATGTGGGGCGTTTATATTTTTGCAGGAAGTGCTTGGTCCTCGATGGCGTTGATGTTCCTGATCGTAACCTACCTGCGCAGCCTGGGCTACCTTCAGAAGGTGGTGACGATGGAGCATTACCATCTCATGGGGAAGTTGCTCTTCGCGTTTACGGTGTTCTGGGCTTACATCGCTTTCAGCCAATACTTCCTGATCTGGTATGCCAACATCCCAGAAGAGACGCGCTTCTACTTTATCCGTAACACCGGTGTGTGGCGGGATGTGAGCATCTTCATCGTCATTGGCCACTTCATTGCACCTTTCTTGGGCCTCCTGTCGCAGCAACGGAAGAAGAATCCGTTTCTCATCTGTGCGATCGCAGTCTGGGTCATCCTGATGCACCTAGTCGACATTTACTGGAACATCATTCCTGAGCGCGGTCCCTCCCTTGGGCCCAAATTCCTTCCGGAAGGCCAAGTCGATGTTCCAGGTGCTTGGGTTGGCGATGCGGTCGCTTTGTGCGCTGTCTTTGGAACGCTCGGTTACTGGTATCTGCGCAGCTTGGGGAGGCATAGCTTGTATGCTATTCGCGACCCTCGCTTGATCGAGTCCATCAACGTCAAGAACTAAGCTCATGTCCGAAACTGCTACCCCAACACGCGCCCCCGGCTTCTTCTGGATGCTGACGGTCTTCTTCGGTTTTGCAGCCTTGGCTGCGGTGCTGAATGCGCTCTTCGCTGGTGAGCGCCCTAACCCACGCAACAGCGTTCGAGCGGCTAACACAGCGACGATCAAGGAGGCGCAGGATAAGAATTTGGAAAGGTTGGGTCTTCTGCCTGGCCAAAGCGCGGCGACACTTGCCAAGGGGCTGGCATTGGTTCAAGCATCAAAGCCTACAACCAGCACTATAGCGGTGCCGGGCTCTCCGACACAGCTCAAGCAGGCGTCTCAATCCGCCGCTCCCGCACCGGCGGCTCCGGCGGCAACCGCCCCCGCCAAATAACGTATCCTTTGTATGCAGACCGAGGCCACCACTGCCGATCTCAACGCTGAAAACCTTCGTCGTGCGGAAATAGACCGCTCGCTGAAGGGACCTGTGCTGTTCCTGTTCACCAATGCTGCGTTCTGGCTGATGGCGAGTACGCTTATGGGTTTCATTGCCGCCCTGAAGTTGGTGTCTCCATCGTTCCTCGAATATTCCTGGTTGACCTACGGTCGTCTGCAACCAGCGCACCTGATGGCCTTGGTTTATGGCTGGGGTCTCCAAGCTGGTCTGGGTGTGGCCCTTTGGCTGATCGCTCGTCGCACCGCCAACGTGTTGAAGAGTGGCCAGGGGACCTTAATCACGCTTGGTATTCTATGGAATGTGATGATCACAATCGGGGTCATCAGCATCCTTGCCGGTGGAAGCCGCAGCATTGAATGGCTAGAGTTCCCTCAGGGAATCTGGTTGGCCATGCTGGGTATCTTCCTCGCCTTCGCTTTCAAGATCGTTGGGATGGCCGCCAAGCCAGTTCGCGCCGAAAGCTTCACGATCACTAACATGTATGTGGTGGCCGCTTGCTTGTGCTTCCCATGGATCTTTATCACCGCCAACCACTTGCTGAACAACTTGGAATTGGGTGCACTCGGTGCCGGCATCAGCTCTTGGTATGTGCACGGTGTGATCTTGTTGTTTTTCGTGCCGATAGGGGTCGGATCGGCCTACTACTTCATACCCAAAATCACCGGACAGCCGATCCACAGCGCCCAGTTGGCGAACCTGGGTTTCTGGTTGTTGGCGATCTTTGCAGGCTGGACGGGAATGCAGCGCTACATGGCGGGCCCTTTGCCTGGCTGGATGACTTCTATCGGTTCCATGGCTGGTGTAACGCTCTTGATTTCCGTGGGTATCGTCGGTCTCAATCATCACCTCACTACTTTAGGCAGTCACAAGCTTGTCGAGAGTAGCCCAACTTTACGTTTCACTTTTTTTGGCGCTCTTTTCTACCCTGTCTCTGGTGTTTTGTTGGCTTTAATCTCTGCGTTCTGGACTGGCGCTAACCTTCAGTTTACCCACGCTTGGTATGGCTATCAGATCGTCTCTGTGTATGGCTTCTTCAGCATGTGCGTGTTTGGGGCCATCTACTATATCGTGCCCCGTCTTGCTGGCTGTGAATGGCTGAGCGTGCGCCTGATTCGCAATCATTTTTGGTTCAGCGCTTACGGCATCTCAGTGATTGTGGTCACGAGCATGGTGGGAGGGCTCCAGCAGGGTTCAAGTCTGAATGATCCCAACAATTGGAATGCCACTTTCTGGAGCGTGGTGTCCAACGGCAATGCCTACGTGGCCGCTCGGGCGGTGGCGTGGGCGCTGATTCTCTGGTCCAATACTTGGTTTTTGATTCACCTCGTCCTCATGGTCGCAGGTCTTGGTCGCCGCAGTTCGGCGCCAACACTTATGACACGTGAGCACGAAGACCATCTTCCGGTTTCCGAAGGAGCAAAGGCATGACTAACTTCCGCATATTTGTTTTCAAACTCGCCGCCGCGTTCGGCCTTCCTTGGCTGTTCCTGATCGTCTGGCCTGCTATATCCTATCAGGGTTTAGGACCGGTGTCTTATGACAAGGACAAGGGTGATGAACTTGACACTGCCTACTGGTATCCCTTAGCGGCACCCGCAAACACACAAGGTGCCAAACTCTACGCAGCCGAAGGTTGCGTGCAGTGCCACAGTCAAATGATTCGCCCACCGCAAGTGGCACTTGACGGCTGGCGCAAAGGCTGGGGCCAAAACCAAGAGGCTCGCCCAGCCGAGCCAGCGCGCGGGACCACGTTGCGCGACTACTTCGGAGAGAAGCACTCGTTCCTCGGCATAACGCGCGGCGGCCCCGACTTGGCGAACGTTGGCTATCGCTTCACCAATCGCACGGACGTCCACATGCATCTTTATACCCCTCAGGCTCGTAATTCATGGTCAAACGCCCCAGCTTACAAGCACCTTTACAGTGTGCGTAAAATCCAGGGTCAAGGCGCAGCCGCAGCGCTGCCCCTGAAAGGGACAAGGTTTGAACCCAAGCGCGGTTTCGAGGTGGTTCCAACCGCTGAGGCCGAGGTGCTGGTGGATTACCTGATGTCACTGAAACGTGATTATGCGAAACCGCTGACCCATGCTGTGGCTGCTGCCCCGGCCAAGAAATAGCCTTCAACCCCATGGCAAATTCCAACAACCCAGACTCAAATGACATCGATCGCATCCATAGCGCTGTGAAGCGTGAGAAGGCAGACTTGCCTGCGGGCGGCGACAGCGCCCCAACATGGGCGATTTTTATCGCTTTTCTCGTTGCGATCTTCGCGGGCGGTCAACTTGGTACAACCGCTGGCGGTTATTCCTTGGACAATGTGGCGGCTTACGGTCCTATCCTTGATCCTCGTCCTAAAACCCTAGGTGAAGGCGATGCACTGGACCCCTTCCAGCTAGCGATGAAAAAAGGCGCTACCACTTATGCTCTATGTGGAGGCTGCCATCAGGGCTCCGGTATGGGCGTTCCAGGACAATTCCCGCCATTGGTAGGTTCCGAAATTGTGCAGGAAGGCACTGAGCGGCTGACACGGATTGTCCTGCATGGTCTCGTGGGTCCGGTCACTGTCAAAGGTGTCGGCTATAACACGCCAGGCGGCATGCCTGGCCAAGGCGCTGTGCTGAGCGATGGCGATATTGCCAATGTCATCACCTACATTCGCAACACCTGGGGCAATGAAGGCTCCATGGTGACCAAGGAAATGGTGACCAAAGTGCGTGACGCCGAGAAGGCTCGCATGATCCAGTGGACGATGCCTGAAATGGAGAAGTTCGCTAAAGTTAACATTCCCGGTGACGTCCCAGCCGGGCCGGGTGCGCTTACTTCGGCCGCTAAGTAAATTTAATGTCCGGGCACGCCGCCGGTCGACATCCTGATTCGTTTCAATTTTCAATCCCCTAACTTACCCACCATGAGCGCAGCAGCTACTTCGCACGACCACGCGCACGCGGGCGACCAAGCCCATGATCATTCTCATCATGAGCAGTCTTGGATTTACAAGTATATCTTCTCCACTGATCACAAAGTGATCGGCATTCAGTATGGCATTTGTGGCCTACTGTTCCTGCTGTTTGGCTTTTTCCTGATGATGGTTATGCGCTGGGCGATCGCGTATCCAGGCATCCCCCTTCCTGGCGTTGATCTGCTGGCCGGCATCCCGGTGCTGGGCAGCTACGTCACGCATTGGACTGAGCGCTGGGCTCCCGGCGGCGTGGTCAGCCCGGATCTTTACAACATGTTCGGGGCCATGCACGGCACGATCATGGTGTTCATGGGCATTGTGCCGCTAGGCTTTGCGGCGTTCGGCAACTACGTCATGCCGCTGCAAATTGGAGCGCCAGATATGGCTTTCCCGAAGCTCAATGCTTGGTCGTTTTGGTTGTTCTTCATCGGCGGTGCGCTAATGATTGCGAGCTTCTTTTTGCCTACCGGTGCGGCACAGACTGGCTGGACTAACTACAGTCCGCTCGCCACAACCACGCACTACGTGGTGAAGAATACTTGGCTCACGGGTCAAACATGGTGGTTGGCAGCAATGGTTTTCGTCATCTCTTCTTCGCTTCTTGGGTCCGTGAACTTCATCACCACGCTGCTCAACCTGCGTGCTCGTGGCATGAGCTTTTTCCGGCTGCCGTTCTTTTGCTGGGCGATGTTGGTGACGAGTTTCTTGCTGTTGCTTGCGTTCCCTCCGCTGGAAGTCGCCGCAATTCTTCAACTGTTTGACCGGGTATTCCATTCCAGCTTCTTCCTCCCGACCGGCTTGGTCAGTGGTGGCAAGCTGCTCGACATCTCGGGTGGTGGTAATCCCCTGCTCTACCAGCACCTGTTCTGGTTCCTGGCGCATCCGGAAGTCTATGTGCTGATTCTGCCGGCCTTCGCCATCGTTTCGGATGTGATTCCCTGCAACACCCGCCGTCCGCTTTGGGGCTATAAGGCAATGATTTATTCGGTCATGACGCTGGGCTTCTTGAGTTTCTTGGTGTGGGCTCACCACATGTATTTGACCGGAATGGGCACCACCATGGCAACCTATTTCCAGATCACCACCGTGTTGATCTCGGTGCCTAGCGTGATGCTGCTCACCTGCCTCATGATCTCGCTCTGGGGTGGCTCGATTCGCTACAACACGCAGATGTTGTTCGCTTGCGCGTTCCTTCCGATGTTTGGCATCGGCGGTCTCACAGGTTTGCCTCTCGCCTTCACGTTCATTGACCTGCACCTGCATGACACCTACTATGTCATTGGCCACTTCCACTACGTGGTGGCTCCCGGCACGATCTTTGCGCTCTTCTCGGGTGTGTATCACTGGTTCCCGAAGATGACGGGACGCTTCATGAACGACGCGCTCGGCAAGTTGCACTTCTGGCCTTCCCTGCTGTTCATGAACCTGATCTTCGGGCCTATGTTCTACCAGGGCGTCGTTGGATTCCATCGCCGTTGGTACGATGGTGGAAAGGCCTTCGAACAGACCACGCAGGGTTTACTTTGGACCAATGAGTTGATCTCGTTCGCCGCTTGGGGCTTGGCGTTGTCCCAGATCCCCTTCATCATCAACGTGTGGCTTTCGATCAAGGGTGGCCGCAAGGTGACCAACGACAATCCTTGGGATGCAACGACGCTGGAGTGGAGCACCCCGACGCCTCCAGGGCATGGCAACTTCCTCATCGAGCCGGTCGTGTATCGTGCGGCTTATGAATACAGCGTTCCAGGCGCTGGGAAAGATTTTACACCGCAGATTGATCCGGTTGGCGGCAGCGCTCCAGCTGAGGCTCCTGCAGCTCACGCCCATCACTAACTTTCGCACCTGATTTCACGCACATGGAAATTCCTTACACGGTGACCGCCCGGCCCGACACAGGGCTGTGGAACGCCAAGATCGGCATCTGGCTATTCCTCGCTTCGGAAGTGATGCTCTTCGGTGGCTTGTTCTCGTCCTACATCTTCTTGCGCGTTGGTGCGGATTATCACTGGCCGATTCATGAGTTGAACGTGCCCATGGGCTGCTTCAATACAGCCGTGCTGATAGCTTCGTCCGTGACCATCGTGATGGCTTGGGCCGGGGTGAAGATGCGCAAGTTCGGCATGTATTTCTCCTGCCTGCTGGCCACGATCCTCTGCTCGTTCATCTTCCTGGGCGTTAAGTTCTTCGAATACAAAGCCAAGATCGAACATTATGGAGTCATCCTCAAGGACGGCACCATCCTGCAAGGCCACCTCCCGCCCGAAGGTTACAAGATCAAATTCGACGTGGACAGCATCACGCTGAGCACGAAACACGACAGTTCCGAGCCTTCCTACTTCATGCGCTACGCGGTGAAGCCCGCCGCAGAACACGGCGGTGCCCACGTCGAGGCCATCGAAGGTCCTGAGCACTTGGAAATGAGCGCGGTCCAGTTCAAAACAGAGAAGGGCGAGACCATCACCCTAGACAAGGATTGGGAGCGCATTCGCGTGGAGGCACAGGCCGCGAAGCCCAAGGTTGAAAGCCTGAAGCTGGTTCCAGTAGCACCACTCGCCTTGCACGCTCATCCGAAGAAGCTGGTGAGCTACAACGACACCAGCATGGCGTTTATCGACTCCACCCAGGTCGCTGGCAAGTTGGTCTCCGATGCCATGCACTTGGAAGTCGACCTGGTCGATGCCCGCGCCACTGCCGATGCAGACAAGTCCATCGCTTGGTCCTTGCTGAAGGACGCAGGGTGGAAGCACCAGTTTGACGAGAATCGCGAGGAAGAGTTGAAGACGCATGAGAAGCATCATCCCGGCACTGACCCGATGAAAAGCGACCACTTCCTGCGTGAGGGTTTGCGCTGGCACATCCACGGGGCCACGCCTGCTGACCACGCAGCGAAGCACAAGGAGAGCACCAGCCTTGTCGATGGCTTGCCTTGGGTGCATCACCACTACCCTTCGGTGACCATTCCCGGCAAGGAGATCGAGCGCTGGTCGAATTTCCTGCCGAGCTGGAATACTTATTACGCGATCTACTTTTGCATCACCGGTTTGCATGGAGCCCACGTTCTGGCAGGGGCCTTGGTCATGCTATATTTCCTGGTGTTCAACAGCTCGTGGTTCAAGAGGGACCCCGAGCATCTGGCAAACCGGGTCGAGACAGCAGGCCTGTTCTGGCACTTCGTTGACTTGGTTTGGATCTTCCTGTTCCCGCTGCTTTACCTCCTCTAA